>Ga0114975_10001229_pt1 | contig 18503 bp, 19 predicted proteins | sample S_130626_EF_Meta_FD_87031 | JGI IMG/M metagenome (GOLD analysis project Ga0114975, IMG submission 87031) | Freshwater microbial communities from Lake Simoncouche, Canada to study carbon cycling - S_130626_EF_MetaG | ecosystem: Environmental > Aquatic > Freshwater > Lake | place: Lake...
ACCATACATATCCATATATTGTTTAGATGGTGCATTTACTAAATCCTTTATTTTTGGAACAGTCATAGTATCTCGAAAATATAAAAATAGGCTGTGTGCAATATAAATGAAAATGACGGATAATATTGTGGATTGAACTACAAATAAAAACATATAATAATAATATATTACTTTATCACCTATAAATACACATTGAATTCTTCGGAAAACCCATCAAAATAACTATTCGTCGTTTTACCATGCTCATCCTTTTCGACTATTAAATGGATCTGCTTCTTTTTATTTGATTTCTGTTTTTCAATGAACTTGTAAGTAGTCTGTTTCCTAGGTACAACAATATGATGAATAGGCAACATACTGCATTCTGCTCTCTCTACACTTGAATTGTCGATTGTGAAAATACCTTGGTTAACAACAGACCCGTCTGTTATTTTACATTTATATAATCCTGTTCCATCAACCAAAAATAAACCATCTGGAGAGAAAATCTCACATACATCCTGTGTCGACAATGCTAGACAAGAGGATGTAATATTATCAAGTATCTTTGCATTGTTTACGTAGACACGCATTATAAATATTCTCGAAAAGGGTTTAAACCCATTTATTAATGAAATACTATGTCCAATCTAGATATTATAATCGTTGAGAAATCGGGTTCTTTGAAAACGATTTCAGTGAAAGATTTCAAAGAGGAAGATCTTTTTAAAAAGTGTGGATTAAAGAAGAAGGACGATTTTGATAAACAGGTCGAGTGGAAGCTCAAGACAAAGGGTCGCAAGTATGTAGTTTCCGTATATGCGAAGATGAATGGAAGGGCAAACAATGAAAACAAGTATGATTTTCCTCCGCCCATAGACAACCATCTATTTTTTGGAAGTTGTGTAATTGTTGCACAAAATGAGAAGCAAGAATATATAAGTTTGAATATTGATCTTTGGAACACCTTGTATGAGAAGCTATTTGGAGGTTTCGAAGATCTTGCTGCCACCGCTCTAGAAGATGAGCAAGAGATTGACGAACTTGCAAATGTTCCCAAGGAGAAGAAAACTAAGGAGGGATATTTGAAGGATGGTTTTGTCGTAAGCGAAGAAGGTGAAGAAGAGTTAGAAGAGGATGAGACGACTAGCGATAGTGAAATCAATACGACGAATTCAGAGGATGAAGACGAAGATGACGATGCGGTTATAGAAGATATCGGATCGGAGTTGAGTGAGGAATCATATGACTATGAGAGCGATGAATAAAAAAATGATTATGATTTAGAAAGATAAACAAATGATAAACTAATCATGTTACATACAATCGAAAAACCCGACGTGTTTCGTGCCAACATCACTTCAAAATTGAACGAGACATTGAAGGATCAGAAGTTGAGTTTGAATTTAGAAAAGGGTATTTATAATTATGCATTGAAAGAGGCGGATATACGAAAGATTGTCAAGAAATGGGATAACCCAAACTTCGTCCATTTGTACACAAATCGTCTGAGATCTGTCATGTTCAATCTGAGTCCAGAGCTTGTAGAGGAAATCACAAGCGGTAGTATCAAACCACACAAGATTGCATTCATGACGCACCAAGAGATGCAGCCAAAGCGATGGAAGGAGCTTCTGATACAAAAGAGCATCAAGGATAAGAATAAGTTTGAGAAAAACATTGAGGCCGCAACTGACACGTTTACCTGTCGCAAATGTCACAAGAACAAGTGTACATATTATCAAATGCAGATTCGTTCTGCTGATGAGCCGATGACAACATTCATTACGTGTTTAGAATGTGACCACAGGTGGAAACAGAACTAACCGAAGATATCAAATAAGTACGACGCTTCTTCAAAAACAAATGATTCAATGATTGTGGATAATATACAAAAAAATTCGTGAAAATTCATATATTCACGTATATTTTTTTCTTCGTGTTTCTTGACAATTATATCAGGTAATATAGTATTTTTTATATAAAATGTATCAATATATGAAATATCAATATTGAAATCAACATCTGAAAGATCAATATCTGAAAGATCGATATTGAAATCGATATCTGAAACACTTAGATTTTCTTCATTATCAGAATAAGATTCAGAAATAATATTTGAGCTATTATCAGAAATGTTTGATTTTTCAGACATACATGAAACATCAATCTCACAAATGCAATATTTGTCATCAATTGATTTAATACTCAAAAGACAATAACCGACTGCCTCATATGATTCAGAAGGGATTTTCATCTGAATATATCTAATATATTACAACATAACAATTTACATGTTATGTTATAAAAATAATTACCAATTACTGAAACCGCCGAATCCAGCGTTTGCAGCTACTGGTTCATTATACATATCAGGAGCAGGAGAATTAGCTCCAACAAGTGGCGTGTTATCCTGTTGATACATACCATTGTAATTGGTTTGCTGCTGCTGAGGTTGTTGAGGAGGATTGGCTGGAAGAGCCATTATCGATGTTCCATCATTAAACTGAGGCTGTTGCGAAGAATTCTGCCCAGAGATAGGCTGAGACACCCTCACATTAGACTTCTTCTTTGGTTTCTTATCTTTGCTGGAACCATCCCATAGCTCAACAACACGATCAAATAAAACGCTCACTTTCTCTCCGAGTCTAGTTTGTAAACTGAGTGTAATCATCAACACTGAAAGGATAATGAAAACAATGTTAAATTCAGGGTATCTGACTCCACTATACGTGGGTACAAACGTGATCATACGATGAATCAAAAGTAAGCCAATAAACATAATTGTCACCTGAAGAATAATTTCAGCAAAAACCTCTAAACTTCCCTTGTTTTCATCAACCTCAGGAACATACTTTGCCATTGTCTTGTTCAAGATAACAACCGGTATAATCGCAATAACTGCATACTGAAGAATGTTTAAAATCTCAGACTTGGATTCATCTTCGAAATTAAATACATGCTTAATAAAATTTTTATTTTCAGAAATGTTCTCCATATTATTGAATAAGAATATAAAAATGTTTCATGTGAGATAATAAAAAAAATATTGTTTTGCGTTAAATATTTAGGAACATATTATGGAGTCATATAAATGAGTAGTTCAAGATCCATCGCTGCAGCTAGAAGTAGGCGTACAACATCAGAACAGGGGGCTAGACCAATTCAAGATACTCGGCCACAGATGTCAAATCAGCCACCAACTCCTTCTAATGTAAGAAACCAGGCATTCCCATCCGATGTTCAAACAAAGATCTCTGTACAGGATGCTATTAACATTATTACCAAGCGTATTTCAAGATTAGAACAAATATCTTCACCACAGCAACAATTTCAAGTGCCTGAGAATTCTTGTGTGGTCGACAATGCCGTACTTGAGGACATTATAGAGAGACTTGACAAGCTAGAGTCAACACAAGATCAAACATTCGATTTGTTAAGACGCGAATTCGATAGCAAATTTGAAACATTAACGAGAGAAACAAATGAGAAAATTGCCGACATTGACTTGGCATTTGCCGAGATCGAGAAAAGCATCCAATTGGATAATGAGACACAAGCCGACAATACCGAGATTAGTTCGGCTGATGTTGCCGAAACGATCCAGCTTGAGATTTCAAATGCTTAATTCGTAATACAAATAAATAAATATTAGTTTTCTTAATTATGACAAAGTTCATAATGGTGTTTTTTATATTCTGTGTCGTATTGTTTATTTATCTGCATATACATTTTCAATTGAAAACAAGCAACGATTTAGAAATGTATGAAATCGAACATACATCAAAAGATAAATTAGAAGAGATTTGTGATTTGCGACAACCTGTATTATTTGAAACAGACACATCAAAGATAAACGAAACAACCAACAAGTCGTATCTTGTGAATAATTATGGGGCATTTGAAATTAAAATACGTAATGTAAAGTCAAACGAATTAGATGCCGAACGATACATGCCTTTACCTATAAAATCAGCATTCACTTTATTTGATGAAGACAAATCATCTACTTACTTATCTGAAAACAATATGGAATTCTTGAAGGAAACTGGTGTTATAAAAAACATGCAATACAACGATGAGTTTTTTAGACCATATATGGTTTCTAATTGTGATTATGATATAATAACAGGTAGTGCTAAAGTTACAACGCCATTTAAGTATGGTATTGATTACAGAAACTACCTTATTTTGACAGAAGGATCAGCACAGATAAAGCTCTCACCTCCTCATAGTATCAGATATTTATTTCCAAAATATGACTATGATAACTTTGAGTTCAGTTCATCGATCAATCCATGGAATGTAGAACCGAAATACAAGGCGGATTTTGATAAGATAAAGTGTTTAGAATTCACTCTTACGAAGGGAAAGGTTTTATTTATACCAGCGTTTTGGTGGTATAGCATAAGTTTAGAAAAGGATACTAGTATATCAAGACTTACCTATCGCACGTATATGAATAACATTGCATCTGCTCCTTATTATGCTATGCATGCGTTGCAAATACAAAATGTGAAACATGATGTTGTCAAGAAGTTTAATATAGATGAACTTAAGGTAGAGAGTGAAAGTAAAGAGGATTTGATTCCTAAGGAGGAATTGATTCCCAATGAGGAGTTGGTTTCTAAGGAGTAAGAAGAATAAATAATAAAGAAAACAAGAAAAACAAAATATTTACATAATATATAAATGAACCTACTTTATATGTTATTTGGAAAACCAAGTTCTGGTAAGAAAACTAGAAAAATGCGTTACAATGGAAAAAGATACAACAAGTCGTACAAGAAAACCAGATATCATGTTAAACATAACAAATCAAGAAAAAATAAATATATAATGAAGGGAGGATGAGCTGGTGGTCAAATGATGTAATAAACCAAAACTACAGAATGATACGATTATTTCATAATGACAGATTATATCATATATCTTTATCTTTACACATTTGAAGATATAATATAAACTTGATGAGTAAATAATAAAACCCCGTATCTAATAATTGTCAATTATACTATTGTTGTGATCACAATAGTATCTATCAAACAAACCATTATTATCCTGATATATTAAATACCAAATATTTACTTCCCACATCAAAGTTCCCTTTGCTTCGATTATATCCAAGCATTTTTTTTTCATAAGCTCAGAAAATAATAATAACTTGTCTTTTGGACCACCAAAAACACCTCCCGCAAAATACCACATGACTGCTGCATAACAATCCTTGTTCGATTGCACATTCAAATCCCATATACTTGCAATACGTACGTTATCATATGATTTACAATTAAGAGACTCTATTTTACTTCGATACTCATTGTCTGTACAATCAAAAACATATCTTATACCAAAATCAACCCATACAAATTGATCCGTCTTATATAAATCCATCTCAATAGCTTCTTTTACCCACTCTGTTTTATTGCACATGATTATTATGTAATCCAATGTGTCTTTCGTGTGATCTGCTCCACCAAGTGAAAAATTTATTATCTTGTCAATATAAGAATATAAATAAATCGTTTGTTTGTTTATCTTTATAAACTTTGTTTTTTCGTTTTCGTATATAGACAAATTATCATATAATATCTCATCTATAAATATAACCTTGTTAATATCAGCAAGTAAAAAATGTTTACCAAACTCTATATATTCTTCTACTGGTCTGCGAGTGTTAACATTTGATAAAAAAGCAGACACTAAGGTTGTCATTAATATACCATTATAATTAAATTGTCTAATTATAATGCAACATTCTTTAATTATTTATTTCTCGTAATATTTATAAATATTTAACAAATGATATAATATAAAATATGTTAATTGGTATTATCGGAAATGGATTCGTTGGTTCTGCTCTTAAAGAAATCAAATGTGATGATATTGAAATAAAGACATATGATATTAATCCTAATCTATGCGAACCAGTCGGTTTAGCTATAGAAGATTTATATAATTGTGAAATAATTTTTATCAGTGTGCCTACACCAATGAATGTAAATGGTTCATGTTATTTGAATATTATACACTCTGTTTTACATGAATTACATAATATACAATATAAAGGACACATTGTATTGAGATCAACGATACCAGTCGGCACTTGTGATGATTTAAAATGTAATTTTATGCCGGAATTCTTAACTGAAAAAAATTTTAAGGAAGATTTTATTAACAATAAACAATGGTTTTTTGGGTTGTTGAATGACGAAAATGATACTTTGTTTATAGAATAAGTTACTAAGTTATTTTCATTAGCATCAAAAAATGATAAAATAAAACATAACAATCTTGTTTTTCTTACAAATAAAGAGTGTGAGATGATAAAATTATTTCGCAATTGTTTTCTTGCAACAAAAGTATCATTTTGCAATGAAATTAATGAATTCTGTGATATAAAAAAAATAAATTATGAAAATGTTCGCAAGTATGCAACGAATGACGAACGAATAATGCCTAATCACACACATGTACCCGGTCATGATGGTTTATTTGGTTATGGTGGAACGTGTTTTCCAAAGGACACTTCATCATTAAAATTTGAAATGGATTCTGTTGGAATGAAATCGTATATACTTGACTCTATTATTAAACGCAATGTATTGAAAGACCGCCCTCAACAAGATTGGTGTGCTGATAAAGGTCGTGCAGTTGTTGACTAAACGACGTTTATATTGTGATTTTTTATAATATTACTACTTGAAAATATCTTTAGAATGCGATATTTTCTAGATCTCGTACATGCCAATACTCAAAGCTGCCATCAGGGATAGGGCGACGGATAATAAATGGGATGCGTTTCTGTTGTAGTTCCAACTCAGCAATGATGTGTCCATCAATAACAGACTCAGGAATATTGATAAACGGCTCCGATCCAGATTCAATCTGTTTTGCTCTCTGTCCTAAAATTCTGGCTCTCTCGTATTTTGTAAGGAATGGTATCGTCCTGTGTAAAGGATCAATAATAGTATTGTAATCATCTCTAACAACAACAGCCAGTTTTGAAATCTCGTCAAAGTTTGGAACCTGACACTCTGGATGATAATCTGAAACATAGTTTGTGTTAATATCAAGGTCAAACTTCTGTAAATAATTCACATCATCATCACTATCATCATCGTCGTCATCATAGTTAATGATAACAGGCTTCTTTTTCTTAGCCTCAACAACAATTTTACTCTTTCCGTTGTCTTTTTCTTTTTCTTTTTCTTCGTTATTTTCACCATCCGACAGGTCATCCTGATCAACATCAGAAACAACTGAACCATCCTCGTCATCATCATCAATATTGACATCAGCATCGTCAACAGCATCCTCGTCAAGATTGGCATCATCATCATCATCATTGACACTTTCGTTGACACTTTCATTGTCGCTGTCATCACTATCCTCATTCTTATCAATTTCGATGTCACTATCGTATTCCGTCATATTACTATATTACTTATTATATAATAATATAATTCCAAATCATTTTTTTTATAATAATTTATTTACAATAAAAATTACAATAAAAATTACAAAAGTTACAAAAAAATTAATATAAAACTATATGTTGTTATATAACAATGCTGTCAATTTCTAAAGTATTAAAAAAATATAATGAAATAACACTTGTTAAATTATTTGTGAATAGTTTACATGAAAAACTGAACCTAAACAATATATACGTTGATGCCGCAAAGAACCACAATAAAAAATTTATCAAACCCAAACACGAAAATATTTATGATTTTGAATTATTTGCACCGAAATTGTTACATACTGCTTTATGTGAAACTCCTATAAAAATCGATTATGAAATTATTTGTTCTGCAACAAAAATAACAAATTATAATACATCTCTATCATGCTTGTTTCTCGTGCCATCAAATAACATATCAAATAGTAAGTTACGTGTAGTAAACCCCATCCAGATAATTGATCCCTTTTCCAGAGAGCATATCAAATCAACATTTGATGCATTAGAAAACACCGAAATAAACAAATACGAACAAAACGTTAAACTATGTTCGCCTAATTTAACCCCTTTGATTGTGAGAGTAGTTGACACATTAGAAGAGCTAGACTATGAGGAAAAAATATAATTATACATATAAAAATACAAATTACTAAAGAAGATAAATAATCAACCCACATTAAACCTTGTCTGTAGTTTTCCAAGCAAAATCACACTCCGAACACAAATATACATACTTCATATTTTTGTCATCATATCTCAAATAAATAATCTCACGCGGCTTGTTTTTGGTATTCGTTAGGCAATCCTTGTTTGGACACATGATGTTGTCACATCTCGGCAACGTGGGATCCAGTTTTGTGTACTGGTTAATAATATGCTTAAAAGACTGCTCCTCTTGCTTGACTTGCGTTTTGAGTACATTCACGTTTTCTACTGCGAGTGATTCGTCAGTATTCTGACAATTCCTGCAATAATATATTAACTTGTTACTATTCGCCTCGTCGATGCGGATATAATACATGTTGTTGCAGTTGCCACAGAAATGCATATTTATATGTTTATATTATTATAAATTTATAATTCTAAATCAATTTTTTTCTTAATCGATGTTAATTTATCGATAATGAGATCATAGTTTATTTCAACGTTCATAGTATACATACTAGTCTTTACAATTGTCTTGTTTTGGTATGTCGTATCTTTCAGTTGTTTTGCAATTGCAAGAATGGTCTCATAGTTTTTTAAAAAGTTGTTTCTCACATTAAAATAAAAAAGATCAAAAAATGGCATGTAATAACCCTCCTTTTTATCGACGATATTACAGATTGCAATATTAAAATTGGAAAATTGAATAATTTCGGTGTAGGGTTTCAAATCCGTGTGACTCTTTGTAACACCTGGTTCGTTAAGTAATGGATCACTACACAATAGAGTGCAAAGAGTAAGAAGAACAGATGTTATAGATTGACAGGAAGACCACTGATCACCACGCCACGTATTCAACAGCGATACGCAGACTTTACCGCACTTGTAGAGATTCGGATTGAAACGGATTTGGTTACCATTCGTCCAGTACTTTACCACGGGTGGACTATGAGGATAATCGGGTGGGTAATCAAATTCAAAAAAGTAATTCCCGCCAAAATAAGGAGTATCACTTGGTCCGATAATCAATGCGTAACCTTTCAACATATCAGAGTCATCATGTGTGTAATAAATTCCATTGTCTGTTAATGGGTTATTAATGATCTGTTTAACGTCTTTTAATATACGTGATATTGTTTCTCTCGTAATTGTGATGCTAGCCATTTTATAATTAGATACAAATGTTTCTAAGTTGAATCTTTAAGATAAAAAAATGAGATAAAATTATCTGTTTACAATATACTAAAAAGATGTCTCAATACAAGGACCTTAACGACTTTTTAGCAAAACATCAAACGCAACAAGGTGCGGTTGCAACTCACACGAGAATACCAGACAAAGAATTAAATATTCATGGTGGTTCTTTTGTGATTCCCAAGGATGAGCTTCCGGTCTTCAATAAGCTTTATAGTGAGGCCGTCTTCGTTCACAAGAAGAAGGAATACTTGACAGAGAAACAACTGGAAGGGGACGGCCCGATTTGTGTCGATTTTGATTTCAGATATTCGCTTGATGTTGAAAAGAGACAACATACTGGAGAAAATATCCAGGACATGGTCGTGCTATATCTTGAGGAGTTGAAGTCTTTGTATACATTTACCGAGGAACCATTTGATATTTTTGTGTTCGAAAAACCGAACGTTAATCGAGTCGTTGATAAACAGCTGACTAAGGATGGTATCCACATGATGATATGTATTAAGTCAGATCACATCCTACAAATTATGCTCCGCGAAAAAATTCTTATGAAACTCCCGGATATTTGGGATTTGCCGCTGACGAACTCATGGGATTCCGTTTTAGATGATGGTATCAGTAAGGGTGTTACGAACTGGCAGTTGTATGGTTCGCGTAAGCCTGGTAATGAGGCGTACGAGATGACACACTCTTATCAGATCAAGCTGGACAAGTCAGACAATGAGTTTATGATGAACGAGAGGCCGTTGACTACCTTTAACGCAAAGCAAGATTTCTTCAAGGTTTCTGTGAAAAATGATTCTAACCCAGGATTTGAGAAGAACCCTGGAATAGTGGGAGATTACAATAAACGTGCAGAGATGAAGACCCACAAAATGAAGCGACCTATTAGTCGAACAAAGGTGAATCTATTGCTGTTGACAGATGACAACTCGGAGGGAGGTAACGATGAGTCGATTTCACTGAATGATATTAACAGCCACGAGCGTCTTGACCGAGCGATGAATTTGATTTTGAGTCAGCTCAAGCCGGAAGAGTATTATGTCAAGGAGACTCACCAGTACACGCAGATATTGCCGGAGAAGTATTACGAACCTGGTTCACATCTGCTGAATCGCCAGGTTGCATTTGCGTTGAAGAGAACTGACGATAGATTATTCTTGTCATGGATTATGCTGCGAAGTAAGGCGTCTGATTTTGATTTCAATGAAATTCCTAATATGTACAATCAATGGAAGAAATATTTCAATAATTACACGTCGGGGCCTGGTGTGACCAGAAACTCGATCTTGTTCTGGGCGAAGCAGGACGCATTTGAGGAGTATCAGAATGTGAAGATGACAACCATCAATCACTTCATGGATATTGCGATTATGTCAGGTGCTGAGTGGGATATTGCTCAGGTGATGAAACAGATGTTCAAGGATAAGTATGTGTGTGTGAGTTTTACTCAGAAACAGGGATCGTGGTACGTATTCAAGAACCACAGATGGGAACCGGATAAGGGGATTTCCTTGCGAATGGCGATTTCCAGCGAGATGTATATGCTGTTTTCAAAGAGGTATGAAGATATGTCGTGTGAGTTTCACAAATATGAGTCAACTGACACGAGGGCGGAGATGATTCGAAAGAAGCTCAATTGCATTTCCGTTATTATGGCAAAGTTGAAGAAAACTGCTGACAAGAATAATATTGTTCGTGAATCGATGGAGCTCTTCTTCGACAGCGATTTCGTAAAGAATATGGATACGAACAAGCAATTGTTGTGTTTCAACAATGGTGTGGTTGATTTCAAGCAGAAGGTGTTTCGTGATGGGTATCCTCAGGATTACATAACAAAGTCAACAAATATCGATTATATTGAAGCGGGTGACATCAAGGATAAGAATTCGATTCAGGATGTAATTAGTTTCATGGAGAAGCTGTTCCCGATTCCTGACTTGAACAGGTATATGTGGGATCATTTGGCGTCAACACTCATCGGAACGAATCGCAATCAGACGTTCAACATTTATCACGGAAGTGGTAGCAACGGAAAGTCGATGCTGATCAGTTTTATGGCTCTGGTTCTAGGCGACTACAAGGGAACAGTTCCGATTACATTGGTGACAGAAAAGAGGAATTCGATTGGAGGTACTTCGTCGGAGGTGATGCAGTTGAAGGGTATTCGTTATGCGGTAATGCAGGAGCCTTCGAAGGGTGTAAAGTTGAATGAGGGTATCATGAAGGAGCTGACTGGAGGAGATCCGTTGCAGGCTCGTGCATTGTATTCGGAGAGCGAGGTCTTTGATCCGCAGTTCAAATTGTGTGTCTGCACGAACAATCTGTTTGATATCGATAGTAATGATGATGGAACGTGGCGTCGCGTGCGAAAGTGTGATTTCCTGTCGAAGTTTGTTGATCCTGGTCAGGAGAACAATCACGAGACGCCTTATGTATTCTTGAAAGACAAGTCGCTTGAGGAGAAGCTCCCGATGCTGGCACCCATATTCGCAAGTATGTTGGTGAAGCGTGCATTCGAGACTGATGGGATTGTGCTTGATTGTGACATTGTTCTGGCTGCATCGAACAAGTACAGGAAGGGTCAGGATCACATTGCGGCGTTTGTATCCGAGAAGATTGAGGTTACTGGTATCAATGGAGACCGAATCAAGAAGACGATGCTGATGGATGAGTTCAAAGAGTGGTTTGAACAGGAGCAGGGTCGTAACAGAAAGATGCCGAAGGGTCAGGAGTTGTATGATTACATGGACAAGAAGTTTGGATCGCATACGCAGACGGGTTGGAAGGGTGTGAAACTAATTTATCCTGTGGATGCAGATGCAAATGAGGATGATAGTTGAATAATCTCGATCAAATGATGATATAGATACTCTATTACTCTATGGTTGTTTTGTAAATAATTTTTATAATATTATGATTATAAAAATTAATTTTTCTTTGTGGGTGGTTAAGATTACTTCTTAATTTATAGTGAGTCATATTCTTGTTTTTCTTTGAGCTTAGCCTCTTTGTACGCGTCAATTACCCTCTTGGCAAATACATTTGGAATCAATGTTTTGTTCACAAGAGGCAAATTTGTGCTGGGACTCTTGTTGTTAGTGAGTAACCATCTTTCAATTGCCTTCCTCTCGTATGTGTTACCATCACTGCATATAACAGGATCTTTCATTATTTCACATGTTATCGGACACAACATATCAGATGGTGTATCTGTATAATCTATATCATCATCGATCTGCATATTTTCATTTTCTATTATATCAGAATGAATTATAGAATTAGAACCAGTATAACCAGTATATCCTGATGATCCAGTATAGCCAGATGATCCAGTATAGCCAGATGATCCAGTATAGCCTGATGATCCAGTATATCCATATGGTTCGTTGTTCAAATAACCTACACTTTGTCTCGATATCACTAGAAATTCATTAAGAATACTTTCAATAAACCAAAAAGTGCGATAATCATATTCGGGCCAGTATCTGTCATCTAAATATTCTTCATAACTTTTATATTGTCTGGTTCTCCGTATAGAATTCATTCTCGGTTTGTATTCGTTCCAGATTTGTTGCAATTCCTCTAATAAATTAGGATACCCAATATTATTACTATTTATAATATTTTGAATTTCTCTACAATATAACTCTATTGTTGAACCAACTTCTATTGCATCAGCACTTTCACGTGAAAAATAACCATGCCTACCTAAATCAAAACGCGTGAAATCTATAGAGACTAATATTTCAAATATCCGTCTTATTCGAGCAATATGTTGTGACATACATGTATTTACGTTTTGTGTTTATATCTGTACCTTATTCTATATTATGAAATTAACTATATAAAATGAAACCTTGTTTCATTCTAAATCTGGAAGATTTGCCGATTTTTTCTATCCCATATTTATATTTCCAGAAAAGCAATTATGATTTGGTTTTGTAAAACATAAATTAATACCAATTACGTTAAGTCGGATTTTACGATGATTAAATACATGTGTATGGAGCCATTCATTTTCGCTGTCATGTGATGTTGGGATTATTTCGAATGCGTTATTTTGAACTATATTTTTATGAAAAATATAAAGCATATCGTCAAGTATAATATTATGTTCATTCTCAGCATAATGGCAACCTCCTACATTTTTCCAATCTCCTTCACCATTTACAGACATACCATACTGAATCTTTCTGGGCCCATTATAAATTCTAGCTCTGGCATTTATCGCATTATCAGAAAGCATACGAAAGTCAATATTATCAATTAATTTTACTTCTGGTCTAATCTTCATATACCAATCGTAGTCTAATTCTGATTTATATTCTGTAATGAAATCGCATATTTTGCTAAGTTGTTTTTTTGTATTTATTATCTTATATTTAAATTGTATAATGGTTTCATAAATATCAAAATCATTCTTACTAGATATACCACAATAGTCATATTCTATGCAATTGTTTTTCATGTAATCGTTTAGACATTTTATATTATCACAATACTTTTCATCAAAATTATCACTTGATAATATAATCAACAATTTCATATAATATTTATATATAAATATATTTATATATAAATATATATACAAATATTTTGTTATCACACTAGTCATATAATTGCGGGCATATGTCTATCACCCTTAAGGGATAACAGGTAGACAATAAGTTGACGCAGATGTATTGATAGCCTTTTATAGATCCAAACGACTATTTTTCGGTAGAATATTTTTGATTGCTTCAACAATCTTCAAAAACCAATTGAGTAATTTGCTAGCGAAATACGGATAAATGGCGAGTAATATAAATATAGCTATTCTTTGCCGAAGGCTATACACCGAAACATTTGTAAAATTCAAAACTACAAATATGATTAACACCGCATAATAGAAAAACCACATCACGTTATAATAAAATCCAAGACCAGATATTCCCTCTTCCTCATAAAACATCTTTCTCTCGTCCATCAAGGTGTCATTTTCAGTATCAGATATTTCTTCACTAAGTTCTTCGTTCTTTTCTTCAAACGTCTTTAACGAGTCTACTATATTCTCTCTGTTTAATGCCAACCCGTCAAGCAACTCAATCGATCTCTCGACACTTGCTGCATTCGTATTAAATTTATTCTCAAACTCGGTTGTCTTTGCAATTGCTTCAGCGGTCAACTCCTTGTCCAAGTATTCATTGTAACCAACATCACCAGAAGAAAATTCATAATAATTCTTTGCGGCGATTTTTAATTTCAATGGGGCATTTACTACATCATTCTTCGCATCTAAGAAGATTTTCTCAAGTTCCTTCTTTTTATTTGCATTTTGACAATCCATGTCACAACCAATTGTTTCTGTCGCCTGTCGTAATAAAGCATTCACTTTATCTAAATCCATTACTATATTATAATAGTAAAAAAATTACTATTGTTCCTTCGGTTGTGAGATTACACACAAATTAAGGTCTTCGTTATATTCCTGACCCTCGGAACAACAAGCGGATCCGATGCACGTTCCCCAAATTCCGGTAGCCATTCGAGGTTCAACATTTGTCGTAGCATCTTTGGAAGGTGGCCCGGGAGCCTTAGCCGGGTTAAAATTCCAGTGATACTCGTCATAGTTCATATCATCTCTGTTAATTATAGACCAAAACCTCGGAACAAAATAATAACCTCCTATGATAATAATCAACGCAATTAAACCATAGTATAACATATCGGGTATAATCCTTCGCAACAATGAAAGAACAATAATAGGTATAAGTGAAAGCACTACAATCTTAATGAGTTGTCCGTGTTCCTCATAGCGATCGCCGTAATAATTGTTTATTTCGATAAGACGTATCTTATTATTCTTATCGTGAGCCAGTCTCTCCTTTTCCTTTTTGGTCTTGTTCAAATTATCCTCTAACACAGCAACAGCCTGCTTTTGTTCGCGTAATGTTATATTCGAATTATCCAAAGAATTTTTGTAAAATTTGTTAATTTCATTGAGTGTTTGGTATAAATCCAAACGCATAGCAGTTATCTTGTTTATTTTATCGAAAATCTTATCTTGTTCACCAGCAGACAAACTGGTATTTTGTTCTAAATTAGTAAATAATTCTTTTTCCAGTGTCTGTAGTTGTTTTATATCTCTCAGTATCGATTCTTCGGGTGTTCCATTGTTCGGAGATGACATAATATATTCAACAGAGAAAAGAAGAATTGTTGGTTTTCATAGAAGAATTGCATACCATAAAATTACACCTAAATCAATATAATATACAATGAAATGGATTACTATTTCATCGTGTATTTATTTGTCATAATTTAATATTTATATAGCATTGTTCGTGTATAACAAATTATCCTTATGATCGGTTGATTCTTGTAGAAACTAAAATTGTTCCAAGAGCAAGAAGAGACCAAGACAAAAACACGTAATTTTGCATAGTAAGATTGATCTTGCTATCGTCTAAAATATTATCGAGATTGTTATTAGGGACAAACCCTTCCTTTTTACTAGTTGTTGTAACCACCTCATCACTAAATTGGTTGGTTTTTATTTCCTCATTGTTTTTCTTGGCTTTTTTTACGTCGGATATCGTATTATCGGCAATTTGCTTAGATAATAGATCTAGTTTGGTTCGTAATTGGGCTAATTGCTGTTTCTGTAAATTTGTTGCAATAGTAGATGCGGTGTAATCAACCTCCTTACCCGACTCATAATTATTATACGTTATCGAGTCAATCTTAGAAATTGTATCTGTGATCCCTAAAGGAACCTTGAATGGCCGTTTACTTCTCACATATAACTCGCTGTTTTCATTTTTACTTTTGGGTCCAATTAACCTCTTCGGATAACACATGTTGTTTATTGATACGAACGAATATCCGACACACTCTTTGTTTTCATTGCATATTTTTTGACATGTATCTAGAGTTGTACTCATTGATGTAATATCCGACCCAAGACTATCAAATCCCTTATATTTTGTGTATTCGTTTGTATTTATTATGTTTTTAGCTGCGTAGTTGTGTAATCCAGAATTTTGGTCGACGTTTGCAATCTTACCCATATGTTGTTTATATCCGACTTGGTTCATTTCATACAACGCATTTGCACCAATACCACCACTACGTGTACCATCTGGAGCCTGTTTGCAATTTATGCTAGTTGTTGATGTATACAAAACCAAATTCCCATCTGCTTGCATTATTAAATACATTGATCCATCATTAGATCCTAAGAAATCACCTGGTGCCAGCGTCGACCCAGACGCAATCCAATTTCGCCCATATTTTCCTTTTGCCGCAGTTCGATTAGGATCGGGTTTCTGTTTTTTTCCATTTGTACCAGTAGCCCAAATTGCATTGTGAGAATCAGTTGGCCCAGAACCTAAATATATAACCAAATTACCATCATCTTGAAGAATAAGGAAATAATTGTTTGTCTGGTCTAAAGTATAAACCGCGTTCGACCATGCACCTCCTGACCAAGTACCATCTTTTAATTTTGTACAATTGTTTCTTATGCCATACTTTTTAGTAGTTGCTATATTATTACTTAACGCACATTGAGCATTTTGTCCCGTTGTTGAATTTTGAAGACCATAATATGTTGAATTATTTTGTATAGCCAGTTCCCTGCAACTATCATTGTTATATTGCGGTGATCCTTTGTTATACAATGTCATAGCCCTAGAACCACTATCCCCATAACAACCCATATAATTTGATGCTTTTCTTCCAGGGGTATTGAATATGATTTTACCATCAATATTACTCACAGATAAAGTTCCATCTGTCGTTACCGATGCTTTACCACCAACTGCGGATGTACGCGATGACCACAAAGGAATAGCTCCCGAAACAGCATAATTGATTCCTCCTTTGGTAGAAGTTATTTTGTCATTTGAAACAGCACAATATCCTTTGTTGGTAGTTGTGTTAATCTGTTGCGTAGCATAATACTTGAATCCACCATCGATAGCAGCTTGTTTACAATCATTGTGAGTATATGAACCTACATTACTAGTTGATTCAGAGAGAGAGATATTTTGAAGAGCTGAGGATCTATCCGTTTTGGTCCATGTCCCTTGAAATTTAATTACGTTGTTTCCTGATTTAGTAACATTAAAATTAGTCGTGTAAGTTGTCCACTTATCTATAGGAGGTTCAAATGTATATATGACTACATCATTCAACAACACATTAATAACGTTACCTGTTTTCGATCCATCGCAACAATTGCGACCACATGCGATAAACGAGATGGTATTATTTCCAGAATCGAGTTTTATGGTTTGAGATATAGCACCAGTGCGTTGTAATGAAACACACTGGTCTCCGTTTGGATATGGCATTGGATATCCCCAGTCCTTTGAATTGTTCAGTAAAGAAGCAGTATTGTCAGAGAAGTGCCATCCCGGAACAAACGAAATACTATTTACCTTTATATACGAGTTGAATTTTATGGTTGGTTTTGAAAAGCTTCCATTTACAATTGATGAGATTACTGATGGCTCACCACCGATAAACTTCATGTTCTTGTTGTCGGCATAACAACCTATATAATTAGAACCAGTATTTTGAATCATCTTGTCGACAAAAATCGAATTACCTTCGTTACCTACACTCTTTCCATCAACCATATCAGTTCCAATGTACAAAGTAGGAGTCGTTGGGATAAGACGCTTTTTCAAATAATCGTCACTCCATTTAATACCGAGAGAAAGCGGTTGAGTCTTAGAAGGTAACATTTTAACTGCCTTGAATATGCCCTGATTTGTAACATAACCAAGCTTTCCATCCGTAAAACTCACGTACTTGTTTAAGTATGGATTTTTATCTGAAGTACGCAATAGGAAATCCTTTGTGTCTCTAGTAATAGTATCAACTAATGCATCATATTCCCTTAATGTTTTTTGATATTCTTTTTCCAATTCTTTAGTGTCGGTTGAATTGGAATTAGAACCGGAATTTGTAAATGGTTCTTTATTATTGTTAAATATACCAAGAAATGATAAACCATCGGATAATGATTGGCTAACCTGCATATAATAGAATTTTATTTTTATTGTATGATATATGTTTATATTTACCAATTTAATGTTGGTAAATATAGTAATAAATAACATGAAATACGCTAATACATACCAGAGGCAGGCGTAACTTGCGGTGCAACTGGACCGCCAGATGAACCGAATACAAATTTAAACAAAATAAATAAAATTAATAATGA
>Ga0114975_10001231_pt1 | contig 18474 bp, 15 predicted proteins | sample S_130626_EF_Meta_FD_87031 | JGI IMG/M metagenome (GOLD analysis project Ga0114975, IMG submission 87031) | Freshwater microbial communities from Lake Simoncouche, Canada to study carbon cycling - S_130626_EF_MetaG | ecosystem: Environmental > Aquatic > Freshwater > Lake | place: Lake...
ATTGATTCGTAATTCCAAACTTAGACGCAATGGTCACACAACACTGCGCCGAAGAAGTTCATCGGCAGCAGGGCATGCATTCATGCGGGCGAGAGTGTCAGCAGTACCTGAGGTAATGGTTGGCCCAAAAACCGATGACACGAGTGCGTGTGGCACAACATCGAAGCCTGACGCCCATGGGTCAGGTCTGTCGCGTACACCGGCAACCATGGCGGTGAATAGTCCGAGCGGTAGTCGTGTGCCTTCGGAGGCCACCATCCACACTGGCTGTTCAACGCAATATGCGACAGCGGCGAGAGCCAATGAACCACCCGCGCACAACACACTGTCGTTACCCACTGCAAGCGCAGACAAAATTGTTGCATCGGCGCATTCAGCTGCCGATGCCAGACCTTCAGGTGCGACCAACTCACAACTCACTTCACGTCGTGACAAGTACCGCAACGCATCTTGACCGTCTCCTAATGAATCAACGACAAGTGCGTGAATGTCTCCACGTCGTGCGAGAGCATCAACAAGATGACCAGACCAACCGATCATGCAAATAGTTGACGCACCGTCAAGAGCGTCTACCAAGTGAGTTGCCGTGGAGTCGTTGGCAATGCGGCGCGCAAGATCATCAACGTCGTGGTACGGATCCATAGAAGTGACTGCATGGGCGCAAACAGACCACAGAGGAGCGTTCGTGGGGTGATGTTCCACCAGGCGTCGAGCCGCCACCAAGGCCGCCGCCGGATCACGGGAAATTCCCGCAAGAGCATCGGCTGCCCCCATTGCAACTTCCACCGGGTCTGCCCCATGGGCTCGTGCCACATAACGGAGATGCTCGATGGGGTGCATGTTCGCAACGCTACTGAACTAGCGTTGAAGTCGTGGCAACCGCATCTCTCCCCAACCCCAGCATGGACCTCACCCTCACCCCTCTCAAGGGTGACGGAAAGACCTTGAGCCAGTGGCTCACCACTTTTCACCTCGCGTCTGTAATTCTCGACCCATTCACGAACGAGAGCTCCTGGATCTTGGAAACCGCAGTTCGCATCTTGCGCCAATTCTCTGGCGCTGCAGTTCGTATCAACTTCATTGTCACCTGCGACGCCAGCGACGCACGCGCATTCCTCGGCCCATACGCCGATGAGTTCTTGGTGTTCTGTGATCCTGATCGCGTGGCTGTGAAGACACTCGGTTTGTCAGAACTTCCAGCATTTGCCCTCATCAAGTCTGACGGTTCTGTTCCTATTGCCGCCCAAGGTTGGACATCAGCTGACTGGAAAGAAGTTGCTGCAGCAGTTGCAGAAATCACCAGTTGGTCTCGACCCACCATTCCTGCGCCTGGCGACCCTGGTTCATTTCGCGGCACTCCCGCACTTGTCTGATTCGTTACCAAACACAGGTCTCCCTGTTGAAGAGGCCATAGCGCCGCTAAGAGAAGCTCTCGCAACACGTCGACACTCGGTACTCATTGCGCCACCTGGTGCAGGTAAAACAACTCTTGTTCCATTGCGTCTCTTACACGAGGACTGGGTAGCTGGCCGCAAAATTGTGATGCTTGAACCACGTCGTCTTGCTGCTCGAGCAGCAGCGCAACGCATGGCATTCATGCTTGGCGAAAAAGTGGGCGACACAGTTGGATACCAAACGCGAGACGAACGAAAAATTGGTGCAACTACGCGTATTGAAGTGTTGACAGAAGGAATCCTGACGCGCCGTCTACAAAACGACCCAACACTTGATGGCACTGCACTTGTGATTTTTGATGAAGTGCACGAACGAAATGTTCCAACAGACCTAGGTCTTGCATTTCTTCTTGATGCAATCAAGACATTCTCTACAGACGTAAAGATTCTGGCAATGTCCGCCACGGCCCAAACACAGCTGTTTGCCCATGTACTTGCCGACGATAAAGGCGATGCCCCAATCGTCACCTCTGAAGGTCGCACCTTCCCCATTGATGTTCGCTACGTGCCACGCCAACGCAACGACCGACTTGAAAATGCAATCACGGATGTAGTTCTTGGGGCACTCAATACTGACGACGGCGACATCTTGGTGTTCCTGCCTGGAATTGGTGAGATCAACCGCGCGCAAACATTGCTGAAAGAACGCGTAGCGGGCAACATTGATGTGTTGCGGTTGGCGGGTGCTCTGCCGTTTTCTGAACAAGACGCGGCACTCAACGCAAGTGGTCTTGGTCGCCGTCGTGTGGTGTTGTCGACCGATATTGCTGAAACATCTCTCACGGTTGATGGAGTTCACATCGTGGTTGATGCCGGAATCGCTCGCGTGCCACGACTTGATTCACGAACTGGGCTTACCGAATTAGTCACTGTGACATCATCGCGAGCATCTGCTGATCAACGCAGCGGTCGAGCAGGGCGCGTGCGTGAAGGCGTTGCATACAGACTGTGGAGTCGCATTGAAGACTCCACTCGCCTTCCACATTTACCGGCCGAGATCACTCAAGTTGATTTGTGTGGTGTTGCATTAGAAGTTGCAGCATGGGGAACCCCACTGGCGCAATTGTCATTTCTTGATGCACTGCCAGAGAAGTCACTCCGAGTAGCTACTGACACGTTGACCATGTTGCACTTACTCAATAGTGACGGCAACATCACGCCGCTTGGCAGGTCTGTGCTTGGCCTGCCACTACACCCACGTCTTGGCACCATGGTTGCTCGCAACAGAGACCTTCACCCCCACGGTTGGATTGCATGTGTTGTAGCTGCACTGTTGGAAGAGCGCGACATCATGCGCGGCAAACCAGATACGTTGCCTGCAGACCTAGCACTTCGAGTGAAAGCTGTCCTTGGTATTGCACACCATGACGCAGCAGATCGTGGAGCCACACGACGCGTACTTGAAGCAGCACGTGATATTGCACGTCGCTCATCTATTCATACTGATGACAATGTTTCTGATGACGCCGTTGATTCATTGTGTGGCGTTGTTCTGTTGTCGGCTTACCCGGACAGGCTCGGCATGCGTAGATCCTCGCCAGGCCAATTCGTGATGCGTGGCGGTGGCGGTGTCACAATGGATTCGAAAGACCCCATTGCTCGTGAGAAGTTTGTTGTTGCTGCCGATATTGATGCCCAACGTTCAACATCACGGCTTCGTCGCGGAGCTGCAGTGGATATTGAATTCATTGCCACGGTTCTCGGAGACGATGTTGAACTTGAGTCGTATTTACTGTGGGATAAGTCTCGTGATGACCTCGTGCAACGCGTAGTGCGCAAAGTCGGAAGCATCCGCATTGATGAACGAGATCTACAACCAACGCCGGGTGACGAAACAAACGATGCCCTTCTTGAACGAGTACGCGCAACGAACATGGCAGTGCTTGGAAATGGCTCAGCTACAGCATTTCGACAACGCATTGCGTTTCTGCGCCATCACCAAGGAGATGCGTGGCCCGAAACTTCGAATGCGCACCTACTTGCAACGCTTGAGGAATGGCTTGTGCCATTTCTGGCTGGCGCAACATCGCGTAATGACCTCGCCAAAGTTGATGTCACCATGGTGTTGCAATCAACCCTTGGCTGGGATGCAAGTTCCCAGCTAGATCAATTAGCGCCGGCGCAATTTTCACCGCCACGCGGTCAACCGGTTGACATCAATTATGCAGACCCAGCCGCCCCCACCATTTCCATTCGCGTGCAGCACCTCTATGGCGTCACCACCCACCCATCAGTTCTCAACAAGACCGTGCCGTTACGTGTTCAGCTTTTGTCACCTGCGCAACGCCCCATTCAGATCACTGCTGATTTGCCTGGCTTCTGGAAAGGCTCATGGGCGGAAGTGCGTAAAGAGATGGCTGGCCGTTACCCCAAGCATGATTGGCCCATCGACCCCAGCGCATAGAGCACCCTGAGTGGGTTCGTTCTAACCTAGGAGCATGCCAGATTTTGTCTTTTCAGAGATCTTCCCCTTAGGGCCAGACACCACCGAATACCGATTGCTATCGAAAGACGGAGTCTCAGAAGTCGAGACTCCTCTTGGGACTTTCTTGAAGGTCACTCCAGAGGCAATCACTCTTCTTACGCAAACCGCAATGCGTGACATTGCTCACCTCTTGCGCACAGATCACCTTCAACAACTCAGCAACATCTTGTCTGACCCTGAAGCAAGTGCAAACGACCGCTTCGTCGCGCTTGACCTATTGAAGAATGCCGGCATTGCTGCTGGTGGTGTTCTACCCATGTGTCAAGACACCGGCACAGCAATTGTGAAGGGCAAAAAAGGCCAGTTCGTTATGACTGGCGGAGGCGACGAAGAAGCAATTGCTCGCGGTGTTTTCAATACATACCAAACAAGCAACCTTCGCTACAGCCAGATGGCACCCATCACTATGTATGAAGAGAAAAACACCGGAAACAACTTGCCGGCTGAAATCAAGATTGGATCAGTTGATGGTGACTCATACAAGTTCCTCTTCATGGCCAAAGGTGGCGGTTCTGCAAACAAGAGCTACCTCTTCCAAGAAACGAAAGCACTGCTAAACGAAAAGGCATTACTTCCCTGGGTGTTTGAAAAAATGATCACACTCGGCACTGCAGCATGCCCGCCGTATCACTTGGCAATAGTTATTGGTGGTACATCAGCTGAACAATCAGTAGAGACAGCGAAGTTGGCAAGTGCCCATTACCTCGATTCACTCCCCACACAAGGCAGCGAACTTGGTAACGCATTCCGTGACCTTGATCTTGAACAAAAAGTTCTGAAGTTGTCGCAAGAGACAGGCATTGGCGCGCAGTTCGGCGGAAAGTATTTCTGCCACGACGTACGCATCGTTCGCCTTCCACGTCACGGCGCAAGTTGCCCCGTTTCATTTGCAGTGTCATGCAGTGCAGACCGTCAAGCGCTCGGAAAAATTACACGCGATGGCATTTTTCTTGAAGCGCTCGAAACAGACCCAGCACGTTTCTTGCCAGAAGTCACTCATGAAGACCTCAGTGAAGAAGTAGTGCGTATTGACCTCACTCAACCAATGGATCAAATTCGCGCCACGTTGTCGAAGTACCCAGTCAAGACCCGCGTGATGTTGACAGGACCAATGGTTGTCGCACGAGACATTGCACATGCAAAGTTGAAAGAGCGTCTTGATGCAGGCAACGGGTTGCCGCAATACATGAAGGACCATTGCGTGTATTACGCAGGTCCTGCAAAGACACCAACCGGAATGGCGTCTGGCTCCTTTGGTCCAACCACTGCTGGCCGCATGGATAGCTATGTCGCCGAGTTTCAAGCAGCTGGCGGAAGCTTCGTGATGTTGGCCAAGGGCAACAGATCACGACAAGTAACCGATGCCTGCAAGACCTACGGTGGGTTCTACCTAGGTTCTATAGGTGGTCCGGCTGCACGCTTAGCGCAAGATTGCATCACCAAGGTTGAAGTACTGGAGTACGCAGAACTAGGCATGGAAGCTGTTTGGAAGATCGAAGTGCAGGACTTCCCCGCATTCATCGTGGTGGACGACAAGGGCAATGACTTCTTTGATCAAGTTGGCGGCACCGGAACCCCGGTCCATCTTCACTAGACCCGCGGCGGAATTGGGCACCAATTGTTCACCTTGGACACCTTGATAATTTTTCAATAACTGGATAATCTTTCCGCGTGGTGACTTCTACCACACGAACGTTAGGAAGACCCATGAAGATTCGTGCCCTACTTGCAAGCTCAGTTGTACTGACTGGCTTTCTCACAGTTGTAGTTCCAAACACAGTGAATGCCGCTGCAAAGCAGTCGGTAAAGATTTTCATGACCGGTGACTGTGCTGATGGACAAATGGTTGAAGGCGTTGACGAAGACGACTGCGAAATCACTGTCAGCATGACTCCGAAAACAGCAAAGCGCAGCGCAGTACTTGAAGTTGCCTATGACACAGAAGATCCTGAATGGGAAGAACTTGATTCCGGTTCAACGAAGTCTGGTCGATTGATCTTCGGAGTGTCATCAACTGATGACGACGATGTCTGGATGGACGGAGTTGTTCTGTATCGAGTTCGTGTCAAGAAGTCCGGCACTAACAAACAATTCGTTTCAAAGGAATACAAGACTGCATACACATCTGCCGAAGCAGCTGCAGACGATGAAAGCTTGCTGGAAGACGTTGCAAACGAGGATCCCAAAGAGCAAGCATTCAATGAGAAAATGGATGCTGCAAAGAAGGACAATCAGCAAAAAATCAATCAACAGCAGCCGAACCAAGACATCAAGCAAAACACCAATGGCAATAACCAGCCTCAGAACAACGGCGGTGCTCAGCCACAAAACAACAGCAGCAATAACCAGCCACAAAACAACAGTGGCGGTCAACCAAACAACAACAGCAACACCGCCGGACAACCAAACAACGCCGGACCAACATCTCCTCCGACTGCTGCTCAGAAGTCAACAGAGTTCAACCGTGCATGCGGAGCGATTCAGATAAGCAAGGAAACCTGCGAGAAAGCTATTGCAGCTAAGACAGGCGCAGAGGCAATTGCAGCTCTTGGTGCAGATGCCGAGAAGTTCTGTAAGGCACTTGCCATGATGGCGTGCAAAGACCTCATGCCGAAGATCTACATCGCAGCAGCAACTAGGAAGTAACTATTCAGCTTCTACGAAGCCGGGCCAGTTACCCATATATCTAATAAAAGATTCGCTCAGCCCTTCATCGCTCAATGTGGCGCGCGGAACCGGCAACGATCGCATGGCGAATGCTGGGTCTTTCGCAAGGCGAGGGAAATCGTGGTTAGTGACTGCTGCCCTACCGACAGCAACAATGTCAGCACCCGCATCTACTGCACGTTGGCAATCTGCTGCTGAATACAACTTGCCGGCAACGGCAAGTTTGGTTGCACCGCGTTCAAGGTTGGCAAAAATGTCAATAAGAACCTTGCCATCACAGTCCTCATCAACTGCGGCTTTGAAACAGTCCCACAACGACATATCAATCATGTCTACTTTTCCGGAATCAACAAGTCGACCGTAGACCTCAACGATTTCTGAGGTCTTCATACCGAAACGTTCAGGAGAAAGACGAACTGCAAGGTTAAAGTCAGCAACGCAGCGTGCACGAATGCCGTCAACGATGTCGAACAACACCCGTGAACGGTTTTCTAAAGACCCACCGTACTTATCGGTACGTACATTGAGTTCAGCATTCAGAAACTGACAAATGAGATAGTCATGAGCGCCATGAAGCTCTACACCGTTGTAACCAGCCTTCTCACTGCGAACAGCGGCGACAATAAATGCCTCCACCATTTCTTCTACTTCGCCGGTGGTCATGGCAATGGAATCCATTTTTTCATCGACACCGGAACTGACTGGCTTTCCGCCAATGAGTTCTTTCGGAGAACGACGACCTGCATGGTGCAACTGCACGAAGGACAAACTGTCTTCTTTGTTGATGGCATCAGCAAGACGCGTCAAACCTTCGAGGTGTTGATCACCGAAGCAGCCCAACTGACCAGCAAAACCCTGACCAATTGCTTGCACGTGTGAAGCACATGTCATGGTGAGCGCAAAGCCACCCTGAGCTCGCATTGTGAGCCACCGGAATTCTTCGTCAGACAATGTCCCGTCTACATGGCTCTGTTGGTTCGTAAGCGGAGCCAACATAAAGCGGTTCTTCATGGCTGGGCCATGAGCAAAAGTCACTGAATCAAAAAGGGAAACCATAACTACTTCAGCAATCCTTTGATGGCCTCACGAGTGTTAGCGATTTCTTCAGGTGTTGCTCCGAATTCAACAGCGGCGAAATCGGTAACACCAATGTCTGCCAATGCAGCAACTCGGTCTTGCACTTCACCGATTGAACCCATGATGGCGATATCAGCAGGACCTGCTGCACCTTCACGGTCAAGCATGGCGCGATAGCTAGGCAATGTGCCGTACACAGCAAACACTTTTGCTGCACGTTCAGCCGCAGCAACCTTGTCAGTTGTTACGCACACTGGAAGGGCTGCGATGATGCGAGGGGCAGGACGATCAAATTCATCTGCTGCTTTGGTGATTGTAGGAATGGTGTGACCAGCAAGTGTTGCTGGGCCGGTGCACCATGTGAGCGTGCCGTCAGCAAGAGCTGCAGTAACCCGCAACATTTGCTCGCCAAGCGCAGCCACAACAACACCGAAGCCGTTAGAACCCTTAGCTGAGATGTTTGCATGCACTTTGTAGGTTTCGCCTTCAAAGTGAACTGTCTCATTACGAGACAACGGCATAAGAACATTGAGGTATTCGCGAAGGTGACGCACCGGCTTGTCGTATGACATGCCAAGCATGCTCTCAATGACCACTTTGTGACTAAGACCAATACCCAGAGTCAGACGATTGCCTGAAGCAGCAGCCACGGTGTGGCACTGCTGAGCAATGGCGTGCGGGTGACGCGGGTATGTAGGAACTACAGACGTGCCCAATTCGATGCGAGGAACTTCACGGCCCACAATGGCCAGCGCAGTAAGTGCATCATGACCAAAGATGTTCGGTGCCCAGTAACTGGCGAACCCATCTTGTTCAGCTGACCGGGCCTCGGCGACGACATCGTCCACCGTTCCGTCGTTAACTGCTCCACCAAAAATTCCGTATTTCATAGTGGCTGACCGTATCAGGAGCGGCCAATGAAACCCTTACGAGAGGCTGACGAGGTCGAGCCATTCCTTGCTGAAGTAATCCACTTGGCCATCTGGCATCAGGATCACTTTTGTGGGCTTGAGGCGCTGTACGAATTCTTCATCGTGGCTCACCATGATGATTGAGCCTGGCCAAGATTCAAGTGCGTCAGCTACTGCCTCGCGACTTGCAGGGTCAAGGTTGTTTGTAGGTTCGTCGAGAAGCAAGACATTGTTACGACCTACCATCAACATGGCGAGAGCAAGTTTTGTTTTTTCTCCACCAGACAATGAACCGGATTCTTGAAACACTTTGCTGCCCTGCAGTCCGAACATTCCGAGCAGTGCACGCATCTGGGTTTCAGTCAGTGCTGAACCAGCAGGCAATTCACGACGCATGTGCCAGATGAGCGATTGATTCGGGTCAATGGTGTCGTGTTCCTGGGCGAAGTAGCCCACTTCAACTTTGTAGCCCCACTCAATATCACCAATGTTTGCTTGCGTTGCGCCGGCCAAGATACGAAGCAGTGAAGTTTTACCTGCACCGTTGAGACCAAGAACCAAAAGTCGTTCTCCGCGACCAAGGTCGAATGAAACATCTTCGAAAATTGCGGGTCCGCCGTAGCCCTTTGACAGACCCTTGGTTGTTACAACAGTGATTCCACTCTGAGGTGGCGGAGGAAACTTGACTGTGAGTGCGCGATCTTTCTTGCGCATGCCAGTTGATTCACCTTCAATACGTGCAATGCGCTTTTCGATGCTGTGCGCCATGGTGGCCTTCGATGCCTTTGCACCGAACCTGTCAACGACTTCTTGCAAACGAGCGACTTCTTTGGCTTGCAAGGAAGCCTTCTTCTCTGCACGAGACTCATCTTCAGCACGTGAACGCTTGTACTGCGTATAGGTGCCGCGATATTCATACACCATGCCGGTATCGTCTTCATCGGGACGGTCCAGGTGAATGACTCGAGTGATTGCTTCGTCAAGAAGTTCAAGGTCGTGGCTAATAACCAGCAATGCGCCCTTGTAGTTGCGTAGGAAGTTCAGCAGCCAGGTCTTTGCATCGATATCTAAGTGGTTCGTGGGTTCGTCGAGAAGCAACATGTCGCTTCCAGCAAACAAAATGCGAGCCAATTCGACACGGCGACGTTCTCCACCCGAAAGCACACCAAGAGCGAGATCAAGTCGATCTTCCTTTAGCCCGAGACCAGCAGCGATAGAGCGAGCTTCGCTCTCTGCTGAATAGCCACCTTTCAAAGTGAACTCTTCTTCAGCTTTCGAGAACTTCGCAACATTCTTGTCGCTTGGGTCTTTCTCCATGACAACGCGAAGTTTCTCCAACCGAGCAAGGTCAGCATCAATATTGCGACCAGACAACACGTGACCAATTGCAGAACGTGCTTCTTGCTCTGGCGAAGTACGCGGGTCTTGCGACAAGTACCCGAACGCACCGCTTCGCATTACTTTTCCAGCAGCAGGATCATTTTCGCCACCAAGGACACGGAACATAGAAGTTTTACCCGCACCATTACGACCAACAATGCCGACCTTGTCTCGCGCCATCACAGTAAAAGTGGCACCTTGCACCACATTTTTTCCACCGACCTCGACGGTGACATTCTGAACTTGCAACATGATTAGCGAACCGTTGTCGTTGTTGACACTGCCGGCGCAGTGGAAGTTACTGCAGGCGCAATAGTTGTGGAGCTCGCAATAGTTGTCGCGACGGCACCAGCAATAGTCGTTGTGGTCTCTCCAGCAATCGTTGATGAGGGCATTACGCCGGTAACTAACGAATCATCGGTGAATTTAGACGGTAAACATGCCCCCGGCCCCGTAGGTGCCTCACCCAATGCTGATGCAATGGAGGAGACAAGAACCTGTCGTCCTGCATCGGTTGGGTGAATATTGTCTCGATTCAAAACGCCTGTCTGTACGGATGTGGTGCTCCAGTCAAGAACAGAAACGTTCGGATTCTTTGATGCCACAATTCGAATCACTTGATTGACCTGTTGCATTGTGGGACGAAACAGTGAAGCCGTCAACAACAGTGTCGGACGTGGAGCCAAAGACGTAACAATGGCAGTGAGATCTTTTTCGTACAACTCGGCACTTCCGCCGTAGTTGGTACCAAGGAATACAACAGCCGCATCCCAGCCTTCGTAAATGCGATCGCGCAAGACAGTGCGACCGAACCCAACCATCTGGCCAGCTTCTGCTTCAACTGCAACACGCCACCCGAGTGGCACAAGACCTCCACACATTGCGCCGCCGTATCGACTAGCGGTACCAGCAAGAATTGAGTCACCAAGAACTAAGAGGCGATTACCGCTAGCAACAGTTCCCAAGACAGGGCCATCAAGATTTGCAAGTGATGCACGCACACCGTTTACGACTACTGCCCCACTGGTGGCATTGATTCCGGGGATTCGACCAACATTTGTGAGAGTCAGTCGCGATGCATCAGTCCCGACCCCGAGGCATGACGACACGAGGCCTGAGAGGGCAATCAGGGTTGCAATAGTGCGAAAGCGGGGGGCTGACATGACCTCCCAAGGCTATTGGCTAATTCCCCCATAAAAGGGGCACCTTTGCTATTGCTTGCCGTTATTACGAGTTGCGCGTAACTCGTCGCGAATTTCGACCAACAAATCGTTCGTGTTGAGAGCGGCCTTCTCTTTGTCATCATTCGAACGAAAACGGTTGTAGAGCTTCACCACCAGGAACAATGCCAGTGCGACGAAGAAGAAGTTCAATGCTGACGTGGCGAAAGCGCCAAACGGAATGTCACTGCCATTGACAGTGAGAACCTTCTTGGAAAAGTCAGGTTGTTGCCCGCCGAAGATGGCGCCAATAAAGCCTCCGAGGATTCCCGGGCCCTTATCGCTTCCCGCAAATGAGTCAACAACGGTTTTGAATGCGGCACCCATAACGAAGGCCACTGCCAAATCAATGACATTGCCTCTATTGATGAATTCTTTGAATTCAACAATGACTCCCCGCTTTGCAAGGTTTTCTACTTTTGTGAAGATCTCACTCATTAGGAGCCGCTTTCTCAATCAGAACTAATGCTTCATTGAAGCATGCTCCGCCGCCTAAGTCATTGACCCCATCTGAAATCAAAGCGTTCGACACCATTCCGTTAGCAACGTGACGCATCCATAAACCTTTTGGAATTTCACAAACCCCAACTCGCATGCGTGCATCGACTGACACAGGAAGTGTCACAGCTCCAAGACTGTTTGATACGACAACAGTGTCGCCATCTGTGATTCCCCTCTCTGTCGCATCAATTGGGTGTACCGAAACAGCAGCAGTTGGCGGGTCATATTCAGCAAACATCGAATTAACAGTTTTGGCAGTGGCAGACGTGAGAAGTCTCAGGAACAAACCAGTGGAGCCCCGCCCAGTCATCGGCGAAGGTAGCGGCAATTCGGAATCTGGGGAGAATAATTGTGCTTTCAAGCCATTAGGGAATACATCGCGAAACTGCACACTGTTCTGAGGCGTGAGTAACTCAGTGTTTTGAGCCACTTCGATATCTTCAACCCGTGGAGTCGAAATATGAACACCAAGACGGGCAGCCAACTCACGACCTAACCAGTCGTTACTGCGCGACTCGCCTACGGGCTCAATTACCTTGTTGACTCGCTGCAATGAAAACGAGCCGTAACTTCCTGCAAAATCATCAACTTCAAATTGGGTAGTAGCTGGCAACACAACATCTGCATACCGTGCAGTGTCTGTCATGACTTGATCATGCACAACTGTGAATACTTCTTCGTTGGCAAGTCCAGACAACATGAGTTGTTGATCATTCGCCGTGACAGCAGGGTTAGCTCCTTGAATCAGAAGAACTGACGGCGCATCGTCTGAGTTAAGCCAACGACCAACATGATTCATATTTACAACTGATCGTGCATCTTGTATTTCCGGCAGCACTGCTTCAATTCGCGCTGAAGAAACTCGTGACGTGGATCCAAGAATTCCGCTTCCTTCAATTCCGAAATGACCAGCAATCGTCCACATGGAAAATATTGCAAGCATGCTGCTGCCGCCATTGACATTGCGCTCGACTCCCCACCCCATGCGCAACATGGCTGGCGAGGAAGTACTGACGAGATCTACACATTCATTAAACACAGAGACATCAATTCCACACTCATCAGCTGCGTCATCAAGAGTCCACTCGCGACACACCGCCAGAAAATCCTCTGCGCCACTGACATGATCACGAATGAATGTTGAATTCAGTTTTCCTCTGCGTTCCAGTTCTGCTGCAATTGCCATAGCGAATACAGCATCAGTCCCGGGCAGTAATGGCACGTGAAGATCAGCTCGATCCGCAATACCGGTTACCCGAGGATCAATGACAACAACTGTCCCACCATTGGCCTTGCATTCATTAACAAGTGGTGGAAGATGTGAATTTGATGCGGTGGAATTTGCACCCCAAATGATGAGAAGTTTTGCTTTCGGGATTGACTGCGGATCTGCCGATGAAAGTCCTGGGAAAACTTGTTGCCACGCACGGCCGTATGTGAAGGCACAGATCGTGTGTTCAATCTCCGGAGCTCCAAGGCGGGCGAAGAGTTCCAACGTGGAGCCATTGCCTTCCACAATTCCCGAAGATGAGTTGTACAGGTATGACGCGATGCTGTTAACTCCGCGAGTTGCAATTCCATCTGTGATTCGTGATGCAACGAGGGCTAGAGCTTCGTCCCATGACGCAGTGCGAAACTCTCCCTCACCCTTCTTGCCAGCGCGAATTAGCGGAGTAGCTACACGTTCCGGCGAGTAGATGCGCTTAGTACTCATTTGCACTTTTCGGCAAATGAAACCCGCAGTAAATGGATTTACATCTCCGTCCTTTGCAGCATCGATATCAGTGATCACACCATCGGTAACGGTGACATCAAGTGAGCACGCATCAGGGCAATCCAACGTGCATGCGGTACGAACAACGTTGATGGTCATGACAATGCAGGGTCCAGTTCCTCAAACGTATCGACATCACGTAACGACGGGAATCCAAACCACCACACACCAACGATTGCAAGTGTGGCAATGCCACCACCGACAACGGTTGCTGGAGTTCCAGCGATGCTCGAGACTGCGCCAGATTCAAATGCACCTAATTCGTTTGATGCACCGATGAACACGTTCTCCATTGCAGATACTCGACCACGCTTTTCATCGGGGGTCACAAGAGGCGCAATCGAACCACGGATAAACACGCTCACCATGTCGGCTGCACTAAGAATCAACACGGCCAAGAACGCAACAACATAGGAATGAGTCATGCCGAGGACAATTGTTGAAACTCCAAAGACGCCGACAACGAGGAGCAGAATTCGTCCGACCCTTCGGCGCACGGGACGAAACGCCAAGAAGATAGCCATTACTGCTGCTCCGATTCCACCAGCAGCACGCAACCATCCATACGCCACGTCACCAACATGCAGTTGTTCTTCTGCGATAACTGGCAACAGCGCTACAGCGCCACCAAATAACACAGCAAAGAGGTCCAGTGAGATGACAGCTAACAAAATGGGAGTACGACGAATGAAATGGAAACCTTCCATTGCGTGTTTCACTGTTGGTCGTTCGGCAGCTTCCTGACGAGCCTTGTCATGGGGAATAGTGATGGTCGACAGTGCGAGCATGCCCGCAACTATGAGAGCAGCAGAAACGGCATACGCAATCCATGGATCAGCTGCATACAGAAATCCACTTGCGGCTGGACCAATGATGACTGCACCGGTCCATGTGGCGCTGTAGAAAGCAACAACGCGAGGAATGCCGCCTTCTGGCGCAATCATTGGGCCCATTGGCCGCAATGCTGGTGACAAGAATGCACGCGCAACACCAAACAAAAATGCGAGGGCAAAAATAGGCATTGCACTCGTTGGCAATGAGCGTGCATAGAATACCAATCCAATCGAACACACTGCTTCACCGCCAAGTGCAATTAGCGCAACATGCTTGCGGTTGAAATGGTCTGCAACTGAACCTGTAACAAGTGCAAACAGAACAGCAGGAGCGAATTCAGCGAGACCAAGCCAGCCAATATCTAATTCTCGGTCAGTGATATCAAAGACGTGCTTGCCAAGCGTGGTGGCTTGCAACATGATGCCGATATAAAAGGTGAGATTCGCCAACATCAGTGGCAATACACCAGGTGCACTAAGAACTTCCCGTGCAGTCAGCGTGTGTGAGTTACTACTGTCACTCATCGAGCGGTCCAACCGCCGTCAACGATGACTGATTGACCTGTCATAAACGATGAGGCATCACTGACCATAAACAAGAGCGCACCATCAAGTTCGTGCTCCGCCCCCATACGTGGAATCGGTGAATTCTGCATTACGTACTTCTGTGAACTGTCATCTGTATCCATTCCGGCTGTCATTTCACTGACAAACCATCCGGGGCAGAGCGAGTTCACACGTACGCCTTTTCGCGCCCACTGCACAGCAATCTCTCGCGACAGCGCGATGACGGCACCCTTGCTTGCGGCATAGTTCGCTTGCTTGATTGGTGTTCCCGCGATCATTCCCAAGATGGACGCCACATTCACGATGGCACCGCTTCTATTGGCAACCATGTTTTCCCCTGCAAGTTTGCACAGATGCCAAATTGCAGTGGTGTTCACTTCCATTGTTTCTTCAAACATGTCGAGCGTTTCAGATTCAATTGCAATTTTGTGAGTGATGCCGGCGTTGTTCACCAAGATGTCGACTCGCCCACACTTTGAGATGACTTCGGCAATCAATGCTTCGCGGTCACTGGCACTTGCGACGTCACATTTAATTGAAATCGAACCCGGAAGTTCCTTCGACAACGACTCCAGACGGTCAAGACGGCGAGCGGTTAACACCACTGTTGCGCCTGCTGCATGCAGGACACGGGCAAAACGTGCGCCAAGGCCTGACGATGCTCCGGTAACGATGGCGATCTTGCCATCCACACGGAATTGGGAGACGGGGTCAAAAGATGAAGAATTCGCCATGCGCCGAGGCTATTGCCCCGCGCCTCATGTGTCAGCATGGAAAACATGAAGGTTCGCATTGGCTATGGATTAGGGGTTCGCACCACCCTAAATGACACAGGTTTTCTCGAAGTGGTCGACACCCTAGAGAAGCTTCGTTTCGACAGTTTGTGGCTCAGCGAGCGCATAGGCGGAGATGCTCCGGACCCGCTGGTCGCAATGGCTATGGCCGCAGCGCGCACGACGCGTCTCAAAGTGGGAATGAGCGTCATGGTTCTTCCCGGCCGAAACCCCATTGTGTTGGCGAAAGAACTCGCAACTCTTGACCGCATGTCGAATGGACGCCTTCTCCCCGCCTTCGGTCTTGGTGTTGCAGATGTGCATGAACAACAGGCGTTCGGTGTTGAACGTACGAAGCGCGCAAAGATGTTTAACGAAGCACTTGCAGTTCTTCGTTCGTGCTGGACGGATAAAGAAGTCACGTTCCATGGTGAGTTCTACAACTACGACAATTTGCGCGTGAACCCTAAACCGAAACAACAGCCACCTGACGTGTGGCTTGGCGGTATTGCTGAGAGCGAACTGAAGCGCGTTGGACGACTAGCCGATGGTTGGTTGCCATCATTCGTTACGCCACAGGATGCAGAAGCTGGTTGGAAGACAATTACTGCTGTTGCGACAGAGCATGATCGTGAAATTGAAGATGAACACTTCGGCGTTCTTATCCCCTATGTCATTGGCGAACCGCCAGCTGCGCTACTTGCCGGCCTGAAAGCTCGTAGACCAGACCTTGATGACGTATCTGTTCTGGTTCCAACCGGATGGGATTCGTTAGCGCGCACCATCCAACAGTTTGTTGATGTCGGGGCATCGAAGTTTGTAGTTATACCATTGGCAGAACCATCGTCAGTGCCTGAATGGAATTCACATTTAGAAGAAGCAGCAACTCATTTGTTGCCGTTGGAAAACTAACTACTTCTTTTTTGCTGGCTTTGTGAAGTTGGCACAGAAGTCAATGAGAAGTCGAGTGCCGTAGGCAGTTGCTCCACGATTCAACCATCCACTATCACTGTCAGCATCCATTGGGCCCGCAATGTCGAGGTGAGCCCATGGCGTAGAGCCAACAAATTCACTGAGGAACAATGCTGCAGTTGTTGCACCTGCAAGTGGTCCACCAATGTTGCGCATGTCTGCAACGTTCGAATCAAGCATTCTGCGGTAGTCGGTAAACAACGGCAATTCCCACAACAGCTCGTCAGTACGTGTACTTGATGCCTTCAATTGATCAATAACACCAATGTTATTTCCCAATACTCCAGCCATTCTCTTTCCAAGTGCAGCAAGGCACGCACCCGTAAGAGTTGCAATATCGATCATGGCGTCAGGCTTTGATTCAGCGCCCAATGACAAACCATCGGCAAGAATGAGACGACCTTCAGCGTCGGTGTTGTGAATTTCTACAGTCTTTCCGTTACGCATAGTGAGAACGTCGCCTAATTTCAATGCGCTTCCACTTGGCATGTTGTCTGTGCACATGAGGTACGCAGTGACTTGAGTCTTGACTTTCATTGCACGCAATGCACCCATGGTGGACAACACCGCAGCAGCACCACTCATATCCATCTTCATGGCTGCGTGGCTGTCGTTACTTGGCTTCAGTGAGATACCACCGGAGTCGTACATGACGCCCTTGCCTACGAGCACTACTTTTCCTTTGGCCGATGTTGGCGTGTAGACCAACTTCACCATGCGAGGCGGCTCAGTACTGCCGGCATTGACACCTACAAGTCCGCCACAACCCATAGCAATTAGTTGATCGCGGTTATACACGGTGACTTCCAGACCAGATGCGTTGGCAATTGCCACAGCATGATCTGCAAACTGGCGAGCAGTGAGATGCGATGGCGGAGTGTTTGCAAAGTCACGCGCGGTGCAGACTGCAGTTGATGTAGCAATTCCCATCAACATTCCGGCCTGAACATCTGCAGTTTTCTCAGCAGATACCAAAGTGACTGATGTGAGTTTTGCGAGGCCGGACTTATCATTCTTCAATGCAACCCAGCGATGAAGCGCAAGAGCGATTCCTTCTACAACTGCCTGTGTGGACGCTTTTGCGCTTCCACGAATAACACCAGGCAAAGTGGTGGCAATTGATTCGTATCGGGCACATGCGCGAGCAGCCGATGCTGCAACATTGCGCAACACGCTTGTATTCAGATCACGCACGTCACCAATGCCCACAAGAACGCGCACTGCAGTTTTGCCAGCAGCAGGAGTCAACGTATGAGTTTGTGATGTTTTTCCTTCAAACCCAAGAACCGCTAGTTGTGCACGGTTGAGCCCGACACCGCTGGGAATAGGACCAGAAGCAGCTACCGGAATAACGATGGCTGCCACTTTGGCAGGAACGGACTTTGAAACAGAAAAAGCAGTACGCATGGCACCACTCTATGTGTCAGCGAGTACGGCGCTACCGCCGAAGTACCTACAGGCTCTTGACTGGGCGTGAGGTGCCCTCTTGCCAACGTGCCATGGTCCATAACAAGTCAGACAATCTGTTGAGATACGGCACCACATAACTTGGCGGCGGTGCAGCAGCAAACGCCTGACGCTCGGCACGACGCACAGTGGTACGCGCAAAGTCGAGCCACGCAGAAACTGGGTGTTCGCCTGGCACAACAAACTCAGTCGGTGGGTCAAACTTCGTATCAAGGTCATCAATGATGTTTTCAAGGCGATCCACCATCTCAGATGTCACGCAACTCTTGCCAGGGGTCAACTTGTGACGATTTTCTGGCAATGTGGCTAATTCGGCCATCAATACATAGAGGTCTTTCATCATCGGCACAACGATGGCATCAACCTCAGAACCATGACCTGCGGCAGTACGCA
>Ga0114975_10001232_pt1 | contig 18473 bp, 14 predicted proteins | sample S_130626_EF_Meta_FD_87031 | JGI IMG/M metagenome (GOLD analysis project Ga0114975, IMG submission 87031) | Freshwater microbial communities from Lake Simoncouche, Canada to study carbon cycling - S_130626_EF_MetaG | ecosystem: Environmental > Aquatic > Freshwater > Lake | place: Lake...
CCTATATACTTTTTAGAAAAAAGTATGTCAAAAAGTGCTTTTTAGAAAAAAGTATGTCAAAAAGTGCTTTTTAGAAAAAAGTATGTCAAAAAGTGCTTTTTAGAAAAAAGTATGTCAAAAAGTGCTTTTTAGAAAAAAGTATATAAAAAAGGTTTTGGGCTCTTTTTTCAAAAGAGCAGTGTGCAAACCGTCTAATTCTTTGACATATTGAAATACAAAACACCCCCTATAATTGCACTGACAGCAATACCTGCAGCGACACCTTTTAGGATAGCCTGTTGGTCTGCCTCCATAAAGTCCTGTGCCGTTATCACTGGTGAAATACCTCTAGCACCGAGACGCGCATAATACTGTAAGACCTCTGTCTCTGTATAACTGCGTTTGCCTAACATTGTATTTACGTCATTGTGGAGATCAACTGTCCACCGAAATAGGTCTTTTCTGGAATCTAAGGATGGGCCAATCGGAAGTTTAGCCATATGCGATATATAGTGCGTGCGACATATGGGGCACGGTATGATGATTTGTAATGATTCAAAAAACTCTTTCATTGCCTTTTTTTCGCTATAATTTGGCTGTTGTGAATACCCCAGTGCTGCAATATGAATTGTATGCCAGAAAAACGGCCCCCATACTTCAGGTGGTATATGCATATCCTCTATATATACATCATATATGATATTTAGCACCTAAGACGCAGTTGATAGTACATACAGGATAATACATATAAAAAATGTCAAATGAGCTACAAGGTCAAAAACAAGCAAATTATTGCTCAAATTGTGGGCAATCCGGGCATGTATTTCGTACGTGTTTGGAACCTGTTTCCAGTTACGGTGTTTTAGTATTTCGTTGGATAAGTCGTACACCCGATTGGCCACAGCAAACTGCGTTTTGCACGGACAGTAGACATCCCACCGGTACATCAAATTTAGTACCACAGGTTCTTATGATACAACGCAAACATACGCTTGGTTTTATGGATATAATGAGGGGAAAATATAAAATAAATGATCCAGAATATCTGCGTAAACAGTTGCGGGGAATGACACCCAACGAACGCAAATTACTATTGAATGAAGATTTTGATACTATCTGGGATGAATTGTGGGGCAGTGATTTAACTAGTTCCCAGAGATATGCAAATAATCGTCAAAGTTCTAAACAAAAGCTTACAGAATTACGGCAAGGTGTTGTATGCTCTAAAGGCGGCCCCTTTAATCTGAGCGAACTTCTCCGGCGCGAACCGGCCCTATATGAAAGCCCTGAATGGGGGTTTCCAAAGGGTCGCCGTGATCTGTTTGAATCTGATATTGTATGCGCATATCGTGAATTAAAAGAGGAGACTGGTATTTCAGAGTCTGATTTATTAAAGATTACAAATGTATCACCCTTTGTCGAACAATTTTACGGTTCTAATAATATACATTATAGACACACATATTACATTGCTCAGTTTATTGGAAATAGTGACATTGGATTTGATAAAGATAATGTTGAAATGACAAGAGAAATTGGAAATCTATCTTGGAAAAATTTGGACGAGGGCCTTTCTATATTACGACCAGAAAACGTGGAAAAGAAGGGAATCTTGATACAACTTGCAAACCTTTTAAGAAATTTTTGCCCGATTTTACCGTATAACTTATACGGTCAAAAACTTGTAAAGGAAAATACCGAAGGAGAACAGCAAGATACGTATGTCTTCGTCGGCGGAAACAGAACAGACAAATCAAAGCGCTTCTTTGGAGCAAGAAGAGCAAATAAACGTGTCGGGTGAGCAGGGGGCTGCATCAGAAGAAGAATTTGCATTTGAATCCGAATCCGAGGGTGCCACGCCTCCCCAAGAGGAAAATCAGGCCCAAGAGGAAAATCAGGCCCAAGAGGAAAATCAGGCTGAGGAGGAAAATGAGGCCCAAGAGGAAAATCAGGCTGAGGAGGAAAATGAGGCTGAAGAAGAGAATGATGTACCACCTCCAGGTCTAGACAGACAAGATGATGAGTACGGACTGTACCCCGACATAGATGACGAACGCTTTCTGGAGAAACTTTTGGCAAAGCGTGAATTCCGCGAGTCAAAGCAGGCCAAAATAACTGATAAAATGTTAGAAACAGATGTATGTAAAGTAAGTGAATTTGAATATACCCCTGTACAGCGCTTTATAGCCCAATTCATGTCTCCCGATACTCCCTATAATAGCATGTTGTTGTATCACGGTGTAGGTGTGGGTAAAACATGTACAGCTATACTTACTGCAGAGGCATTTCTAGAACTAACTCCTAAAAATAAGGTGTATATACTGGCCCCTCCAGCAATTCAAGCAGGGTTCTATAGGACTATTTTTGATATAACACGATTGAAGCTGGGTGTAGATGATAATTCTCCTAACCAACACGACGGCTGTACAGGCAACCGCTATCTTGAGTTGACTCAGATGTATTATGAACGCGACAAAAAGGAGATTGAATTTCGTGTCAATAAACTCATCAATAAGCGTTATGCAATTATGGGGTATGTAGCATTTCGTAATATGATTCGTGATATACTAAGTCAAATACCGGCTTCTTTGCCTGAAAAGCGTCAAAGAGAGCTGGAAGTGACGCTATTAAAAAAGGCCTTCAGCGGCTCATTGATAATCGTAGATGAAGCGCATAATATGCGTGATATTTCAGAGGCAGATGTGGATGATCAAGATGATATTGGAGCGGATGAGCGCTCTGATGCCAGTGCAGGTAAAAAACTTGCTCCCCAGCTGAGGCGCCTTTTATCCATATGTGACGGCAATAAACTCCTTCTCATGACGGCTACACCGATGTATAACAATTATCTTGAGATTATATCTCTACTAAACTTCCTATTAATAGCAGATCACGCAGATGAATCAAAACATATTCGCAGTGATCAAATACAGTTTCACACGATCAAAGATGAAGAGGGCAAGGATGTAGAAGTATTAACCCCTGAATCAGAAGCCAGATTTGCACGTATAGCAAACGGTCATGTAAGTTTTATGCGTGGTGAAAACCCGCGGGCCTTCCCCGCAAGATTAAATCCCGCCGGCCACCCGCAGTTTACTTCTTGGCCGCGTTTTACACCAGATGGTACCACCGAAATCCCTACACAGCAGCAAAAGGATGATGTACAGCGCCTGCCACTTGTCGCCTGTCCTCTGAATGGAGACTCTCTTGCAGTTATTCAAACTATGACAGAACGCCTTGTAGCTGCAAAGGGTGTTGGCATACGCACAATAGATACACTCCTACAAGCGGGCAATTGTACCTATCCTGGAGATGGAACAGAGGGTCGCACAGGAAATGAAGGATTTCAGAGTTGGTTTACTGGTGAAGCAATCGCAGGTACATTTGAGGGCACGCGCCTTACTACCCTCCCTCAATACAGGCTGACCGTTCCAGAGTCAAACCCAATGTGGATGACAGTGGGTAAGACTCTCCTGGGTAAATTCTCTCCGAAATTTAATAAGATACTTGCATCTATACAGGGTTCAAGGGGTATTTCCTTTGTATATAGCCGATTTGTAGAAAGCGGTGCCGTGATATTCAGTTTGTTACTGGAAGCAAACGGTTATACTCCATGGGGGCGGTCCGCGCCCTTATTTAAAAGTGGTGTTGTAGCAAAGGCGCAAGGCCGCCAGTGTGCAAAGTGTAGCCGGCGTGAAGGTGGGCATCCGCCCCTTGATCCAGCTAGAGAAGAGTCGCGTGATAATCACAAATTTAGCCCCGCGTACTATGCGCTTCTTACAGCGAGTAACATAAGTACAATAGATAAAGAGGGTCTTCCTTTGTCTCCAAATAATACTCGCGTAATTGCAGCTGCCAGAGACCCCAAAAATATTTATGGCCAAAATATAAAGGTAATTGTCGGTTCGCAGGTAGCAGGTGAAGGCCTGGATTTGAAGGGTATTCGCGAACTTCATATTTTAGAGGGCTGGTTCCACTTATCAAAGGAAGAACAGATTGTTGGGCGTGGAATCCGCTACTGTTCGCATAATGGACTCCTACCAAAGGAGCGTAATTGTACTGTTAATCTGTATGTGAATACATTTCCGAGTGAGGTTAATAAAGAAACCATAGATCAATACACTTATAGAACTGCGATGAATAAGGCAGTTCGTATTGGAAATGTCAGCAGAGCTCTAAAACAGGGTGCAGCAGATTGCAATTTAAATCGTGATGCGATATTGGTGACTGGGCTAACAGAGCAGCCGATGGAAGATAGCCAGGGCAACCCACTAACAGTAGATTTGAATGATACAAACTATACACCAATCTGTGATTGGATTAAGTGCACATATACGTGTAAGCCCAAAGTGGACTTTGCCACTCTAAAAGAAGATACGAGCACATATGACCTATACGCCGCAAGATTTGCAGAACAGCATATGATTGCTAGACTGAAGTCATACTTTAAAGATCAGACCTGGACTACATGGGCAGATATTCAGAAAATATTTGCAGATATTCCGAAACAGACGTTGCTAAGCCTATTAATGCGCACAGTTAACAACCCTTCTATCGTATTTAAAAATAACGGAATAGATGGGCGCCTTATTTTCAGAAATAATTTGTTTTTGTTTCAACCCTCGTCGATACAGGATGAGGCAATTCCGCTGGCCCTGAGATATGGTATATATTCTGTAAAACGTGATTCCTATGAACCACAGGGATTTATAGCGGCGCCTGAGAGGGTCGTATTAGGTGTTGCGAAAAAGACTGCTGCAGGTATGGCTATAAAGAAGGCGACTTTAGCTCTGACGGATGCTGGCGGTGGTCCCGTTGGCGGGACGGGTGGGGGTGGCGGTGGCGGGATCGCTGGAAGCCCAGAGGCATTAGAAGAAGCTGCAGAACCTGCTGAATTACTCAAACCCGAAGTGGCTATAAGTTTAGAAGCTGTGCTGAAATTTTGGCTGGAAGTCAATAAATGGATTGAGGCCTGGGCGTCTGATGCAGCTAGTATGGAATCAATTGTAGAGTCAATACCTGATACGGAAGCAAATCCGCTCGGTAGATCTATTACTGCATTTCTAGACAGAGACTATGACAAGAAGGAAAATATGGAAACACGTCTGAAGAAGTTCCAGTGGTGGGGTAAGGCTATTGTAGGCCAGGCAGGGGCCATGGCAAGTTTAAGAAAGACTGCTCGCCAATATATATGGGATTCATTCTTGAAGGGTAAGGAACAGGTTGCGCTATTAACTATACAAGTACAGCTAGTTGCAGGAGAAGCTGCTAGACCCGTGCCATATATACAGGAAATAAATGATGAACAGAGTATAACATATGGCACTATAAATGCGGTACGGTATATTGATTTATCAAGGAAGGTGCCTGTCTACCTGTGTGGAGATGCCGAGTGCGCGCCATCTATTGTAAAAACGATTACGTCTTCTCCTACTGACACTGTTGTGAAGGCCAGGGCAAACCAACGCACTGCCGCCGAAATATACGGGTTCATGGTTCCCTGGAAGAATACGATGATGTTCAAAACAAATGAGCCAAAGCCCGAAGGAAAGCCTCCTGGTGGAGGTGCTGCCTGTGCAATCGTAAGCACAGTAAAGGGGCATCGTATGAAACTGGTTGTCTTAGGTGAACTCTTGAACCGTTACACAGGTGCCAGACTAGATTTAACTGAAGATGTACTAACGGGCAGTCGCAAATTGACAGGCGCACCCAGTTTCTGTGCATTGCTAGAGATTGTCTTGCGGTGGATGGATATACGGCGCGACCAGTACGGGGGCCTTCGGTATTTTTACAGGCCTTTATCATCCTATTATTCGGAGCATAAAGCGAAAGATTAATTATATATCAATGCCCATTACGACTGAATTAACGCAGGCAATCACCGCCGATCTTATTCAAGCATATAGGCATAAATTTGGTGAGACATGGGCTGAGAATCTTACAAAGAATCTCAGGCCATCTCCGAATGAAGAAATTGCAAGGCGTCATGGGGTCTCTAAGAAGGTAGTTGTAGAAATAAAGCATGAATTATGGAAGGTCGGCATTGCAATGCAGTTGCTGGGAAATATTGAGGTGTAAAATTGAGGTTGGGGTTTCGCCTTAAATGGGTACGCGAATGGAGTTGCCTGTTCTTACAACCAAGTGGGATAAGATTAATTTCGTTGTCACTCATCTGATGAGCGGCCCAGACTGTGGCTGGCTCATTCTGGTAGGAGCAGGCGGAGATGGAAAGAGCATGGCTACGAATGAGGCTATAAAGTTGTGGAGAAGGTCATTGGGTGAGGATGTTGATCTTTACCCTCATGGTAATGATGAGTTTAGTGAGATCGTATACTTGGATACCCACTCTGATGGTTCTACTGTCAAGATTGTCTTGATGAAAAAGGGTGAGAAAGTGGTAAAGACAATCGTTCATACTAATACCTGGGGTCCAGAGATGGAGTTCATGGCTAAAGAGTGGGGTGCGAAGGTTGCAAGATTTGAGCGGGGTACTGAGCCGGCTTAACTTGCTATTCAGGCTAATCAAATCATTTTTTAAAGGTGTAAAATTGACCCATAATAGTCTAGATTAGATTAGCACAGAAATGGAGACTGAGGCATTCTTTCAAGAGAAAGTATACCTGACTCCCAGTGACTTGAGCCGTGAAATTGAATCTATTGATACTGTTCTACTTGATAAGGTAAAGGAGCGCCTAGAGCAACGGTGTTCGCCACACGGCTATGTGTTGCCCGGCAGCCTAGAACTTCTTACGCGCTCAGCGGGTCAAGTAGATTCCGGCAGATTTTCAGGGGATTGGTCATTCTTGGTGAAAGCAAAGGGGCGTGTGCTTTATCCGCCCGAGGGCGCATCAGTAGATGTGGAGATTTTGAAAACCAATAAGATGGGTATCTATGCTATTTATGAAAATGCTATTCGCATTATGGTACCCCGTGATCTTCATCTCGGTGATGAGGAGTTTGACCAACTCAAGGTCGGCGAGAGTATTCGGGTGGAAATTCAGAAGTCAAGATTTCAGTTGAGAGATCCGTTTATTGTAAGCGTGGGCCTTTACAGGGGGCGATCAGGTGCAGTGCCGCCTACTAAGGTTCTAACGAAAGTTCAGACTGTTCAGCCGGTTGTGGAAGAGGCTGAAGCTGAAAGTGAGCCCGGCTCTGAGGAGGACGAGGAAGAGGAGGGTGCGGAGTCCGACGAAAATGAGGAGAAAGAGGAAGAGTAGATATGACCGACGATTACGATCGGCGTAAAGAGTTCTGCAAAGATATCGGGCTACTTTCTCGGCCAGAACTGGAAGAATTATACCGTATTTTACGGCGTGAAGGTGGTGAATTCAGTGAAAATTCAAATGGTATTTTTTTTGATGTAAGTAGCCTCCCATCTAACATTTTTGAAGCACTTTGGAAATTTATTGAGTTTTGTAAATCGAACGCTAAGAATTTGGAAGAGCGTTCTAAAATGATTGATGTTATGAATAATAAATGATATGAATAGATGAACGAAGAAAATCCCCAGCATCAGATGGATGCAAATATGTTAGTACAAGGGCGTGAGTATTACATTGTAAGACTAGATAATGATCGCCAACCACATAGTTTGCATGATAACAGGCCTCTAAGATTTGAGGAAATACGAAATGGGGGTGAAATTATATTTTTAGCTCCAAATGGACAGGAAGTGGTAGTAGATTTAAATATGATTAATCCTGATGATGGTCCTTTTGCAATATATCATCATACAGCGGCGGCGATTCAAGGTTTAATGGGCGGTGGGGCAAATTATGACAATCAAATACATCTGAATAATCAAATACCACCGGCTCAAATACATCTGAATAATCAAATATTACAGAATCAAATACCACATGGCGGTAGAAGACATCGTCGCCATCATAAGAAACATACACGGCGTCACAAGTCTGGTCGTAAACACAAGAAGACTAGAAGGCACTAAATTAGCCTAAAGTCGCAAGGCATACTACATGTAATATGGCCGACACAGTCCCAGAAAGTCTGATCCAGTTGTGTGAAACACATCCCGATCGTACATTTCGCGTGGGTAACACCACCAAAAAGTCTCAAACTACAGGTTCTGCACTAGATACACAGGACCAAACACCTCGGTGGAATCTTACAACGCACACCATTCAGCCCAGGCACCCTTTAGCGGCCTGGCTTTGGCTCAATGACCCACTCTTTCGTGTATCTCCTGAGCAACTGAGACAAAGAATGATCCTAGATGCAACCACCGAGTGGCAAGTCCGCTGTGCCAATTTAGACTTTCCAAGAACCCTCAGTAAGAAAAAAGCTCTGGAAGGGTTTGGTGCTCTGAAACCGGATGCACAGCAAGCAAAGGCCGCAATGATTGCAATTGAACGCTATAGCCAGGACAATCCACTTCTCTGGATTCTGTGGAATGAGGCCGACAAAACCGTTAAATTTCTGGATGACAAGGCCTTTCCTAGAGAGGGTGGTTATAAGCAAATCTGGATTCTCCGTGAGCCGATGTGGGACAGACTCTGGGATGCGAGTGGCTGGTCCTCCGGCGAGCTCGTTTCCTGGATTGAGGCACAGGAAAACAAGTCGTTCAAGGTGGAATGGCCGCTACTACCCAGTTCAGAAACCCAAAAGGTCATGGCGGCCCAGTATGAAAGAATGGGTTTTTCTGCAGGTGGTCTGTCCAAAGAGGATTTACGCCAGAGGCTGAGTCGTGCAATTGCTATACGCAAACTTTCTAAAGGTTGAGCCTAAGCCTAAAGTTGAACTCGTAACATAAAGCAGAGAAGGGTACACTATGGATATCCGAAAGGCCGAATTAGACCAACTGGAACGGATGATGAAAGATTGGCTGGATCATCCGAGTCAAGAGTTGGAGGCCACATTCGGTATCAAAGGTCAGGTAAATTCTACCACATTTGCGGCAATCGGTAAACGCCTAAAAAATCGCGGATATACATCTGTTCTGCAGGAGGATAAGTTGAATATCATCACGCCCAAAAATGTGCGGATTACTCTATCAGGCATCGGTGTAGTACGGCAGTACTGTCGCGATGACCGCCTGGCAGGCAAGGCGTTTTCGGCCATGATTAAAGACAAGACGGGTGCAGCCTCTACACTGGATTTTGAGGAGTATCATGTGCGCGTTAAAATGCGCAATGAGCGGGAAATCAGCAAGGATGACATGGAAATACGGGAACTGATGGATAACTGGGCGGTCCAGCAAAAGGCGTTCCGTCTGATACGCCGTTGGACATTTCGGGGCGATGGTCTCCGGTTTGATCTTTCCATGGTAAAACAGTCTGAGCGTAATAGCCGTGGTGAATACCGTTGGGTAAATAAGTTCACGCAGTACGACCTGACACGGGAGCAGCCCGTATATGAAGTAGAGGTTGAGCTAGAGCGCCTTGATGACGACACACCGGATAAGGCAATCAAGCGTCTCATAAAAGGTGTGGGCGAGGTGCTCCGTGGTATGCAGAAGAGTCCCCTCTTAATTCGCGAGTCAGTTAAGAATCAAGTCATCGCCGAGTATCAGGCGATGACGAAAACAAACCGGTTTCTCGGTGCATCCACCGTAAATCTGGAACTCAAAAACATGATCCCTCTGGCTGAGCCAGGGGTTAACAATATTCGGCAAGGCTATAATGTCACCGACAAAGCCGATGGTCTGCGTACTATGGGCTTTGTGAATGAAGAGGGACGGTTCTATCTCATAGACCAGGCCTTAACCGCCTATGAGACGGGTCTCAAAGTGGAGGCCTGTGCGAATTCCCTACTAGATGGAGAGTGGATTACGAGGAATAGCGCCGGCGAATCTATTAATCAGTATTTGATATTTGACATCTACTTTGCTCCTGGCAAGGTCGCCAGGGATGTGCGTAAGCTACCCTTCTATAGTGGTGCCGCTGGTGCTGGAATGCGCCACGCGGAAATGAAGGCCTGGGAGAAGCTGTGGAATACGGTGCCTGGTCCGGTGGAAGTGGTAAAGGGGCTCACACCCAAAACGAAGTTGATTGTGAGCACGAAGCGATTCCGCTTTGCCGCAGCAGATGATACTGGAATATTTCAGGCCGCAGCACAGACTCTAGATGCCCCTCGCATCTATGAGACGGATGGCCTGATATTCACTAAAAATGACTCTAAGATTCCGGATGAGCCTCAGGGGGCGTATAATGAGCAATTCAAGTGGAAGCCGCCCAAGGATAATACAGTGGACTTCATGGTTGTTACGGAGAAACTGGCCGGCACAGTGGTAGATGCGATTCACGACGGATTTCATCCGACTTCCGGAAAAAACATTCGGTACAAGGTGCTAAGGCTCCACGTTGGCTCTCGCGATGACCCCGCCTTGTCAGCACAGAAGCCGCGGAATATTGTACTCCAAAACCTGCCCCTTCAGCCTCCGCGTGTAAGAGGATCCAATGTGTATCGCCCGGTACTCTTTCAACCCGAAGAATTTCCCGATGACATGGCAAATACGTGCTATGTAGAGACTACCTTGGATACAGAGACGGGCGATGAATATGCGGTCTGCGAGGTTTCCAAGGAGCCTATTACTGACAAGAGTATTGTGGAGATTTCATATGATCCCTCAAGGCCCGCAGGGTGGCGCTGGGTTCCGAAGCTGGTTCGGACAGACAAGACGGAGCGTCTGCAGCGCGGCGAACTCGGACGCACCCTTAACTCCAATTTTGTGGCACAGAGCACCTGGAAGAGTATTCATGAGCCTGTAACCGTATCTATGATTCGCACCGGCTCCGAGGAGGCATCAAGGGATGAATTGACGGCGGTCTCCGCGCTTGAAAGAGAGCGCGCGGCTATCACGCAGCGTTATGCCGACAGGACGGCGCCTACGGAGGACATGGCGCGCGTGAGACCTCTGCGTGACTTCCACAACCGCTACATCAAAGAGATTATTCTGTACAGTAGCGTCATGAAAAAGCCGAAGTTGAACCTGATAGACATTGGGATGGGCATGGCCCAGGACCTGCAGAAGTGGCGGCGTGTTAATGCAGGTTGTGTACTCGGCATTGATATTGCGGGAGACAATATCAATAATCCGAATCACGGTGCCTATCAGCGTCTCTGGTCCACGATGTTGAAGAATGGACGTGACTCGGTGCTGCCCATGGCCTTCGTAGTGGGTGATGCCAGCAAGAGCATGGCCTCGGGTGATGCAGGGATTGGCCCTGAGGACAAGGTAATTCTGCAAAGTGTATTTGGCAAGGTAAAACCTATTGGAGTCGTGCCACCGTATATTGAAGATGAAATGGCGAGCCGCTTGAAGGCGAAGGCGGATGTGATCAGCTGCATGTTTGCCACGCACTACTTCTTTGCATCCAAGGAGATATTTGACGGGTTCCTTGCGAATATATCTGAAAACTTGAAGATTGGCGGGTATTTCATCGGTTGCTGCTTTGATGGTGAGCAGACCTTTGAATACTTGAGGGGTCGTGAGACCCGCATTGGACAGGAGGGTGAGACGGTGCTGTGGAAGATTAGCCGAAAATACGATAATGATGAGATTCCTGGCGGAGATGAGGCATTTGGGATGCCTATTGATGTAGAATTCATCAGTATTGGTCTACCCCACCGCGAGTACCTTGTACCGTTTGGGCTCCTAAGAGAAAAGATGCAATCTATTGGATGCGAGCTGTGTAATGCAGAGGAGTTGAAGGAGTTGGGACTACAGCATTCCACGGCGCTATTCAGTGAAAGCCATGCTATGGCGGCAAAATCTGGACGCAAGTTTCCCATGACTCCCGCGGTGCAGCAGTTCTCCTTCCTGAATCGCTGGTTTATCTTCCGCAGAAAGGGTGATGTGGGTATTGCTGCGCCCGTTGCTAATACGGCTGCCAAGCCTGTTGTGCCTATAGGAAAGGGGTCCAAGCCGAATGCCTGGGGAAAGAAGCCTACTCTGCCTGTAGCAAATGTAGCAATAGAGCAGAATTTAGAAGAGGAGTTGCAAAAATTGGCAACAACTGCAAATGAGGCAGCGGCGCCTTTGGCACCCCTTGGTACAGGCGCAGACACAGCTGCGGTCACAGCTACAGGCGCAGAGCGTCGCCAATATGCGCCCTCCGAAGTACTACAGTTCCACCTAGAAGCCCCCGCAATTGATCGCCTGAAGATTGGCAAGAAACTGGCCCTACGTGTGCTAGCACCTGGTTGGCCATTCATCATCAAAGATCCTATAACGCCTGCAGAGACATATCCATCAGTAGAGCATTTCATGGCTGGTATGCTGTATAAACATGCAACAGATAAACCCGGTCTAGCACAGGCGCTTTTCGGGCCCAGTGGTAGGATTCACCAGAAATTCCTACGCCAGCGTGATTCTGAGAAGGGAGTGGGCGCTGGGGCGAAGGAACTGACTGACGAGCGCAATGCCGAGTTGCTCACAGAGGAGATGAAAGAGGTTCACGCTGAAATACGCTTATCGGGCATGAAAAAGGCGGGTGTAAAGTTTGACACAGTCAAATGGGAAGGAATGAAGGACCAGATTCTGGAGGAGGGTGTGAGACAACGTTATACTACAGACGCAGAATTCCGCACTATCGTGGAAGCGGCCAAGCAGCAGGGTAAGACTCTGCTCTTCTATACGGGTTCAGCAAGCAGTGAATATGGTGGTAAGCAGACGAAAGAAAAGTACCTGGAGGGTCAGAATAAATTGGGTAAAGCAATTATGAAGGTCGCCGGCTTTGACCTCTAGATTCAATGGCTGGAGTGAGTGGCCTAAATTCATAGATCATAATCAATATAGTAGTATTGACTATGAGTAAAGAAACATGGGCTTCCGTTGTAAGTAAAGCGGTGTATATTTTACATCCCCCAACACCAACTCTAACACCAAAACAGGCGCCTGAGAGTCCTGCAGAACTTCTTCCTACAGAGGTGTCTGTTCCAGAACCACCTCCGCCATTGCATAGGCTCAATGAGGCACCAATTATTCCAAACTCTAATATTTTTCAAAATGAACTCACTAAGATTCAACAAAGCAAGCAGACCTTGGAAGCCGATATAGAAACAAAGAAGGAAAAATTTCATAGTAGTTACGCCTTCACACGATATAATCAGGATATGGATGCACTTTATAGGCAAAAGGCAATATTAGATGAGCGAGAGACAAAAACAAAGCAAATGCTCCTTTTAACCAATGGTGCCCATTCTAAGCGTATTTTAGAAGTGGTTAAACGGATAAAGAATTATCTGGGTGTTCAAGAAGAATATATAAGACGGTATACCACATTTGATAATGAAATACGTATTGTATGTGATATTCATGAGGGATCCTTTCTTGACTTTTTTTCCACAAATGAAAATGGGTTGGAGTGGCAAATAACAGAAAGTATAGAAAAAGAGTATTACTGGCCAAACAAAATTCATATTCAGTTTACAGTACAGTCACCTGAAATGATACCAGTTCTAGAAGCAGCTATAAAAACGGAACTTGGTAATTGTATAACAGTGAATAAATAAATTAAATATATATATTAGAGAATGGATACTTTTACAAAACTATTTTGGCTTAGTTCACTACTTTTCATTGGATTATCCGCGTATTTATTATGTTGTACAAAGAGGACTCCTGTGTTTTATGCACAGATTGCCTCCGGTTGTGGTATGTTTATAACGAGTAAGATTGGTCGCACCTTTTTGGGGCTAGAATGATACGTTACCTAATTATAAAATTGAAGCATAAAGGTCAGGCACTGATTTATAGTATAAAACAATGCCCGAACCTTGGCAGACACTTGCCTTTCTGAATAAGCATCCACGTGACAAAGAGGTCCGTTTTGTAGAAAAAACCCATACATATTACGTCAAGGGTTCAAGCAAAGGTATCGTATCAACTACAGGGTTTGTACATGCCTTCTTTCCTCACTTTGACCCCATGGCCGCTATTACCAAGATGAAGGCATCCCCTAATTGGCCCGAGAGCCCGTATTTTGGAAAGACTGATCAGGAGATTGCAGAACAATGGTCTGCATCGGGTAAGGAGGCCTCGGGTGCCGGTACAAATATGCACCTGGCTATTGAACAGTACTTGAATGGGGCACATAATCGCATTGAAGATTCTGTCAAGGCCACGAAGGAGTGGGAGTATTTCCAGAACTTTTGGAATGACGTCAAGCAGGATTTTGATCCCTATAGAACTGAGTGGGAGGTTTGGGACGATGAGTTTAAGCTGACAGGTAGTATTGACATGGTATTCAAGCGCAAGTCAGACGGAGCATATGCGATATATGATTGGAAGCGCAGCAAGGAAATTAAGATGGATAACAGTTGGGATACGGGATATGGTCCGCTAGATCATCTCCCCAATTCCAATTATTGGCACTATACTATGCAACTGAATGTGTACCGGTGGTTTCTAGAGAGGCATTACGGGATAAAGGTTGTTGAACTCTGTATTGTCATATTGCACCCAAATAACTCAAACTATCAAACATTCAAGTTGAATCTGCTGGACGATGAGATTCAGCAGATGTTAGCGTGTCGGCGGCGGGCGGTTGAGTCTGGTTCAAAGGCGCCTGTTGAATTCCCTGAACCAGAGTGTCTTCTAGAAGACGACTAGCCTTGACTGTCTGTTTTAACTTCTCTAGATACAGAATACCATCCATTAACTCCTCTTGAGCGTGCTGAATCCAATCCAAGGGTTTCAAGTCTGTACGATCAAGATTAGTTCCATACTTTTTTTGCCCAAATTCCGAGCGCTGCTTGAATTTATCAATGACGGCTGTGACTACGGAGTCCATTATGATATTATAGTGTGCGCGATGCATTTAGGCTGACTGGTAGGTCAGATAGGGCAATTTTTATTCCGTACGTTCCCTTCTTGGAAACCCAGCCAGGTGTTCCATCAACAAGTGCCAAAATAATGCCATCTATCGCACCCTCCTTCTTTTTGCGCATAGAGCCAGCCATACTTCCAGAAGGCATATACAGAACCTGAGAATTCGCGGCATTCACGATCACCTCTAGCTCCTCCAGGTTCAAAGTTGTCTCAGCTTTGCTTGTGATTTCGTGGAACCGCAGCACGGGCTTCAAGAAGGCAAAGGGTCTATCAGGTGTTGTAGAGGGATTCCATACTAATTCCGCCACCTTCGGATCCGTATTGGTGGGGTCCAAGGCTGCCTTGAGTGAGGGTGGCAATGAACGCGTGTCTTCCATTGCTATAGGTAGACCCTTTGGCAAAGGGTTATATTGCTCATCAAAGTGTTTCGCCACCTCTTTTTCAGGCACAAACCATTCCGCCCTCAGAATCTCCCACCACGTGTTCCAGTCAGATGTGCCTTCCGCGACGATATACTGATCACCAGACCTCTGCGCCTTGCGACGTATCGTTAGACGCGGCACCTGTTTATTGAATATTTCTTCCCTTCTCGCCGCGTAGCGTATGAGTTCATCAACAAGACGCAGATATAGCATACGTGGCACGTTAATTATACTACCATCCTGTTTCGGCGAGTGAATCTTGCACGGCCCGCAACTCTCATTATCAGACTCTTTCGGCGCCCACTTACACCGCCCTGTACATGTTTCTTGGCCCTGAACTTGGCAGTCAATTCTTAAGAAGCCAATATCACTCTTTTCATCGGTTTCTTTCGGCTCTAACCACCGTATCACGTCAGTATAGAGCAAAATATCTAGCCGCCGCCGTTTATCACGTAGAGGCATATCTGCATTTTTTAGAACCTCTAAGAGTCGCTGGCGCTTTTGGCTTCCAGCACCCGTCGCTAGCCAGGTAGAGAAGGTGAGGCGCAAATGCTGATACACATCTTCAATCTCATCCTGCGATGACTCCATTTTGAGTGTTAGATACTGATCACGCTTGGGATCTACGATTTCTTCTTCATCATTGCCCTCTTCTTCTCCTTCTTTAGTTTTACGGCCTTCGTCCGCTAATTTAAATGCTCTCTGTCTTGCTTCCATGTCATATGCGATTGTACTATTGATATCCCAATCTAAAAAGTCGATGGGCGGCTCTATGGGATATTCTGCCTCTGATACAGGATTGGATTCTTGGGCATCAGAAGCCGGTACAACAAAGCCATTTGTGAGCCGCAGACCTATGATTTTATCCAGACCCTTCATCTTAATCTGGCTTTTTGGCACATAGCCCCTATATTGTGGGAATATTGCCACAATGTTTTTCACGTAGAAATCAATTACTTTATTGATGGGTGGCGCATCAAAATCATCCCAATCAAAGAATATATTTTTTTCCTGCATGAAAGTTCCATCGTCGGCAACAGGTATGGCCGCAATTCCTGAAGCCGAACCAGCCTTGCCTGGTATTCTATAACCCACACCCACTAAATGATTATAGGCATCTCTGATAATGCCGTTTGGCTGTATCCGCACAGCAGTTATGATTTCTTGTGCAGCGATTAGCGCATAGGGGTCAATGCCCAGTTCACTCGTAAATGGTCCCCTATTTATAGTCATACACTTTGAAAAGAATTCATGAACCCGTCTCTGTACGATAGGGGGCCAATTTAACTCCTGGCTCCGCTGGAAAAACAGAGTGGGCTTATGTCTGCTCTTGGCGTCTCCCTGCGTGCCGTCTACATAGAACAGGGGATCCCAGCCCATATTTTTATAGGTTTTCGCCTGCGTGTAGCGGTCTCGTGTTATACGATTATAATGTACTAAAAATCCAATATCTGCTCTCTGCTGCGCTTCATTCAAAGGATACGGGGGGCAACGCACATTCTCAAACTTGACTTCATTTTTGAATTCTACCTTATCTCCTCTCTTTATACTGATTTCTTCCACGGTAACTTCCAGGACAATAAAAACAATACCGCGTGGCGGCATTATACTAGGTTCGCTAAAGATATCATAAAATACCCGCAAGTCCTTTCGTTGTGGGCTGTCCCTGTTTATTATATAATCTTTGAAGTTTTCATAAGAGCACATCAGACGTTCAATAGCGGGGATATTGGAACTCTTTAACTCGGTTATACCTAGGTGCTTTGAAGCGAATTGCCGCATATCATTTATGTATTTTTTATCACAGTTTGTGTAAAATTCGTGCACTAAGTTTCCGCCATTTATCTGCATAAACTTTCTAGGTGGAATACGAAGTTCTATGGGTTCCAGAACCTTCTCTATTACAGCATCCGCATTAGGAAGGTAAAAGAAGGGGGCAATCGCTGATAGTAGCGCTTGTTCTCTATTACTGTTGTCAACACCAAGTCTTAAGAAGCCCTGTGCAGAGGGCTTCAGTTTGCTTACAATCTCAATTCTTTCTGCGAACTTATCAGACGTAGAGTCTTGGTAGAAATATTTGTCCAGGGCTTCTGGGAGAAACCCAATCTGGGGACCCGCCTTTGGGTCATCGGCAGTCTTTGGTTCCACGATTTTTAAAGGTATTCTAGATGAGTCAACAATTGACTTTACGCTCACACCCTGTATTACACGATAATAGTCATACTTTACAGATGATTGTGAAGGTCCCTTACCCGTATCATCTTCATCGTCACCTTTATCTGCAGTTTCTGATGGCTTAGCAGGCGCTAAAGGGGCACCAGATATAGCATCGGCTACAGGTTGAGCAAGTGCCGCCTTAGCTGCAGGAGGTGCTCGCAGACCTAGGCGAACAAACTCTGGATCGTCTGGATTGAACTTATTGTCCGTGGTAGCAAAGCAGCAAGGGAGAAAGAGGCCTGTAGGTGTCCGTCTGTCTAAAAATCCCACATATATATTGCGCTCTGATTCGGAGCCAGGCCGGATTTTACGCTCCAGAATAGATTTATTTGCAGGCCGTTTTTTGGCTTTCTTTTCTTCCTCCGTTATAATTCCGCCTCCGCAGAAAGGGCAGGAATTTGCAAGCTTTACAGAAGGAGGTGAAGTAAAACGGTTTTCGGTAGATTTGTAGTCCTTGTAACGGATCATTAGGCGATCCGAATACAGAAAAGACGGGGACAGAAATAATAATTAATACGATTTGCTTTAGAACCATATTTTACAAGTGTGATGACCTCTTTATTTTCTTCACTTGGATATGGCTTTCCATCAAGAATTCCATCGACATTTTCCCTCTCAGATGGCTGCCGTTTTCTTACCTTTGAAGAGGGTACATTATCTGGATATACTATAATTTCCAAATCCTTATCATTTCTATAATATCCTTTCTGAGGGGAAAACATTTCTTCATATTCCGCTTTATCTAAGACAATTGGTTGGCGAGCTTCATTTGCGGCACAGTGGCTTACATATCCACGCTCAGATGCATCTTTCTTCTGATAATTGAAAATACTGGGATCTGCAAGCTTCAGTCGTTCAATATAGTATTTTGTCAGTTGAATGGAACTGATATCAGACGGCTTTTCAAAGGCCTTTGCGGCTTCCTCCTGTTCTTTGAGTTCTTGGGCGGTTTTTGCGGGCGGTGGCGCTGGACCACCCCCACCCCCACCCCCCCCCCCCCCCCCCCCCCCCCCCCCCCCCCCCCCCCCCCCCCCCCCCCCCCCCCCCCCCCCCCCCCCCCCCCC
>Ga0114975_10001233_pt1 | contig 18471 bp, 22 predicted proteins | sample S_130626_EF_Meta_FD_87031 | JGI IMG/M metagenome (GOLD analysis project Ga0114975, IMG submission 87031) | Freshwater microbial communities from Lake Simoncouche, Canada to study carbon cycling - S_130626_EF_MetaG | ecosystem: Environmental > Aquatic > Freshwater > Lake | place: Lake...
ATTACATTCACATCTGAAGTAAAACGTTTTTTCACTCGATTGTTTTTACTCATTAAGTATCTCCCACTTTTAGTAAAGCAGGACATGTAGCGACCGCCTCAGTAACTACAGAGGTCCTACACTCTTACTTAGTCGTTTTGGACTAAAGTAAACTGATAGCATATGATTTAAACCCAGCTAAATAAGAGTAGAACCTTCTGGGAATAACTATGCGCGATATACTTGACGTTATTAAAAATGTAGATACAATTTACAGTACAAATTCTAGCCTAAGCACACTCAAAGACTTTGAGCGTGTTCTAGATGAAATGAATATGTACGTATATAAAAACTGGGACGAAGGAGAGCTAGCTTCAGGACCCACTGTAGATCGACATTGGATAAAATGTAGCTTTATGTGGCCCAAAGATAAGATGCCCGATCCAATGGCCGGTAAACGATTAATAGATTACGGCTGTAAAGTAACATATGAACAAACACATTTACTTGAGCCTCGTAAGGTAAAAACGCCTGACGATTTTCGTACAGGTACACGCAAGGGTAAATTAGATCAACACCCAGTATGGGTTGTAGAAATTACCATGCCTAAAACTTTAGTTGAAGATATCTACAACGGATATATGACTAAGATGAAAGAAAGTATGGGAATTGGCAGGAGTGCAAATGTCGATGCTGCTCCGCCACAAGCAGCGGATCAAGCAGCCGTAGCAGCACCTGCTCCAGCAGCACCTGCAGGAGGAGAAGCAAATGCAACAGCTTAATGAAGGATTACATGCAGGCGATTTAAGGATGTTAGTTGACAACATCTTTGAAATAGATAGCTATGCTAGTAAAATGGGCGAAGATAAAGATATTGTAGTGTTAGCGTTTACTGTTAAGAGTCAAGAACCTGCAGAGGATTTTGTAAATTTTGTAGAGAATGGGTACGATTTTGTATTAGATGCAGATGCAAGCCCTGGTGAACTTAGCGACGGCAAGTATAAAGTATTTGTTGAAATTGAACGTAATCGAAGAATTGCTCAACAAATTACAGAACTGTTAAATGGTGTTGGCCTACTTGCAGATATAGAAGAATTTAAATTTAGATACTACAAGAGCTTCCATAGCGTAGATGCCGATGAGTCAAACTTAGATGAAATGATACCAAAAACTAAAGAAGATTACGAAACTAGTATACAAGAAAATGTAATGAACAATTTTAGTAACTTTTTTGGTCGTAGCTACTTAGAGCAAGTAAGTGTTGATCACGAAGATATTATATTCCAAAAGAAGTTTTCAGGCCCATTGCGTATGCGTATTGCAGACTTTGGAACAAAAGCTGATGTCTATGATAATATTGTAGGGCCAATAATGTTAGAAGGTAGCTCTATGAGTGAAATCATGTACTTTACTAAGTATGTAGGTAACTACAACATTACTAAAGTTGGCGATAAGTTTGTATTTGAAAACGGTAAACATGCCGTAGCTTTGGAGAAAATATAATGTGGCAATTCCAATGGATGTTAAGTCTTTTACCTGACTGGGTTTGGACTGCGCTACTAATTGGAAGCGTAGCAGGATTGCTAGCTTCTTGGTTATTAAAGCGTATACCATTTATTAGTCAATATAGATTTCCTATACAGGCAGTTAGCTTTGTTAGTTTGTTAGTTAGCATATGGTTTTTAGGAGCAGCTAGCACTAATGAAATATGGGAAGCTAAGATTAAAGACGCTGAGGCAAAAGTTAAACTAGCTGAAGAACAGGCTACTAACAAAACCATAGAAGTACAAGAAAAAATTGTCGAGAAAACTAAAATAGTTAAAGAGAAAGGCAAAGACATTGTACAGTACATTGATAGGGAAGTTGTTAAGAAAGAAGAAATTGTCAAGTACATTGAACAATGTCCAGTACCTAAAGAAATCATTGATATACATAATCAAGCAGCCGAGTTAAACAAGGCAGCGGAGGTTAAGAAATGAGATTGCCGTCAATATTAGCCATATTTCTTATTTTATTATTCTTAGTAGTAGCTGCTGGGTGCTCAACCCCTGTTCCAATTAAGCCCGCTTGGCCTGCTGCGCCTAAAGTATTGACAGAACGTTGCGAAAGTCTTAGAAAAATCGAAGGTGACAAAGTAGCTATTACAGAAATGTTAAAAGTAGTTGTGCAAAACTACACCTTATACTACGAATGCTCTACTAAAGTAGAAGGTTGGAATGAGTGGTATGAAGGGCAAAAGAAAATATACGAAAGTACAAAATGAAATTTACAATTATACTAGTAGCCCTGTTAGCAGGATGCGCTACTAATCCAGAAGTTCAAAAATCTATTTCTAGAGATCAAACTATGGATAACATGGCAAAGACTGCATTAATTAATGAAATGTTAACTAGTCCGGATCCACATGTAAGAGCTAAAGGTGCTAGTATTGCTGAAAAGTTTTTAACAGAACCAAAGAAAAATATATTCGGATTTTGATTAAATACTAGTACATTAAGCAGGAGTGAGAAATGGCTTTAATAGATTCAGTATTAAATTTGATAAACAAACAACCTAAAGATCCGGATGCACCTAAGCCTCCAGTTGGATCACGTAGCGAGCGCGAAGCTAAACTAAAAGACAAAGCAGGTATGGTTATTTCTGTATTTGCATTGTTACTAGCAGTTAACTCATGGTACGGTGGCAATCTAAGCAGTAAAACCTTAAACAATACAATTTCAGCAAACAATGTTTGGGCATTTTATCAAGCCAAGAGCATTAAACAAACTCTAGCAGAACAGAGTCTTGACGACGCAGTCTATCGTAAAGATACAGCCAAAGCCGAAAAGCTACAGGCCAAGATTGATCGGTATGAAAGTGATCCTAAAACAGGTGAAGGTAAGAAAGAGCTAATGGAAAAGGCTCGTGCATTGGAAGCAGAACGTGATGAAGCTAAAAAGCGTAGCCCATGGATTGGTTATGCAAGCACAATGTATCAATTGAGCATTGTTGTATTATCTGCAAGTATTCTAGCAGTTAGCATGGGCATGTTCTGGGGCAGCTTTTTTGTTGCAGGGCTTGGCATATTATTGAGTGCGCAGGGCGTATTTCTATTCTTTTAATAGAGGCAAACAATGACCGAAGAAGTTAAACAACTAAGCGAAAGCGAAAAGAAAAAAGAAGATTGGATGAATAGCAAATGGCGTCCTATGATGGGATGGCTATATATGGCTACTTGTACATTTGACTTTGTTATTTTCCCAGTATTGTGGAGTCTATTACAGGCTGTTACAAAAGTCGGAGCAATTACACAATGGCAACCATTAACCCTGCAAGGTGCAGGCCTGTACCATATTGCCATGGGTGCAGTACTGGGTTTAGCAGCATTTGGTCGTACACAAGAAAAACTTGCAGGAGCAAATAATGGCGGACTACAAGCATCAGCAACAGGATTCTCGGGCGGGGCGTCAACATTTGGCTCTCCGGCAGCAGGAGGTTTCGGCAGCTCCAGTGGCTTTAGTTCACCAGCTCCAGTTACAAGCGGCTTTGGAGCACAACCCCTGGGCAGCGGAAGCAGCTTTGGAAGCGCACCTTCAACAGCAGTTGCACCAGCACCAAGCTGGGGGACAACTCCAACGGTAAGTAAACCGGCTCCTAGCAGACCACCATTGGACGAAAAATTTCCACCTTTAGATTGACCTTTTAGGTCTTAATGCTATATAATAGCACTATGGACTACTATCAAATTTTAGGTATAAACGAAAACGCAAGTCAGGATGAAATTAAAAAAGCCTACAAAAAATTGGCTATGAAAAATCATCCTGACCGTGGTGGGGACACAAAGAAGTTCCAAGAAATATCACAAGCCTACGACACGCTAGGCGACGAGCAGAAGCGACATCAGTATAACGCTCAAAAAAATAATCCATTTGGTCAGACATTTGGCCATCCTGGCGCACCTCCGGGATGGAATGACGTTGGCGAAATGTTTGGATTTAATTTTGGACCAGGGTTTGCAGGCTTCGGTGGCAGGCAAGTACAACGAAATAAAGATTTAACTATTCGTGTCACAGTGTCTTTTAAGCAGGCATTTTTAGGAACACAAGTAGAAGCTAGATATGCAATGCCATCTGGGAAACATCAAACTGTTGTTGTAGACATTCCAGCGGGCGTACAATCTGGTCAGGTTATTCGATACGGTGGTTTAGGAGATGATTCTATACCGCATTTCCCACGCGGTAATCTTAATGTATCAGTAATGGTTGAAGTAGACCCTGAATGGGAACGCAGAGGCAATGATCTATTCAGAGTTGTAACTATTACTGCATTAGAAGCAATGACTGGATGTACAAAAGAAGTAATTTGCTTAGACGGCACAACTATGCCATTGAAGTTACGTGCAGGTATTACTCCAGGAACTGAATTTGCCAGCGGCGGCAGAGGTTTTAGAGATATTAATACCGGGCGCACTGGTAACATGGTCATTGTAGTCACCGTAGACATTCCGGCAGTATTAGACCACCAATTAAGGCAAGAACTAGAAGCATTGTATGCTAAAATAACTAAACAATAACCGTAAGGAAATAATAATGGTCGAACCTAGCAGCGAATTGCAACAAGTATTTGAAAAGGCTATTGATGTAGCTAAAAAGCTAAAGCACGAATACTTAACAATTGAACACTTATTGTTCTCTATGTTATGCGAAGAATCTTTTAACAAGTGTGTTACTGGATATGGCGCAGATGCAGATTTCCTTAAAAAGAATTTAGAACTGTATCTTAAAAATAAATGTGATGAAATCATCACAGAACAAACAGATGTTAAGCCACGCAAGACACAGGCTGTAGAGCGTGTGCTTAATCGTGCATTTACACAGGTCCTGTTTAATGGTCGTCAAAAGATTGAACCAACAGATGTATTCCTTGCTATGATGAGCGAAAAACGTTCATATGCTAACTACTACATTGCACAAGCAGAAATTGATAAAGATAAATTTGCCGACTACTTAAACTCAGAAATTACAGAATCTGAAGAATCTGAAGAACCCAGAGACGGACAGGGAGATCGTGCATTAAAAGCATTTACTACTAACCTCAACGATGCTGTTAAAAAGAACAAAATTGATCCAGTGATTGGTCGAATTGACGAATTAGAAAACATTGCATTATCACTAGGCCGTCGTAGCAAATCAAATGTTATATTAGTTGGCGATCCTGGCGTAGGCAAGACCGCTATTGCAGAAGGTCTTGCCTACAATATTGTTAAGGGCGCAGTTCCAGAGTTCTTAAAAGAATATACAGTTTACAACTTAGATATTAGTGCCATGTTAGCTGGCAGTAAATATCGTGGCGATTTTGAAGAAAGATTTAAACTAGTACTGCGTGGTCTTGATAAGAAAGGTAAGACTGTCTTGTTTATTGACGAAGCACATATGATTAGTGGTGCAGGGGCCGGAGGACAACAAAATAGCAACGACCTTGCTAACATGATGAAGCCTGCACTAAGCAAAGGCAACATTAAAGTTATTGCCTCAACTACATGGGAAGAATATCGCAAGTACTTTGAGAAAGACCGCGCATTGATGCGCAGATTTGCTCGTATTACTATTGACGAGCCAACTCAAGAAATGGCTATTCAGATCCTTAAAGGTATTAAGAAATACTACGAAGGTCATCATAATGTTAAGATCAAAGACGATGCTATCCAAGCGGCTGTTAAACTTAGTATTAAGTATCAAACAGACAAGAAGCTACCTGACAAAGCTATTGATTTAATTGATCTTGCCTGCTCACGTTTTAATTTAAAACTTGCAGACGAGCGAGTTGTTGACGAAGCGGCTATTCAATATGAACTGGCTAAGGTAGTTAACATGCCTACAGAAAAGATTGCTGAACAAGAGTCTAGCAATCTTGCTAATCTTGAAGCTAATCTACAACAAGAAGTCTACGGACAAGAAACTGCTATCACAGAGATTGTTGATAAGATACTGGTTAGTCAAGCTGGACTAAAAGCAGAGAATCGTCCAGTAGGTGCGTTTGTGTTTATGGGTCCAACTGGTACTGGTAAAACAGAAACCGCTAAAGCATTGGCTAAAAACTTAGGTGTCAAACTTGTACGCTTTGATATGAGTGAATATCAAGAGAAGCACTCTGTGTCTAAGCTAATTGGATCGCCTCCAGGTTATGTGGGCTTTGAAGAAAATGCAGGCTTGTTGATTACCCAGATCCAAGAAAGTCCTAACTGTGTGTTGTTACTAGATGAAATTGAAAAGTCACATCCTGATGTATCAACTATCTTATTGCAGATGATGGACAATGGATTTGTCACAGGTAGTAATGGCAAGAAAGCAGATTGTCGTAATCTTATTCTTATTGTTACTACTAACGCTGGCGCACAAGATGCAGAAAAGAATCAAATTGGTTTTGGTCAGCAAGAAAAACAATACAGTGACGAAGCACTTAAAAAGTTCTTTGCTCCTGAATTCCGCAATCGTCTAGATGGCATTGTTACATTTAGTAAACTATCTAAAGAAACAATGATTAAAATTGTTGGTAAATTTATGGTTGAAGTTAAGGAACAGGTCAAAGACAAAGGTATTCGCATTAAGATCAGCGATGAAGCAATTGATTGGTTGATTGAAAAAGGATTTGACAGCAAGATGGGTGCTCGACCACTGCAACGTGTTATTGATAAAGAGATTAAGCGACCGTTAGCTAAGATGATGTTGTTTGGAGATTTAAAACACGGCGGAGCGTTAAGTATCGGATTAGCTGAAAATTTATTAAATTTAACTGCTAAACCAAAGGCACAAAAGGTAATTGTAGATGAAGTTGTATCAAACAATACAGACCAAGCAAACAACCAAGCTGTTTAACCACAAGTACAAGTACAAGATTGTACTTGTAACTAAAGCGGCTGGGCTATTTAGAGGATGCAATTTTGAATCTATTGACGCTAACTTAAAAGAAAGTCAGAAAGACGATCAGTACGATTGGATTAAAAGATTAACCGATGAAGATCTATATTATGCAGGTAAGCTGAGTAGCGCATTAAAAAAGTGTAAGGAATTTGACCTTAGAGTAGAAAATCCTTACATTAGTTTTTATACTAACGTTGATAAAGATATAGAAGCATTATCAAAAATAGACAGTCAACGTGTCAAATATGTTAGTATGCCAGCTACGGGTACTGAAACTGCATTAACTGAAGGAAAAGTTATTGTTAAAAACCTTGACTTTGACTATAAAGTAACTATGGGTCGAACTCGACAGGAGTTTACATCATTTGTTGAATGGTGTGAAGGAAAAGACAAGATTCGTATGCCTAAACGTGCTAAGAAAGATCTATGCAGGAAAAGCTGTTGGGGCGGATGTCACTTCTATGTTAAAGACGAAAAAATGCTAACTATGGTTAAAATGTTCGTGGGCGGCTATATACACAGCGTAGAGTTAGTGGTAAAGCAATAATCAAAGCTAGTTCTTAATATCCCTTTTGCGATAAATATCGTAAGAGGGATTTTTTTATGGCGCAGTTTGTCGCTAGTAGAACTTAATAATTATGAAAATATTTGAACTGTTTAACCCCAACATAAAGAGAGAAGAATTTGATCTACACGACGATCTAATCTTTTTTATGCGCAATGATCCGCAATTTTATCGTAAGGAATTTCATCCATTCCAACAAAAGTTCACACGGCATTGCGATGCAGGGCGCGGTGTTGCAGCCAAGGCATTTGCGCCTATTGTACATCGAGCGTTTGATCAATACAAAGATATGTTTCCTGTAGAAGGATTAGAAGAAAAATTAACAGAACAAGATATGCACGAAATTTGTGAAAAGTTGCAGAGTCAAGAAACTAATTATTATCACGAAGAAAAGAAAAAAACTGCCGAGAAAAAAGATGATATTAAGAGAGCTATTTGAATCTAAAAGCAAATCGGTAGGCATTATATTTGGCCGATTCAATCCTCCTCACATGGGACATCGTGCTGCATGGGAAATGGCTGCACAGAATCCGCATTGGTATGTTGGCACTAATAAAAGTACACAGGGTCCTAAAGATCCGTTACCATTTGACATTAAAGTCAAAGCAATGCAAGCAGTGTATCCTGAAATCAAAGGACATATTGTTGCTGAGACTAGTTGGTTAACGTTGGCCAGTAAGGTATACGAGAAACATGGCAACATTGTGTTGAATGTCTACACTGACGAAGACTGGGTTACAAAGGCACTTGTACAATACAATGGTAAAGAAGGTGCGCACGGATATTACGAGTTTGGCACTATACAACAACAAGAAACTCCACGTCTAAGTAGTGCAACTGCATTACGTGCCGCGGTGGCTGCAGATGATAGAGATGCATTTGGGCAAGCAGCAGGTGTTGATCCAAATACATTAGTTGCAGGGCATCCGTTTTTTGATGTAGTAAAACATTATCTAATGCCACATGCTGAAAAGGCCGCAGCTAAAATTGTTAAGAAAAAGGTTAAAGAACCAGAAGCATCAGAAGGCATTATGAATTTTATGACTTTAGAAAAACCTAAAGTTAAGAAGCCTGCAACACCATTGTCTACAATGCGCAAAGAGTTTGAAAAAGAAAAAGCCAACGATCCAGAAAAAATAGAGAGAGGCAACGGTAGTAAAACAGTTAAGCAAGTGTTTAAAAGATCAGATGAAAATGCTTGGGATAGACTACAGCGTGAAAAGGCATTAGAGTCTGCAGGCGTTGGCATTATTACAAAACAGAATTCAACGGTTGACGTAAATAAGAATACACCAAGAAAGAATTTAAAGGCTTTTAGGTTAGTGTAATGGACGAACTGGCACAGTTAAAACGCCTAGCTGGTGTTAATAGTTATAAAGGTTTAACACCTTATGACATTAACGAAGGCAGTAATATCAGCGTTACTGGTAATGAAAAAGGTCAGTTAATGAAGAAGCACAAAATTGAGCCGGGAACACCTAACTGGTTTAAGCTATGGTTTAGTCTACCTTACATGACTGGCGAAAAGCCAATTGGAGATTGATATGAGTTTTGAGTTTGATTTTACAGTTGAAAAGTTACATAACTGTGTACACAAGAATAAAGAAATAGAGTTATGGTATAACGCCATGGCTGAATACCTACCTAAGTTTGAAATTACTACCCCTGCTCGTGTAGCAGGATTTGTAGCACAATGTCAACATGAAAGTGCAGACTTTACTGCACTACAGGAAAATTTAAACTATGGTGCTAAGGGCCTAATGAGTATTTTTAAGAAATACTATACAGACGAATCATTAGCAAAAAGACATGAACGTAAACCAGAGTTGATTGCCAATCGAGTTTACAGTAGTCGCATGGGCAATGGTCCAGAAGCAAGTGGCGATGGTTGGAAGTTTCGTGGCCGTGGCATACTACAGTTAACTGGACGTAGCAACTATACACAATGTTCACGTGATCTATTCGGTGATGACACTCTAGCAGAAGATCCAGATCTATTACGCACACCAGAGTACGCTATTCTAAGTGCCTGCTGGTTCTGGCACAAGAACGGTCTTAACGCTATTTGCGATAAAGGCGATATTGTACTACTAAGTAAAAAGATCAACGGCGGTACTATTGGATTAGAAGATCGTATTAACCACTGGAACTTGGCCTTAGACCAATTTGAAGAATAACATGTTTTTACGTGAATTAATGACTCCGTTACCACAGAAGCTGGATTTAATGACTGCTTTTGAGGATTTCTTACCTATCGTTATGCAGGAACTTAAACTAACTAAGTTGCCTAAAATTAAATTAGAGAAAAAGATTGAAGATAGTGAACAACCTACGTTTGGCGTGTTTAAAGAGCATGAAAATATCATTCATTTAGGTCTTGATGGTCGTCATCCTTTAGATATCCTTAGAACCCTAGCACACGAACTAGTACACTTTAAACAAGGTACAGAACATCAGTTAGATAGTCCAGATAGTGGTGCTACTGGTAGCCCGCAAGAAAATCAAGCAAATGCACGAGCAGGTGTTATTATGCGTCATTTTAATAAGAAATTCCCGCATTACTTTGATGTAGATGCATTAGATTTGCATGAAGAAGCAACAGCCGGTGGTACTAGCGCAGGTAATGTAGCAGTAGGAGCTGTTTATAAAAATAAGCCCGGAAAGTCAGTAAAAAATAAAAACGGTACAGTAAAGAACGCATTAGACATGCCTAACAATTTACTGACTGGTGGTAGCTTAAAACGATAAATATTACGATATTGGAGAATTCTCAAAATGCAAGATAACTTTCACCGCCCAGACGATCACGAAGCAAAAATGGCTCGTGCCGATCTATTTAAATGCGCTCAATACAGCTTTAAGCTATTCAAGATGATCGGAGAAGATCAAGAGCTAGAAGGCTGGGTACAGGCTAAAATTACCAAAGCCGCTGACTACATTGCTTCTGTATACCACTATATGGAATACGAAATGAAGATTAGCGAGTACGGTAGTGCTATCGAAAACAGCGATATGTATTCAGAAAGCATTCGTCGTGCATTTGCACAGAAGCTAACAGAAGCTAAGGTACAGGCTAAAAAAGCCAAAGCCGACATGAAGAAGAAAGAACAAGACCTTGATGAAGCATTTGATGACAAGGCCAAAGTAGGCGATAAAAAGAAAACTGCCACTGGTGAATTAACTAAAACTGATACTGGTGTTGTTCACAGAAATACTAGCTATGCAGATGATGGTGAAGCTGAAGACAAATCCGGTAAAGGCAAGAAGAGCCATGCTAAATCACAATCAGCTGCTGAAAAGAAATCACAAGCTCCAAAATTAAAACAAAGTCCAAAGAGTGCCAAGACCTGGGGTATGAAAGACAGCGAGAAATTTGACAACAGAGATAAATCTGTTGCAGAAGGCTCTAAGCCAGACTTCTTAGACATGGACAAAGACGGTGACAAGAAAGAGCCAATGAAAAAGGCAGTTGCTGATAAAAAAGCAGGTCCACAAAAAGGCGTCAATCCTTTTGCCAAAGTAAAAGAACAAGCGATAAGTGGTGCTCCACAAAAATCTGGAATCCCAGCAACAGCAACAACCACAGTACCAGGAATGAGAGCTACACAACAAGATCTAAAGAAAGCAGGAGCAAGTGCTGCACTTGGAGAAGGCAAATGCAACCATACACCTAAAGGTAAGTCATGTCCAGTACACGGTCTAAAAGAATGTGGTGGTATGTATGAAGAAACTCACCAAGAGAAAACTACAATGAAACATGTTAATGCTAGCGATGCTTCTCCAAAAGTAAAGGCAGCTATCGGCAAAGCAGCTAAAGACATTAAGCCAGGCATTAAAGGTTACAAAGACCGAGCAGACGCACTTACTGCTGCTGGTATTAAACGTTAATTAATATGGACATGAAGCGTATACTTCAAGCAATAGACTCAGCTTCTAATAAATCTGAGTTTATTAGCGAAGGTAAGGGACCATTAAATCGCCCCACTGCCGCTGAATCTATTGCTATGCAACATTACGCAGATCCTGCCAAAAAAACAATAACTGTACAAGTACTTAATGTGGCCGAAGGTGCTTCGCCATCGATGATTGGTAAGTATTTTAAAGCTGTAGAACAAGAATTAAATGAAGCAGCCGAGCGTAGTAAAGATGGTAGTCGCCGATTAGCTGAGCGTGTGGCTACAAAAGTAAACGAATTAAGTAATGATACACTTGCTAGCTATAAAAAGAAAGCAGGTGCCGATGCAAGCAAGGCTGATAAAGAAGGCGACTTTAAACGAGGTGACAAACGTTTCAGCGGTATTGTTAAAGCAACTAAAAAACAATTTGCTAATGATGCTAACGATGTATCAGAAGTGTTTAGTAACGATAAAGAAACTGGTACAACTCACAAAGGCGGCGTTGTTACAAAAACAGCACACGGTATCAAACATACTAAAACTGATTATGATGACGGTCACGGAGAAAAAGGTCGAAAGCCTAGCGGAGAAGGTCCGGCAAGTCGATATAAACAAACTCCTATCCTTGATAAGGACGATGACGATATATCAGAAGGATTAGAAGAACTACTAGATTTAAGAAATAAAGTAGAAGAAGCTATTAAGCAACGTCTTGATCCTAAATGCTGGAAGGGTAAACATAAAGAAGGTACTAAGATCAAAGGTGGAGTTAGAGTCAACAACTGTGTGCCCAATGAATCGCAAGGTGTGGCGGAAGGGGATAGCGGCGCTAAGTATCGAGTAAAAAGTATAGGTCGGGATGCCAAAGGTGATTATTATATCAGTCCAAGCACAGAAAAGAAAGTCTACAAAAGCGGTGTAAACAAGGGTGATCATGAGAACCCTAACACTGGTGAAATTAAAAAGAAAGTAGCAGAGGCAGGTCGAGAAGGTAAAGACCTTGACAAGATTAGAGACAAATATAACAAATATGATGAAGCTGCTAATCCTGCACAACAGGCAGCTATTGCTATTGCTAAAAAGAAAGCAGGTAAGAAATAATGGATGAATTAAAACAAGCAATGAAAGTGGCATTTGCCTCTGAGTACAGCTTTGCATTAAAAGCACAAAACTTTCACTGGAATGTAGAAGGGCCGTTGTTTCCACAACTACATGCATTATTCGATACTATCTATAGTGAAGTATATGACAGTATTGACGGATTTGCAGAGAACATCCGCAAGTTAGGATCATATACTCCTGCTAGCTTTGAACGCTTTTCAATGCTAACACAAGTCGAAGACGAATTAAACATGCTCGAAGACAGGGCTATGATTGCAGAATTATTGCAAGATAGCGATAAAATGGTTAAATTATTAAAAATGGTTTATGATCTTGCTGAACAAGCAGGTGAAAATGGGTTAAGTAATTTCATAGCAGAACGTATGGATGCACATCGCAAACACAGCTGGATGCTAAGGGCTACATCAAAAGAATAACACTAACACACCTTAGGACCGGTAACTCGTTACCGTAGTGTGGGGAGGCTGCTGCCCACAGCGAGCGATTCGCTACCGTAAACTGTAAAGTGAGCATAAATATATAATAGAATATTTGGGGAACAAAATGGACTTAAAAGCATTAATGCAGAAGTTGGAAACAATTAACACTACACAACCCGTAATGGAGTCTGTAGAAACAAAACAAGTTATTACAGAATCAGTAAAGGCTCCTGTAGTCATTCGAGAAACTACTTTTAAGAGTTCAATTGCTCGCAGCCTAGCTGAAGAATTTGGCTATGACTTAGAAGAAGAACAAGTTAGTGAAGTTGCATTTACTCCTGAACAACAGGCAAAAATGGGGAAAGCTAATCCACAAGATCCGTACATTGTAGCTAGAGTACTGGGCAAAGATGCTGTGCCATTAAGCCATTTTACTGATCCAGAAGATCAAAAAATTGCCAAGCAGATGGGATTTAAGGATGGTCCGGCGGCGCCCGCTGTTGCACCTGCACCCGCTGTTGCACCTGCGGCGGCAGTGACACGCGGCGGATTAGCAAAACCGGCGGCGCCAGCGACAGGAAATACACAAAACATGGGCGATGGTAGTCAACTTACTACTGATCCTAAGACAGGCGCAGTGGCAGCAACTGATAGCGAAGGTAACCCATATATTCCAGGAAGCAATCCAAATCTACCTAAGAATAAAACTGCTACACAAGACATGGGCGACGGCAGCAAACTTACTACAGGCCCAGGAGGTGTTGCAGCAACCAATAGCGACGGTACTCCATATGTACCAGGAAGCAATCCTAACCTTCCTCAGAATAAACCTGCGGCAGCATTACCGACTGGAACTGTTGACCAAAATGCTGGTGAACTTCCCGGTGGTGCGGCGGCAGCAGCTGGGCAAGGTGGAAAACCTCCAGCAGCTAGTACAACCGGAAAACCTCCAGCAGGTGGTGCAGGTGGTGATGCAGCAGTGGCAGCTACCCGTGCAAAATTTAAAGCGTTAATGGATAAGTTAGAGAAGACAGGCGGAGTTACTGGGGCAGCACCAGCAGTCAAAGAAACATTACAATATGCCGACGATCAAACTTTATTAGCAATTAAGAACATTAGATATTAAAATGTACGATCCACTCGTAGAGTCACTTGCTAAAATTCGATCTTTAGAATCTAAAGAAATTCTAAACGAATTTGCAGCACCGCCCGGAGCAGGCACTGCATTGAAAGCGGGTGGTAAATTTTTAGGCAAGGCATTACCTGGAGTCGGACTAGCATTGGCTGCACAAGATGCATACTCAAGACAGCAAGCTGGTGATACTACTGGTGCAGCTATATCTGCTGCAACAGGTGCAGCATCTAGTATTCCGGTAGTTGGTACTGCTGCAAGTTTAATTGGAACAGGCGTGCAGGCAATTCGTGATAAAATGCGTACAGGTAGTTGGATGCCTGATGAACAAGAAATTGCAACGGCGGTGGCAAAAGATGGTACGGCACAGCCGGCTGCGGCCGCTCCTGCAACAGCAGTTGCTCAGGCTAAACCGGCTGCGGCTCCTGTAACAACACCTGCACCTCCGGGTGCAGATCCAAAAGTGATTGCCTTACAAAAACAATTAATAGCCAAAGGTGCTAAAATTACAGCAGATGGCAAAATGGGGCCAGCTACTCAAGCTGCTATGAAACAATTTCCCGGCACAGCCGTGGCAGAACAATTTAAAGGAACAACTATGTCAGAAGCACAAAAAATTGCAGAGCTAAGAGATCGTCTGGCTCAAATAGAATCACAACCACAAATAGCCGAAGCAGGTGCAATGGACCTTATTAAAGGTGCCGCTGGGGGGCTTGGAAATGCATGGGGCGCTGCTAAGAATTTTGTTGGCGGAGTTGGTAAGGGGATTGCTAATCCAGCGGCTACTAATTTAAAAAATGTTGCGGCTGGTACAACTGCATCTACTAAAGGAATTAAAACAGGAGCAGCGATTGCTCGTAATCCTGGTAAGGTTGCGGCAGGTGCTGCGGCAGCAGGTGCTGCTGGAATGGCAGTGCCATTAGGTGGTGGGGCCGCTGCTAACAAGCCAACTGCTCCAAAACCGGCTGCTCCGGCTGCGGCGCCTGCTCCAGTAGAAACGCCAAACGCTGCCGCTGATCCAGCAGAGGTAGCTGAGTTAAATGCTATGGCAGCTGAATTAGAAAATAGTCAAGACCCAGCTGATATTGAAATGCTAAAGCGTTATAATGGTCTAATCAATGCTATTAATAATGGAGCGAAAGGCGATAAACGTACGGCAGGTCAACAAGCTGCCAATGCAGATTTAGCAGCCGCTGGCACTTAATAAAAATTAAGTCAAATAAAAAGCACCCTAGGGTGCTTTTTTTATCAGTGCCAATTACCTTGATAACAATGCCTAATCTCATGTCCAATGTCGTGCATTGTGGGAGTCTTTCTTGTATAGATAGTACATGTTTTAGTAGCATTATTCCAAAAACTACAAGCATCTACTGCATAATTAAATGCGCCGAATCCACGCTTTTTATGTTCTTCCTTACATACGTTCTGTATGTTGTCTACAGTTTTCCATGTTATAAGCATTGTTTGATGTTCATTTTCTTTGGTGGAAAACGGGGTTGAAGGATCATCCCATTTGGGAGTTTGAGCAACTGCCAACTGAAACACTAAAATAAAGGGTAGGATTAGTTTCTTCATGCTAGTATTATAGCAAACTTTGGCAATACAGTCAACTGCATTTGGCTAAGTTTATTTTTGATGTTGTTGACTTACAACGATAACTAATGTATAATAACTTTTAACTAGGAGACATTATGTCAACACGTATGTATGGGCCCGAAGAAAAGGCCAAACTAGAACGACTTATCAACGAAGGCTCAACCGTTTTACGAGAAATTGAGGATCTGAAAGAAGGGCTCAAAGAAACGGTTAAAGCAGTAGCAGAAGAATTGGAAGTCAAACCAAGTATTATTAATAGAGCTATTTCTATTGCACACAAAGACAATTGGAAAGAGCACGAACAAGCGTGGAATGATATTGAAATGATTTTGGGTGTAACCAATAGGTTACCCGAGTAATGAATGAAATATTCGGCGGAACATTCAACTGGATCCGAGAGGATTATGCAAGTCATCGAGTACGTTTTTGTCTTGAGGTCATTGCTTGGGCTATTTCTATTGGTTGTTCTATCACTATGGCAACCACCGTACCAAACCCCCCACTACTTGTTCTCTATCCAATATGGATTTGTGGATGTGCTATATATGCTTGGTGCGCTTATAGTAGGCGTTCCTTTGGTATGTTGGCTAATTATATCTTGCTGGTCAGTATCGACACCGTCGGCCTGATTAGAATGATAATTAATTAAATACAGTTAGAAGGTCGGCGGGCCATAATCCGCATAGTAGGTATTTGCAAGCCTCAAATTGCATAGGAGAAATTATTTTGTATGTAGATGCATTTTTTCAGCGCGACGCTGATATTGTAAAAATTGTAGAACGTAGTACGGAAGGTAAACGAGTCTTTAAAGAGTTTCCAGTACGCTACACGTTTTATCACACTGATCCCAAGGGCAAATTCCAGAGCATCTATGGAGAGCCGTTAAGCAGGGTCATCTGTAAGAACTCCAAAGACTTCCGTAAAGAACTATCTATTCATAACAATAAAAAATTGTATGAAGCAGATATTAATCCAATCTTCTCAACACTTAGCGAGCATTACTTAAATGCAGAAGCTCCGAAGCTCAATGTAGCTTTCTGGGATATTGAGGTGGACTTTGATCCGGAACGCGGCTATGCTAGTCCAGAGGACGCATTTATGCCGATTACTGCGATTGCTGTTCACCTACAATGGTTAGACACCCTAGTCTGTTTAGCTATACCCCCAAAAGGCATGACTATTGCTGAGGCTGAAGAACTTGTTAAAGATTTGCCTAATACACACATTTTTGACAATGAAGCAGACCTGCTTGATACGTTCTTAAATCTAATCCAAGACGCAGATATTTTAAGTGGGTGGAACAGTGAAGGCTTTGATATGCCATACACTGTCAATCGTATTATTAAAGTACTCAGTAAAGACGATACACGTAGACTGTGTCTGTGGGATCAATACCCTAAGAAAAGAGAATACGAAAAATATGGAAAAGCGGCTGTTACTTATGACCTGGTTGGTCGTGTTCATCTGGACAGTCTCGAGTTGTACCGCAAGTACACCTATGAAGAACGTCACACTTACCGACTGGATGCAATCGGAGAAATGGAAGTAGGCGAGACCAAGACACAGTACGAAGGCACATTGGATCAATTGTATAACAATGACTTCCGTAAGTTTGTTATCTATAACAGACAAGATACTGCTCTGCTAGATAAACTTGATAAGAAACTAAAGTTTTTAGACTTGTCTAATACACTGGCACATGAGTGTACTGTATTGCTACAGACCACAATGGGTGCTGTGGCTGTTACAGAACAAGCCATTATCAATGAGGCTCACAAACGTGGATTCCAAGTTCCTAATCGTCCAGTTAGAGATGAAGAAGCAGATAATAGTGCTGCCGGTGCCTATGTTGCTTATCCTAAAGAAGGAATTCATGACTGGATTGGCTCCTTAGACATTAACTCACTGTATCCCAGTGCTATTAGAGCACTTAACATGGGTCCGGAAACTATTGTAGGACAACTGCGTCAAACACTTACGCAAGAATATATTGACAATCTAGTAGCCAAGGGCAAATCGTTTGCCTCTGCGTGGGAAGGCATGTTTGGCAGTATTGAATATACTGCTGTAATGAATAAAGAAGTTGGTACTGAAATCACCATTGACTGGCAGGATGGATCTGTTGACATACTAAGTGCTGCCGAAGTATACCAACTTATATTTGATAGTAATCAACCTTTTATATTAAGTGCTAACGGTACTATCTTTACTTATGAGAAGGAAGGTATTATTCCAGGCTTGCTAAAGCGTTGGTATGCTGAACGTAAGGAAATGCAGGCTAAACTCAAAGACACTATCAAAGCCGGCAATAAGATTGAAGAAGAATATTGGGACAAACGACAACTGGTTAAGAAAATTAATCTTAACAGTTTGTATGGTGCCATTCTTAACCCTGGTTGCCGATTTTTTGATAAGCGTATTGGACAAAGTACTACCCTAACTGGTCGTGCCATTGCTCATCACATGGCTGGCAAAGTTAATGAAATTATCACCGGCGAAAACAGTCATACCGGAAAGGCAATTATATATGGTGACACTGACAGTTGTTATTTTAGTGCTTATCGCACTTTGCAGAAGGATATTGAAAAAGGATTAATTCCTTGGACTAAAGAAACCGTAGTTCAACTCTACGATCAAATTGGAGAAGAAGTCAACAAGACATTTCCACAGTTTATGTTAGATGCATTTCACTGTCCAAAGACTCGTGGAGAAGTTATTAAAGCGGGTCGTGAGCTGGTTGCAATCAAAGGCTTGTTTATTACTAAGAAACGTTATGCAGTACTTTATTATGATAAAGAAGGCAAGCGTACAGACATAGACGACAAACCAGGTAAGATCAAGGCCATGGGCTTGGACCTGAAAC
>Ga0114975_10001237_pt1 | contig 18460 bp, 25 predicted proteins | sample S_130626_EF_Meta_FD_87031 | JGI IMG/M metagenome (GOLD analysis project Ga0114975, IMG submission 87031) | Freshwater microbial communities from Lake Simoncouche, Canada to study carbon cycling - S_130626_EF_MetaG | ecosystem: Environmental > Aquatic > Freshwater > Lake | place: Lake...
AACCAATGCGCCCGTTACGACGACAGCGCAATGGAAATGATCGAACGCAAGTTCGAAGCCGCTGGCTACAGCATGCCACAGATTGTTTTCTGGAACCTAAACAGTTCAGACAACGTGCCTGTTGCGTCAGACAAGAGTGGTGCCGCATTGGTAAGTGGATTTAGTCCAAGTATAATGACTAGCTTGCTAGCCGCTGACATGGATCAGTTCACTCCAGAAGGCATCATGCTTAAGACTGTAATGAGTGATCGTTACGCTCTATAAGTTATGCTGGCCCACCTTGGCTTCATGCTGAGAATCCAGCATCCGCGATACACGAAATGTGGGATGGGCTGTGTATCCGGGGTTTGGTAAGTTTCCTGACACAAAAAAACTTACCACTAATTTGTTGTTTTATAACAACACCAATCCAGTTAACTTGAGGTTGACTGGATTTCTTTTTGATGCTATAATATACACATACTAGCAAACAGGAGCGAGAAATGGGATTCAAAATTTTGGGCAGAACACAAGACATCATGCAAGGTTACGGCCCATTGCCCAACATGGAAGGGCCTTTTTACTTTAACGGACGTATCTTGTATTACGATCCAAAAGAAGGTAAGTACTGGGACCCCAAGACGGATTTCTATGTGCCGCATGATGAGTATTTTAGAATAGTAGGTTTGATGTGATTGATCAAATTCGCCAAGTGTTTGAGCAGTTGGGCTATGAGTGGGTTGAACCATACAGCACAACCGAAGGTGCAATCAATAGACAACAAGTGGGCAATCACAGAGGGTTGTATTACATCTATCCAGAGAAGAATTTTTACTTTGGTAAGGCTGCAACCAATACTGTGATCAATCGCCACATGACACATCGTCCTAAACTGGATGTGGATTTGGCCAAATTGTATGGCCCTGCAAAAGAAAAGGCAGAGCCCCGTTGGCAGTTTCCTGAAGGTTTTAAGGAAGGTGTGTGTAAATACTTGCTGGAAGGAGTTGATTCAATTCCCAGTCACTGGATTAAAATTGGCAAGAAACGTGTGGCTCCGGGTGTGCTGGACTTTCCGGTAACACATCAAGTTGATGTTGACACATTGCCTGTACTGGTTTGGAATTTGGAGCATTTGACAGCAGAACAAATCAGTCACATTGAAGAAACAGTGATACCCACAATTTGGCCGTACTGCAACAACGAAACTTATAGACGTAGAAAGAAAGCACAGGAGACCAATAATGCCTAAGTGTTATCAATTGATTGGTGTGCCTGCGGCAGGTAAAAGTACCTGGATCAAAAATCAAGACTGGATGTTGGGGCTGACCATAGTTAATACAGACGCATTTGTGGAAGACTACGCAAGAGCACAGAGCAAGACTTATACAGAAGTGTTTAAGGCTTACATGCCCACAGCAGTTGATCTAATGGCAGAACAAGTTGTGTTTGCACGTGAGCATGGCCATACTGTGATTTGGGACCAAACTAGCACTACGGTTAAAAGCCGTGCTCGCAAGTTCAACATGTTGCCGGACTACGAGCATATTGCTGTAGTATTCCGTACTCCTAATTTGGATGTTCTTAAAGAGCGTTTAGCCAGCAGGCCAGGCAAGGATGTTCCTTGGGAAGTTGTACAGGGTATGATTGATAATTGGGAAGAACCTACCAACGAAGAAGGTTTCAAGGAAATTTGGTTTGTTTAAGGAAAACATATGACTATTAGAGAATATGAAAGTATACAAGGCGATAACTTAGAAGAATCCGATATGGCTCAACTGTTGTCAACCACAGCCAATGCTGATGCAGTCGCTAGAATAAGAGCACAATTGCCAACAGGACCTAGTCTAAGTCATTGCGACGAATGTGGAGAAGAAATTCCCAAAGCAAGACAACTAGCAGTTAAGGGTTGTAAAATGTGTATTGATTGTCAAATTGTAAGTGAACGTATGAAACGTTAAGGAGGCAGGATGCCGTGGATTGAAAATATTCCGTTGGAAAATGTAGCAAAAGGCCAACACCATGCATGTGGTGAAAACAGTATGTTGATACAAATTTCGGATCATGATATGGCGTTTCCCACACCCAAGCATCAGTTCAAAGAAGTTCATCAATTTACATTTTTGGACATTGAAGAAGATGGTATGACCAATAGCGGCGGCGCAATGATTGACTTGAGTGAGTTTGCTATCACAGATGAGCAGGCCCGTGATCTTGTTCGTTTACTACAACACGCATGGGAAAACCGTATGAATGTTGTTGTTCACTGCCATGCAGGCATTTGCAGATCGGGTGCGGTTTGTGAGGTTGGTGTTATGATGGGATTCAATGATTGCGAGCGTTTCCGTAGTCCTAATCTTTTGGTAAAACACAAAATGATGCGACTGTTGGGTTGGACGTACGACAGCAAAGAAAAGCCCTACGATGTAAATGGCACTACCAACGAGTGGGGCTTTATTACCCCAAACAAAATAGTTGACTAATTACTGTGTAGATGTTATAATACTACATTAAACAGTGAAAGGCATCAAATGGCTGGCAAAGCAAAATCGGTTTACCTCACAGTAACAACACTGGATCACAAATCAGTTTTTCATCGTGTGTTTTTTAACGCCAAGGACTTTAACGAGTATGTTAATTCCGAAGAGTTTAAAACAAAGTATCCAACAACTGAATTTAAAATTGTAAAAGAAACTTACTAACAAAAGGAGGCATTATGCCAAGTGTATTCTTAGTAAGCGACACGCACTTTGGACACATGGGTGTATGCCGCTTCACACGTAACGATGGAGTTACAAAACTTCGCCCATGGGACTCAGCTGAGGAAATGGACGAAGCAATGGTCAAAGCGTGGAACGAACGAGTCAAGCCCACGGACAAGGTTTATCACCTTGGCGATGTGGTTATAAACCGCAAGGCGCTGAAAATCTTATCCCGCTTGAACGGGGACAAGGTGCTTATCCGTGGCAACCACGATATTTTCCGTGATGATGAATATAGGATGTACTTCCGAGAATTACGTGCCTACCACGTTATGAACGGAATGATTCTAAGCCATATTCCGTTACACTCAGATTCAATGGGTCGGTTTGGTGTAAACATTCACGGACACACTCACGCTAACCGTGTGAAAAAAGCCCGTGGAGTTGATGCTAGAACTGGTGAAGTTTTATACAGTGATGAAAACGATGTACGTTATCATTGCGTTTGTGTGGAACAAACAGATTTTGCTCCTATCTTATTTGAAGACGTTATTGCACGTATTGAAGCAGAAGGCGGCAGCATTGGATTTAAGAGTGGAAACGGTCCTACTATGTAATAAAGTAGTAGTTAAATAGGCTCTTCGGAGCCTATTTTTTTGGGTCCAGGTTCTGATCAAACGAATAAATACAGTATAATGATCAATCGATATTGATTAACGAATATTGGAGATAAACGCATGTCGCTACGTATTAGACGAGGAACAGAAGCTCAAAGAACGGGCGCCACCTTTGATTTAGGTGAAATAGTATACGCTACAGATACCAATAAACTATACGTTGGTGATGGTGTTAATCTTGGCGGCAAAAACATTTTAGCAACCAGTGCAGGCACTGGCTTAATTTGGAACGCTACAACACAACGTTTAGACTATAACGGATCAGGAACTGGTATAGTAAGTGTGCAAGCAGATGCTAATCCAACATTGGGCGGGAATCTAAATTTAAATAATAGAAACATCACAGGCTCTGGCAATATCAATATCAGCGGAACTGTCACAGCTACTCAATTTGTTGGTACTAGGGTATCTGCGGATACCAGTCCTCAATTAGGTGGTAATTTAAATTTAAATAATAGAAATATCACGGGTATTGGTAATATTAGCAATACTGGTACCATTACTACAACAAGCATTATTACAAACGGCGCCTTAACAGTTGGAGGCGGTGTGGCTGGTGTGTTGACTGCCAATTATGTCAGCGGTGGCGCCAGCGCAATTAATCTTAGCTCTTCTAACAACAGTGCTGTAAACATACAATCTTTCACTACTAACGGCTCTAACGTCAATTCAGTAAACTTATCAATCCAAGTTTCAAGAGGCAGTGTTGCGGCACCTACCACAGTGCTGGCTAACGATGTGTTAGGGGGAATAATTATTAGTGGTTATAATGGAACTAGTTACAAACCAACCGGATTTATCACATCTCAACTGGATGCCACCGCAGTACTAAGTGATGCGTATCCAGCTTCTTCAATTGGATTTGGAAGTGGTGGTGGTGGTTCTGTTGTTAATATTGCAAAATTAGACGCCAAAGGGCGTTGGAACAGTCCCCGTTTACAAATTACTGGATATGCCACAGGATCATATCCAAGTAGTCCAATACAAGGCGAAATTATTTTTGATAGCACCACTAAGAAATTCATGGGCCACAATGGCACTGCGTGGGTCGCATTTACAGGTCCCTAATTCTGTAATTATAAATACCTGATGAGTTTAACACTATTAACATCAGGTACTACTAAAGATCCTAAAAAAATAACCCATTCATGGGAATATATGCACAATGCCGCACAGCGGTCAATTAAAACAATTGGGTTGACCAAAGACGATATTGTACTAGATGTGTTTCCAGGAAATACCATTGCTCACTACACAGTAACAGCAATGCCTGCACATCAAGTAGGATGCAATCTCATATCAGCAAAGTTTGAAGCAACAGACTATTTAAAAAAATTTAATCAATATAAACCAACATATATTGCCTTGATACCGCAACATTGGGAATTGCTAAAAAAATTGCCAGAATGGAATCAAATGGATTTAAGTTCTGTACGATACATGGTAACTGGCAGCGGCCCAGTTCCGCAAAAAATGATAGATGATTTTATCAGCAAAGGGGTTAAAACTGTTGCTAACTGGTATGGCATGACTGAACAACCGCCGCCCGTACTGATAGGTTATAATTCAGAACAGTTTGATTTTAATCCTACATCAGGATACACTGTGGAGTTTTCAGATTGTGGTGAATGCATTGTAAACGGATTCTACACTGGTGATTTGTTTGATATTGTAACTAAGAAATTCCTTATGCGAAAAAATACTCTATCAAATACCAAGACTTGGAAAAACTCTTAATAGTTAGATAATCTTTCTTTTAAAGTAGAGACAGTAACAACAATTCTTGGCGGTGATGGAATATAAACACTATGAAATTTTGATACATCTAATTTATGCCATCTATGCAAATCAATCACATGCTCCTCATATATACTTTCGTTTGTTTTTTCTCTATGAAATCTAGTTGATCCGTTACCGGATTGTATCGCATAATTGAAAGCAACATCTCTGCAAGATAAATTATCCATATGCACCGGAAGATCTGCTGACAGTACAAATATATGTGTTTCATGTTCAAAATTAAATAAAGACTCTGTAAATTTTTTTAGTTTATCACTAGCTTTAATACTACAAAAACATTGGTAAGTTGATGCTTCGGTATCGCCCTGTGATGTATATTTTTCACCAGTATCAACAGTAATACGTATATCTTCTATGAGATCTTCTGGAATTTTAGGAAGATAATCTAAGTATTCTAAGTTACTCATAAATTGTTCCTAGATTAAAATTATCATAAACAAATTCACCAAAAATTCGTATACTAATTTGCTCCCCACTTCCTTGAGGAAATCCGTGCGGGATAGAATCGTTAAAAAAAACACATTTTTCTTTAACTGCAACTCCTCCTTCCATCCACATTGGACCAGTCATTTTAGTCGCTATGGTTAATCCTAAATTTTTATCAAGGTCTAACGGTGTAGTGTCGTCACTGTCAACATGAATAACCAGAGGTCCGGTGAGCACAAAAGCACGAATCATTCCTATAGTTTTTATAGGTAACGATTCAACTAAAGATCTAATATAGGGAATATGAATCGTTTCGTCCCATACCCAATCTGAATGAGGAATAAGTTTTGCTGTTTTAAAATCTTTAAAAATTTGTGTAGAATTTTTATTTAAAAAAACAGTTTTCCAGCCATCCTTTTGCTCATTCAAATGCTGATGATCCCATCGGTCATGAGGGATACTACGAATTTCTTTTTCTAACAAGTCTTCATCTACATCTATGTTTATAGCAACAGCTTTAATTTTTAACCAATCCATCATTTATTCCTAAATGCAAGTGTTGGAATATTATCCCATTTAGAATCATCTAACTTTGAAAACTGTTCTATAAATCTAAAAACATTATCAACTGGAAGAGATTTCAAAACTTCTAATTTTGCATTCCACCATTGTGTATTAAGCAATGCTTCTTTGACATCGTCTGGAAATCTATCTCTAATCTTTTTTGCAGGAATACCTCCCACAATGGTATACGGCCCCACGTCTTTAGTCACTACAGCATTGGCAGCAACTACTGCTCCGTCACCTATTGTGACGCCTGGCATGATAACAATTCCGTCGCCAAGATAAACATCATTTCCTATAATAACAGGCATATTCATTTCTTTGACACTGGTCCTATTTTTAGGAATATTAAGATATGCTAGTTCAGCATCAGTATAATTAGATTCTCTTGCCATTATAGTATCTGGATTTATGCTAACTCCGCTGAAATTATGCATACCTCCTGCAATTGTGCATCGATAGCCAAAACCGCTGTGCCTGCCAATAAATATATTTGAGCGCATATAGCCACCACTTCGAATACTAGAATACGCACCAATAAAAATTCTGTTAGGTGTATCCTGAAAACTTGGACTCCAATTCATAGATCCTTTTTCAAACATAGTTCCTTCTAAATGAGCAATTTCTTTATAACGTATATTATGATCGTTAAGACTTGCCTCATTAAGAGAAATATCAACAAGCAATGTTTTGGTAAGGAACTGTTGTAGTTTTTCTTTGATAGGTGTCATGAATATATTTATAAGCTATTTTGGCTACTAAATACAGTTATGAAATTTATCCACAACACTATAAGCCTTTGTAACGAATGCTACAGACATATTCCTGGAATTGTCTACGAAGACAATGAGCAAATTTGGATTACAAAACAATGCAAACATCACGGTGAGCAACGGGAACTTGTTGAGATTGATCCAGAATTTTATTATTCCATCAATAAACATGGTGAGAGCCAATTTGTTTCTTTAATGTTTGAAGCAACAAACAAATGTCAACTTAACTGCCCTCATTGCTATCACTTACCAGATAATAAATCAACAGATAAACCGTTAGATTTGTTATTGTCAATAATTGACAGCTATCCTAAAAGTTTTACTCCCATGATTGCAGGTGCAGAACCTTCTCTTTATACAAACATCATACCACTAGCCCATACGTTAGCTAACAAGTATGGAAGGACTAGAATGCTTACAAACGGTTTAAAATTTTATGATAAAAAATTTACACGGTCATTATTGGAAAATGTTCAAGTATTTCCTGCAATAGGGTTAAATCATTGGAGTTATCAAGGTAAAAAAATACATGACCAGCAATTAGTTGCAATAGAAAATATCAAAGAGATATCATCACTGGACGATATAGGATATACTGTTGAGGATATAAATCATTTACCTGAAATATTTGAAGAAATAGAAAAAATTGCAGATAAAAAAGTTAAGATGGTTAGAATTAGATTTGGAAGTTTTATAGGTCGTAGTAGTGACAACCAGAGAAATTTTTTAAGCAATACCGTAAAATATATTAAAAACTTATTGGGTGATGAATTAATTTCTACACCAATGGATGACAACCCATATCATGTAATGTATGAATGGAAGGGTATAAAATTAAGAATTATACAATGGCCAGATGTAAGAAACATTGATATGGAAGAATTAAACACTGGTCCATGGGCTAATTTTCACGATGGTCCTATAACTAATTTTGTTCATCAAGTGATTCTCCGAGATGCTTTTGTAAATAATAAACAAATTAAGTTAGATGATTGCCCTCCTCATTATCACATAAACAATGGCGGAGACGATTATACATATTGGAAAGACGGCTGGGCTGGTCCTGTAGATTTTGAAGAATTTAATTATGTTATTACCGACGAAAGAAAAAAACCTTTGAAAATTACTAAAGGGATTATTAATGGGTAAGTGTTATCAAAAATTTAATATACCTAATCTTCCAGATATACAAAAAGAAGTTTTAGATTTTTTTGAGGAAAACAGTAATCTTATTCGTGACGACATTGAGTATTTTGTTCATGTTCCGTTGGATGCGTTTTCTATTCTAAAACAATTTTTAGAAAGCAGAGCAAAGATTGAAATTAACGAAACTAGTGTTTATTTTATTGCGCCACATTGTAAATCTAAAATTCATATAGACGGGCTTAAGAAAGACAACGGGAAAGTTCCAGAAGGAATGATGATTGCTCATCAGTGGGTTCTTATTCTTCCTGTTCGCAGTTATGAAAATTCTGTTAGCAATTGGTATAGTAATGATGATGTTTCTGATGAGGATGAAAGAATACATAATCATGTTAGAGATCAATTTCCTTATAATTTTTATGTTTCATTTGTAAAAGATCATGTCAAAATAAATCCTATAGAAACTACTACGTTAGATAGTCCTAGTTTTATAAAATCCAACATATATCATGATGTTCATAATAATGGGCCAGAAACACGTATGGTATTCATTGTTAGGTTTAGAGAATTAGAATCTTATGAATCTTCAGATCATGTTTTTAGTTATCAAGACCTTTTAAAATGAAATATATAGGAAACGAATCCGAATGGATAACTGAAGAAATGATGAATCGGTTGTCATCAAGTAACGGAGATTCTGTAGCTATATGGGATCCAGAAAGATGGCACGGCCATCCGTTGTTAGATAAAATCAATGTTATGGGTACAGCTTGGTTTGGCAACACAGTAGCAAATCAATACTTTCATGTGTTTAACTCAAGAACTAAAGATTTAGAAGGTTACGACTTTAAGTTACCTAGTCTCATCAAAGAACAAAAATGTATCCTGTGGTGGTTTGTTAAATTAAACCCCGGTGAATTGCAATTAATGCATTATGATATGCATCTATTGGGTGTTTTCCATCAGAATAACAAGTTTTCAGAAGTTGTGGACACAACTAGTTTAGTAAATCCTACTAGATATACCATGTACTTACAAAACTGGGAACCTGGACATATATTTGTATATGACGACAAGTTGAACGTGAACTATAAGAAAGGCGACATATACGAATGGAGTGGTCCTGAAATATTTCATGGTGTTGCAAATTTAAGTTTTAACCCTAGATATACTTTACAAATTACTATGTGGGAAACAGTAATCTAATAGCCTAAGGATTTATTTTAACTGTTTTTCCCACTCGGTATTTTCTACACCATGGAACACAGTTTCTTTTAACCAGTCATAGTGGTTAGTCCTTGTAGAACTTATTATGTCATGTCTTTGTTTTTGCATTTCAAACGTCAACTTAGCTAATTCTTTTGTTTGCATATCAAGATCTGGGTACCAGTCACTGGTATCAATATTCCATGACGCGGCCAACTGTCCCCACATATAATCAGGAAACATGGAATATCCTTCCAATGATTTCATCATTGTATTAGTTTTATATTTGTCTCTTATTAAGTCTACATGATTTTCTTTTAGATGTACAGCTCGCATATCATTCCAAAAATCTGTATCAGTACGTTGACTGAGTGTATAATGTACTTTGATAAAGTCAGCAATATCATCTAGCGCATGACTCATTTTTTTGTTCATTTTATCAAAGTTCCACGCATTAGTTTTTTTGTATTCGTCTATCACTACTTCTAATTGCTGTATACTGTTTATTATGATATAAAATGCATTTGCTTCTAGAGGTTCTACAAACCCATAACTTAGTCCTATAGCAACTACATTGCCTGCGCCTACCTTCTCTAATCGAGACGGGTTCCATTTCAAAAGTCTTGGAGATTTTCGTTGTAAATCTACCTGCTGATTGAAGTGATCTAAAGCATCTTGATCTGATACATGGTTACCCGAAAAACAATAACCGTTACCCATCCTATGATACAGTCCTATTTTAAATCTCCACCCATATGGCTCTGCTATACTTTGTGTATAGTTCACAGCTTCCTTATGAGGATCTTTATAATCAGTTTGGCAAACCCATGCACGATTTATAGGTGCATCTTTATATTCTATAACCTTCCAATCCAATTCGTTAATCAACACTTTAAAAAATCCAGATGCGTCAACAAACAAATCTGCTGTTACTTTTTCTCCAGATTCTAATTCCAATGAATTTATTATGTCTCCGGCTTTATTAACTTTTACAACTTTACCTTGTTTATGCATTACACCATTGGGTTTAGCAATAAAATCTCTAGCATAGTTGCTGGCTAAATCAGCATTTATATGTTGACTCCAACTAAACAAAGGATTTAGCAGATAGTCATCTCCGTCAAACGGCATTACATTTTTTTCCATGTAATAGAACTGACTATTAAAATATTTGTCAAATTTATTTAAAGATTTATCAGCAATCAAATTAAGCAAATAGTCAGAATTTTTATTATTTTTGATGATCCAATCATTTCTGTCAATTGCATGAATATTGTCGGTCATAAATTTTTTAGAATCTGTTACAGGAGTAAAACTAAAATATTCATACTCTCCTTGATTAGTATGCCAGTTTATAAATTTGTTTGCAAACTTGTAAATAGCACCAGTTTTTTCCATCCAATGATGTGTGGGAATTCCTAATGCTTGGAAAAATATAGATACGTGAGGTGTTACAGATTCGCCAACACCAATTTTAGGAATAGTCTCAGATTCTATTAATGTAATTTCTATATCAGAATGTTTCTTACTAAGCCATGCGGCAGTTAGCCATCCAGCGGATCCGCCTCCAATAATCACAATTTTTTTCATTTATAACCTTGTCTAATAAAACTATTTATTAGCATGTGATGTACTAAAAAATTAATTTTTTCTAGTCCACAAACATCTGTATCCAACAACACCTGGTTTTACAACCGGAGGTACATCTAGATAATCAGGAAGTTGTTTCATTTCAACCATTGTAGGATGGCTTTTTAAATCTTCACTGATTTCATCAATAATGTCTCTATCGGGCAACAACCGTATATCTAAGAAAAGTTTGCCGCCAACTTTAAGAGATTGCATCACCTTGTCCCAATATTGATCTTTAGAATAATGCCAACACCAGGATGCCGAAGACATTATTAAATCCACATCTTCTGGAAAATTACTTTCTGGATTTAAAAAATGAAATCTATTGTTATCAAACTCTGAAGTATTAATTGCATCAGTTACGATATCCCAAGAATGATAAAATGGATGATCTTCTGTAAAAGATACTGTTGCAGGATGCAGATTCTGAGGCCACTCTCCTTGTTTATCTACTAGATAAAATATAGAATTTGGTACATACGAGTACAGCAATAAATCAATAACAGAACTCCCACAGCCAATATCAACAATTTTTGAATTATTTGGAATATCAAAAACAGATAGTTCTTCTCGCTGATTCCATAATTCTTGATATTTGGTATGAAAATGCAAGTCATGTACTGGAATAAATTTATTGCGTGAATTCCAATCTATATTAGACAGGTCAGCATTATAGCAACCACGTTGAGGAGTAACATATCGAATCAGTGATTCTTTATTGGACCACTTTACTGTTAACACTCCTTTATTGGAGTTTACTATTAGATGTTCCATCTATTATTTTCCATAATTAATTCTTTTATAAAAAAATTGTTAGAATTTTTAATCACAATATATATTAATTCTGCAAGAGAATCTGTGTTAATGCTGTTGGATTTATCAAAAATATCAGGTACAAGATAAAAATCGGTATTCATTAAACCTGGAACAATATTTAATATTTTTACAGAACCTTTGTAATCTTTTATTATATTGTTTAATTTTATTTTTGAATCTCTATACAACTCCAGCTCTTCCTTAAAATAAGGACTGTTTTTGTGTACTACTATACTAGAAATATTAACAACAATCTTTTCTGTATTATCCCAACATTTTAATATTTCATTCAGCATATCAATTTGTCCTTGAGGATGATATGCATTATTGATAAAAATATCAAAGCCTTTTATTTCATTTATAATTTTTTCTCTAATTAAATTATCGCTAATATCAAATCCATTACTTTTGCTAAATCCCAAAACATTATGCTTTTGAGATTTAAAAATTTTATACATAGAATTTCCAAAACCTCGAGTATGACCTGTTATTGCAACGTTCAGTTTGTCTTCAATATGTTTCATGAATCTATTTATACGCTGGTTTATTCACTAACTATGCATTACGAAATTTATGGATGCAATATATTTCCTATAAATACGCCATATGGATTATACATTACATCAAAATGGCTGGACCGTTATAATAGAAGACTTTGATTTGTCTGTTGCATCTACACAAGAATTGTTTGATTTATCTAAGTTGTGTGCAAGATACACATGCATTAAAATACGTAATCAGAATCTTACAATGGATCAAGAAGCGAGAATAGTAAAATCATTTAAGAATCCGTATCGGTTGTTTGATGTTAGTCATCCAAAATTTAAAGAATTTAGTTTAGACAAAGAAGGTTATGTTGGCCGAGTAACTGCTAGTGCCATTGCAGGGCACAAAGAAGAAATGCTGTGGCATAACGAAATGCCCGCTATTCGTATAGGTTCTGATATTGCATGGTTGTATGCTGAACGCGGCGTAAATGGATCTGTAACTGTATGGAACAATACTGTGTTAGCATACAAAGACTTAGATGCATCTGTTAAAGATCGTATTAAAAATCTTAAATGCATTTATTTTGGCAATGTTAATCACAGTATTGCTAGAACAGAATTAAACTTTAATAATCGAACAATTTATGATCGAGCAGTTCCGTTGGTGCATACTAATTGTGAAGGAGAAACAGGATTGCATTTAAGTCTGCATCAATTTGAAAAATTTGAGGGTATGAACAGAATAGAAAGTCTTGCAATAGCAGAGCCGTTGTTTGAATTTGTCACACAGGACAAATATTGCTATGTTCACAACTGGCAAGACGGCGATGTGTCCATGAGCGACCAATGGTTTGGTGTACATAAAAGATTGCACTTTGAAGATATGGCAGATCGTCTTGTACATCGTGCTACATTTAACTATCCAGAAATTATATGAGAGAGTATTTTATATCAGAATCTAAATATTTGGACCTTGATGTTAAATTTCCATATGAGGAAATGTTAAAAGAAGCAACAGCTCTTAGACATAGGTTTACAGAACACCGCAGTGATGCCAGTGCTGGTTGGCTTGGACTTGTATTACACGGTTTAGATGAGCATAAAACCGGAGCATGGAAAGACTATGGAATAACTGATGCTAAAACAGCAAGTGAGCAAATGCACTGGACCGAAGCTGCCAGTCTAGCTCCTATAACAAAAGAGTATTTTATTAATCAGTTTCCTTGTAAAAAATATAGCAGGGTTAGATTTATGTTGTTAGAAGCAGGCGGCTACATTGGATTTCATAGTGATAGCAAAGGACCAATTGTTGATAATATTTCTTTTGTATTAAATAGCCCGGAAGGGTTTGAATGGCGATGGCAAGACGGCAGTCCTAATTTAGATATGGTGCCTGGACATGCGTATGCTATGAATATACATTATCATCACGGGCTGTGGAACAACAGCAATGAAGATAGATATTTTATTATTGCATCCAGAAACGATTCATTACCACAATGGAAACAGCTGATGATTGATGCTGCCAACAAACAAGGTGTTATTGGCAAGTTTATTGAAATAGGCGATATGCCTTAAAGTCCTAATGGACGTTTTCCTACGGCCTTCCAATCATGATCATGCCATGGTAACTTTTTTAAGTCTTCAATATTTGTCAAAACAAGATCCTTGACCTTACTAATGAGTATACTTGATTCGTTACGTTGTGTGTAACCAACGGCTGCTCTAGAAGTAAACATCACTGTAATGTTTGGATTTATTTTAGACAGCTGGTCAATGAGTCGGTTTTCCGCTGCCACTTTAAACTTAACACTTTGAAAAGGTGTTAAGGGAGCGTAATTAAATAAATTACTAAAGTTTATCAGCGTGTTCTTAGTTGGGTCAAGCCACGCTAAATCGTAATCAGCAGTATAATCTATTAGTCGATAATCAAATGTTAAGTTTTTAACTTTGTTCCAATCATCATTCCAATTATTAAAAAACTTTTTAAATTTGGTAAACTCATCTTCAACTGACAAATTTTTAAAAACTTGTTCAGGCACGCCACTAGGATAAAAATATTCAAAAGAATGATAAAATTTATTGTAGTCAACACCATCCCAGTTGTCAATCATGTCTTTCATAAACCGAAGACAATTAGCATTTATATCTGTAAAAATAACTTTTGTATTTGAAGTATATCCGATAATTGTTAAATTCCTAATCCAATTTAAACCAGTGCCTAATGTAACATACTGTTCAACAGGCCCGTCAAATGAAATCTCGTTATATACTTTATCTGAGTTCCACGGTGCAACTACATTTCTAGCAAACAGTTGTTGAAGAAAGATTTTAGAATAAACATTAATAAACACATGTTCATGTTCGTGATAAAGATAGCTTTTTGCTGTTCGAATACTTGGACCAACATCTATTGTTTTTTTATTGTTTTCTATGGCTAGTTTAAGTATATTCCAACCGTGCAATTTAGCTTTATAAATGCTCTTATCAACTCCCACAACCATACTGTCTACAATTTTATTTGTATCAACATGAGATATTATTGGAATATATTCTTCGTGTTCGTCATCAACAAACCAGGCGCCCTCCTCAACAACCGGGCATCCAAAATTTTTATAATCTGTTAGATTCATTACATAGAATTGTTTATGGAGTTCTAAATAAAATTCACCCCTGTCTAGTATATGCCCTGCAACAAAAAATTCTTGTTTGCATAATTTTTCGACCTCGTCAAATAATCGGTCACCCATCCATAGATATGTACCAGTGGATACTATAACAGCATGTGTATATCTTTGGTCATTAACTGCTGTTGTTAACAGTTCTTGTTCGTTATTGCCTATTAAGATATCAAACTTTTTTTCTATGGCTCCGGAAATTAGAAAATCAATAGTGTTGATTGATATGTCTTTAGACAGTAAACTATCACACTCTTTTAAAGTATCTAATATACAGTAAACAATCTTTTTTTGTCTAGAATCGTTATATTTTACTGTCATTAGTTCCACCTACTATATTTGTTTAATTCTTTGTAAAATTTATCTGGGAACAGTTGCCATACAGTTTGCAAATTTCCGCGATAGGCCATTTCTGCTATTTTTGCCATCTGCCCAGTAGCTTCCATAGCTGGGCCAAATATACGATGAACTAGTCGTTGCGTTCCAACGCTACTTTCATTGCTAGTAATATATAATTTGCTTCCGGTGGGTGCCCACTCGATACATGCTGGAATTAAGAACTGGCTGGTAACATGCTGATGAGTGACAATTTGATTGCGGGTGCGTAGTGTGTTCATTGGCAGAATATCAGTAAACACACAAGTGCGGGCGGCAATCCTAAACGCATCTTCACCCATTTCTGGAAAACTATGAGCGGCCACACTGCCCACAGCTTTATTATAATAATATAGAATCCAGACAGCCCAATGCTTTTCTTTAGCAAGACTATCTACCAGCATACATTGACTAGCATTGTTTTCAAAACCTTTAGCTTTGGCAGTAGCATAAAACTCTGTTAAGTCTAAGTCAGGAGTCCATTGTTTTATTTCAAACATTTTACACGCTCTATAAATTCTACCGGATAGTTTGTGCTAAAACTTGCCCAACACAGTTGATCCATGACTGCCCACGATTGTGGCTGGTCCCATTCAATACCTAATGTATCTAAATGTTTACGCATTTCGTCTTGCCTAGTGCTGTGTATGTGACTTTCAACTTCTTTTATACTGATGTTTGGCTCTATCTCTCTATAAGTAAAGAAATAATTAATACTTTTTAATCGTCTACCCACAACAAAATAGCTACTAGGATGCATACTGTATTTGTGTAGGCCTAAACTTTTATGTGCTTGAATGATTTCAAGCATTTGTTCCTGCCAGTCAGGCAATACACTATCATAGTTTTTTGTGTCACACCCTGCAAGTTCCCAAAAATCAGGACCGTCTATTTCTAAATATAATTTTCGAGCATCCAAATCTATATTTTTAATTGTTGGAACTAGGTCAGGATATGCGTTACGCATTTGAGTCAAATAGTTTACTTCACGTAACCATTTTTCCTCCATTTTTGCTGGATCAACTACTTGATTGTTTTCTCTATGGTACTTTGTATCATTGTAATACCATTGGCAAAATGTCTTTTTATCTTTGGATATAAGACTGGTGTATATTAAATTGTTACGGCAAAGGCCTTTGCCTGGTACATCATTGTAGTAGTATTGAAATCTTTCGTCCATACAGTAATTATCATAAATATTTTACATGAACAAAATATCTGACACAACAAGAATTCCAGAATTAACTCATTTGATGACCAGTATCAAACAGTGTGAAGCATATAATAAGTATGCATCCAACCCTACAACATTGCATGAATATATCCAAACATATCAATCATTGATTGGGATCAAGCAAGGCACTGTTATTGATTTAGGATCAGGAACTTGCAATTTTGTTATAGCTCTTGCACAGAGTTTTCCTAATTTGAATTTTGTATGCTACGAAAATTCGCCGGCTATGATAAAGATAGCAAAAGATAATATAATTTCAGCAGGCCTAACTTCAAAAATTAAGGTAATACAAGACGATGTGTTCAATGCAACTGGCAAATACGATGTTGTTTTGGCAAATAGATTACTACATCATGTAAATGAAACTGAAGAATTTTGGAAATTGATAAACTTGCTTGGTGAAAACTTATTAGTTATAGATATAAATCGACCTCCAAAACATGTGATAGATCACATGCGAGAAAACCATGAATATCAAGAAGATGTTCACAAAGAAGATCTCATTAGTTCTTTGCAAGCGGCATATTCTCTACAAGAAGTAATTGAACAAATCAAAGAATATGACTACACTATAACAGCTGACAACAATTACAAGTTATTTGTTTACCACACCAAGTAAACGGTTTTATTTTTTACAAGTCCGTACCCTTGCAATGCTATCCTAAGATTGCCACTGCCATTTAAATCTTTTAATCCTATACGATGTAACACACGCTCGTCTTGTAACAACATTGTTCCTTTTTTATATCGAGCAGTTTTGAATTCATTTAAATTACATTCTAGATTAGGACAATTGTCCCCTATGAGATTCCTGTGTTGTTTGCATACAGGGCTTATAGTCTGTGAGTCTTTATAATCTTTACCAAATGCTGAAAGTGTTTCGGGATAATAGTCAAAGCTATACTCACCATTGCTTAGTAGCGTAGTAAAAATTAATTTTTGATCAAAGTATTCGTTGAAATTCCCAGTGTAATCGTTGAAGTAGCGTTCGTACGGAAAACATGTAAGCATATCGTCATAATGCCATACACTTGGATTTTTGTTTTCGTTTAATTTAATAATTTGAAATCCAGGTTTACTGAAACTTTGAATAAATTTAACTTCATCAAACATGTCGCTTAGTTTATCTTTGAGCAACTGTGTTGCCGGCGAATCTATGGGACCTACATCAAAATAATTTCCATAATCTATTCCGGTATTTGTGAATGTAATTTTACGAAATAGACTATTTCCGAGAATATACATACTTGTCCACGGGCATACATACCATGCAGACTCATGTTGTTTTACAAAATCAACTGCACTATCACATTCTTTCTCTGTAAAGAAATTATCAAAGATTTTAATCATACCATATTTATGAGCTATAAATAGAGTATGGAATTTATCTACAATACTGTGAGTTTGTGCGAACAATGTTATCGTCACATTCCGGCACAACGATTTGAAAAAGATGGTAAAATAATTCTTGGTAAAACATGCCCAAAGCATGGTTATCAAGAAGCAGTATTAGATATCAATACAGATTTTTATAAAAACCAACAGTATCAAAGACGCCAACCCGGATCATATTGGCTAGATATTACCAATCGTTGTAATTTAGATTGCCCGCATTGTTACCAGATGCCCGATAATAACAGCAAAGATCCTGGCATAGATTATTTGTTATCTGAAGTCATGAGCTGGCCAGACAACGGATATCCTGTTAGTCTAGTTGGTGCTGAGCCTACTGTACGTAGAGACTTGGCTGACTTAGTTTTGGCAATACAGGCCTTGCCCGGCAAGACTAGGAATGTTATAATAGTTACTAATGGAGTGTATTTGGCCAAGTGGGATTATGTAGAAAGATTCAAAGGAATACCCAGACTTAAATGGACATTTGGACTTAATCATCCTGAGTACAATGGCGGACAGATTCGAGACAAGCAAATGGAGGGTTTAGAAAATTGTTTAAAGCTGGGACTAGATGT
>Ga0114975_10001238_pt1 | contig 18458 bp, 21 predicted proteins | sample S_130626_EF_Meta_FD_87031 | JGI IMG/M metagenome (GOLD analysis project Ga0114975, IMG submission 87031) | Freshwater microbial communities from Lake Simoncouche, Canada to study carbon cycling - S_130626_EF_MetaG | ecosystem: Environmental > Aquatic > Freshwater > Lake | place: Lake...
GCAAAAAACACAAAAGGTTTTGCAAAAAGTTGGTTCACTTAATTACTTTCTTTGCGGACATAACGTAAAAGGTTTTGATATTCCAGTATTGGCAAAGAGAATGATGATTAACGGATTAATGCCCCCAAAGATTTTACCAAGTTTTGATACAAAGCCTTGGGAAGTTAAAGCGATAGATACAAAAGACATTTGGCAATATGGTCAATTTGGTTCAATTGCATCGTTAGAATTAATGTGTGTTAGCCTTGGAATTGAATCATCTAAAAATATGGATGTTACGGGCAACAAGGTACACGATGCCTACTGGAATGATAACAATATTGAAGGTATTACAAAATATTGTGAGAGAGATGTAGAAGTGTTAATTGATGTAATTAAAAAACTTTTAATTTTAAAATAAGCTATGAAAGTTTGGGTAAATGGTTGCTTTGATGTTTTACACATTGGTCATATTCATTTATTGGAATATGCAAAAAGTTTTGGTTATCTATTTGTCGGACTTGATAGTGATATGAGGGTTAAAGAATTAAAGGGTAATGATAGACCCTTTAATTCTTTGGACGCAAGATTTAAAATAATGTCCTCTTTAAAATTTGTTGATGAGGTGACATCTTTTGATTCAGATGCTGAATTAAAATCAATTTTAGCTTACTATCAACCAGATATAATGATTATTGGTGACGATTATAAGGGGAAAAAAATAATTGGTCAAGAATTTGTTAAGGAGGTTGTTTTCTTTGCAAAAACACCTAATATTAGCACAACTAAAATATTAAATAATAAAAAAAACTAAAAAAAAAATGAGTTTAGGAAATGATTTAGATGATTTATCGCAAGAAGAAATTGAAAGATTGCAAAATCTTATGAATGAACAAGGTGATGATGATGATATTAATGGACTTTTGGAAATGTTTGGCATTTCTCCAGAAGAATATGGTACATTATTTGAAACTGCAATGAAGGTAAAAAACCTTGGATATAAAAAAGTACATCCAGATGCGATTGATCCATTTTATAATTACGAAAAGGATTCTGGATTTGACCTTTGTTCAGTAGAAGAAGTGGTATTAAAACCCCTATCTAGGCTAATGGTAAGCACAGGGTTAGCCTTTAATATCCCAGATGAACACGAGATACAAATTCGACCAAAAAGTGGATTAGCAATCAATTATGGAATTACTGTATTGAATACACCATCTACCATTGATGGGGGGTATGTTGGCGAAGTTAAGGTAATACTATTTAATACATCAAGAGAAGAGTTTCATATTAAGAAAGGAACAAAGATTGCACAAGCAGTATTATGCCCAGTAATACAAGGCAAGTATGTTAATATAGAAAATATTGATGAATTACCCCAAACAGATAGGGGGGATAATGGTTTTGGATCAACAGGAATACAATTATGATAACAGTAGGTTTTTCAACAAGACAGAGCAATCCGACATTTATTGAACATATAAGAAAGACAGTGGGTTTTAAGAATGCAGAAATAATTGAGGTTGTTAATGATGGAGAGAAATCCTTAACCAAAGTTTATAATGAGATATTGAATCAGGCAAAGAATGACATTGTTGTTCTTTGTCATGATGATCTTATATTTGAAACCAAGAGTTGGGGAAATGAAATTCAAAAGAACTTCAAAAAAAGTGATTATGGTATTATTGGATTGGCTGGTAGTACATATATGTCAGAAAGTGGTGTATGGTGGGAAAAGTCAATGACTATGAGGGGAATTGTAAATCATCAAAAGGAGGGGAAGACCTGGCAATCAAAGTATTCAAAGGATTATGGTAAAATATCAAATGTTGCTTTGGTTGATGGTTTATTTATTGCAATTGATAAGACTAGAATAAAACATAAATTTGATGAGGAGTTTGGTGGTTTCCATTTTTATGACATTTCATTTACAACACCAAATTATTTGGATGGTGTTAAAGTGGGTGTTACCTATGACGTTAGAGTTACCCACCTATCTATTGGCGTAACAACACCCTCTTGGGAGGAAAATAAGAAATTATATACAGAGAAATATAAGGATAAACTTCCTTATATGCTGCAGGAGAATTGTGATATCACAACATTCATAACTTGTCATGATCAAGATATTATAAAAGCAAATATTGAATCTGGTAAATTTAATTCATTGGGTAATGTTGTGTTTATGTTTGTTGGCAAAGGTGATGTTGATAAAATCCAATTTTTAACCAATGTTGTTATTGCAAGAGATTTACCATATAATATTGAGGACTACCCAAATTTCACAGCATTCACTGCTTGGTATGCCATACATAAAAATAATTTATGTGATACAAAATACATAAATCTATTGGAATATGATGTTAATCTAAAAGATAATTATGGGTTTTTCTTGAAGAATATGCTAAAAGGGAGTGATTCAAAAATTGTTGGTTATTTTCCTTTACAGATGTCAAATTATCATTATATTACAAATCAAGATTGGGTTTCATCCATATTTAAAGGTTTGTTGGAAGCCTATAATCTTGATATGAAGACATATATGAATAATCTTATGAATGATGCCAAATTAAAAAATATGGAATTATATTGGCCAACAACAAATAATGTTTGTTTATTAACCTCATATTTTGAGAAATATATGAATTGGCTTGAACCAATCATTCCATATATGATGGGTGATCAATATGCTGGGCATAACCAGGAGAGAGCATTATCATTCTTCTCAATATTGTCAAATACACCTGTATATTTTCATATTGGAGATATTGAGCATGTTCAAGCAGATTCCCATAAGACACAAGGTCATGAGGTGGTTAAAGAAGTTCAATTATAAAAAATATGAATAGTTTAAAAGTTGCAATAGTTGTTTTAACAAGAGGTTATAACACAGTTTCTGGATATAATGATTTAATTTTAAGAAACAAATCAATATATGATGTATTGTATAAGAATTCAAAAAATAAATATGATTTCATTATTTTTCATGAAGGAAATATCAGTATAGAAGACCAGTTACATATAATAAAATTCACACCAGAACTAAATTTAGTTTTCAAAAATGTAAAAAAAACAAAACCAAACATTGCTTTTAATGATAGTAAAAATAAAAATAATTATAATTTATGCCCACCAACAAACTTATCTAATGGGTTTAATTTAGGTTATAAACATATGTGTCATTTTTGGTCAATTGATTTTTTAGAATATTTAACAGAATATAAATATATAATTAGAATTGATGAAGATTGTGTCTTAACAAGATTTGATGAAAATACTATAGAAAATATGTTTAATAATAATATTAAATTTATTTCCCCTTATTTTCAACAACAAGATGAAAAAGATGTTATTGTTGGTTTGGAAAATTTATTGTATAAATTTATTAATGAAAATAAAATAATTCCAAAATCTACTTTTAATGACATCAAATGTCCGTACACTAATTTTATGATTATTGATGTGGAGTATTTTAATAATGAAAATAATATTAAAAAGTTTTTTAGCTTGGTTGATGAATCATCTTGTGTTTATAGTAATAGATGGGGGGATTTACCAATATGGGGTGCTGTGTTATGTACATTTTTAGATTCAGTATTATACCTTGAGGATAAAACTATTAGCTATCATCATAAAAGTCACGGTAAATTTGTAAATTAATGAAAATAAATAGAGTTATTTTAGTATCAAATAATAATCCATTATACTATGAATTTTGGAATAAAATATCATACACGTACAAGTATAAATTTGGTATTACACCAACATTAATATATTTTGGTGAAAAAGATGATATAGAAAAATTTAATTTATCTACTGAATATGGGGAAATTTTTGTTTATGATAGTTTAAAAAACATTATACCTTGGCATTATACTTGGGCTTTGTTTTACTTTACTAAAATGTATCCAGATGATGTTTGTGCTATTATGGGTATTGATCAAATACCATTAGGCACTTTCTTCTTAAAAGATTGTATTAAAAATGTAGATGATAGTAATTATGTTATGTTAATTGATGACCAATACACATTTGAAAACAAATTCCCCAAAAAATGGGATGAAAATGGGTTTAGCCCATCTGCCTATCATATTGCAAAAGGTACGACATTTTTAGATATATACAAGTTTGAAGATAGTTTTGAAGATGAACTTAAAAAAATTACTGAATATAATTTACCATCAATGTGGGGTGGGCATTGGGGTATGGATGAAGCATATAGTTCAAATAAATTAATGAATTTTGAACAAAGAGAAAGAATTACTGATTTTAGTTATAGTAATATTTTCCTAAATAGAAGAATTGATTGCCATAGGAGTCAAGAGGTTCAATATGATATTGATTTATTAAGAAATAATCATTATATTGAATGTCATTCAGTAAGACCTTACTCTAATCATACAAAATATTTAGATAAACTTTTTAATGATATACCTAATTTTAATGGACACAATTAATTTGATACAAATGAATAAATTTTCAGAATTACACAATTATGAAAATATAATTTTTTGTAAAAGAGATTTTATTATCAATGAATACAATGAGATTTCAAAAATGAAATCAAAAGTTGTTTTAATAGTTTTAAATAGTGACTACTCATTTAATGAAGATTTATTAGCAATATGTCCTAAAAATGTTAAGCACATTTTTGCAACAAATTCTACAATTTATAATGATATGGTGACTCCATTACCTATTGGGGTTGAGAACAGTATTGAACCAAAAAGGGTTGGGCATGGTATGATAAATAATGAAATTTTTGAAAAATTACCATATTTGACTAAAAAAGTAGATGTTCAACCAGAACAATTTATAGACAAATTATATGGTAATTTTAATATAAATACAAATTTTAATTACCGTAATTATATAAAAAGCATATGTTTAAATAGTAATAATATAAATTTTGAATATAATTTAACTTATCCAGAATATGTTAAAAGAATAAAAGAGCATATAGGTGTAGTTTCCCCAACTGGGAATGGGATTGAGTGTATAAGAACATATGAAACATTATATTTAGATTCTATACCAATTTGTGTTGGAGAATATCATCAATATAAAGCAATATACGATAGAATATATAAAAATTTACCAATAGTATTTATTAGCAATCCCCAAGATTTAACAAATTTAAACTTAATAAAAGTTGAAATAAATAAAGTAAAAAATAGAAGTAAAGAAATTTTGGATTATAATTATTGGGTTAATGAAATAATAAAAAAGGCAAGAGAATAAAAAAATGGGTAATTATTTTATACATAAAACATCAATAATTGAAACAAATAATATTGGTGATGATTCAAAAATTTGGGCATTTTCGCACATATGTGAAGGTGTATTTATTGGTAAAAATTGCACCATAGGTGAGGGGGTATATATTGGTCCAAATGTTGTTATTGGGGATAACTGTAAAATACAAAATCATTCATTAATCTATGAAGGTGTTACAATAGAAGATAATGTTTTTATTGGACCTAATACTGTAACAACAAATGATTATTTCCCTGATACAAATGGTAATTGGAAAAATAATAATAGATTTAGAAAAACATTATTTAAAGAAGGATGCTCAATTGGTGCTAATTCTGTTATATTGTGTGGTGTTACTATTGGTAAAAATTCATTAATTGGTGCTGGTAGTGTTGTAACAAAAGATATCAATGAAAATCTAATTGCATTTGGTAATCCATGTAAAATAAAAAAAAATAAAATATGAGAAAAGTAGGCATAATTGGTTGTGGTGCAATATTGCCAAGGCATATAGAGTCAATATTAAATAACCCAAAATTTGAATTGGTTGCAGTATGCGATATACAAGAAAATATTGTAAAAGAAATTGGGAAAAAATATAAATTAAAATATTTTACTAACTATAAAGAAATGGTTAATAGTAAATTAGTTAATTTTATTACTATTGCAACGCCTAATTCGTTACATTTAGAACAAGCAATTTTTTCACTTGAAAATAATTGTGATGTTTTAATTGAAAAACCTGTTGCATTTTCAAGTGAAGAAGTTAATCAACTTATAGATGTTTCAAAAAAAAATAACACAAATGCATATTGTGTTCTACAAGTTAGATTGAACCCAACAGTTAGATTATTAAAAGAAGTATTAGATAATAATATTTTAGGTAAAATCAGGTCTGTTAGTTTTGTCCAAAGATGGCAAAGACCATTAGAATATTTTTTAGGTTGGAGAGGTATGCCATCTATTGGTGGTGGGATGTTATATGAGGTTGGTATTCATTATTTGGATGTTTTGCAAAAAATATTTGGACTACCTAATGTTTTAAGTTCAAAAGTTTATAAAACAAAACACACATCTGTGGATATTGAGGATACTATTTATTCTATTTTTGATTTTGGCGAATTTGGAGGGACTTGTGAGGTAACTATTGCAGCGGAGCCTAGAAATTTAGAATGTTCAATATCTGTTATTGGTTCAAATGGGTTTATTAAAATTGGGGGCAAAGCATTAAATATTATTGAATCTGCTAATTTCTTATCACAAGGTATGCAAAATAAATATGCAGAAATTGAGGGTAAATACAATATTTTTAATATTCCAAATAATTATGGCTCATACGAAGGTTCTTGTCCAAATCATCCATTTGTTTATGATAATCTTGATGATTTTAAAATTGAAGAAACTGTGAATGTTATATCCTTAATTGAAGAAATGTATATTAAAGACAATATCAAATATTGTAACAATTAGTTATTTTGGTAGATTATCTATCAAAATATTGTATAAATAAAAAAAATAAATTTAAATTAAAATGGGTGCACAAAACAACATAGATGAAATAATTCTAAAAAATGTAGGTAAAGATGGATTCTTTATTGAAGCAGGGGGGTCAGATCCTCGTGATCAAAATAATACTGAACTACTTGAAATTAATGGGTGGAAAGGTCTTATAGTTGAACCTAAATTAGATTTCAACTCATTATATGCAAATATTAGACCTAACTCTATTTTGGAAAATTATGTTTTAGTTAGTGATGATTATAATGAAGATAGAATTTCTGGCGATTTTAGTCATTATATGATGGGGGGTGTTTTAAATATACACGGTCTACATTGGAATCCTATTGAATATCCTTGTATCACTTTAAATAAATTATTAGAAAAACACAATATAAAAGAAGTTACATTTTTTTCATTAGATGTTGAAGGTTATGAAAGAGAAGTGTTAAATGGTATTAATTTTAATGATGTTTTTTTCCATATTTTAGTTATTGAATCACATATAGTGAATGGGGTGAAGGAAACATTTGATTTTTTAAATAGTTTTGGATTTGAGAAAAAAACAACTATTAATCAACACGATTTTTATGTTAATAACAAATCACAATATTTCCAAACATTCAATATTAATCTATGAATAAATTATTAGTAACTGGTGGATATGGTTTAGTTGGCTCACATATTAAATCAGATATTAAGATTGGAAGGGAAATTGATTTAACAAACCCCCACTTTACATCCCAAGCCTTTGAAAAGCATAAACCAACACATATTATTCATTGTGCTGGTAAAGTTGGTGGACTTGGGGGTAATATGAATTATAAGGGTGAATATTTCTATGATAACATTATGATAAACACAAATGTTATCGAATCGGCAAGGCAAGTTGGTGTTGAAAATTTGGTTTGTTTCTTATCCACTTGTGTGTTTCCAGATAACATAGAATACCCCCTAACTGAAAAGAAGATACATTTGGGTGAGCCTCATTCATCAAATTATCCCTATGCTTATGCCAAGAGAATGGCAGATATACAAATTAGGGCATATAGGGAGCAATATGGGTTAAATTATAAATCAGTTATACCAACAAACATATATGGGCCAAATGATAAATTTTCATTAGAACATGGTCATGTTATCCCTATGTTAATTCATAAATTATTTTTAGCAAAAGAAACAAAAAGCGACTTTGTTGTTTGGGGGTCCGGGAAACCATTAAGAGAATTCATCTATGTAAAAGATGTTGCACAATTAAGTGAATGGGTTTTAAATAATTATAATGAATCTGAACCCATTATTCTAAGCCCTTCATCTGAAATTAGCATAAGAGATTTGGTTGACTTATTGGTAAATTATTTTAAATTTAAGGGTAAGGTAATATTTGATGATTCTAAACCAGATGGGCAATTTAGAAAACCATCTGATAATAGCAAATTGATGTCATATTTACCAGATTTTAAATTCACCCCAATTGAGGAGGGTATAAAAGAAACTATTGAATGGTTTATTGAAAATTATACTTATGCAAGAAAATAAAATAGCATTAATTACAGGGATAAATGGACAAGATGGTTCATATTTAGCAGAATTCCTAATTGAAAAAGGATACAATGTGCATGGTACATTGAAAAGAAATTCTGTTGCAGAAAATCAAACATCAAGATTGGATAATATATATGATAAATTAAAATTACATTATGCTGATTTGACTGATTTATCATCATTAATTAGAGTAATACAAGATGTTAGACCAAATGAGATATATAATTTGGCAGCACAGTCTCATGTTAGAATATCCTTTGACCAACCCATTTACACAGCAAATGCAACTGGACTTGGGGCTTTAAATTTACTTGAAGCCGTAAAACTTATTGATAAGTCAATTAAAATATACCAAGCATCATCATCTGAAATGTTTGGTAATTCTATTGATACCGATGGATTTCAAAGGGAAACAACTCCTTTAATACCCGTATCTCCCTATGGTTGTTCAAAAGTGTTTGCATATAATATTGCAAGAAATTATAGAAATTCATATGGTATGTTTATATCAAATGGCATTTTATTTAATCATGAATCCCCAAGAAGGGGGACAAACTTTGTAACAAACAAGGTGGTTAAACAAGCGGTTAAAATAAAATTGGGATTAGCTAATTCATTAAGTTTGGGTAATTTGGACGCTACAAGGGATTGGGGGCACGCAAAAGATTATGTGGATGCAATGTGGTCAATATTGCAATTAGATAATCCTGACGACTTTGTGTGTGCCACAGGGGTGTCTCATTCAGTTAGAGATTTATGTGAATATGTATTTGGTGCTTTGGATTTAAATTATTTGGATTATGTCAAACAAGATGAAAAATTTTATAGACCAGAAGAACTACATGATTTGAAAGGAGATGCAACAAAATTAAGAAAAACAATTAACTGGCAACCAAAATATACATTTGAAACAATGTTGGATGAGATGATTGAATATTGGTTACATAAATTTAATGATGAAAATTTGACTACTAAATTATAGTTCCTATTATTTATTATTAAATAAAAACAACTTAATGACGAGAAGAAGATTTGTGAAAAAAGAAGATGAGGTTGAGTTAGCTCCCCAATCTAGGAAAAGCCAAATTTGCAGTTTGCTTAAAAAGAAAACAAAAGAAAAATTCCTAAACGACAATCAAGTGGTTTATTATGACAAATTGTTAAATAACCAAATTACAATTTGTATTGGTCCTGCTGGAACTGGAAAAAGTTATTTATCTATGAAAGCAGCCATTGACTTACTTGCAGACCCCAACAACACATATGACAAATTGGTTATTGTTAAACCAGCGGTTGAAGCAGAAGAGAAATTGGGCGCTTTACCTGGAAATGTAAATGAGAAGATGGATCCATATATTTATCCATCGTTTTATTTAATTAACAAAATAATTGGCAAAAATATCCGTGAGAAATTAATGGATATGGAGGTTATTGAAGTTATGGCTCTTGCGTATATGAGGGGTTTAAACATTGATAACACCATCTTGGTATTAGAAGAAGCCCAAAATACCACACCAAATCAAATGAAATTACTATTGACAAGAATAGGTTTTAATACTAAATTCTTTATATCTGGAGATTTGGAACAAACTGACAGATATAAAGACAAGAGGGGAACTGGATTATATGATGCTATGGAAAGATTACAAGGCATCTCAGATATTGCTCACCATGAATTTTATAGTGAGGATATTGTTAGAAACCCCATCATAAGCAAAATTTTAAAAAAGTATGACAATAGCAATTGATTTAAATGGAATATTAAGGGACACTCTTGGGAAGATAGAACAAGTTTATGATAAGTTTTATGTTGCAAATGAAGATAATGAATCAGAATTTAAATATGAAATAAATTACCCAATTGATTCCTTAAATCTTTTAAATCATTTTAAATTTCCATTGGATGATGATTTGTATAATTTTTTATACATTGAACATCCGATGGAGATATTTGGGCATGCAGCATCTGTTGAATATACAGGGATGAATGATTTGAATGATTTTTATTTGGATATGAGAGATAATCATGAGATTATTATTGTTTCTGATGAAATTGGAAAATCAAAGCCAGCAACATTATTCTTTTTATCAAAATTTTCTTGTTTGATTGAAAATATAAAATTCTATAGTGAACAAACAAAAAATGAGATGATTAAACCAATAGATGTTTTACTTACGGCTAATCCTAACCTATTATTAGATGTGCCAAACAATTTGGTTATAATTAAGTATGAACAAGAATACAATAAAAATATTAAAACCAAACATAGCATAAATAAACTAAAAGAATTTAAAGACAAAATTTTAGAACTATGTTAAAAATTTTAGGAGAACATTATTATGTTGATTTAGATGTTGTAGAAAAGTATGTTGATATGACAGAAGTTGTATCAATAGAAACAACAGGTACAACAGATACGAAAATAAATATTATAAAATATGAACTTGTAAAACTAATGTTAGATGTTATTCTAACAGAGAACGATGACATTGATGAAAAACTTGGATTAAGTTCAGGTAATAACTTGACTCTACCATTTAAATTGGCATTTAATACATTATTAAACAAAAAGATAATAAACAAATATTAACATGAACGATATTAAACCAAAAATTGAAAATTCTTTAAACATCTTAAAAGATAAGAAATCAAGGATTTATTTTGTGGCTCAAGACACAAAAGGAAATGCTAGGGCATCCATAAAATATATATACGATGTAGCATTATCATTAAAAGATAATGGCTTCAATCCTATTATATTACACGAAAAGAAAGATTATACGGGTGTTGCTTCTTGGCTTGACGAGAGTTATATGACTTCATTACCCCATCGCTCAATTGAGGGGGAGAATTTGGAAATTAGTCCAGAAGATTTTATTGTACTTCCAGAAATATATGGATTTATTATGGAACAAATAAAAGATTTGCCTTGTGGTAAAATTGTATTGACGCAATCTTACTCGTATGTTTTAGACACATTACAACCAGGGCAAAGTTGGCCTTCATTAGGGTTTTTAAAATGTATAACAACTTCTGAAAAGCAAAAGGATGAACTTGATTCTTATATGAAGAAAATGTCTTATGATATTATCACCCCAGTTATTTCAGATTTATTTGATAAACCAAAAGTACCCGCAATGCCAATTGTTGCTGTTCACACAAGAGAGCAGACTGATACAATCAATATTGTTAAACAATTTTATTTGAAATACCCCCAATTTAGGTGGTTCACATTTAGGGATATGAGAGGTCTTAGCCAAAGTGAATTTGCTAATTCTTTAAAGAATTGTTTTTTAAGCGTTTGGATTGATGATATTAGTGGTTTTGGAACATATCCATTAGAATCTATGGCTTGTGGTATTCCAGTTATTGGTAGAATACCAGATTTAATACCTGAATGGATGAATGATAAAAACGGCATTTGGATACAAGACAAATTAAAAATGGTTGATTATATTGCCGAATTTATTCAGAATTGGTTGGAAGACAGTATAACACCTGAACTATATGAAGAGATAGAAAAGACATCTAATATGTATAAAGATAAGGATAAATTCACATCAACAGTTATCAATTGTTTTAATTCATATTTTGATAATAGAATAAACGCATTTCAAGAGCAACTAAACAAATTATAAAATGAGCAAAAAATTATCACTATCAATTATATTACCAATTAAATCATCAAAAGTTAAAGACTTTGATATGTTTTTCACCAAAGCAATTGCGTCATTGGAGAAACAAGAAAATGATTTTGATGAATTGGTTATTATCCATACAAAAGAAGATTCTCTTGTTAAATATTTAAATGAATATGATTTTAAATCTATTAATGTTAAAAAATTAGCTTGGGATTCTGAACCAAATTATTGTGCGCAAATTAATTATGGCGTTGAAAACGCTTCATCAGAATGGATTTCATTATTTGAATTTGATGATGAGTATTCAAATATTTGGTTTAAGAATTTTAAAAAGTACGCGGAAGTTTATCCTGAATATGGGGCATTTTTACCTGTTGTGGTTGATGTTGATGCAAAAGAAACATTTGCTGGTTTTACAAATGAAGCAACATTTGCGGCAAATTTCACCCAAGAAATGGGAGTTTTAACAAATGACATCCTACAAGAATATCAAAATTTTCAAACTTCTGGAATTATTTTGAAAAAGGATATATTTATTAACACAGGTGGATTTAAGCCATCAATAAAATTAACATTTAGTTATGAATTTTTATTGAGGTTAACTTATAATTCAACACCAGTTATGACAATACCAAGATTGGGATATAAACATACCAATTTAAGGGAGGGGTCAATATTTTGGAATTATAAGTATGATGATAATAAAATTACTGAAGATGAAGTTAAATTTTGGCTTCAAACTGCTAAAAAAGAATATTTTTTTACAACTGATAGAAAAATAAAGTACGAAATTGAACATTCTTAATGACAACCGAAACTATTGATGTAATAGAAGATGCTAAGAAAACAAAGAAAAAACCAAAAGAAAATTATTTTGACGTAAGGGAAGAAAATGCTGTTGTTGAGTTTTTAACGGCAAATACTTTCAATGAGAAAAACAAAATATACAACCAATTTCTTAGAAAACCTTTAGATAAAATGATATCGTCAATAATTAGACGATACAGGTTATATAGAAAAGATATGGACTTCAATGAGATTCATACTGATGTTCATTCTTTTCTTATGACCAAAGTAGATAAATTTAAACCATCCAAGAATAAAAAAGCATATTCATACTTTGGTACGATATGTAAAAATTATTTGATGGGTCAAATATTAAAAGATCAAAAAGAAACCAACAGAAAGGTATCCTATGAAGATATTTCAGCATCAATAGAAGAACGCCCAGATATGTTATATAACATAGATGATGATGTGGTTGATTTAGATTTAATTATTGTTGAATACACTATTAAACTAAAAGATTTTGTTGAAACCCAATCTTTAACTGATAATGAAAGAAAATTAGGATTAGCCTTAATAGATGTTTTTGAAAAATATGAAACAATATTTACAGCAACAGATAATTCAAAGTTTAATAAAAATTTAATTTTGTTGTCATTGCGTGAAATGACAAACTTAACAACTAAAGAGATTCGAGTTTCATTAAAGAAATTTAAATCTCTTTATATTTTTATTATAAATAAAATTGTTTAATTATGGCTAGACCAGTTAAAAAAGAAATTTCTTTTAATAAGGAATCAATTCTAAATCTAATGCAAGAAATATACAATGAACTTGTTGAGCAGAGAACAACTGCCATTAGAATACAAAACAAAATGCTAACAATGTTAAAGGACCCAGAAGATATGACAATGATTGGTCCTGTTATTGAAAAGCAACAAAAAATTATTAATGAATGTGTTGAAAAAAAATTAAGTTTATCTAAATTACAATCAAGCATCTGGGAAAAAATGAGCAAAGATGAAACATCTTATTCATTTGCGGATTTGGATGAAACAGTATTAGAAAATTTATTAAATAAAGATATAAATAACGATTTAACAAATAATTACACATTAAAGTAATGGTATGCCAAGTTTAATAAATGAATACAAAAAAATCAGTAAGCAAATTGATGCCTATACAACCTATATAAATAGCGTTCAAGCATCCAAAGATGCAAGGGCTCAAGCACAAATATTTTTTGATAAAAAAGTATCTGATGTTAAAAATGCTATTGATATTTCTGATTCAGTAAGAGACTTAAAAAAAAACAAAATACCAGCTCTTTTTGACCAACTAATTGCTTTAATAAAAAAATTAGATGGTGAAGGTCCAGAAACAAATAATAAATTATTAAAAACATTTTCTGATATTATTGTTAAAAGTTTGCCAGAAATTAAAAAAATTCTGGCAGAGGAGGCAATTAAATTATTAGGATGTAGAGATGACCAAACTTTCCCCACATTAAAGTTAACAGATTTTAATTCGCAAAATCTTCTTGTTCCTATTGAGAACCAAATATATGTTCCATTAAAAAATTTAGATTTATGGAAGAATTTAAAGAAAGATCCCGACTCTACTGCTGGTATATTTTTCTATGAAGATTTGGCATCAATAACTATATTAGATGGGATTGATAATGAAAAGTATAAGAATTTTGGTGGTGATTTAAAATTCCCATTCAATAGAGAGTTATATAATAGGGTTATAAAGCCAAACGAGAGTTTTTACCAAAAATATGATGAGGCTTATCAAGGGGGATCAACTGCTCCATTATTTGATTTTAAATATGTAACAGAAAATGATTTAGGTGAGATTGGTGATTTTATTGCTGTTACTTTATTAAGTAAGAATGATGAATTTAATTTTTACAGTAAATTTGTTTTTGATTATTATGATAGTATCAATCTTTTTGATTTTAATAATATAATAAAAAATATATTCAACTATTTGTTAGATGGTGCTGATATAACTCAAAGTAGTTCCCCAAAAGAAATTGAAGATAAATCAAAGTTTATGCTTTTGATTGAAAGGTTATGTGGTAAGTGTTTTGATAATAGTAATGAGATTGATGTTAGTGGTACGGCAAAGATTGCTGAATTGGATGATGATAGCGATGATTTTTTCACATTTTCAGAAATAGAATTAAGGCAAATTGATAATAATATTAATAATTATATAAATAAAATTGTTAGTTATGAAAGTTGCGGGGTTGTTAACCAGCAAATTGATTATGATAGTATTGTAGATTACGCTAGGGAGATTATTACTAATTTTGAAGGATTATCTCCAACTGAAAAGAGTGATGCGTTAACAAGTAGTATTCTAAATATTTTAAAAAATAATAATTTAGTAAATAACAATTCAACATTATTCTCATTTGTTAAATCAATTCTGGAGTCAGTATTGACCCCAAAAGTTTTATTTCCAATTATGGTATTGGGGCAAGTTATTGAGAAAACAACTAATAACCAATATAACGTATTAAAAGATAGAGCTGATGATTTTATTACACAAAATAAAAGTTCAATAAAAAATTTCACAAAAGAAAGCATAGATACTGCTGAATTCTTTGCAAAAAAATATAAGACATATTTGCAGAATGTCACAAGAAGAATTTTGGAATTATTTTTAAAAGAACTTTTTAATATATTAAAAGGTAAATTAAAAAAATTGGTGGCAACAGTTATCAATGGGGTATATAAAAATTATACAAAAAAACAAGTTCAGGTTATATTGGCTTTGAGTACTGGATTGTTGGGGGTAATATCAACTATTACTGATTTCAGAAAATGCAAAAGTGTTATTGGTAGTATAGGTAAAATTCTAAATTCAATAAATTTATTAACAAGAATAAAAACTATATCTATTCCACCCCCTCTTTTGATTGGTGCGCAGTTTTTACCGGGGTTCTCAAATGAGAGGGCTAAAATTAATGTTATTGAAGAAATGCAAAGTTTAGGTTTACCCACAGAAAATTTATTGGATGGTACACCAAATAGGGTTCTTCTTTTCGCTGAATCCATAATCAATGGGGTTGATAGTGAAGAAATAGCAAATGGGGCTGTTGATGGATTTATTGACCCTCAGTTAACTGGCAGAGTTTTTGCCAAAAAAAGACATGGATAATATGGAACAAAATAAATTTGAAGATGTTATTAATTTTGTAAAAAATATTAAGGAAAAGAATAATGTTGAAATTACGCAAACTCTTGATAAATTAAGTGAAGATTTTAATTACACAAAAGTAATTATTATTGATTTAACACATGATTTAGATAAGATTGAAGAGTTATATAGAACAATTTTAAACGAATATAATAAACGACAAAATGGACAATAGGTTATTATTTCCAGCGGTAATTACAAATATTGATGACCCCCTTATGGTTGGGAGGGTTAGGGCTGAAATTGAATCTGATAGAAATGACGCCATTTTAAAATCAATAAGTAACCCCCCATTTAATCTTAAAAAAGATATTTGGGGCGATAGGGATCCATTTATATTTAAACCATTGTTACCTTATTATTATAATGCACCATTGGCGGTAGGGGAAAGAGTATTGATATTATTTGCAAATAAGGATTTTAAATTTGATAATCAATATTTTATTCAATCAGATTTTACCTCACCAATGCGAACCAATTTTAATAGTGCAACAGAGGCAAGAATTGTTACAGGTTCTGGTAGAAGATTTAAAACAAATTTAAGTTTAAAGAATTTAGATGGAACATATAGGAAAACAAAAACAAAAGGTATATTTGTTGAACCTACTGATAATGGTATAACTGGTAGGGGCTCTGCTGATGTTATTGTCAAGGAAAATGATGTATTGATTAGGTCTGGCAAATATAAGGGGCAATTAGACCCAAGGGTGTTTCCCACACCAAATACAAATAGGTCATTTGTTCAAGTTTCACAATTTAATACTCGTAAAGTTAATTTACCCCCAATTGAACTTGAATTTGAAAGAGAAAAGTTTTTAACCACAAAGTTTTTAATTGAATGGGTTGTTCAAAATCCAGATTCAACCTCAACATTCAATGGAGTTGTTAATTTATATAGTTTAAAACCAAATGAACGTGGTGCGATTAATAAACTAAATGTTAATAGCGCTGTTGATGATTTAAAAACCATTAGAGCAAGAGCATCATTTAATGGCTTAAATAAAACCAAAACAATTGATTTTATCAATAAATTTATTGCAAATTGCGATACTTCTTTAAAGTTGGAGGATGGTTCTGATTTATTTTTTCAAAATGAAATTAAATATCCGATATTTTTTAGACCAGGATTTGCCACACAAGTTAGATTAAATGGTACTTTTGGGAAAGTTATTCCGCAAAATTTAATTGACATTAATAACAAAATAAAATTTGATAAATTTTCAAATACATTTGGGTATGGTTTCATATATTCAAAAGGTAGCACCAAAGTACCCACATTAACTGAAACAACTATTATAACTCAAACGCAAATCATTAATGAAGATAATTCTGCAACATTGATTGGTGCGGATGAAGTTTATTTATTATCACATAAATCTGATGTTGTTCCAAATAAGAGCAAAGTGGATTTAAATTCGACCTTATATGGTATTGACCAAACTAAAATAATTGATAATATTCTACCAAATACATCATCAATGGTTAGAGGGGAAGAACTTCTTGAATTAATAAATTTAATTGTTAGATTTTTAATTACCCATGCTCACCCATTCCCAGGATTACCCCCAGTTTCGGTTACGGAAGATGGATCAACAATAGATGGGTTATTAAGAGAATTATCATTAGCCACAAGAAAAATATTAAACAAAAAAATTAGGATTAATTGATATTTATATAATAAAAAAATGTCAATTCATCTATCTTATTTTAATAGAAACAACACTTTAATTGCAAATTCAAAAACAAATACAGGTAGAAACCCTGTTATTGAATTAACTTACGGTGCAACAGATTATTTAATCCCAGCATATGGTCCAACAAGACTAATATTCAATTTAGATTTAGAACCTTTAATTGATAAAGTTAATGATGATATCATATTTAGCGGTTCATTATCAAGTGTTACACACACATTAGTAATAAAAAATTCAGCATTTTTTGACGAATCTTTATTAAACGGAAGAATGCCGAGTCAAAAACGTAGGGGTACGTCTTTTGACTTATTTTTATTTAGAATTCCAAAAACAAGTGGATCAACTGGAAATGTTCAATATTGGGATGAGGGCGTTGGTTATGATTATACAGATTACTCAAAAAATAGAAATTCAAACTATAGTGTAATATATCCATTAGTTATTAAAGACGATAATGCATTTTCTACTACCCCCTCCAATTGGTTTAATGCTCAAACATTAAGTGGTTGGACTGAGCCTGGGATATATAATAATAAAAATGAAGGCAAAGTTAATTATTCTGGATTAACCATTATTGATACCCAACATTTTGAATTTGGTAATGAAGATGTTTCATTTAACATGACAAATGAAATAAACGCCATTTTAAGCGGTTCTACCACATCTTATTCTGGTTGGGGCATTGCTTATACCCCATCTTATGAAAATGCAACAGGGTTAACAGAAAGCTATTCTGTTGGCTTCTTTTCAAGGCATACCCAGACATTTTATGAACCTTATTTATTAACAACTTATAATGATTTGATTAAGGATGATAGAAATAATTTTGTTAAGAATAGGGTAAATAAA
>Ga0114975_10001240_pt1 | contig 18450 bp, 37 predicted proteins | sample S_130626_EF_Meta_FD_87031 | JGI IMG/M metagenome (GOLD analysis project Ga0114975, IMG submission 87031) | Freshwater microbial communities from Lake Simoncouche, Canada to study carbon cycling - S_130626_EF_MetaG | ecosystem: Environmental > Aquatic > Freshwater > Lake | place: Lake...
AGAAATAACGAGGATAATCTCAGAAACCGCCTCATATTCAGGATAAAAGAAGATCCAAGAGATCCGATCATATATAAGAGCTATGACACACAACCAGATCTACACCCAATTAATCGACCAAGGCTACCATATAGGTACCCTAGACGAACTACTCAATCCAGCTACTGGATATGACTTAGAACTATTTAACACGCACGCTCAGACGTTCCGAGACACCGTCTCGCAGAAAGTCGACAGGTACAACTACAGGCATAACTACACAGCTCAGAACGATTCTGATGTTTACTTAACTAAGCCAGGATACACTGGACCAACACCGACAGAGGCAGAAGCCTTACATGATATCCCTTATGAGGGAGTAGCTCATCGCAAGGAATTCGTCCAGGCAGTCCAGGAGGGTGGGGGAGGAATCAGAACAACCCAGCAATGGGGGAGACTGATGCTGAACAACCTACCAGGGGATGGTAACAAGATCTCAGAGATGGATCTTTACTTCAAGGGTCTGATTCGCAAGCAACTAGCTCTGGTCTATCCTGAATTAGGAGAGGCAGAAGAAACCTTTGACATGCATCCTGCCTATAGTCTCTATACAGAAGGAGACTTCTCAGAAGTCCACTATGATGGAGTTAATCCAGGCCGGATCTGTGTCATGATCATCTATCTAGCAGATCCTGCTACCTGGGATACGACTAAAGGTGGGGAACTAGTCGTGGGACATAAGATAGGAAAGGGTGATGATCAGATCCAGTACTTCTTAGAGCCTTATGAGCAATGTCCGCCTGTCTATGGCAACTATGCTATCATGGACTTCACAAAGTGGAATGTGGGACACTCAATCGAGAGAGTCAATCTAGGATTTGAAAGAATAGCCATTCAGACCTTCGCAGATATCAAGCCCTTATAGGGCACGCGGTTAAGAACATCGGGTCAGATCTCTTTCTAGATGTCTTATAAACACCCCTTCATGAATTCCTTTATGAATGATCTTGTGATCTTGTGATCTTGTGATCCAGCCCTAATAAGCTGGATCTTTTTATTTTTATCCGAATGGATAGGCTATCAATGACGCGTACGCGCATTGGTAGAAGCTTACTATATGCGCGGGTTCGTACTTAAATTATAATAACGCGTCGTACTAAAATTATAATATGTCGTTAGTTCTAATGAGCGTACGCGCATAGTTAGGCTAAGGCCTCCGGAAAAGAAAAACGAGAAGGAAGAAGGGACCCCCGCGGGAAACCCTAGCTCTATATTTAATCAATCATCTCAAGAACCATATCTCTATAAATGTAAGAATATGAGCATATACGGCCCCCCTTTAAAAGCCCCCTTTTACCCCCCTATTTTAGGGGCCTTTTAGGGCCGGTGTCCCCCTAGGCTCCCTATAGCCCTACTCCCCCTCCCTTTTCTGGGGGATCCCACGGGGGGTTCAGAAAGCACCTATTCTCTCTGATACTCTCTGATAAACGGATGAGGGCGCCCTAACTTGTAATCCAAGCGTTTTCAGTTTCATGCCCCAAATCCGGGATGAGGGCACCTCCTCTAGGAAAGCAAGGTGTTTTCCGTTTTTTGGCTTTTCCGGGATGAGGGCGCCCTAACTTGTAATCCAGAGAGTTTTCCGTTTTCTCTCCAAAACCAGATGAGGGCACCTTCTTTAGAAAAACATGTATTCTGACATTATCAGAATGAGGGCACCTCCTCCCGCAGCAGCATCTCTAATGCATCTTTTATGCATCAGATGTGGGTGCCCTCACCGCTGCTCTCTGTTTGACGTGAAAAAAGGTCTTTTTAAGACCAGGTCCACAAAAAAATCTCTCCCGAAGGAGAGATCTTTATCATTATCAACTATTCACACATTAAATCACAATTCTTAATTCATTTGAAAGTGCTGCATATAGCTCCGGAGCATGTCTATGCTGCTGCGTAGCATGCGGATCTGAGAGATTGTCTTATGTCTATCTTCTTGGGAGAAGTAAGTCATCTCTAGCTTCTCTCGTTGCTTCTTCAATTCCCGTTCCAGGTCTGCTAGACTAGGATTGGATTTGTAAACGGGTTTTATTGGATGTTCTTGTATCATAGGGCAAATGTAATCAATCTATCTTATAGATAAAACTGCGGGAGTAATTCTTTTCCTCTTCTTCAGTACAGGCCGAGGATGGGAATTGATCTTGCCACAGGAGCAAGTCGAGGATTTATACTCCTCGTTCTTCCTAAACATGATAGTGTAGCCGTGACGACACGCTGCACAAATGACATACTTATCTTCGAGTCCAGTCATAAAAGTCTTTTAAAGCGCATGCACTTATTGCTAGCGAGTAGACAACGAGGAAGAGCGGGATAGCAATGAAGAATGTTCTGAAGATCTCGACTAGGAGATACTCGTGCTTTAGTTGATGGGTCTTATTCATCTTGATGATTTTTAATGTCTACCTTTCCGTTGAACCAGGCTAATCCGGCTAGTGCTCCTAGTAGAAGGATGAATCCGAATTCTGCTATGCCTGATCGTTCGGCTGAGAACAGGATGAGCATGAGCGAGATGAACATGGTAAAGAAGCAGAAGATAGCTAGGATGTATTCTCCTAGCTTAATCTTAATCTTGGAGTTGTTTCTGTTTGGCATATAAGACTTTTGCATAGTGTTCCCAATTAATTTTATCTGTACTATATCCTTCTTGTTCCATTCGGCATCGGCGGATATTAGCTAGATGCTCGAAGTTCATAATGGTATTGCGACCGATTGTGAGTAAGATGCTTTTAAATTGTATCATATAGTGGTTGTTTGATGAGGCTAAATTAACTCTTTCCCGCGGATAACTTCTGATGCATTGGGAAGAAGTACACGAATGGGGTCGATATGCGAGGGCACCCACAAAGTAGCAACTATGCTCCATCCGAGTAGCAGCATCGGTGAGGGCGCCGACTTCTGATCTATACAGATGCTACAACAGGTGGGGGCGCATTCTCTTGGGAAGTAGGGAAAAGTAGGTTTTATCAGGTTAGGGCGCCTTCACGAATTCTCTAGCGGTCGCTGATTCTTCCCCCTAGAAAACCTTCTCCCACAAAAAAACCCTAGGCTATTGCCGAAGGGTTCTCTTGCTGGTGAAATACGAGTTATATATTCTAAAACCTATTCTTAGGATTTAACCCGTTAATTCTTTTCGGAAAGATCATTCTAAAGACATGAGCAACGGATAAGTAAACGATATAACCTCCGGTTGCGCAGAAGATTGCAACACACATCATCCAGAAGGAGAATGCAGCTGCTTGAACTCCGTTTAGATGAGAATAAACTTCCTTAACTTGATTTAGCATTTCTTGTACCATGTTTTAAGATTTAGATTGTTAATGATGAGGTAAATGTATAGACTTTTCCCCGTAATAAAAAATGTTTCAAGAAGATGTTTCAGAAGTTATAAACAAAGTTTCAAACATCTTCACGATGCATCGAGTGAGGGCACCCGCTTCTGATGCATCATCTTCGATTCATCCTTTCCTCTAACAGAGTTTTAACAAAAAAAGGACACATTTGTTACACATCCGTGTTTTTTATCCACATGTTTACCTTGTGAATGAACAGTTCTCTTGGTGAGGGCGCCGACTTGATAGATGCAATCTTCGTTCGAACTAAAATTTCGAAGACGGGCGGGGGCGCACTCATCCGGGTTTTCAGCCTATCTGAAATCCTACCCAGGGTTTAACCCAGAAGTAAACCCAGATATAACCAGGATGATCCAGGTGTGGGCGCCCGCAGAAATCTTCACGGAGCATCGTGAATTCTCTAGGTGAAACCACCGCACACAAAAATCCCAGACCTGAACCAGATCTGGGATTATAACTTGTCAACCTAAATCACCTACTATAAGATCTGGATGCCTAACTCTCTTAACTCTTTACGAATACCCTGGGTTAATTTCTTGCGACCTTCAATGGTCATAATAAATGTAGGACCTTGTAAGGATGTGATGTAATCCATGTAGGCAAATCCTGCATCACTTAAGATATTCTTTCCCTTTTCAATGAGCTCGGTCTTAGCCGGGGAGAATAGCTCTTGTACTTGTTCTGTGGTCATAGTTTGGTTTATTTGATATGAGGTAAATGTATAGATAAACCTCGAGGATAAAAAATGCAAAGGGGGATTGAAAAACAATTGATTAAGTGGCGATCAGAATCGAGGGCGCCCTAACCTCGTTCAGGTGTTTTCGGTGTTACAGGTTCTAACACCCCAAAAAACCCCTTCGCGAGCGCGGGGTCCCCGGCCGGAGGCCCACAAAAAAAGCTTAGATATTATCTAAGCCTTTCTGGAATAAACCCTTCTGGTTAATAAATACTTCCTGGAACGAAGAACTCCCTCACTAGATACTGATAGGAATCAAACCCAAATGAATACCCAGCTTTCTTTAATGCTTTGTTTACCTGACGAGCTATTTCCTGTCTAGGTTCGGTGTCATAGATCTCTCTGTGGGTCTTGGCTACTTTAGCAGACTCTAGTTCTAGCATCTTCTGAATCTCTTCCCCTGATACTCTCTTCTCACTCAAGATTAGGCTTGATATCTTATCGACTAATTTCTGGCAAGCTTTCTCGCCTGAGGTTGTGAACATTTCGTAGTTGACTACTGCGATTTGTGTTTCCATGTTCTGTTTATATTTATAGTGATTAAATCTTTTCCCATCCAATAGCATGGCTACCGAGTGTATAGAATTTGCAATCCGTGATATGCTCCTGTTCGAACTCCATCGGCCAGTTAGCCCAACCCATCCCTTGGGCATGTGGGTCGATTTCTACCAGAGGCTCATTATCTTTGGTCCTGTAATTCAGACCATTGATACAAGCATCTAGTTCTAACATCTTTCTTTCTTCCTCACCTAGATGAGAGAAGACTGGATGCTGGCGGATAGCCCGACAGGTTATCTCTTTCACGCCACCGAGAATGCGTTCCCGATATTGACAAAGGTTACAATGCATATTATTCGAATTTTTTTTCGATGGCTAACCAGATTGCTTGGCCGATAAAGACTGCTGAGCCAGCTATTAATAAGGAAAAGAAAATGATCTCTGCTGCTATGGATTCGAATGGCATTACCTGATAACCATAGAATAACAAGAAGATTGCTAGAACAAAGCAGGATAAGCCTGCGCAAAAGAACTTTAATGATTGCATGTCGTGTGTAGTTTGATTATGAAGTAAATATATGACAATGAGGCGAAAGAAAAAAATGTCCTCTGAAGTTAAATGCGGCTAATTCCCAGAGAGCTGCGGTGATCCGCGCGAGGGCGCCCTACTCGATAATCCAAGAGAATTCCAATCTGCTCCCTATCTGGAATTGAGGGCGCACTCACCCAGCATGTGTTGGTACCAACACGGTTTTCATTTGTGTCCTTTTTGCGTATTTCTTTTTATAATGCATCATGCATCTTAGTGAGGGCGCCGACTCCTCTCTTCACCTGGCGTCGTGAAAGAGTGAAGTGAAACCACCGCCCACAAAAAAGCCTGAGGAAAATCCCCAGGCCTTTAACCAAATCAACCTATGAATCCCTAAAATACCTTTGCTAATTGACTCCAGCTTTCTGCTTGATGAATTGGACCATTCCAAAGATTCATCTGACCATACACTTCAGCTAGACCTGTGTGTCCACACTTAGGTGTAACAGTGAAGACATTATCCCCAGTCTCTAATGAGGCAATACGGAAGTCATCATATAATGGTCCGTTCATTGGGCAATTGTTCTTGAACCAAACATAGTGTCTGTCTAGATCTATGCCTTTGGCCTTAGCGAACTTGATAGCTTTAGGCATTAACTTACGGGCTTTAGCTTCTAAAGCTCCATCTGAACAGAACCAATCATAGAAGCCTGAGCAGTGTGCGTAATCGCCGATGATTCTTCCTTGTAATTCGAATGCATCGATTTGTTCTCTGAGTGTGACTTGAAAATGTGCCATGTGTATATTGTTTTGTGTAAGGCAAATATAGGAACAATCCCCCGTAATAAAAAATGCTCCCCAGAGAAAATCCGAGCCGCTCGGATACCAGGTGAGGGCGCCCTAACTTGTTTTCACCCTGTGTCGTGTTTCTATTTGGATTTGTGTCTTGTCGAATCCACAGCCCACAAAAAACCCAGACCGAAGTCTGGGCTAAACCTTTGATAACAATGGGGGTTGCTATCTCAGATTTTATTTATCTCTATTCAATCACGGCAGATAAACCTGCATCGACTAATGCTTCTTTAAAAGGCTTTAAATCTGATTTAGAACCAGTCTTAACTTCACATTTACCTTTAGTATGGATAAGCATTGCACATTGTTCTGCTTGCTCGCTACCGTGCTTTAAATACTTACAGAAGCATTCAATTACCCATTCAAAGGTGTTATGGTCGTCGTTATAGACAACTAGTTTGGAATTGATGAAGTCATCGACTGATACGTCTGATAATTCAATGGTGTCAAAGTCTGTGTGGGTCATGGTCTCTTTATTTATTCTCTAAATGTAAGAAAGTTTCGCGGATTTTTAAAATGTTCTCCTCGTACGCGTGCGGGGTCCCGGCCAGGAGCCCTATATAGATGCCCAGCATGGGTCAGGCTTATGTGGTTGTTTCTGCTTCGTATCAATCCCTAGATGTAGACAAATGAATGCCCAGTCTAGAGCAGGTATCTGAGGTAGGTCACCTAGATGACTGAACCATGTCTCTCGGCTGGGATTAGGTCCTAACTTCTGTAGAATAAACATCGAGGTCTTTTGGGAGAGACACTTCTCCTTAGGAGACACTGGTCCAAATCCCATTGGAAGTTGATGGAAGTCTTTTTGCTTGTCCTTGTTAATCTCTACAGGTAGACCAAAGAGTTTAGATACATGATAGATGTGCTTCGATGTTGTACGTGTGTACTTACCGAATACTTCTAGCTTGTCATTCTTAATCTCAGCTACGTGTGTTGTGTAAGAGAATACTTTATTACCATCCAAGAAAAGATTGGGTGATAACTGATACCAGATTTCGGACATAGTTAAAAGTTTAAGGGATTAGGAAAAGGATTAGGTGTAATCATCCACTCACAATTAGAGAGTGAATAATCTAATGGACCTTCGATGAACTCTTCTGGTTCGGTGTCAGGAGGCATGTTATCTAGGATAAGTGTGTCTACTTCTCCGCTTTCAAAATTGAGGATAACGGCGTACATTGTTTTTGCTGTGCTCATGTCGTGTGTATTTGTTTATGAAGTAAATATAAGACAACGGGGCGAAAGAAAAAAATGTCCGCAAAAATGTAATTGATGTTACAACATCCGATTCGTGGTGAGGGCGCCCTAATTTAACATGATAGAGAATCGTTGCAAGAATCATCTTCATCATCAGAAGGAAAGTAAAACTCTTTATTGTTCTCTCCGCATTTATGACAGACATACATATCTTTCGGATCAATCTGGGCGGTGTTCCAATTCCAACCACAACGATTACATTGAATCTGAATCGGCGGAATATAAGGTTCAACTTCTAGTTCTCCAAAGTCTTCGAATAGCTGGATGTGTTTCATATCCTATATGTATCCTGATAATGTCGCAGAACATCCGCGATGGTTTGCGGGCGCCTTCACCAAACACTACAGCGAACGGTTTGGAAGAGTGTGAGTGAATCCACCCCACAAAAAAATCCAAACCGAAGTTTGGATTGTATGTCTTAGAGATGGACTATAACTTAAGACTTAGTATCTTCTACATAAAACATTTCACGAGCTTCATCAAATATCATTCCTTTCTCTTTTGCATACACTCTACACATTGATTTAAACTCTTCAAATTCTACGAGTGATACACGGTGTAATTTCTTTTGTTGGGAGATAGAACGAAATAAGACATTAGGGAATCTAGTCGTTTCGTTTTGTTTGTAATCTGACATGGTTGGTATTTAAGTAAATGTAACGATTATAATCGAATAAAATAAATGCACACAAAAAAGGCCAGACCTAAATCTGACCCTTCTTGTATACTTACTAACCAACCTTCTTTATATCACTTCCACTTCAACTTCTTCAGGCTTACCTTCAACAATGATAGTTTCAGTTGTGATGTTAATCTTATTCTTCTTACTCTTAACTTCTTCTTCAGAGGATAAACCCCTAATACATTTATCCATTGTGGATTCGACCAAAGCCGGTGCAATGAAACCTCTGTTCCATTTGTGAGGATTCAATTTCAAATCTTGTAAGGTTAATTCACAGATGTGTAAAACTCGTTCTCTCAATAATGCTAACTCGACGTGATTTAAATCTTTAATTAAATTACGGATCTGTAATGAAGGGGATTTCCCTTTCTTGGGTCTACGTGGCATGGATTTTATTTTTTATGTTGTAAATTTATTTTATTTGCGCGGGATTTAACAATGCTTTCGCTAGGTTCCCAGTGTGACATTCTCTGAACCATAAATTCTGCGGCTTCTTGAGTGTCGACCGGAATTAAGATTCCTTTACCTACGGCATAGTATCCATCACTTAATTGGAGAACTCTTGGATCACCCGTTGTATCGATTGTGATTCCGTCTGAAAATTTTAACATACTATTACTTTTTAGGGGCAAACATTTGTCGGCCCATATCAATAAAATGATTATACTCGTTCTCTCCCATTGAAGATTTTAATGCATTCTTACTCGTGGAGAGTTTCTTGGCTATTTCAATTTTCTTATTCCAATCTTTTTCTTGTTCGAATTCCCAATTGGTATCTAGGATTTCTCTGAATAGGGTTCTTTGAGTGTCTGTTAACATATCGTGTTTGTTTTAGAATTCAAATGTATAGAATTCCGGCGGAAAATAAAAATGAATTCCTCAAGTATTCCAAATAGAAATCAGACCGCTCGGTATCCGGGAGCGAGGGCGCCGCCATCCTTTCTCCGCCAGGCAGATTGGATTTCTCCGCCAGTGAATCCACCCCACAAAAAAAAGTCCCAGAAAATCTGGGACCTTAATTGAATTAATCTTTAACCTTAACTGAATATTAATTGTCCAACTTGAACGCTTCTCCAAGCGAATTTTTCCAAATCGTAAAATGGAAGAATCTTAGGAGAAGCTTCTCCACCCTTTGGTTGTTGGTCCGAAGGGATTTTGTTTAAGTCTAAAGTTCCATAAGCTAATCTTAAAGAACCATCCTTCTTTCTGAAGGCAAATTTAACTGGACCTGATTTCAATCTGTTTTTAAGGTCTTCCACAGATGACTGGGGGATTGATGGACCTGGAGTTGTGTTTAGCATATCGTGTGTTTTTAATGACAAGGTAAATGTATGAATTTTCCTCGAAGATAAAAAATGCTAGATGAATGCTAGGTCAATTAAGTCCATGGGATATAAGTCCTTGATACTAATCCTATGAAAGACTAGACCATCAAAGGTAACGATAGTAACTTGATTCTTAAAAATCTTTGACCTTTCTTTAACGAAGCATGGTGTGCCTATCCAATGCATTAATTCTTTACCTTGGATTTCTTTACGAAAATCGAATGGCTGTTCGACCCGTGTTTGTGAGCGTTTCATTTTAAATGGTTTAATGAGTTAGTAAATTGTAGCACGAATTTATAACTTCCCCGCGATAGAAAAAAATGCTCTAAGAAATCTTGATTTCAGATAGACTGCAATGATGAGTGGGGGCGCACTCACCTCACTTGGGACTTCAGGAACATCGGGAACATCTGGGACATCTTTCATGGGACTTCAGGAACATCTGGTACATCAGGAACATTACCAGGTGAGGGCGCCCAAACTTTTTTCGACATCGGATGCAAGAATCGAGTTGATCCGAAACCACCGCACACGAAAAACCCAGGGGCTAAGTCCTGGGCTTCTCTAAACAAAAAATCAAACTATTAAAAAACCGAGTTGATCCTAGAATAAACCATATTCAGAGAATTTGGCTACATCTTGAATCCACGCATCTTGACGACGAGCGGACTCTGGAATGAAAATCTTATCAAAGCAATCTGGACGTTTATCCACTGCATTGATGACTTGAGCATTATAACTTAATCCTGGTACTAAGATACCAAGCTCTTCTAATAACTTTAGGGTCTTACTTTCTCTACCTTTGCGACATAATGGTCCAATTCCATTCTCAATCGATTCAGGAACAGTTAAAGGCATTCCACATTTACAGCATACCCCCTGATGGTACATACCTAGCTTTCCTTCCGCTTCGAATGTTTCTAAACTATTCCAATGTTCAATAATCCAATTGATAGTCTGAACCCCAACGTGGTCACGTTCAACATAACCAGATGGTTTAAACGTTTTCAACTTACGGTCTAAGCGGCCAATGAATCGAGATCCATGATACTGGTCGTTCAATGCTTTAACGTGAACATCGAATAGTCTGGTCTCTTCCTCTTGACCTCGCTTACGTTTCAGACTCTGAACTCTGAATGTGATGTGGGATTGCTTCTCCTTATTCTCAAGCGTGAACAATGCACGTCCTTGAAACATGAAGGTGCGGAACGAAGCCGCGTCTAATTTGTGGGATGTTGCGTGTTGTAAATAACTCATGTCGTGTGGTTTATATGTAAGGCAAATGTACACAAGAAGCCCCAAAAGAAAAAATGTTTCGGGGCTTGATTTTATTAGTAGTGATGAGGGTCCAAATCTGGATTTGGAATCATCTTCCAGTTCTTCTCTGCTGCTGCCTTTGTAGTACCATAGGTACCTAACATTATCTCTGATGCATGTTCTTTAATTGCATTTAAAGCATCGGTGTACTTACCATCTTTAATCAAAGCTTCTATGTTAGCTATCTTTGATTGAGGAATAGCTGCTCTATATACAACTGCGTGTCTTTGAGCGTTTGCTTGTGCTCTAAGACACATAGCGAACTGTTGTGAACGTATTACCTTATCATCTTCCTGAGTCATGAATATGTCCTTAGATGAATCGTCAATGTCGTGTACGAAGGATTCCACTCCGTGGCAATCTCCTAATCCGTAAAACCAATGTGTTAATTCCATTTCTATCTGTTTTAATATGCTGTAAATTTATAGGAATTCCCCGGAGATAAAAAATGTATCGCGTATTACCCGTACGCGTGCGGGGTCCCCGGTAGGAGCCCTTTACTGTTTACTGTCAATGGTAAAGTGTAAAATGCTGGATGATCCAGGTTAGGGCGCCCTCGATTTGGATCGTCCGGTTACATCTTTTTTAAGGATGTAACTCAGGGGCATAAAAAAAGACCCTCCATTTCTGGAAGGTCTTCTACCAACTGGGGGAAGTCGGTATTAAAACTATTTAAATAAAGGAGCTGCGTTTGCCATGAAGCTTAGATAATCTCTGAACGAAGGCATGCTTTTCATAAGCTTATTCTTTTCACTTTCGAGAAGATTCTGAATATGATCTGCTTTCTCTTTGTCTCTTTCTCTTCTCATACAATAAACTAAATCTAAAATAGTACTAAACATTTGCTGTTGCTCTGCCGTAAGGTCCATACGTTCTGATTTAATGGTGAAATGATTCACATTATATCTTACTCGTTTTAGATGGTTTCGAAATGAGGTTTGAATTTTTTAACCAATCCGGACTCATTAGCCCAGACGATTATTTTAAGTGCTCTAACGATAGTTGAATCAGCTCTGGAGAATGCTTGCGATAGATTGTTAGCAATAACTGCTTGAACAAAACCTCCTCCTTGGCGGTATCCATACTTTGTCATAAAGATTGAAGCTACAATATCAGTAACATGGCTAATTTCTGAATCAGTAAAGCTTTCTCTGTTAGGATACGCAAAACCTGTAAAGTAATAGTTAACAGCTTCCGTTGCGCTGTTATAAAAATCTTGTTCATCGAAATTTTGTGTGTTTGGAATCATGTCGTGTAATTTTTAATGATAGGTAAATATAATCATTCTCCTCGCATTTAAAAAATGTAGGGCAACAAAAAAGCCCCAATTGCTGGGACTTTTTCTGAGAAATAAATTCACACGACTAAATTTACATCCCTCAGTAAATCATAAAGAATCCTCATTCCGTAAATGATTACTGCTTCATTAGATGGTTGTCCATCCAATATTGAAGTTCTTATATTCAGCCATCAGTCTGTGCCATTCTGATGGACCTTTTGGATTGTGATTAAGTTCTATCATTTTCTTTTACATCTTCTTTTACTTCCTTCTCCTTGGTTTGTTTCACAGGACGTGTTGCTTCTTTCCAAACATTTTTTGCAACGAATTTGTATCCTCTGCTCTTTACCATTAGGTCTGCTTCGTCATCTTTGACCCTTTTAATATCGTTACCCTTTTGAACTGTTTTCATGTTTTTCCTGTTTTAATCTAAGCTTATGATTCTCTCTGATTAATAGACGATTTTTAGTTTTTAGTTTCATATTATTTCTTTCAACAAAAAAAAGAGCAACACAAACTACTAGGGTTATAGCGAACAGTAAGTAAACGAGAAACATGGCGGTTAGTTATTTTTGAATCTTAATTTTCTTACCATCAAAAGGATTGAACCAATATAATAGTACTCTGATTGGAAATGTTACAAGTAGTAAACACCAACGGATAATCTGAGCTGTGAAGAACAGAGTTGTATCAGCAGGTTTACCGTGAATGTCTTTAAAACTTATATTGTCTTTCATTCTAATATATTTGGGTGTAAGCTGCAGAATCTAAATCATTATAGACTCTGGTCGGAGCGTTTTCAAATTTAACTACAATTTTATTTCCTTGCCACATAGCTTCTTTGGGATACTGTCCAGTGGGAATAGTGACACAGTTATATTCGCTACTCCATACTCTGAACACTGGTCCATAGTTTTGAGGAGTATCAACAAGACCAAACTGTCTTGATTCTTCCATTAGATTACTCATAGTTTTTCTTTTTAGTATAAACCTAATTCAACACATGAATTTTCCCACTCATCAACCATCCTGATATTCTTTTTATGAATCTCGGGAAATGCATACCACATAGCTTCGTGATAAGGTGTCGGAAGATATAAGGGTTGAATTGATGTTACCACACCGGTGTCCCAAACTCTAATTGTTGATCCTGCTGGAAATTTATGACCTCTCAGGTTAATCGTTGATCTCACTATTGCATATTTCGTCGTCATGCCTCAAAAGTAACCTCGAAATGCCGTAATAAAAAATGCGCAAAGAATAGTTGCAACCGCTACTACGTGGGTGAGGGCGCCGACCAATGTAAGAAAACCTGAATCACATACTTATCAAGGTCACAGATTAATGGATCTCTCCAGTGGGAAATTACCCGGCCATTAACTAAATTGCCTTCACATTTAACTGTGGGAAATTCAGCAATTGTACCATCTGGTAATTGTGCTTTCAAAGGCCAAAGATTATCAATGTTGGTGAAAAGACATAGAGAGATAGTCCAATCTAATCCTGGTCTATCAAGATGAGGACGTAGAATAGATTGATTTTGGTAGATGCGTGAAAATGGATTTGCGGGTTTAACGTCCACCCCAGTTAGCATTTTAACTGCTGGTGTAAATCTTTCTAACAAGGTGTGGGTGCCCTCAGTGATTCCTCCAAACGAATTCTTATAATATGCAGGGTTCTTACTTTCATCTTCTAGTATTCCATCTGCTTTTGCTTTTAAAATAATAGATGCTAGTGAGTCCGCCTCCTCATTGGAAATCATTTTGCCCAGGTTAAAGATTTGATTCATGATTATTATAGACGTATTTGTCTATATGTATTCCAACAAAAAAAGAGCTAGTATTTCTACTAGCTCTTCACACCCGAAGGTGTAACACACACAACAAATTTACCTAGGTTACTTTACAAACATTGATAAGCAAACTAGATAGATGTGTCGCATCCAACCCTTGAACGAGTTCTCTCTTTGATAGTTCTCGTAATTCTTTTTAAAGTGTGCGTGATTTCCCATTGTTCTTTTTCGGTTTTGGTTTTGGCTTCTTAACTGTTCCACCAGGAATCGATTTAATGATATCGTAATATCCCATTGTTCTTTTATTTAAAAATTATTATTCAGTCTCGTGATTGAAGTAGTCTTCAAATTCTTTAGCGGCTTTTGGATTTGATTCTTTAAGATAGTCCAAACTTAATTCATATCTGCCGTTAACCGTTGATGCGTTGAATGATTCATCATGCAATGAATCAACTTGATTGGTTAAAGCGGTATTGATTACTCCCAACTTATCGATGGTCCTATCCTGACTTGTCACCTTAAATGCCAACCAAATGCATATGATACCTGTAATGACTAGAAGCATTCCAAGATCTCTCCTGATGCGTCTTTCTCTAGCGGTGTAACCCCTGTTGTAACCTTGAAATGGATTATTCATTTTCATCCTCCTCTTTTATATTAAGTGCTGAACTAATAGTTTGCAGACCTGAATATCTATCTTGGTTCATGTCTTTAAAACTCCATTCTCCATTTTTATAAAGATAAATGTACGGATAATCTCCGTCTCCCAAATACTCTTCTTCCGATCCGGTGAATGTGGCTTCTTGGCCTTTCTGTCCTCTATCTCGCCCATAAGCCAAACACCAATCCGGATTCTGTTTTGTAAAATCGCTGAAGTCTTGCTCTTCACCGATTTCTTTTCCTATGCCTGATAGATTACCTAAATCTAATAGAGCATCAACTTTTGATTCGTCCTGGTAATGTGTTGATAGGTCTTCGCCTACACCGCCACTAACGTATCCATCATAGTGACAGTAGATTGAGCGGACTTTACCATCAGGTAAAAGTTTTCCGATTCTTGCATGTGTTCCCATTTGTGTGTGTTTTTGTGTGAAGTAAATTTACGAAACGATCTCGATATAAAAAAATGTTTCAAGAGAAAGGCCCGGAACCACCGAGCCTTTCATTTACTTACTAACCGAACCATATTAAATACACCTTGGCAAAGGCTTATCTAATTCTATCACAAATATAAAGGAATTCCCTTTATACTAACGATCCTTCTTCCGATTTTCATCCTCGTTCTGATCCTCGTTCTTATCCTCCCTCCAAATATTTGCAACGATGATAACAACGAATACTAAGATGCCTATTCCGAATAATGCTCTAATTAAGAACCAAAGGATGTCTAAGAAATTACTAAAAGTCATAAAAGAATTTATTTCTTATACCACCGATTTGGAAAAAGATTTCAAAGTTTTTGACCGTCCAATTTTGCTGCGAGGGCGCCCGCTTCCCTGCGGGCATATTCTTGCATTTTCCTCAGAGTCACCCCACAAAAAAAAAGGCCAACCGAAATTGAACCTTTTCTTAATTTAAACCCAAGTCTTATGCTAATCTGAAAATTCGGTAGAATTTTTTATCTGCTGATGTAGCGCTGGTCTTAATTCGGTAAGCCTGGAATTGGGTCTTAGCGAGATGCACTGTTGGGTTAAGCATGTTCTTTTCAATCACGAATGATTGACCGATGTTCATGCGTTCGAACGTGCTAATAATCTTCATTCTAACTTCTTCGTTGCCACGGTAACCTCTTTGTGGAATAGGAACGCCAGTTTCAAGAGCAAATAAGTTCATACCAGATCCTGTGTTGTTCTTGATTTTAACAATCTGAGGCTTACTTACCACCTTAGCTCCCTTAGGTGCTTTGATGCGAGGTACTGCGTGATTGTTCTTAATACCTAAATTCCATTTGCGTGTGTACACTGAAGCAGGAGTACGTCCTAACTTAGCAGCCACCATAGGAGCAGGCATGTTTTGTTCTGCTGTCATTCTTAGGTAGTTGTCTTCAGCTTCACTCCATTGAGAGCTAGCGTTTACACTTTGAGACTTGTTGCGTCCCATTGGGATGCCTTTGTTGGAAAATGTCAATTTTGAATTTGCCATGTGAGTTAAATTTTTATGGTTTTAAATTAATTACATTGTAAATATATGACCGATATGCGGAATTAAAAAATGTTCGCCTAATTGCTCATGACCTGTTTCTCTTTTAGTTGAAGATCAATCAGGATCTGAAGTGCCTTGTTTAGATAGTCCTTTAACTTCTTCTGGTCATACATAGCGCAATATAAACCCCAGAGCAGAGTATTCAAAGGAGCATAAGCGGGATCGTGCTTGCTACGCTTGTCAATGTTGTTTAGTATAAACTGAAAGTCATTGAAGTAATCTCCGAAATCTCCTATCTCTTTATTAATGATCTTTAACATGTACTCCTGCCCTTGACTAAAGATGTAGTGATTGTAATGGTCTTTAAGTTTGGCGTAATCATTTAACAGTCCTTCATGAAGTCTGAAGTAAACATAGTCATGATGATAGGGAGCATCGGATAAGATGAAAAGAAACGCCCGAGTCATATTAAGTGTCTCTGAGACATTTCCTCTAAGCGAGATTGAATGACTTAGTGAACCCAGTGCAAGTAGATGCATTTGGGATTCTGGGTCTTTGGGGAATTGAGGGAATACTGTTGCCATAGTCGTGTGTTAGTTACATCGCTAATATAAGAATCTTTCCTCGCAAGAAAAAATGTTTCAAATCAGGATGTTTCGGTTTAGCCTGCTTGCGGGCGCCCTCACCGAAACATCCGCCATATGGTGTTTTCTTTGGTAAAGACCACAAAAAAATCCGAAGGATTAGTTCGGATCTTTAAGATTGGGTATGGGTTTTTCTACTTCTTTACCATCTCTGGGTTATAGCTATCTCCCACTCTCTCATAATGATCTAGGTTCTGGACTGGATGTGGTAGATGAAAGCAACTGCGACTCTTAGGATAGCCAAATTGATCTTGAGTGTAGAGTTGGGTTTGTCCTTCATTCACTGAGTAGCTTCCTTTAACTGCTGGGACACTAACATGAGTAAACCTATGTGGTGCTTTACCAGCGGTGTTCCAAACTTCATATTCTCCTTCTTGTAGGATGACGTCTGGCATCTTCTGTGGATCTTCTTGGGCTAAGTATTCTTGTAGTGTCATAATTATTCTTGGTCTCCTTCCCAATTTAGTGAGTCAATTAATTCCATACCGTAGATATCACCATAGGTACCAAACCCAAAGTCTGATAGATTAGTGATGTGGCATAAGAGTGTCTTGTAATCGTCCCAACCAACTTCTTCGCGGTTGTTAACGGCCTTGCTCCAAGCTTTGACCTTTTGATCAAAGATGTAACGGGCGTCTTCCAGTTTACCATGGAGTGAGTAGCAATCTCCATCTGGGTCTAAGTTAAAGATCATGTACATGGCTTAATCGTTTATAGTGTCTAGGACTGAAAGAATGTAAGAGGCTGATTTTTCCCTAATCCCCTCCGTCTCGTGAACCCACAGGGAAACCTCTTCAATGAGTTCGTCTATGGAATTGCAGTTGATGCATGAACCCACATACTCGACAGTGTGTCCACGTTGGGCTTCTTTAGTAGCGAAGCGTTCGATGATTGTTCTTACTAGAGTCATAATTGTCGTGTTTTAATTATAAGGCTAAAGTATACAATCCCCCCGAGGAATAAAAATGTTTCGGTTTTTTAGACTAAGGAAATAGAGGGAACGTCAAATGCTCCAAATACCTTCTTACGATAACGCTCGTAAATATGACCTTCACGGATAGCATTGGATGCTAGGTCAACTAAGAAATAAGAATACGCTCTGTCATTCTTGACATCAGCGAAAAGAATTTTGCCATCTTGTTTAAGAGGCATTTGAATCAACTTACCCAGTGGTCGTCGCCCATGCTGAAGTAACTTGACTCGAAGTTCTGAACTGTTCATTATATTATGATTTAATAGACATTGGTGTTCTAATCCGCAAATATAAACATTATTCTTTTATATCTTATGAAAAAGTTTTAGACTACATCCAATAAGCTAGGACTCCTCTTTTAATCACCCACTTAACTCCTAATCCTTCTAATCTCTTTAAGTCCTTAGCGAACTTGGTCTTGAGAACTTCTTCTGCTCCATCTAGCTGGGGAAGTTTATCTATGATACCAAATCCCATGTCCTCATAGTACTTACCCCATTTGCCACCTTCATGTGGCATCAGGATCTTATCTAGCTCTTGACATCCCCAACCAAATCCATTTGGCCAATTAAAGACATCCGAGAATTCCTGTTCGACATCTGCCATGTCCCATTCTTTCTCAGTCTTTAGCTTCTCTATCACTATCTCAACTGGCTTGCCACATGAAGGACAGAACTTAGCTGAGGTGGTTAGATAAGAGTGATCGCACTTCTTTTTGCATTCTGGGTGGTTGAACCTTTCGTTCTCAACCTCTTCCCAAACTTTAGGGAGTTTTGTTACTTGAATGTAAGCTCCAACATAAACCATTAGATCTTGTGACATCGTGTGTGTTTTTATAGTATAAAGATAAAGCCTGTAGGCGGATTAAAAAAATGTTAAGACTTCTCGTACTGCTCTCTAAGCTTGGTCGTGAAGTAGATGATAGAGTCTAGACTCTTATTAAGAGCTTCTAACTCGCTAACCTTTAATGCATCAGGAAGGTTGGGTTCCATGATAGTGGCAGTTCTCTCTACTACTTGGAGAGAATGGTACTGGATTTTGGGTAAG
>Ga0114975_10001241_pt1 | contig 18442 bp, 17 predicted proteins | sample S_130626_EF_Meta_FD_87031 | JGI IMG/M metagenome (GOLD analysis project Ga0114975, IMG submission 87031) | Freshwater microbial communities from Lake Simoncouche, Canada to study carbon cycling - S_130626_EF_MetaG | ecosystem: Environmental > Aquatic > Freshwater > Lake | place: Lake...
ACCCACCATTCTTTTTCAAAGCGGCAATAATCTCATCGTCGCGTACCTTTGTCATGACCACATGCAATCCAAACAACGGATTGCTCTTATCATAATCAATGATCATCGCCTTAACACCGCTATCCGCCTTCTTATCCAAAATCAATTTATACTCCAAATTGCACTCTTTCAAGAATGCGACCATCCGATCAATATTGGAAACAAACAACCCAGCCGTTTCCGGTCCAATTCCATCAATCAACTTCATCTTCTCAATCTTCTCACCATGCGTCAAGGAAGAAGTGAGAATGTCGGGAAACTTCTCCAGAATGGGGGCAATCTTACGGCTACCAATTCCAGCCCCCATCAAACCAGACCCGACCATGACTTGAACGAGCGTCGCACCCAACAGCTTCTCTTTTATCCCAACCGCAAACTTCTCAGCGGTCGTCTTGAATCCAATCTTTGAAAAATCCTGCTTGTTCATAGAAATGATCTTTGGTATCGTATCAAATCCACCCTCGACTATCTTCCCGACATTCCCCGCCTTCAATCCTTCAACACCAATCTCGGTGAAGAACGCCACGATATTCTTCTCCTGAACGCCCTTATCATCAGAGACATTCTCAATAACTACATCTACACCAGACTCATTCCACACATAAGGCACCAACGGCATCTTCGGTTTCTCCGCCGGCACACTTACCCCCACAATCTTTGGAATGACATCCCCTGACCGAATAATCTGAATAATCGCACCAACTCCAATCATCTCGTCTTTAATCTTTCTCGCATTGTGACCAGATAAATATGTGATGGTAACGCCGCCCAACTTAATGGGCTCAATGCGGACACGCGGTTTCAAGAGTCCCGCCTTACTGGCCTCCCATAACACATCAACCACCTTTGCTTCCGCCTTCTGGTCAGACAATACCATCTTGAAAGCAAACGAATGATCAGGGTTTCCAGAGACTCGCTCGTATATCTTATCATCGGAAACAATGATCCCGTCGATCTCATAATCATAATTGGTTCTGCGATCAACCAAGTAGTCAGAGAGAGCCTCATTTGTAAGGCTAGCAGAGTCCAAAAACATCCGATGCTCGGCCACCTCGAATCCGTACTCCAAAAGCGTCTCAAACTGCTTGCTGGGTTTCAGAACGGGTGTGATACATTCGTATGCAACAAAATGAACATCCTTCGCCTTCTCATCAGCAGTTTTGGAATTGACAATCCCAGACACCATGTTACGCGGATTCGCAAACAACTCAGAGTACTTTGTCTTGAACAGCTTCTTGTCAATGATAAACTCGCCGCGAACGGCAACGCCGGCAGCAATCTTAGGCAACTTGAGAAAGGGAATCAGATGACTGACGTCCTGGCCATACTTGCCATCTCCGCGAGTATACAACTTCCCACCGCCAGCAGTCGCAGCATAAAGCCCGCTCACCCCGTCCAACTTTACAGACACTACGTATCCACCCACATACTTCTTCTTCCATGTAGCAAGCGAGCCAGAGTCCGGCTTGATCTTGTCCATAGACCACATTTCAAAAGGCAACTTGACCTTGTTCAACTTCTTTCCTGCAATAGAAGCAACAATCGGTGCCCCAACCGCAGAAGCCACCAAATCTTTTGGAAATTTCGAAGAGGTAAACTCTTTTACAATATCGTATTCATTATCCGTCATTAAAACTTGTTTGCCATCAACGCCCTGGTTATAATACATATCATTCGCTACAATTAGCATGTCATCCAAATCAGCCTGTGAGAATGACTCAATGAAGGATAACCCGTTTGTTTTGAACGATTCAATATTGGAAAGTGCGGCTAATTGACGTTCCTTGGTTATCGCCATTTTAGTAGATTCTTCGGGAATATCTATATCCTTTTTAGAATCAGCATCTTTTTCTTTTTCTTTTTCTAAGACATTCACAACAGCCAGTTTGTTTTTCTTTGTGTAAATGCGTCTCTTTTTTTTTTCCACAATAACAGGCATAACCTTCTCCAAACTAGCAACCTTTTCTTTTTCTTTTTCTTCAACCTTCTCCAAACTAGCAACCTTCTCCAAACTAGGAATCTTGCCCAAACTAGGAATCTTGCCCAAACTAGCAATCTTTTCATCAGACAACGTATCATAAATACTTGAATCAGACATCTCTTTAATTTTACGCTTTTTTGTTTGCTGAACCTGTCGACAAAGGTCTAAGAACTTCGTCTCTAAATCGAGTTTCTTCTTTTTCTTACTTCTATTTCCATTATTCATTTTGACAATTTTTGATTTCATTATTTATATAATAAATGCATATATAAATAAAGATGGTTGCAAAAAATAGGGATGATGCTGAAAAACTCATGCGGAAATATCCTGATCGTATACCAGTAATTGTCTCACGCAATATGCATTCAACAACAACCCCTGAAATAGATAAACACAAATATCTAGTGCCTGTCGACTTGACCACTGGTCAACTCCTATATGTTATTCGAAAGCGTCTTAATCTCACTTCAGACAAAGCCCTATTTCTATTCGTGAACAAAGCCGTGATGAATACAAATACGTTGATAAGCAGCATATACGAACAAGAACAATGCAAGGAGGACGGGTTTTTGTATGTTGTTTACAGCTGTGAGAGCGTTTTTGGATAGTACACATTCTAACCATTAACCATTAATCTTTTTGATCTTTATAAAAAAATCAAATAGACTCTGGATTCGATTCAAATAGGTATGCTTGTCTCTTGTCAATTCCATCAACGGAACTAACCTATTAACACGCTCTTCAAATGGAAGCGATTCAAATGCCAGACCCTTTCTCATAAGCTCATCAATATTTTCATTATATATGATATCACGATTGTATAACGTATAGACTGCTGAATTATTTGTCATACCCATTTTACCATAACTTATATTTTTGAATATCCTGCATGGTATATATCCATTTGTACACTGCCAATCATCCTGAACCGCCGGTGCAACAATCGATCCCTGCGTGAAATGAATGTTATCCTCAACAGATAAATTAGAAGGTTTAAAAAAACGTATATTATTGTTAGCACAAAATTGATTTACAAAAGCCCATGGTCTAGTCATAGAGCCAACAAACGACACCATATTGTGATTTTTAAACTCTCCGCCTTTTAGTTTGGCAATATTCTCATCAATTTGATGAGGCAATAAATCCGTTGCCCAAGGAATCCATAAGCAATTATCTTTATAATAGGAAAGTTCCGAAACGTCAATAGCAGTAGCAAAGTGCTTTTTGATTACATCGTGAGTATAAACCTGCAAGACCATATATTGTCTCTCCGGCAAATCACAATACCTTTTCATGTCACAATTGTGAAGAACATAATAACAATCATTACGAACAGGCATATTCTGATGGACCTGACCTTCCGTAATAAAAAAGGTTCCTGTAAAGTCTATACCTGAGATATCATCATTATTGTCGAGCCATAACGTTTTATAACCAAGATGTTTGAAAGCAATAACATATGCGTTATGAATGTAACTATGAGTGTGAGAATGCAGCTTATGACCCCACAAAACAACCTGTCGAATATCCATTTAAATGAATAAATAAATACATTTAAGTTTATTTTAATATTATATAAAAAAACAAAGTTAAATTATAATCCACACAAAGTTTAAAGTGAATACTTACGCCATCTATTTTTCTTACGTAAAACGTCATCTTCATCAAAATCCGTTTTAACGCCATCTAATATAAACAATTGAGATTTGACACCATTGCTGCTGCCACGGATGAATTCCTTGATCTCAAATGCCATGTTGACCCCCAGACAATTCACTAAATGGTTGTACAGAAAGGGCAACATACTATATCAACCTTTAAAAAAAACATAACAAAAATCAACCTTTTTCAACCTTTTCAACCTTTGAGAAAGGTTGAGCCAAAAAATAAACCTTTGAGAAAGGTTGAGCCAAAAAAATAAACCTTTGAGAAAGGTTGAGCCAAAAATGCAGCCTGTTTATTTCCAGTTTTTTCGAGTAGTTCTCTTTTTACGAGAACCGAAATTTTTACTTCTTTGTAGAGTGCGTTTAATAGCGATAGTTTATTATTTATTAGTTTGATTTAAATTTGGCTCAACCTTTTCCAAAGGTTGATTTTTCACAACGCTTTTAATCTTATTATCCAACACATTTTTCCGAAGCGTCGCATATTCCCCACATGTACCACAATGGTCCTCATTTGACAAGTCTATTTTGGTGTTAGTTTTGACGCTGCAATAATCAATATTCCATCTGCCAACAGGCCTTTGGACCTGCTTGGGAAAGAAGTTCTTTACAATATTCATAAGAGATCGCATTATACAAGAGATATGTATTATTATTAAGTGTTAATATAGATTCATTTTTATCAATCTCAGTCCAATAAGTAAAAAAGGTTTATTATTTCTTACTTCAATTTAAATTTGTTTTCTATTTGGCTCAACCTTTTCTAAAGGTTGATTTCTAAAGGTTGTATAAAATTCTCTTCTTACCTTGCAACGTCGCAATGAACTGATCCATCGATTCATCCTGTGACATGTGAAACCTATGAACATTTACGCACTTTGTCTGCCCGAACCTGTGACACCTCGCCACTGCCTGATCCTCCACTGACGGATTCCAGTGCGGACTCACAAAATACACCTCGCTATAATGCTCCTGCAAATTAAGCCCCTCGCAACCCGTGTTTATCTGTACAATCATCACGTCATTCTTAGCCGCCAATACAAGCGACCTCTGCTTGGGACTTACCCGCCCATCGAGAATCACCACACTACCAGCACCCCCCTCTACCAGCTTCTGATAGACCATATCAATCTCCTTCCGAAAACTGCAAAACACCAACTTTCCATTCCCATCATTTTTTTTCGCCAATATAAAATCACACACATAATCCAGTTTACTAGTAGACATCACACGCGTATCAACCAACTGCGGCAAAACGCACACTTGCCGAGCCTTCAAAAACCACACCAGTTTGTCGCTGGCTGCGTTGTTAAGATTCTCGTGAACGGAAAGTGACAGCTCCTCTTCCTCTTTGTTAGCCCAACTGATCGCACTAGCCTGCGAAACCAGACCAATGACATCTTCTTTATCACAGCTAATCTTGGTACGTTTGATCATGAACGACGCGTAATTCGCCGGATCGCGATAGAATGCCGGTTCCAATTTCAAGATTGTACACAAATTGTAGAAATCCTTCATGCGGTTCTGGACTGGCGTCCCAGTGACCATCCAACGCACCGACGAATTGAGCATAGACGCTCCGTTGAACACTGATGTATTCTTGTTGCGGAGATGATGTGCTTCGTCAAAGATGATGCGTGACCACTCAACCGAATGCAACAAAGTGGTTGCAAATGTGTGTTTCTTGTTAATAGCGACAGCGTTATACGAGGTCAACACCACTCGCGAGTCATTTAGCGAAGTCAACGTAACCTTTTTCTTGTTTTGGCCGTGGTAGATGAGAGCACGATGGCCAGTCATCTTGTAGATCTGGTCGCTCCACTGGCTAATCAGGATGGGTGGTAGCACGATCAATGTGTTGGGCTTCTTATTGACTGCCATCAGCCCGATCATGAGAATAGTTTTTCCGAGGCCCATTTCGTCGGCAACAATTCCTCCCAGTACACCTCCTCCACCCCCTTCGCCTTCAACTTGTCCAAGACCTAGAGTCTCACGCTTGACGCACCACTTGATGCCATCCACTTGGTGGGGTTTAGTCTCAAGGTTCGCAGACTCTAGGAATTTGCGAATGCGATCTCCGAGAGGGCGAATGAAGCGTGACATAATAGTTTACAAAAGAGCAGTTAGTAGAAATAATCTATAAAATAAATATTGATTATGATGAAACTTGGAAAAACATTTCAATTTTTCAACCTTTGGGAAATCAACCTTTGGAAAAGGTTGAGCCAAATCGGATAAAAATTTCAACCTTTGGAAAAGGTTGAGCCAAATCACAATAATATTTCAATAATTATTTGAAATCTTAACTTTTATCGGATTTGGCTCAACCTTTTCCAAAGGTTGAGTTGAAAAAAATGAATGAAAATAAAATTTGAAACTAAAATTAATAAACTAAAATGTCTGACAATAATGACACTATCAGATACACTAGTAATGACAATAGCAATGGGGTTAGTGTTATCACTAGTAATGATACTAGTGATAACACTAGTACTGATACTAGCAATGGCACATGCAATCACAAGAGGGAAGTACAAAAAGAAGTAAAGCGGGATGTCCAGGAGTTTACTCGTCTTCGTCCTCCAAATATCAAGATTGAAAACAGCCGCTGGGACTTGGATTTGGATAACAAGATAGCATCTGGTGAAATGACTCCTTTACCTAAGCCTGCATTGAAACGCAGCGTACAACATGTTATTGATGGTTATATTGATAGTGACATAGAATCTGAATTATGACCTAAACAAAAAAAATGTGAGCTTGTAAATATATTAGACCTTTAGAAATGTAAATCGCCAACATAATTATTATACAGATACGTATGAATTATTATTAAAAACCCATGAAGTTCCAGTTGAATCACTTGAAAAAACAAATGAAGTATTTGCAATTGGACTACTTGTTGAATATGTTGTACCGCATGGATTCAAAAAAATGGTTCCATTTGTAATATTGTAGGGAGAATTTTTTGTTGAATCTATTGGGTTTCCATTTGTATCTTGCGGGTTTCCGTTTGCGTCAAGACCAGATGGATAACTATTAATAGCAGTTGAATAACCTGGACTTGGTGGGCTAGAAATAACATATACTTCAACAAATTGTCTTTGATATCCAATATTTTCTTTAATCAATCTTATTTGATATTGATAAGTAGAATCAGATATACTATTTGCAAAATAATCATAAAATGTAACACGCAATATAGTCATTGAATAATTTGATTTTACAATATTTTTATAATAAAATGTTTTTAGAGTCCTATCATAATTTCCTATCAATATAGATGGTACAGGATTTCTAGGAATATTCACTTCTAAAGTGGGATTGGGCGTACCAAACATTAATGCATTATTTGATGACCAATATAAATTAGTTGAATAGTTTGTACCAAAAAAATTAAAAACGATATTTGCCATTGGAATAGGTACATCACCATCGTCTAATCCATCCGCAAAAACATCAATACGACCAGCGACATCAACCAATGAACCTGGTATGGCGACTTGTTCTAAATTACCAGAATAAATAGAACCTTGACCGCTTACAATACCAATTGAAGGAGTCGGAGTATCACAATAACATCTGTATCTACGGCGGTCGTTTGCTAAACCCGAACGTAATTTACTCATATATATATCTTTTAGAATTTTTACACCATCGTGCATTGAGACCATTGAATATTTAAACCGACACGAATTGTGCATGTAAACCCTTGAAGAAGTATGACCTAAACAAAAAAATGATTTTAAAAAAATGCCAACTGATAAATGTATTAATGGAAAACAACCCACCAATCCTATGCATTCCACGCGTATGCAAACAAATAACCGAAAAGAAAATCAGAGAAACATTTGAATGTCTTAATTTAGGTCAATTACAACGTGTAGAAATTAGAAAGGGGCTTTGTAAACATAACATGGTGCTAATTCACTATAAATATTGGCTAGATCACGGAAATGCTCTGACAGCCAAGACGATTTTGAATGAAAATCGCAATATAAATGTAATATACGAGGACCCATGGTTTTGGAAAGTATCTAGGTTTAGAAATTAAAGAATATTAAATTTTGTTATTTATTGTATTTGTTTTTTTCATGGTACGAAATTATATTTTACAAATATACATTTTTATTTTAGGTATAAAAAAATGTAATTTTATGATAACAATATAATATACATAATGAGTATAAATAATATAGGTATTGGTATAGGTGCATTAACACAAAACGGAGGAAACGATAACATTGCTATAGGCACAGATGCGTTAAAATATAACACAACTGGTGATTATAATATCGCAATTGGTACAGATTCTGGTTCTAGTGAAAACACGGCTATATTCAGTTATAATACATTTATTGGATATGAAACTAGTATTGATCCAAGTCCCTTGACAACAATCACATCAACTCAAGGAGTACAAAGTAGCAGTGTAAATGTACAAAATTCAACTGCTATAGGTTATCAAGCAAAAATATTTCAAGCAAACCAGATAGTATTGGGTACGGCTAGCGACTATGTGTATATTCCTAAACAAATGTCAATAGGAAAGGTTGGTACATCCAACCAAATATCAAGAAGACCAGCTGCAGGTGTTGGGTTAGATGTATCAGGGTCATTATTAGTATCAGGCAATATATCTGGCAATGATATAACTGGCAACAATATGATAATGAATGATATCTCAGCAAACACACTATTTCTTGAAACCAGATTGGTAACGAATGGTGATATTTCTGGAAATGGTGATTTGTTTGTAGGTGGTGATATTTCTGGCAATGGTGATTTGTTTGTACGTGGAAATATCTATAAAAATGGTGTTGAAATTAATAGTAACAATTTTGCAGCAGACCAAGTAAAAAAATTATATAGTGATGAATACAAAAACACATATGTTGGGTCTAATACAACATTATTCAGTGGATCAGGTTATCAAGGTCTTGAAAGATCAACCGCTATAGGTTATGGAGCAAATATCGACGTATCTAACCAAATCGTGTTAGGTACAAGCGGAGAATTTGTTTGCATACCAAGCAACAGAGGATTATCGATTGGAAAAACAACGGCACCTACTTCAGGTGTTGGGTTAGATGTTAGCGGTTCGATTGCAATTAATACCGGGTTAATGAAGTACAATAAAAATCTTTATAATATGTCATTGTTTTCAGATATAATTTTTTCAGGTGTTAAAATTAGTGGTTATGATGTTGATAAAGGATTCGGTAATATAGCAATAGGACCTTTAAGTTTATCAATATTTACGGCAAATGGTACACTAAATAATCCTACTGGTAATATATCAATTGGTGCATATAGTATGCAAAATACTACTACCGGGTTAGTGAACTTAAGTATAGGTAGTCAAAGTATGATGAATAATACAACAGGTTCAGGCAACACATCAATTGGAACTAACTCGTTAAATAAATTAGTAGATGGCAGCAATAATACATCGATTGGTCGAGGAGCTATGGAGTTTGGTAAAACTAATTTGTATAATACATCGATTGGTGACGGGTCGGGATACAATGATATTTCTGGGGCTTATAATACATACATAGGTGTAAACACGAGAACAGATACATCTTTAAAAACATATAAAAACTCAACCGCTATAGGTAATGCAGCAGAAATCGACGCATCCAACCAAATTGTTCTAGGTAGGAATACAGAATTTGTTTGCATACCAAGCAACAGAGGATTATCAATAGGTAAAAAAACTGCACCTGCTTCAAATTACGCATTAGATGTTGTTGGTTCAATAAACTTCTCAGAAAACCTATATCAAAATGGTAGTATATTTGTATCTGGTAGTGGCAGTGGCACTAGTAATTCAATAACTGGCGGTCTATTTGTATCAGGTGATATTTCTGGTAATGGAAATTTGGATATAACAGGTGATATTTCAGGAAATGGTGATTTATTTGTAAGAGGATCAGTAGAAGCCTCGTCATACAATGCAACATCTGATTACAGAATCAAAGACAATATACGCAATCTAGATGAAGAGGATACAATCAGCAACCTGAGACCTGTAAAATATTTAAACAAGCAGACAAATAAAAATGATTTCGGATTAATTGCACACGAACTCCAGCTCGAATATCCTGATCTGGTTAGTGGGACAAAGGATGGAACTGAATATCAGTCCGTTAATTACACAGGTCTTATTTCAATATTGATAAAGGAAATACAAGATCTCAAGATAATAACAAGTAATCAAACAATCAAACTAGAGTCTCAAGCAACTCAATTAGAGAGAATCAACAAACTACTATTTCCTAATGACTAATTAAACAAAAACCAAAAAATCAATAAACAATGATTTTATACAAAATATAAAACCATAAATATATAATGAGCAATAACACAAACACAAATACTGGTACAAACAATTCAGTATTAGGAAGCTGGGCACTATATTCAGCAGCAAATGATACAAGCTGCAATAGTGCCTTTGGAACCAATTCGCTGTTAAATCATACCACAGGATCATTTAACACATCTCTCGGGGCGGGATCAATGACCTTCAATATAACGGGAAACCGAAATGTGGCGGTAGGATCAAGTGCTTTAGAATTCAACACAAATTCGGAAAACAATACAGCAATAGGAACTCAGGCACTATTTGGACAGCGAGACGGGTCAAACAATACCGCAATCGGTATCAATGCGGGTTTGAACGACGTAAGTGGGTCATTCAACACGTATTTGGGTGCAAATACGGGGACAGATACATCGTTAAATACATATACAAATTCAACTGCTATTGGTTCAAATGCAAAGATTGATGCATCCAATCAAATTGTATTGGGAACATCCGGAGAGTTTGTTTGCATACCAAGCAATAGAGGATTATCGATTGGTAAAAAAACTGCACCTGAAACTGGTATTGCATTTGATGTATCTGGATCAATATTTGTTTCGGGTGACTATAAAAGTGATGTTAATAATAACACTAAAATAGGCAGTGATAGTCTATATTCAAATACAATAGGATATGAGAATGTTTCAATTGGTAAGCAAAGTCTGCTTTCAAATACAGAAGGTAATTACAATGTTGCCATAGGTACTAATAGTATACAATCAAATGAAACTGGTGGTCATAATGTTGGTATTGGGTGGCAAAGTTTAGGATCAAATACAACAGGCTATAATAATATCGCAATAGGAATTAATAGTCTATCTTCACATACAACAGGTGGTAGTAATGTTGCAATTGGTGTGCAAGCAGGTCAAAACAATTATATGTCAAACAATACCTTTTTAGGTACAAGTGCAGATATCTTATCAACAGGAACAAACATCCAAAACTCAACTGCTCTAGGTTATCAAGCAAAAATTGATGTATCCAACCAAATCGTATTGGGGACATCTACAGAATTTGTTTGCATACCAAGCGAGAGAGGATTATCGATTGGTAAAAAAACCGCACCTGCTTCAAATTATGCATTAGATGTTGTTGGTTCAATAAACTTCTCAGGAAACCTATATAAAAATGGTAGTATATTTGTATCTGGTGGTGGTGGCAGTGGCACTAGTAATTCAATAACTGGCGACTTTTTTGTATCAGGTGATATTTCTGGTAATGGAAATTTGGATATAACAGGTGATATTTCTGGTAATGGTGATTTATTTGTAAGAGGATCAGTAGAAGCAGCATCGTATAATGCAACATCTGATTACAGAATCAAAGACAATGTACGCACTCTAGATGAAAAAGACACAATCAGCAACCTGAGACCTGTGAAATATTTAAACAAGCAAACAAACAAACAAGATTTTGGTTTGATAGCACACGAGCTTCAGTCAGAATATCCCGACTTAGTATCTGGTGAAAAGGATGGTCAAGAACTACAATCGGTAAATTACATTGGACTCATATCGGTTCTTATCAAAGAAGTACAAGAACTCAAACGTATAACTGCTGCACAGGCTATTGAAATATCAACCTTTAAAAAAGGTTGAGCCAAAGTTGTAAGTAATATTTTCATACGATTTGACACAACCTATCAACCTTTAAAAAAGGTTGAACCAAAGTTCTAATATTTTCATACGTTTTGGCTGAACCTTTGAGAAAGGTTGAGTTGAAAAATTGATTCTTCCTTCCTAGTCCACCCATAATCAAACATGGAACTATCACGAGAACAGCAATTAGCATTCGATAAATACATTGAAGGTAACAATGTATTTATAACAGGCCCAGGTGGGACAGGCAAATCCGAACTCATTCGAAAAATCTACAAACACGCAACAAACGCAGACAAGAGAATTCACGTCTGTGCCTTAACTGGCTGTGCATCAGTACTACTGAATTGTAGTGCAAAGACACTGCATTCTTGGTCTGGCATCGGTCTGGGTAACGGCGAATTCGATGCAATACTGAAAAAGATCCGTTCCAATAGGCACTCTAAAAAGATGTGGGTAGAAACGGACATACTTATCGTCGACGAAGTCAGCATGTTATCATTGAAATTATTCGACCTCTTGAACGACGTGGGAAAGCGTATTCGAAAAACACCGACGCCATTTGGCGGCATCCAAGTGATCTTCTCTGGCGATTTCTATCAGCTTCCTCCGGTGGGTGACCGCGATGATCCCGACACATCGCGTTTCTGCTTCGAGAGTGAGGAGTGGAACAATGTCTTCCCTGACCAAATTCAATTGAAGCACAACTTCCGTCAATCCGAAGAGAGTTATTGTGAGATCTTGAAACAGGTGAGAGAAGGCCGAATCAAACGCAAGTCACACGAGCTACTCCTCAAATATGTGGGACGCGAATGCGATCCTGACCGCGTCATCACCAAGCTGTATCCGACCAAGAGCCAAGTCGAGAGCATTAACAGCAAACGAATGAATGCACTCACAGGCGAGGTCAGCGAATTCAAAATGACACGCAATATCGATGGCAAACGCGGCTTCACCGACCAAGAAATTGAATTCGAGCTGGACTTCTTGTCGAACAACTTGATCTGCGACAAACTCGTGAAACTGAAAATCGGTGCAAATGTCATGTGTGTTGTCAACATCAAGACGGATAACGGAGTTGAATTGTGCAATGGCAGCCAAGGCGTCGTCGTGGGATATTGCCCGTTCTCTCACTTCCCAAGAGTGAAGTACAACAACGGCTCAACTATGGTCATGCATCCTCATGCGTTTGTGAGCGATAAAATCCCCAGCATCAATGTCTCGCAAGTTCCACTGATTCTTGCCTGGGCACTCACCATCCACAAATCGCAAGGTGCCACGCTAGATGCAGCGGAGATTGATGTGGGATCCGGGATATTCGAGTGCGGGCAAACATACGTCGCACTTTCGCGAGTGAGAAGCTTAGAGGGGCTCTATTTAACATCATATGATGCGAGCAAAATCAAAATCAATAAGAAAGTATACGAATATTATCAAAAATGTAGCAATCAATAGAAATGCATAGCTCTAAATTTTATTTAATTTCGTTGGTAATCCGTGATCAAACAATATCATATATATCAAAACTAAAGACGCTATTAAAATACTTCTGCGTTCCGCAACCTCATTTTGTTGTCCTAAACCAAATATCATAAAAACGAATAACATTATTCCAATTATTATCGAATGTAATACCATCATCCAGTGTTGCTCCATTTTTTATACTATAGCCGTCGAAATTAATAATTAATCATTTCTAATTGTTGTAGGTCTAAAAAAATAATGAAAAAAGATAACTAACCAAGTTATCAGATTTCACATTCCAACCCCATTATCATCATATTTTTTTAATTATCTCTAATAAGCCCACTCCACAACCTTACCCACCCACAACATTTACGCCTCTAACTCCTGTCCCTTATTAAGCCCCAGAGTCTCAAGCCTGTCCTTGAGCAAGATAGTCGTCGCATTCTCAAGTTCGGCGACCTTCTCCATAAGCGTGGCAATCAACGCATTCTGCTCAGTGACTCTGAGCTCGAGGAGCCTCGCATTCTCAGCAATCTGGTGGATGTTGAGATTCGTCTCTACGACGGGCGTCTTGTTCGCCAACAAGATCCAATAGACATCTGAGTTAAAGTTCTCCGGATTGATGCGGAAACTAGCACCAGTATCGAAAACATGGTACTTGATCGCGTTCGAAAATTCGTTAGTATATAGGTAGTTCATGTGGATGAACGCTTTTTGGAACCTGTCGTTGCCGTCAATCACCTTGAAGTCGACACGCCTGACGCTTCCGATTCCCATAACGTTGAAGAGATCCACGATAGCAGCCTCGTTGTACGAACGCTCGAGGCGCGGAACGTAGAAGCTGGTGTTGTTGGCAGTCTGCATTTTAGTAGTAGTTGGTAGTTGTTATTAACAATTTAGTGCATTCAACAAGAAGACAAAAAAACAATTCAATTTTTTTATGGATCAAAAAATTGAATCAACAAAATAAGTATAAAAAATATATTGTTATTTAAATGGCTACGCCTATTATATTCACTACTGCCAGAATGAATCCTCCTCATCCGGGACACATGTTCTTGGTTAGTGAATTATTATTAGATGCACTAAAACAGAATTCAAAAAATATATATATATTATTATCAAGTGATACGGATAGTGAGTATAATCCTTTGGATTTCAGTAGTAATGATCCTTATACAATCGATAAAAAAAGGTTAGTTGTTGAAATGGTATCTAATGTAAAAAGAGAGATGGCTAAAGAAAATGTGAACATATCGTATATAGAATGTAATATTTTAGTCTTTGACAAATACTCGGCGGCTCCTTTATATGACCTAATGAAGCGTAAACCTTATATGGAGAATGTTGAACTTCGCATGATTGTTGGTACAGATCGTTTAAGTTTTTTTGATGCACTTTGCAATACATTTTTATTGAACAATACGCCTGTTAATAAGGTCAGGATTAAATTTTTGAAACGAAGTAACAATGATGGAGATCATGTGGAAAGTATGTCTGCAACTAAAATAAGAAATTTAGTGCGTGATTATAAAAAGGGATCTGGTGATAAAAAACAGGATATCATGTGGAAGCTACATAAAGTTTATGAAGGATATCTTAAGCCAGAAAATATCAAACTTCTTGTAAAGGTATTAAGTGAAAAATTAGAAAATGTTCAATTACGACGTAAGAAACCGATCGAGCATGAATATCCATTAGACGGGGATTCACCTAGTATTTTAACCCAAGAGCGTGGAGATGACATTTGGAATGAAAAGATGAAAGCACAAATAATTATAAAAAAAAAAGAAGCAATGAATCCAGATCCACGTCATGATAATATAATAGATTGGTTGGGATGGGCTATACATTCAACAGCTAAATTTTGAGAATAGATTAAGACAAGAAACTACTTACTATAAAAATGATTTAAATTAATTAGAAGGGTCGAATAAAACTAAGGAATACAAATAATGAGGCGAAAGAATTCAATATCTGCATCAACTGATTATGAATTAACAATTAACAATATTGATAATTTAGATACAAGCATACAATTTGATGTTGAGAGAGAACAAGAAGTGGCACACGCCGGAAACCACATCCTTTCCCCTTATAAAGTCACCAAGATTTCAAAATACTCTGTAAAGCTTACTTACAGAGTAACGCGACATGGGTCAACTTTGCGTGAATATATAAACGAACAGGCCAAGCATATGAATAAAGAGCACGATCAAACGAGATTCGACAAACTGGGCCAGGTTATACGAACCACATTTATGGGTGGGCCGCTTCATGTATTGAAGCCACCCGAAATGATACTTACCATAATCGATTCTTATAGTTACATGATGAAGAACAATTTGCTTATCAGTCAAAATACAATTAATCCAGATTCGATATGGGTTGATCGAGATGCCAATGGTAAAATGTGTGTCTACGTAATTGACATGTTAGATCCGTTATTCAAGACGTTGCATTCAGGCAATCAGAATTATTGGTCGCCAGAAATGTTGGGAAGATACAATTACGTTATGTATTATCAAGAAGAACCTGCAAACATTTACAATTCAACCAGCATCCGCACATTGAAACGAAGTGAAACAAGATGCTCAACACTTGGCCTGGTGTATTCGCTTGGTCTTATATTATATTACATTGTTGCAAAGCACGAGTTATTCACGGAAGACGAACCAAGATTCTCCATATACGAGTTGGTAGGAATTACAAATATTACTGATCCAAAATACAAAACAATCATCTCATTGGCAATTGAACCAGAACTAACAAAACGCCCACGACTCGAAGAGTGGAGGGATCTGATTGTTCGAATCCTGAACCCATATTCTGTTAGCATTAATAAGACAAAAATATGCTGTTGTTAGTAATTATATGTGGGGTATTCAAGATCCATATCAACAAACTGCTTATTTATCATAATATCTCCTACGCTTGTATTATCATCTACAATAACGTTTTTTTCTGTAGAGTTTTTCGTCTCATTGTCTCGTTCTTTGTCTCGTTCTTTGTCTCGTTCCTTGTCTCGTTCTTTGTCTCTTTCCGTCTTGTCGTGAAATGGATCCATGATCTCGTTAATGAACGAGTTGATCTGTGTTGGTTTTTTCAAATTCAGAACGCGAGCACAACAAAATGTAGAAATGAACCAATTATTTTTAATAGTCTCTGCATTCTCAATTTCAGTAATAAACATTTGATCAACAATTGAAAATGCCGATTTTAACAGCAAAATATCATTAATAAAATCCTTCTTCAAATTGAAGAGAGCAACTAGCCTCTTCTTCTGTTTTATGTCTAAAACACCCTTCACTTCTTGTATTTTTGTCAAGAATCGAATCTCATTCTTAATATTCTTCAAATTGGTAATAGCACGTTTTTTCTTATCCTCAATTTTTTTAATGATTGAAAACACATTGGTATTGTATATGATCGGATACCGAAGACGAATCTCTCGAGGAACCACAAACTGGTTTGTCTCTTTAATTTCTGCAATCTTGGTTTCCACCATCTCAAGTGTCTTTACAAGTTTTTCTTCAATGTTTCCAGCATTATCCATCTCAATATCAGAAGGCAACAACAAAATAGAACCAGATGTGAATTCTACACTAGTTTGAATCTTATCATATTGATGTGCCGATGTTTTGTACGCCTCTGCTCTTGCATCCAGTTTCAAGTAGTTTACAATTGCCAATAGAAAAGAAATCAGAGCATTTACGGATGCAATCATGATAGCACCCCATTCGTATGTTTTTATAAATGAAGCTAACACGGTGGCAATTGTCGACAACAATATGGCCGGCATCATTAATTTATTCAGATTGTTTTCAGAGTATGATTTTGCCTCCATATTAATAATCTTCTGACCTTTTAGATAACTAGCTAGAATGTCGAGAGAATTCGAGTATCGATGTTGCTTGTCAAAGTAATTCGCATCAATTGACATCTCGACCTGCTTGTAATTGAGTTTTTTATATGTTATTTTATCAAAAACCATATCTATATCCAACTTTCCAGCTTTATTATCAGTATCTAAGTTACAAATGTCAGTATTTTCTGAACTAGAATCAGTGTCATTTATATAAATACCATTGTCGTCAATATCTATTTTACGATTCATTCGTATATTATATGGATATTATTATTCATTACGATAAAGATAATCATAATGAATATAAAAATTGAGTTGTATTTTAAATAATATAACTAGATAAAATTGTAAAATGGCCGAAACAAACGAAACAAACGAAACTCTAACTACAAGGATTCAGTTGCTCGAGTCACACGTCAAAGCACTCGAAGCTCGTCTTAACGAGTTGTGTCCTCCACCCAACTTCTCCAAGGTCGCACCTGATGGTATCCAATTCTCATTTGATGTGAAGAAGCGGATCGAAATCATTGAGTCGCGATTAGATGAGTCAGAAAAAGCTACGTATGACTTAGCCAAAGGCACATATTACGAAAATTGGGCCGCATCTGACTACTCAGAAATCGTAATCGGTGACCAGTTTATATCAAAACAGCATGGAGATGCTATGTTCGATGGGATCTATCATGTCATAGGAAAAATGACATCATTGAAAAAGATGAAAATGATTTCTCATAATGGCAACCCACTTGGGTCTGGTCTCTCTATACTTCCAGACATAAGAAAACTTAAAAATTCGTTTGTATCAGAAATGCAGATTTGTGCGGGGTTTGAATTTATTTCCTATCTGGAAAATTTCCCCTCGTTGCGTAAGCTAGAAATCGTCAACCACCCATTCAGAACACATTTTAATAACGACCATGAGAAAAAGTCAAAGATACGCGAATATTGTGAAAAGTATGACATTCAACTCCTTTGCAATTAATTATTTCATTATTTACAATCATTAAATACTTGATGGTAACATGGCTTTAAGTGCCGCATTATCTTTTTTCAATTTTATATTAAACTTTCTTAATTCTACTCCAGCACGAACCTCGTTATCCAAGTTTGCTATTAATTTGTTATGTTCTTTTAAACATATATCATACAATTCAATCAATTTGTGATACCTCGCCTTTACCTGGTTAAATGCTGAAACATATTCTGGTTTTTCAGCAACTAAAACCTTATTTTTATTTTCTAGATCATGGTTTTCAGCTTCTAGATCATGGTTTTCAGCTTCTAGATCATCATATTCATCACTAAGTCTGTTATATAAAATTACTAACCTATTATATCTATCTAGTATAACATCAGCTTCAGGTGTTGGTGGAAGGGGGACGACTCGAGGTGGTCTATAACGACCACCACTCTGTATTTTTTTATTTTCACTTCCCCTTTTCCTTTTTTTTATTG
>Ga0114975_10001244_pt1 | contig 18391 bp, 7 predicted proteins | sample S_130626_EF_Meta_FD_87031 | JGI IMG/M metagenome (GOLD analysis project Ga0114975, IMG submission 87031) | Freshwater microbial communities from Lake Simoncouche, Canada to study carbon cycling - S_130626_EF_MetaG | ecosystem: Environmental > Aquatic > Freshwater > Lake | place: Lake...
AAGTGTATTGTTGATGAATTATGTAAGTTAGACATCAACGACGCTAAGAAAAAGGGCACCGAGCGCATAGGCATTATTTTCAATTTAGATAAGCACGATGAACCAGGGTCTCACTGGGTTTGCGCGTTTGTCGATTACCCTAAGAAATCAGCCTACTACTTTGATTCATACGGTCTACCACCCCCACCTGAAGTCAGTAAATTTTTAGAGCGCTGCAAAGAACAAGGTTGCGAAAACATTCTTTATAATGATATCAGACATCAGCGCAAAGATTCCGAATGTGGTATGTATTGTCTATATACGATTATCTGTTTACTAAAGGGTCGCAGCTTCCAATCAATATGTATGGATGTTGTTAAGGATGACACCATGAACGCATTTCGTGATGTATTATTTGCGTCAGAATCACCACGACGAGAAGCATTAAACAAAGCAGTTCAAGACCTATGTGCATAAATGCAGACACAAGTCAATTATTAAACATAATACGTAAATTTAAGATATTATGTTTAATAAAAACACCCCTATTAATTAATGGGACAACAACAGTCTGCAGTTAATTCTACGGGCAAACCTGTAAATAGAATTAAGGCTAAAAATGGCCAATGGGTATATAATCCACAAACCGGTTATAAATATGTAGCTCCCCCATTAATATCGGGCCCAGAAGTGACAAGGGTTAATAATGGCGACGGCTCGCAAACATGGGGCCCGTATAAAAAGACATTTACAACATCTGCAATTACAGGTCTAGATGTATTTACTCCCCCCGATACTATTGATGGGGTAAAGGTTTTATGTCGTTGTCGCATGATTCGACAATATATGGAAAATAATTTGGGTGGAGACCTTGCGTTAGTTAGCGGACAACCGGCATGTTGGGAGGATAGTCAAGGGTTATGGGGGCCATCTCCTGACACATATAGTTTAACAGTGAATCATCCAAACTTTGCATTATGGTCCAAGGGTGGACTTGGGGCAGTAGGTTCATTGGCTCGGTTACGCGGCATGTCAGGTCCATTACCACGTGACATAGGAACTTTAATGCCAGATGGAACACCGGTTTTATATACAAAACAACCACCGATGCCATCTTCTATAATGATAAATCCTGCAACAGGGCAGCAAACAGTAACATATGGGCCAACTTATACCACAACGACTAAAATAATAGGGGGAAAGACACTTAAAAAACGGAAAAATAAGAACAATAAGACTAAGAAGCAAAATAAGTATAAACAATGAATTATATAGAGCCCGATACACATATAAATGTCGATTCGTATGATATAATTGTATGACTGGGTAATAAATGTCAAACTCAAATGATATTAAAAAAAATAGGAGTTTATAAAGAATCCTTCCCGTTTGATTCTATTCCGTCTTATCCAGGTATTATTAACAAGTATTTACAAGATAATACAGATTTTTTCCCACAAAGAAACATTGTTCGCAACAAGGATGAAGTTTGGTTTGGCCATTTCAACTTAAATGAGAAATACGACGATACGATTACACAATTTAAACGCCGTTTCGAGCGATTGCATCTTAATATAAACAATAAGAAGCGCATCCTTTTTGTTTACAGTAGCGAAGCAGATATTTATAATGAAATGGGAAACAGATATCGTGATAATTATACAGATATCTGTAAAATAAGAGACATGTTACTCAATACGTATAGTTACAATAATTTTACGATTCTTGCTATACACATGAATAAAACATATACACAGACTGATAATATATATAATTATACAATAAATGTTCCTGATGTATATTTATCCGATAAAATGGAGACACATACAATTCCAGTGACGACCGAATATAGCTATATATTAGAATGTTTGCTGCGAAAAATATTTAGTTTAGCAATGGCATAATTGGTTTTGTTCGTTTGCGCTTAAGGCTAATATTCGCCGTTAATAATAATGAATCAGGGTCAGCGTGCAGGAGGCGTATCGCAACAATCTAGCCAGTATCAGACAATTGCACGCCAGGCAGAACTTCAGAAAGTATTTTTCTCAACCACAAACTACGGTCGTGTATTACAACCCTTGCGCGAACAATATGAGCGTAAAATTGGTAAGCCTGAACTCCCCGAGGAGATGGATGCCCGTTTACAAAAGACGTTGAAACACTACATGGGCGAAGTATATCGTGTTAATGCAAGTCAGAATGTGCCCATCCAGACATTAAATCAGGAAGTGTATCGTGAGACTATGCTAAATATCGACGCCTGGTTGCAGAAACAGACATCAACACCTCAGTCTGTATTTAGCAATCCGAATCCGTCAAATCCGCTTTTTGACAGCATCGGTTCACGTTTTGAGCGTGAACAACAGTCGCGGGCCCCACCCGCCCCGCAAAATACAATTGTTGCTAATTTTGAGCTTCCTAAAGAAGATGAGGATGATGAGGACCCTATTGAAAAATACGAACGTCTTCGCAAACAACGTGAAAGCGAAGCACGTCTTGTAGCGGCCTCAATGCCTAAAACGAAAACTGGCGACCAGTTCTCGGAACCATCTGCACCTGCTCCGACAACAAGTTTGCCTATATTGCAACAAAATAATCCGGTACCCCCTCCCCTACTTGCGCCAAGACCACAAGAGTATATTATTAAGCAAGAAGACGTTGTTAAATATAAGGAGAATGAAATTAATCTTTTTATTTACAGTGGCGACCGAGATTGGTTAACAAACCGCAATGAAAATCGTTATAATTTTACATTAAGTTTTAATCCGGCTAACAACTCAAACGCAAACACGTTTTCACCATCTATTAAAGAACGTTTTAAGAACATTGTGCGCATGGAACTTGTTAAAACAATTCTATCTGCAGAATCATTGGATGTGTCAGTGCGTGTATTGCCCGGCCCAACTGTAGATACGTCACGCGTATTAAATATTCTTTCATATCCCTACATCATGATTCGTATTTCCGAATGGACAGCAAATGGATTTGGTACAAGTGCTGCTATTGATAATACGTTTGGAATTGTTCAGTATGACCAGTTATGGAAATCGGATGCCAACGCTGCAAATTTTGGGTATATTTCATTAACTCCCCGCTATCTCAAAGCCCAACGTGTATATGCTCCTACGCCCTTGGCTACTTTACAAAAGCTATCTATACGCGTGGAGAGACCAGATGGCGAACCATTAACTAGCCAGCTCGACACGCTTGATATAAATAATATATATTTGGCGGCCTCAACTAATACATCATTATACTCAACTAATCCCGATAATGCCTCCTATATTTTTATAAAGACTTCAACATATTTCAGTCGATTCTTTGTAAATGAAGGCGATTGTATTCAAATACGTGGTTATGATATTGGAACTGATTTGAATGTAATAGCTCAAGTAGCAAACGATTTTAACGATTTTATTAATCGGGCAACTGGACATATAGTAGTTGGAACTGGAAATTCGTCATCAACATCGGCGCCGTTTGCTATAACAGATGGTACAAATAGTGTAGGATATGGTAATTATATTATTATTCGCTCAAGATTTATGGACCCTACTACTGGTTCGACGGCACGCAGTTATTATGGTGACAGCTCCTCAAACGAAACTAAAATTAAAACCCGCTTAGAAACTTTGCCAGCTGCTACAAGATGCGCACTGCTGAACACAAATCGCCAGTCTCATTTTGTGCTTCGTCTTATTACACGTGAAATGGATGGTGCTTCTAACTTGAGACCCGATAATTCGTAATATACATACACATATTTTACAGGATGCGCGCTCCCGGCACTATGCATCAGGAAAGATTATGATAAATCATATAGTATTCAAGTCTACAATATAATTGTAATTTGAAAATTATAAGCGCAAAAGAGATATTATTCGTTTTATTATTACCAATGTATAGTAGAGCCGTGATAATGGGATCACCAGCAACTATGTTTACCAAGCCCGTAATGCTTTACGCATTTTTGGGTGTGCTACTTATTGTAGTAATAGGCCTATTTATTTCTAAATGGTGGTCTAAATCCGATAAAAAGGAGGGTTTTTATCCGGTAGATGATGCCCGTATAAAGCTTGGTAAGATTGCCATGCATCGATACAATGATTTTGCAGACACGCAAGATATGGAACGTATAAATGTTATCCCCGAGGGTCCTGCTGGCGAACCCATCTTAAATGCACTGTTGGATACACCTTCATACGCCTCCGATGGAACACGAAAGGGCCTATCACATGGACCAGCAAACTCATTAAATTACTATGACGAGCGAACAAATATTGCTGCTCCCGACATCCCTATATTGCTAAAGCGTATCAAGATGTGTGAAGCCGTTCAATCATGGGATTGTGCAGCCTTGAGCAATCCAGAGTTTAAGAAATATTGCGGTATTTGCACGGCAAAAGGGCAAGACCATTTGGGAAAAAAACACATCGGTGGTCTTTATACGGACCCTGATGCGCGGGCCAAAGACGCTGAAGCAGCAGCTCAATTAGGACGTAAACCCGAATACCGTCCAAATTTTGGACGCTGTGACGGTGAGTTTATTCTTGAACGCCCGTATTGTGACACGCAAAAGGATAGATACGAATGTTCTATAGCAACAGACATTAAAGACCCAGTTACGGCGTCTAAATGTGCACTGTGCTCATCGGCAACAGGCAACACCTTCGTCTATGTAGGCAAGCGTGGGGGCGAAGACGTAGGTTTTAAATTATACGGCAATCCTGTTGCCAGTAAGATCCGTTTACGCTTAGGACTTACCCACCCAGATACAGCAAAAATTACATTTATTCACGTCAAGACAGGCACAGTTATACCCGGCGGGTTCATACCAAATACAAACGTATATCTAATCGATGTTATGGGAGGATTTGAAAATGACAATTACAAGCTTACGATAAGATATCCTGAATACAAGGACTATCGGTTTAGTTCTGATGAAGTTGACGCTATTAAAAAGGCAAGTCAGCCACCGCGTGCAGCTCTTGTGCGGGCTTCCTATGGTCCAAATATTGATGATTATACAACTGATGACCCACGCGCTATAGACGTGTCTGCTTATCTCAAAGATAAATTCAAAATTTTGGATTGTTCTAAGACGGCAGTAAGAGCAACAAACGACGGCCTTGGTGGCGACCCCAATCCAGGTATATACAAACAGTTGCGCTTGGCCTATAGTAATAACGGAACAGACTTTGCATATGCGTATGGCAAAGAAGGGCAGACGACACAACCAGTGCTTGATGGCACGTTCCAAGAATTATGTAAGGCTGATATTCCAATTGTGGATCTTGAAAAACAAGCGTGCGAAATGAAGGACGGCGGCACTGAACCTACAGGCAGAACCTATACATCACGCCCACTTGATTTTTATGGAACATCAGGAAAGTCAAAATGTGTAATGGAAGAAGAGCGTGAAAATCGTGGCTTTGTTGGCGTTTGGGAATCTACTGGAATGGGTCCAAGAACTGTGCCACTCAGCTTAACAATAAGTCAAATTAACGGACTTGATGTAGATCCAAAACAGGGACCTCCAGCATACGGAACTGTAAAAGGAAGCGAATTTTACAAGGGTTTGGCACCATTATCAAAAATGCCCGGTATTCCCCCATTTATGTTTTGGACGTGGTCAAGCAAAATTACAGATTTCAAATGTGAATCAATCTTAAAATTCCCTGCCGTGTTACGCGATCCAACAATCCAGGAAGATATGCGTCTGTGCCCAGTAGGACCTTTGACAAGCACTCAGGAAGGAGCAACACGTTTGCAGGCCGGTGCATGCGACAAATTAATTAATGGCCAACAGCAGCGTCCAGGAACCTATACCGATGACTGTATCCGTTCGCTGTTTATCCAAGGTGGCTGCACAAGCAAAGGTAAGGGCTACCCAACGAAAGCTCACCAAATTGATGCGTTGCGCAAGGACCCAGATACCGGTATTGATAGAGAGGCCGATGAAATTATCGAATCAGTGGCGGATATGCGGACGATTGCTGCTACAGGTTCAAATAAGCAAGGCTTGGATGTGGAACAAGATACTTACATTAATGCAAACTTGCAGTGCATGGGTGCCGTAATTACTAACGTATGTGATACACCGTTCAAGGAAACAGGCCCTCATACAGCCGCCTGTTTGGATTATTTGTTCCGCAACGCGGGGGCCGATAATCCATCCATTGGCCCTACATATCCCAACCAGCAAACCCGCAGTTCAGGAACAAATCGTGTGCGGACAGCACCAATTATGTTTTGCCAGCGCACAGGCTCTAAGGCCCCTATTAGCCATACTGGGCACCACAACATGGCTGCTATACAGGAGGCCAACTCAAAGGGTTCAGTTTCCAGAGTTCGCGAGTTCTACAGACAAATTCACTACAATGCTAACTTCAACATGGACCGTAATGAGCAGAAGGAAGCGCTTGGTGAATGTTATGGCGCCAAAGTTTTGGACGCTCCTAAGGAGTGCCCTCCACCACCTGTGAAGCCTGTATCGGTGTGCCCCTCGTCTACGCTACCAATTACAATAACGCCCCGCCAAGGGAATAAAATTGGCAAGGTTAAATGCCCAGATGGTGATTACGAGCTCAAGTTTGATATCACCCCCAAAGGCTTGGTGGGTGATTGGGGTAGTCTTCTCCACTTTTCATCGAATGACAATAATTGCTGCGGCCTTGGAGAACGTTCACCGGCCATCTGGTTTCACCCTAACGCAACAAGTCTTCACATTCGTATTGGTGATGCACATGATGGTAACTGGGGTTGGGATTCTCCGCCATTGCCAATGGGTCAAATGACAAAGTTCAACTTGACATGTAAAGGTTCTGATATTACAATTACAATGGGAACACTTGTCCAAAAACTACAACAACCATCGCGCCGTTATAAGGGAGACTTGAATGTGTGGTCAGGGGACCCTTGGTATGCTGCGGGCAATGCACTAATAGATAACTTGAGCTACTGCCCAGTTGGCTTGGCACCTACGGGGGCGGCTATGCCTGGTGCCGCCCTGTTGCTGCCAGGAATTTCTATAAAATCTGCTACATACGGCGGTAATTGTAATGGCGCGCTCAAAGACAACAGATTGAAGTTTTTCCAGGATAAATGCAACGGCAAATCTGAATGTACATACACATATAATTACACGGAGGGCGAATTACCTGACCCCAAAGACCCCGCTGGAGGTTGCGGTAAAACTCTTGAGATTATATACGATTGCCCAGGCGAAGGGAATAAGAAATTTATCGCCCCACCAGAAGCCGGATTCGCTGCTCAGGTCAAACTGTCATGTCCTGCAGGAGGCGGTGGTGGTGGGTGCGCTGTTATTTATCAACATTGTACAGGCGACCCAGGTAGCCGTGGTGCTGAGAAAGAACTGTGCGTAGGCGACCATGATATGAATGGACCCTCAAAAGACCGTCTTGCTGACGCAAGTTATATAAAAGTTCCAGCCGGAATTAAGGCAACAATTTGGACCGGCTCATTTAATGGTCGCAGTAAAACAATTGGGCCAAACTCGGAATTTAATTTCTGCTCTGATGGCGGTTGGGCTAACGATGCTATTCGGTCAATTCGTATAGAAAAGGCCTAAATAGGAGTGTTTACACAGTGCATATATCTTTTATGATATAAACACCATATATATAAACTATAAAACTATATACGTATATAGTTTTATAGACCAGCATTTACAAGAGCTATAACCCAGCTCTTTTTTTACCCAATATAGTAGAGTTGTTGGATGCGGCTTCCACAGTTAGGGAAAGCACCAATATGGCTAATGCTGCTTATAATTAGCATTGCTGTTGTAAGTGTCTATTTTCTATATCGTTATGCCTTTCCGACGAAAGAAGGGTTTTACCCTGTTACAGATGAGCGACTAACACTTGGTTCTATAGCAATGCATCGTTACAATGATTTTGCTGATACCCAGGACATGGAGCGGGTAAATGTAATCCCCGAGGGTAAAGATGGAGAGCCAATATTGAATGCTTTACTGGACACGCCTGTTTATGCTGCCGATGGAACGCCACAAGGACTAAAAAAACAGGCAGCATCCCTTCACTACAACGATGAACGTACAAATCTTACGGCTCCCGAACTTCCTATATTGCTGAAGCGCATCAAGATGTGTCAAGCAGTCCAATCATGGGACTGCACAGCCTTGAGCAGGCCTGAATTCAAGAAGTATTGTGGCATTTGCACGCAAGATGGACAAGACCATTTAGGTCAAAAACACGTTGGAGGTCTTTACAGCGACCCCGAGGCTCGTGCCAAGGAGGACACTGTTGCTGCGCAACTGGGTCGCAAACCTGTTTACGTGCCTAACTTTGGTAAATGTAAGGGAGAATTTATCACAGAGCGGCCATATTGCGACACACAACGGGATAGATATGATTGTAGTATATCAACTGATATAAACGACCCGGTGACAGCTTCAAAATGTGCACTCTGCTCAGCAGGTGTAGGAAACACGTTTGTCTATGTCGGCAGACGTGGTGGTGAAAGTACAGGTTTTAAGTTATATGGTAATCCTGTAAGTCACAAAGCACGCCTAAGAATTGGTCTTACTCATCCTGAGACAGCAACAATCACATTGACACACGTAGCTTCAGGTAAGGTTTTACCTGGTGGCTTTATCCCAAACACAAATGTGTATCTGATTGATATTTTTGAGGGCATAGAAAATGACAATTACAAGCTTATGATAAGATATCCTGAATACAAGGATTATAAGTTTTCATCTGAACAAATTGCCGATATTAAGGCAAGAACAAAACCAACTCGAGCAAAACTGGTGCGTGCGTCATATGGTCCCAATATTGAAGATTATAAAAATGACGACCCGCGTGCCGTAGATGTGTCTCAATATATTAAGGATAAATTTAAAATTCTCGATTGTTCAAAGACTGCCGTTGCTGCTACAAACGATGGATTGGGTGGGGACCCCAATCCAGGTATATACAAGCAGTTACGCTTGGCCTATAGTAACAACGGAACAGATTTTGCATATGCCTACGGTAAAGAAGGTCAAGTTACCCAGCCCGTTTTGGATGAGGAATTTAAAGCGCTGTGTCCTCCAGATGTACCTATAGCAGATGTTGAGCGCGAAGTCTGTGAAATAAATGCAGGTGGCACAGAACCCACAGGACGTATTTACACGCAACGGCCATTGGATTACTTTGGCACATCAGGCAAATCAAAATGCGTTGAAGAGGAGGAAAGACTAAATCGCGGGTTTGTTGGTGTATGGGAGTCGGTGGGGCTTGGTCCAAGAACTGTGCCATTTACTTTATCAATAACCGAAATGAATGGATTTGAAGTAGACAAAGTTACCGGACCACCACTATATGGTACAGTGAAAGGTAGTGAATATTACAAGGGTTTGGCGCCTATATCAAAAATGCCAGGTATTCCTCCTTTTATGTTTTGGGTCTGGTCAAATAAAATAACTGATTTTAAATGTGAGACAACATGCAAATTTCCCGCAATTTTACGCGACCCTACTATTCAAGAAGATATGCGTCTCTGCCCTGTTGGCCCCTTAACAAGCACTCAAGAAGGCGCAACCCGCTTACAAGCGGGTGTATGCGACAAGTTAATCAATGGCTTGCCTCAGGGCCCAGGCACCTACACAGACGATTGTATACGCTCGATGTTTATCCAGGGTGGCTGTACAAAGACAGGCAAGGGCTATCCCCGCAGTGCCGATCAGATTTCGGCATTAAGCAAAGATCCAGATACTGGGGCGGATAGAGATGCCGATGCGATTATTGAGTCGATTGCTGATTTGCGCACAATTGCCTCTACTGGTGCTACAAGACAGGGCTTGGATGTTGAACAACAGACTTATATTGATGCAAATATGCAGTGTATGGGTACCACAATTACAAATGTATGCGACACGCCGTTCAAGGATACTGGTCCTCATACACCTGCGTGCTTGGATTACTTGTTCCGCAATGCCGGTGCCGACAATCCAAGCGTCGGCGCAACATATCCTGGCCAGCAAAGCCGCAGCTCAGGAACAAATCGCGTGCGCACAGCGCCAATCATGTATTGCCAGCGCACCGGTTCAAAGGCTCCTGTCGACCACAATGGCCAGCAAAATGTGGCAGCAATACGGGAGGCTAATTCTAAGGGCTCCGTTGCTAAGGTTCGTGAGTTCTACAGACAAATTCACTATAATGCTAACTTCAACATGGATCGCAACGAGCAGAAGGATGCACTTGCTCAATGCTACGGTGCTAAGGTTCTTGATACCCCCAAGGAGTGCCCAGCGCCGCCTGTGAAGCCTGCAAGTGTATGTGCTGCTAGCACGCTGCCATTAGCCCCAATTATTAAACAAAATAGTAAAATTGGTAAGGTAAAATGTCCAGACGGCGACTATGAGCTCAAGTTTGATATTACACCTAAAGGGTTGGTTGGTGACTGGGGCAGTATATTACATTTTTCAGGAGCAGACAATAATTGCTGTAATCTTGGCGACCGTTCACCTGCAATCTGGTTTCACCCTAATGCATCAAGTCTACACATTCGTATTGGCGATGCTAACGATGGTAACTGGGGCTGGGATTCCCCCGTTTTACCAATGGGACAGAAGACAAATTTTAGCTTGGTATGCAAGGGCTCTGATATAACTATAAAGATTGGTACCGCTATAACTAAACTTCAACAACCATCTCGCCGCTATAAGGGAGACCTGAACGTCTGGGCTGGTGACCCATGGTATCAACCAGCTAATGCAGCACTTGATAATTTAAGTTATTGCGCCATAGGTGGCGACCCTAACCCAGCCGCAACTATGCCCGGCCCTAAAGTGCCCGATTGTAATCAGGGCAAGGTAATGATATACCAGCATTGTACTGGTGACCCCAACCCCGCTGCCCACGGCTGGGATAAAGAGTTTTGTGTGGGTGAACACGATATGAATTCTTCACTCAGCAGAGAATTATCCGATGCCAGTTATGCAAAGGTGCCAGCGGGTCTAAAACTAACAATTTGGACAGGCAATTTTAATGGCAGAAGTAAAACTATTGGACCCAATCAAGAATATAATTTCTGTAGCGAAGGCGGCTGGGCAAATGATAAGATTCGCTCAATGAGAATTGAGAAAGCGTAAATAATCATCAGCGCATATTTAATTAAGATTTTAATTTAGAAAATCTTAATTAATCTATTTTTTTTGGTACACATGTATAGCAGAGTTGTCGGATGCGACTCCCAAAATTAGGAAAAACACCATTATGGCTCTTAGTAATCATAATTACTATAGCAATTACATGTATTTATTTTTTGTATCGGTATATTTTCCCAATCAAAGAAGGATTTTATCCAGTTGACGAGGCTCGTATAGGCTTAGGTAATAATGCCCGCCGCCGCTACAATGATTTTGCAGATACACAAGATATAGTTCGTGCAAATGTAATTCCCGAAGGGCCTCAGGGCGATAGCATGCTTGAACGTATGTTACGAGGGCCTACATACGAGGGCGACGGTAAAAATGTTGCTCGAGGCCCTGCAGCAGGTGTGAACTATGACGATGAATTTGATTATTTAGCAACCCCTCAGGGTAACTTAATTATGTCTCGTGTTAAGAAATGCGAATCATATACATCGTGGAATTGCGGTGCATTTGATGACCCAGAATTTGACAAATATTGTGGAATATGCACATCGGATGGTCAAAATCATATAGGTCAACCTCATATTGGTGGGCTATACATTGATTCCGATAGTAAAGAAAGAACAAAAAAATCAGCAGAGGAATCTGGGAAAAAAGCAGAATACGCCCCTACTGTTGGTATATGCAAGGGTGAATTTATAACTCAGCGCCCCCATTGTGATGTTCAAAAGGATAGACATGATTGTAGTAAGGCTCAAAGTTTCGAAGACCAACATGTAAAAGCAAAATGTGCCTTATGTGTTCAATCACCAGAAGAAAATAAATTTGTTTACATCGGTGGCAGATTGGGTAAAGAAGGAAATTATGCATTAAAACCAGCAAAGCCTGTAGAATTTAAAACACGTCTTAGATTTGGTGTTGCCGACGCCGAATCCGCAAAAATTGTAGTAACGCGTCATGCGGACCAAAAAGTATTCAAGGGTGCCTTTATTCAAGGCACAAATGTGTATATTGTTGATATTGATAAGGCAACAGAGAATGAAAAATATAATATTTTAATAACCTATCCAGAATACAAAGCATATAATTGGACGGATGAAGATAAAAGAAGAATAGATAGTTTGGCAAATCCAAAACGCGCAAAATTAGTGCGTGCAGCATACGGCCCTTTTATAGGTGACCACACAAAGGATGACCCGCGCGCGGTAGACGTATCAAAATATATAAAAGAAAAATTTAATATTCAAGATTGCTCAAAAAGCGAAGTAGTTGCTTCAAATGATGGTCTTGGCGGTGACCCAACGTATGGTATTTATAAACAATTGCGCCTGGTTTATAGTGATAACGGGTCTGATTTTGTATATGCGTTTACGGGTGAGGGTGGGAAGTCTAAGCCAGTATTAGATGGAAAATTCGAACAATTATGCCCACCAGGTATACCACTAAAAGATGCCGAAAAAGCAGTGTGCGAAACAAATTTAGATTCATCACTGAATGGCAATATATACACACAGGGCAAAAATGATGCGTATCGTTTGGATGATGCAAGTCAGGTGACAAATAGTGGACCTAAGAAAGTTATATTTTATTCAGCATGTGATTATGGCGGTAAAGCGACTGAATTAGAATACGGCGACTATAATTTTCAAAGATTAATAGCATCAGGATATCAAAATGATACACTCCAATCCTTAAAGGTGCCAGAAGGAATAACGGTAACATTATGGGAACATGATATTGGGGGTGGACGCCCACTTGTAGTGTCAGAAGACATACCCTGTTTGAGAACCTATAACTATATGAACACCGTATCAAGCTGCGCAATGACCCGTGCGGCATTAGGTGCAAAGTGTATTCAACAAATACCAAAGCGTAATCGTGGCATAGTTGGTGTATGGGAATCTGTCGGTCACGCTTCGCGTGTAGTCCCAATAAATCATTCACTCGTCTCAATTAACGGATTTGATGTTGGAGAAAATGGCCCCCCTACACTTGGCACTGTGCAGGGTAGTAAATTTTTCAAGACACTTGTGCCCCCGTCAAAATTACCTAATATACCTAATTACCTTTTTTGGTTTTGGGAGAAAAATCGTCAAAGTTCTATATGTGATTTCACAGTTGTTGTTCCAGCGACGCTTCGAGATACCAGTGTTTTAGATGATACTGTAATTTGCCCAACCGGCCCATTGGCATCTACACCAGAAGCAGCAAAACGTCTACAAGCAGGAGCCTGTGAGAAACTTGGCCCAGGAGGTGTACCTCAGGGGCCAGGAACATACAGTATTGACTGTATAAAATCGTTATATTTAGCTTCGGGCTGCACAAAAGAGGGCAAAACATATCCCAATACTGCTGAAAAGGCCCGTGCCATAACACAGGACTCAAGCACTGGCACAGAAAATGATGCTGATACAATTTCATATGCCTTTGATGAAATGCATACAATTGCTAATACAGGCATAAATTTTGCCGGATTGCGCGTGGAAGATGATACTCAAGCAAAGGCAATGGACGATTGTTTTGGTAAAGTGGTGGGGGACCCTTGTGATACTCCATTCAAAGCAACGGGACCTCATACAGTGAAGTGTCTGAATTATTTGTATAAAAATGCCGGTAAAAATAATCCAGAAATTGGTCAAACTTATCCTGGTGTTTATTCACGTAGTTCAGGCACAGACAGAATTCCAAAGGCACCAACTATGTATTGTCAAAACAGGGGTTCAATGTCGCCTGTAGACCCAAAAGGGCAACCAAATCCTGATGCTATTCAAGCAGCAAATTCGTATGGTGGTATTGAATCTGTTCGCGAATTTTATAGATTAATGCACTATAATGCTAATTTTAGCAACGACGTAACTGCACAAAAAATAGCCTTAAATCAATGTTATGGTGTAGGAGTAAAGACAAAATCACCCACTTGTAAAGGGACAAAAGCACGATATATTCGCGTAATGCAGTCAATGGTTGTTCCTAACGCACATATACAAATAGCTCAGCTGCAAGTATTTAACGTATTTGATACAAATGTAGCTTTAAAGAAACCTACATCATGTGCGTCGCAGTGGGATAGCAACACGGGACCAAGCTTAGCTGTTGACGGCAATGCTTCATCAACTCGGCAGTGGCCAATTTACCATGACCAGGCTCAGCGAAATTGGTCTCGCGCCACGTCAGATGAATTTTGGCAAGTTGATTTACAACAGGAGGAGGAAATAGCATATATTGTCTATTACAATCGTTTTGATTGCTGCAGCGAACGTTCGCGGGGCATGCGTATACAGCTGCTTGATTCCCAGGGTGTAGTTGTCAAGGAAAAGACACTTGTAGGGGGCCAAGTTGAAACAGTTATGTTTTCAAATGCAAAACCTTCAACATTAATGCGCATAGGGACAGAATTACAATTTGCCCCAGGCAGATACCCAGGGTCTGTTATATCTCTTAAATCAAGTGGCGAAATACTGGTTTCCAAAAAAGAGGTGGGCAATTCTTCATTTTTACAATCTGCCGTTTTTGTTGTAGTTGCTGGTAATGATAATACTGGTTCGACATTTAGTTTTAAACATAAATTTAGCAACAATTTTCTGCGGTCCCAGGGTTTCCGTGTTCGTGCTTCTGCAAACGACAATACGGATGCATTTAGAAGGGAATCATCATTCAAAGTGTTAGATTCAATTTCTGGAAGCCCAGGCGAAGTATCATATGAATCAATGGCAACCCCAAACTCATATTTGTCTGTTGCCGAAAATATGGGTGTATATATTTCATCAGGGAAAACACCGGTTGAGCAGCGCATGTCTTCATGGTTTATTGTTAGTTCCACTGTATAGTTTTACATATTAAATTATAATTTTAAGAAACAAGTCAGTATAAACATATAAAAATCTATATTTTGTTAAAAATCAAACAAAATGTATATTGCAATTTTAATATAAGCGGCTACCCGACATTTCAAAAAACAAAGTTCAAGATAGTAGAGCAATGGACGGAACAATACCCAAGGCGGTGTTCAAGTTTATTAAGGAACAGAAAGGTCTCACTGTTCTTATTGTTGGCATAATTGTTGCACTTGTAGTGCTTTTTGTTTATCGTTATGTTCACCAGACAAAAGAGGGTTTTGGCCCTTTTTACGATATCCAAAACAACTATACACTAAAGCAGCGCGACTATTTTTGGAATACTTTCAATCGCGGATTGACCTATAATTCAGGACTCGAAAAAGATATGAAAGATGGGCTTGCCGGTATATTACAGCAGCCAGACACAATGTTAAATACAATACAAAAGAACGATGCACTGAAGTATTTTGTGGTTGACCCTTCTCCCGGCATTGCAGCTGAAGAGGCAAAGTGTAATGGTATATTGGAACCATCCTTATTACCAGCACATAGTGCCACTTCAACAAATGGTTGTGGTTGGTGGTATATGGATGACGACAATAAGAGTTCAACTGGGGCCCGTGGTTCAGAAGCCGGCCCATTTGATATGGAATTTGACAGGAAATACCCTGGCGGAAAATGGGTTTGGGATTTGAACCTTGCCCAAAAACTCGAAGATTCAAAGCGTTGTCGCAAGATTAAGACGTGCGATATAGCCGATTTGATGCCAGGAAAGTGTGGCTATTGCCCAATAACATTATCTGGTATTCCCATTGATGGTTACGGGCAGCCTAAATATGCAGCCGACCCCAAATTGAGCTGCCCCGATAGAGTTATTGTTTCACCATCCCAGTGCCCTAAACCTAAACCACCACCGCCAACAATTCAACCTGATGGCACAGTAGTTCTTCCAGCCCCTGTTATTGGTATTTGCGACCCACGTGGTGGGCGGTTGACTAAGGAATGTTTGATTATGTTGGCTCAAAGCGCTGGGTGCTCTGAGGACGGTGCCCTATTAAATGTATTGCAGGGAGACACAATGGGCTACTATAGTGGTAAGAATGATAATGCCACAAAGTTTAAAAAAGCAAACGAAATAGTCGGTGCTGACTGCAAGATTCCATTTGTAGCGGCATTTTATGGAGATGGTGTGTGCGACAGAGAAAGTGCATTGGAATACTACAAAAAGCTCGTCCAAGCTTCTGCCAGCGGTCGCACCAGCCGCTGCAAGGAGGCGTCTGGATTTTTAGTTCGTGGCACAGATTTTGACCCCTGTGAGTTCGATAAGGACCAGCTTGGTCCCTTTGACTTATATTGCTTACAACGCAACTTTAAGGAAGCTGGCTGCCAACCGGATGGCTCTGAATATCCTACATTGCAGAATAAGGGTAAATATGATGCCGTTTCATGGAGCGCTGGTCAGGTCTATATGAAGCAACTTCACAGTGATATGTTGGCCAACCCTGACCCAGATATTCAGGCTTCAGCAACATTGAAGTGCTTGGGTATTACTATTCAACCTACATTTGTTGAATGCGGCGACAAGCGTGGATGCGAAGTCTTGTGGTATGAGTGGAACTACGAGTGGGATATGCCTGAACGCAAAGTTACAGCACAGAAATTTTTTGGCCGTGAAGTGCGTCCAACAATACCCGATTTTAATACAGGCGGTGGGGACTTCAACCCCTATGGCCGCGCCGAACGTATGGCGTTTCATATACGCAGTCAGCTTGTGTCTAAAGATATTATTACCACCGGATTCTGGGTTATGACCGATGACGGTGTTGCGATTAAGGCTGATGGCAATTTGGTATTGCGCAGCTTTTGGGACCAGGGGCCCACAGGATATCAATCACAGAAATTCCAGGTTTTGGCCCAAAAACCAATGCCATTTAATATCTATTGGTATGAAAATTATGGCGGCGCTACATTTAATTTCAAGTATAACGACCCAAATGACGGTAGCACTCAACCTGTGCCTACTGAATTTTTGACTATGCGCGTGCCATCATCATATCCTCTTTGCCGCTGGGATTTCTACATGGGTAACTACGATGACCGCAATCTTGTATTAAGTAGCAAAGCCAATAACCTCTCATTTGGTGTAGCTGATGGCAAGCGTGCCGCCATATTTAACAATTCAAACTCGGCAATTCAAATTCTAAATCACGTTCGTGGTGGCGTATTCCACACATTCTCATATATGGTTTTTGTGCGTGAAATCCCATCCTACTGGTCCCGTTTGTATTCGTTGCGCCAAGGTCCCACCACATGTGATGCGGGTCAGACTCACGGCGGTTCCACCACAATCGAGGGCGGTGTCTGTTCCGATGGTCGTGTTTGGATGGGGACCAAGCCGGCAAACCAGGGATGGTCCCTCTGGATTCACAGCCCCCCCAATACCATTCAGATGAACAAATGGGTCCACATTACGTATGTGTATGACATGGATTGGCGCGGTGCCACTGTATACGTAGATGGCAAGAAGATACAGAGCGTCGTTAACCAAGGTGCTGATTCCGGACTGTTTGACAATTTGAATTGCACTGCGGTTGGCATTGGCATTGGTCACTACAATTGGACATGCAATGGTCAACCCATTAATTGTGCTATGGCTTGGGCGCACTGGTTTGATTATGCGCTAACTATAGATGATGTAGTAACAGACAGGGGTCTCGGCTTCACAAACGGCGATGTATATGCCGAATCTGCATCATCTGGCTGGCGTGCCCGTTATATGACAGGCAACGCAATAGTATCGGGCGGCGCAGCAATACCCACATATGATAATAATAAGACATACGCTGTTGGTGCTAAAATTAAGTTCCAAGGCCAAAACTACAAAATGCAGGAAGCAGCAGGTGCACCAGGTTATGCGCCAAATAGACCAGGAGACAAGTTGTGGGTCAAGTTATAATAGTCTTAACAGATTTGATATTTTAACAGATTATAAGCGCTTATATTTTGTTAAACTTTTATTAATAGACATTAGGGAGGGCCACAGTATGCCTCAACTATATATATTGTTTATAGTATTAATATTACTAATACTGGCTGTATTAATACATTTTATCTATTCCAAACATATTGTCGAGGGATTTGGTGTAATATTTCCTACGCGCAATGAGTTTGCTAAATCACAATGGGGGAAATTTGGAAAACGGTTTAATCGGTCTCTTTTCACAAATTCAGGTTTGGAGAAAGAAATAGCGGCAGCAACTGGTGCTTTTGTTACTACAGATACGTTGAATAACGATAAAAATGCGCACACTGATATTTCTACATATTTTGATAAAGATCCGTTTCCCGGATTAGAAGCTCGCAACCAAACATGTTCAAGTATTCTTGAACCACGTTTATTACCGGCACGCGATGTCTTAACTAACAACGGTTGTGGCTGGTGGTATATAGA
>Ga0114975_10001245_pt1 | contig 18385 bp, 17 predicted proteins | sample S_130626_EF_Meta_FD_87031 | JGI IMG/M metagenome (GOLD analysis project Ga0114975, IMG submission 87031) | Freshwater microbial communities from Lake Simoncouche, Canada to study carbon cycling - S_130626_EF_MetaG | ecosystem: Environmental > Aquatic > Freshwater > Lake | place: Lake...
AAATGTATTTCGTGCATCTGCCGCAGATATTCCTGCACCAAGCCCAATCAGGATACAAACAATCAAAAAAAACAGCTGTGCTCCAGGCATAATGGGAGAACTAAAGATATTTACTAGTAACATAGGAATAATTTTCTCGGTGAATAGCATACAAATATAGACTAGCGTCTACAGAATTACAAGGAAGAAGGTTATACTGGACTTACCTTTTAATCCAAGTCGTCATCAAACGACTCTTCTTCGAAGTCATCAAAATCGTCATCTGCTTCGTCTTCGTCGAAGTCCACAATGTTATCATCTAGAAAGTCATTGTCTTCTTCGAGGTCGTAGCCGTCCTCAAAATCGTCTGCGAAGTCATCCTCTTCCTCCTCAAACTCATCCATTTCTTCGAATTCTTCTTCAAAATCCTCCATAGCTATCTTTAAAAGGGTTTTTATGATTCAACGATACGAAATAAACCAAAAAATTAATTACACCAATAGGGGTGACTTTAATTTTTTATCAATTCTTGGTATAACCAAAGATGGGCTTGATACAATCCACTTTTCTCTCAATAAGTTAGCCCAAACTTGTAGGTAAAAAATTACATCCTCCCTTGAATTTTTATTAAGTGAATCTCTTCTTTCTTTTTCGATTTGTGCGAGAATCTCTGGGTCCGACAATCGTTCAAGGTGACCTAAATCCACTAAGCTTAATCCTTTCTCTAACATTTTGGATACGATTAGATCTATAGGGTATCCGCTGCTTGGACAGTAATCGATAAGCTGCTCGTTCCAATCTCCATGGCGCTGCATTGCATATTGATGAATTTGAGCTTTGGAAAAAGGAGTGAGTTCCTGCGCTAAATTACCACAATTGCAAGCACCCATGTGTCCCCATTGGTAAGAGGCACCCTGTTGAAGCTTGAACGCTGTCCGTTCCAATGCTGCGATTAATTCTGGGGTTGCTATTGCCATTTTTTTTAGTTTTAAAACTCAGTTTAGAGCAGATGGTTTTCTTTTTTACATCCAATTTAGATGCACAGCTAATTTAATTCAGATTTTGAAAAAATAGTTCGTTCTGCATCAGTTCATGAAAATTTTTCTTTTCCTCGAAGCAAATCAAAAAATAAAAGAAAATCTGATGCAAGGCTGTACAATGGATAAGTGAAAGTCGCAGGTTTATTCTTTTCAAAAAAGAAGTGACCCACCCAGGCGAAGCCATAGCCTAGCACGGGTATACCTGCAAGCCAGCTGTAATTCTCCAAGGCGATGCCCAATACAAGTACAACTAAAACTAATCCTGTGCCTACAAAATGAAGCAGACGGGAGGTAGGATTCTGATGCTCAGATAAATAGTAGGGATAAAATTCTTTTAAGGACTGGTATTTTTTTTCCATGGTTAGTTTATTGGGATAGAATTATACTGAAGAAAGGTGTTTGCTGTCTTTTCTACAACTTTTAGGGTGATTTTGGGCTTGCTTTTTGGCTGAGATACTTCAACCACTCCTGTGAGTGTCATCAGGTACTTGTCTTGTTCGGGATCAATTACATCGATGATTACCTGAAGCAAGGCATACTTAGTCGTGGTTACCTGGGGTCTGGAATTTCCCATCATGGGATTAAATAGCCAAGGATTGTACATGCGCATGCCCCAAAAGGGATAGGAATTCATGTTATTCACACTTTCCCGCTGTCTCAAATCTTCATTGGAGTGGTAGCGAATCACCAAATCGGGCTGCTTGGCGTCGTAGACAAGACCAGAAGCAATTAATTGAGCTTCCAATTCAACTTGCACCTGTTTGTCCAGTTCGGAGTCCGCAAAGCCTTGGATTCCTAGTTCCTTATTGACCAATACAAAGCTGGTATACCTTTTTTGGAACGGGATTTCCTTATTTTCTACAAAAACCTCTATCGTATTGCAAGCAGAAAGAAGCACAAAGAAGCAGAGGCAAAAAATAGGAGAAAATTTTGACCGGTGTAGGGTTAGATTTCTTTCTTTTGACGGCATGGGGTGAAGTTAATTTATCTTTTTCACGAAAAAAATACGGGTATTCCAAAGAATGTGTTTTTGGCTACCGCTACTAATGTTATTTTTGACAAATTGTACCCATGAGCAGACCTGATTTTGACGATATCTATATGGAATTGGCGGTAAATCTCGCCAAGAGATCACATTGCATCAAAAAGCATGTGGGAGCGGTATTGACAAAAGATACGCGGATTATTTCCATTGGTTACAATGGTCCTCCTGCAGGCACACACAACTGCGATGTGGAATTCCCCAGTGAAGGCTGTGCGCGTGACTCCAAAGGAAGTTGTTCCTTGGCTTTGCATGCCGAACAAAATGCAATCTTGTATGCAGTGAAGAACAATACTTCTGTTGAGGGATCTACGCTGTATGTGACTTTATCACCCTGCCTTGCCTGCGCCCGAATTATTTTTTCGATGGGGATTTCGAAAGTTGTTTACCTCTTCTCTTATGCTGAATACAAGGGAATTGGCTCGGATGAAGGAGTAGATTTTTTGGCAAAATTTGGGATAAAAGTGCAGCAGTACTCCAAGAAATTGGAAGTAAGCGATCTGTTGATCTAGATAAAATTTACTTCTGCCTGGAGTTGAATCCCAAATTTTTCCATTACAGAAGCTTGGATTTGCTCCGATAGGCTTTTGATTTCCTCCCCAGACCCATTTCCATAGTTGACGAGCACGAGGGCTTGCTTGGCGTGAACTCCAACTTCGCCTATGCGTTTGCCTTTCCATCCCGCTTGTTCGATTAGCCAGCCAGCTGCTACTTTTACGCCTTCCGAACTAGGATAGCCTGGAAGGGTAGGGTGTTGGGCTTTCAATTGCTCAAATTGACTACTTGGGATGGTAGGGTTTTTGAAAAATGAACCTGCATTTCCAATTTCTTTGGGATCTGGAAGTTTGGATTGGCGAATTTGGATCACTGCATCGCTCACTTCACGAAGGCTTGGATGTTGCACTCCATTGGCCTGAAGCACTTCTTGAATTGCACCGTAATCCAAACGGAACGCAGGTGTTTTGGACAAGCGAAAGGTGACGGAGGTGATTACATATTGATTTTTGAGGGATTGCTTGAATACACTTTCTCGGTAGCCAAACTGGCAAGCTTCTGCATCAAACGAATGGATTTCTAAAGTATCCCGATGCATGGCTTGAAGGCTGTGAAATACATCTTTGATTTCCACTCCGTAGGCCCCGATATTTTGCATGGGAGACGCACCAACTGTTCCGGGAATTAAGGAAAGGTTTTCTAATCCAGCCCAATTCTGTGCGATGCTGTGCAGAACAAACTCATGCCACATTTCCCCTGCGCCTACTTCAACCCAGAGGTGATTCTCATTTTCTTTAACGACCTGTATCCCTTTGATTTCTAATTTGATGACTAGACCTTCAACATCCTGTGTAAGTAATATATTACTCCCACCACCCAGGATTAAGACAGAGGATTGGGTTTCTTTTGCGGCAATTAATGCAGATTTTAATTCGGCCAATGTGCTTACCCTAGTAAAAAATTTTGCCTTTTTGTCAATTCCAAAGGTGGTATAGGGTTTCAAAGAAATGTTTTCTTGTATCTTCATGTGCCAAAACTTCTCTTGCGAATTAAAGAAGATTTTATGCCATTGTGAAATGGAATTGTTAAAGCCACTACTTAAGTATGAAAGAAATTAGTATTAACGGAGTTAAAGTGAAGGCTGGAGAAAAAGCCGATATCAAAATCCCAATCGCCAAACTTCCCACCCATACTGTAATTGATTTACCCATTTTTATCCGATCCTCTCCTATTGAAGGACCAGTAGTGCTGATCAGTGGTGGCGTTCATGGGGATGAAATTAACGGAATCACAACTGCAAAAAAGCTTTTAGAAGCCTTTGATCAAGAACTAAAATTGATTCGAGGGGCAGTAATTGTCATTCCCTTGGTAAATATTTATGGATTTCTATCCAATAGCCGGACTTTTCCAGATGGACGCGATTTGAATCGCAGTTTCCCAGGAAGTAAAAAAGGTTCACTTGCTTCCCGAATTGCCTATATCCTGAGCGAGGAAATCCTGCCAGTGATTGATTTTGGTATTGACTTCCACACGGGGGGTAGAATGATTTCAAATCATCCTCAAATTCGAGTAGATTTCAAGGATAAGGTTGGCGTAGAATTAGCCAAATACTTTGGTACGCACTATGTAGTGCATTCGAAGCATATTGATAAATCTTTTCGAAAAACGGCCTACAAAGGGAAGAAACACCTGCTGGTGTATGAGGGAGGGGAATCTATGCGCTTAGATCCGTATGCGATTGAAGAAGGGATTTCGGGTACCAAACGGCTCTTACACCATTTGGAGATGATTCATGCCCCTCAAGTCCCACAAACCACCCTTGTTTTAAAAGATAGTACCTGGATTCGTGCCAAAGCATCTGGAATATTCTCCTGTATTGTTAAGCTAGGTGATTTTGTGCGCAAAGGCGAACTACTAGCTACCATTTCTGATCCTTATGGGCAGGTGGTGGTCACTGTACTTGCTACGAGTACGGGGCACCTTATCGGTGTCAATAATAATCCAGTAGTCAACGTGGGAGATGCTTTGCTCCATATTGGTGAGGAATAAAAATCACTTCCTCCTTAAACTAAAAACAGGTCCCGTATTTACGAGACCTGTTTTATTTTTAACTGAAGTATTTTTTTAGTGCTTCAAGTTTATCTAGTAACACTTTCTCTATTTTCCTGTAATCTGCTGTATTTGAAATAGTTGTGTTTACTGAAAAATAGTATTTTATCTTTGGTTCAGTACCTGAGGGTCTTGCGGAAATTTTGCTTCCATCTGCGAGGTAAAACTGCATCACATTGGATTTGTCTAAATCCAAATCTTCAACTTTTTGAGTTTTTGGATAGCCAATGCGTGCGTTTTTGACATCGTAAATCATTTCTACGGCAGAACCATTCATTTCCTTAGGTGGATTAGTTCGGAATTGACTCATGAGCTCCTGAATTTGTTCTGCACCGTCTTTTCCTTTTTTAGTGACCGAAATAAGCGTCTCCTTATAAAATCCAAACTGCTGGTATACTTCTGCGAGCACGTTAAACACAGTTTTTCCTTGTGTTTTGTAATAGGCTACGGCTTCCGCTACGAGTGCGCAGGCACTGACGCCATCTTTATCACGGACGAAGTCACCCACTAAGAAGCCAAACGACTCTTCACCGCCAGCAATAAACGTTTCTTTCCCTTCTTTCTGAAGGATGATGGAAGCGATATTCTTAAATCCTGTAAGTACATTGTAACAAGGTATTCCGAAGCCTGCCGCGATTTTATTGATCAGCTCGGTGGTGACGATGGTGTTCACCATAAAATCAGTTGATTTGGCAAGACCTAGCTCTTTTCTACGGGAGAGCAAGTAATACACTAGGAGCGTTCCTGTTTGATTTCCATTCAGCAATTCATATTCTCCAAGTTCATTGGGTACTACTGCCGCATAGCGATCTCCATCTGGGTCACATGCAAGGACAAGCGCTGCACCTACTTTTTGACCCAATGCCACCGCTAGCGTTAGTGCCTCCGCTTCTTCAGGATTGGGATAGATCACCGTTGGAAAGTTTCCATCTGGTTCAGCTTGCTCCTTAACCACTTGGATATTATCAAATCCAAAGGCTTTTAATGCAGCAGGAACCATTTTGCCTGAGGCCCCATGGATAGGAGAAAATACAATAGGCATTGATTTTTGAGCCTGTATCGCATCCTTCGAAAGGCTCAGTTCTTTTACTCGTTCGAGGTATATCGCATCAAAGTCTTCTTCAATGTAATGAATCAGCTCATCCTGCTTGTTCCAATTTACTTGTTCGAAAGAAGTAATCTTTTGAACTTCCTTGATGATGTTGGTATCGTGTGGTGCCACTACCTGCGCACCATCTTCCCAATAGGCCTTGTAACCATTGTATTCCTTGGGATTATGTGAAGCAGTAATCATGACCCCAGACTTGCAGCCAAAGTGCCTTACTGCAAAAGAAAGCATGGGAGTGGGACGCATTTCTCTAAAATACATCACTTCGATGCCATTTGCGGTAAACACATCCGCCGTAGTCATCGCAAATAAGGTATTGTTGATTCTGCTGTCGTGGGTGATGGCCACTTTTATTTTTTCACTAGGGAAACTGGCAATCAAATAATTGGCTAGGCCTTGAGTAGCCATGGCTACGGTGTAGACATTCATTCGGTTGGTTCCCACACCCATCAAACCACGCAATCCTCCAGTACCGAATTCTAAATCTTGATAGAATGAATCCACCAACTCGGTGGGATTGCTTGCGATCAATTCTCGAATGCTTGCTTTGCTTGCTTCATCGATTGAGCCGGCTAACCAACTTTCTGCCTTTTTTAAAATGGAAGGATCAATGCTACTCATGGGATTGAAAAATTAAGTTTGGTACTACAAGTTAAGAAAAATGTTACGGAGAGCCATGGCTAAAAAAAGCCTACAGATGCCTTCCAAACAAGGTATTATAGATTGCCTCTCAGTTGTTGTTCGCGCTCTATTGATTCGAATAAGGCTTTGAAATTTCCTTTTCCGAAGGAAGTAGCTCCTTTTCGTTGGATGATTTCAAAGAATAAGGTTGGGCGATCCTGAACTGGTTTGGTGAAAATTTGGAGTAAATATCCTTCCTCATCGCGATCAACTAGGATGTTTAGCGCTTTTAAAGGAGCTAATTCTTCATCAATTTTTCCTACTCGATCCAATAAGTCGTCGTAGTAGGAGCCAGGAACTTCTAGAAATTCAACTCCTCTTTTCCTCAATTCCCCTACGGTATGGATGATGTCGTAGGTTGCGATGGCTATATGTTGAACTCCAGGACCTCCATAAAAATCAAGGTATTCTTCAATCTGAGATTTTTTCTTGCCTTCAGCAGGCTCATTGATAGGGAATTTGATGTATCCATTGCCATTTGAAACCACTTTGGACATCAGGGCAGAATATTCTGTAGAGATGTCCTTGTCATCAAAGGTCAACAACAATTTGAATCCCATCACTTCCTCATAAAAGTTGACCCAGCGATTCATTTCACCAAGAGCCACATTTCCTACGCAATGATCGATGTACTTTAAGCCGATTGCTTCGGTGATAAAGCTACTTTTGCGAGCTTGGTAGCCCGGTAGAAAGAGACCTTGGTAATTTTTTCGCTCCACGAAGGTATGTATCGTGTCCCCATAGGTTTGTATACTTGCTACCCGAACTTCTCCATGTTGATCTTGAAGCGTCTTTGGTGCTTCCACAGATACTGCTCCACGGCTAGTCGTTTCTTTCCAGGATTTCTCCGCGTCATCCACCCAAAGCGCGAGCACTTTGACTCCATCTCCATGTTGCTTGATGTGTGTATTGATGGGATGATCTGCCGAAAGGGGAGAAGTGAGCACTAGGCGGATTTTTTCTTGCTTGAGGACATACGATGCGCGATCCTTAACCCCAGTTTCTGGACCAGCGTAGGCGATTAATTCAAAGCCGAATGCATACTGATAGTAGAGTGCGCTCTGCTTGGCATTGCCAACATAGAGTTCCACATAATCGGTACCGTTGATGGGGAGAAAGTCTTCAGTCATGGGTTGTATTTGGGTTAATTCTTGGGGCAAAGGTAAAAAAGTCCAGTCAAAAAATTTTCGATTGGTGCCGACTATTCCTGAGAATTTTCATTCAGAAACAGACTAATCCAAGCCATCAGTAAGAAGGAAATTGCCCAGGCACCATATCCAGGAATAAAACAACAAAGTAAAATCAAACTGTAGTAAATGGGCGCCAATACTCCTCCAATTACGAACTTCCATGTACTGGTAAATACCTCATCTTCCATTTGAGGAGCAATTCCAAAAAGCCAAATCCAATACAAGGGAAAATGAAATAGTTTCATCAGCTTATTGCCTAGGTAGCCAGCCATTTTGACTTTATTAGGTACTTGATTTTCATTTAAAAATCGCTCCACATCTTCTTTGCTGCAGACATCCACTTGGTTTGAAAGCAGGCGCTCCAAGGTTTCTTCGTAGTTGTCATTTGGAAGGTCTACCACCAATGATTTTAAAGAGGTTTCTACTTGCCTGGTTAGCTTTACGGCCTGAGAAGGATCGGGATCAACGGGAATTGGTTTCCCAATGCTAATTTTCGCCGAGCTTCCTGATTTTTTATGAGCGCTGTATTGAATGCCAACGGGTACAATAACTGGTTTAAGTTCTGGAAAGGCTGCTAATACCCCATAAGCCATCCGGGTGAATCCTTTACTGAGTGGGCGGATATTCCGAACTATGCTGTGGTTGCCCTCTGCAAAAATAAGTACCGATCCATTTTGCTGTAGGACTTGATTTGTTTTTTGAAAAGTCCGCTGGTTTTGAGGAATGGTGGAAAAACCATCCAAAACACGATAGACTGGCAACATTTGGACGAGGTCTAACAAATAAGCAGCGATTGGATTTTTGAATACTGCAGCACGAGTCAAAAAGTAGGGGCGAATTGAAATATGTGCGGCGACCACCAAAGGGTCGATTAACGCATTTTGATGGTTGGCAACAAGGATTATAGGCTGGTTATGCGGTAAGTTTTCTCGACCCTGCACGATTATTTTTTTGTAATAGACATGCAAGGCTGTTTTTATGAGAAACCTTAGGAAGATGTAAATGCCTTTTTTCATGTGTACTTTCTCCAAAAACCGGCTACGATGATTCCTGAAATGAGATGCCAAATTCCCCACCAAGCAGTAAGTATTGCCATTCCTCCAAGTCCTGAGAAGAAACTAAAGATTAGTACTAGCCCTAAGCCTGAATTTTGAATTCCTGTTTCTATGGAGATGGTTTTCACATCTTGGAATGGCAATCTTGCTAGTTTGGCCGTGAGAAATCCTCCTGCCAAGCCCACAAAATTGTGCGCAAGAACCCACAAGAAAATTGCCCCGATGTAGGCCATGAAAAGCTGGTAATTACCGAATAAGGCAATCACAATCAAGGCTCCAAAAATGAGTAGGCTAATTGGTTTTATTGCTTTTGCTAGTTTTTTAGCCAGTTTAGGAAACTTGGAAGCGGTAAAAATCCCGAGTAGTAATGGGAAGCCAAGAATGAGGACTATGGTTAAAAAGACATCGAAGGGGTCAAGGCGAACTTCTTGAAGAAGCAGGGCGGTAGGAGCATAGGACTTCGACCAAAAGGAGAAATTTAATGGAGTGAGGATGATGGCAGCAATACTAGAAAATGCGGTTAGGCTGACAGATAGCGCAATATTTCCCTTAGCTAAGCTGGTTAAAAAATTAGAAACATTTCCTCCTGGACAAGCCGCAACTAGAAACATGCCTAGCGCAATACTTGGGGGTGGATTTGAAACCGAAACCAACACCCAGGTTAAAAAAGGCAATACAAGGAATTGAGAAATAACACCCAGGATAAAGCCCTTAGGATTTTTGGCAAGGTATTGGAAATCTGACCATTTCAACTCCAAAGCAACTCCGAACATGATTATTGCTAGCGCAATATTCAGCCCAAGTAAGTTGTCTGGGGAAAAATTGAGGTGAATTGAATCTAGTGCATCGGGTGAAGCCATTGCCCTAAAATCAAATTAATAACGGAAAAATCAAAATTACTGGGGAAGGTAGAATTGATTTTGAGTAGTCAAATCGATTTAATTCTTTGCAACTTTACCAATTCCACTCACTTCTTTTTTGAGGATTCTTGGATTTCCAGAATAGCTTACTTTTCCTATCCCATCTACTACCAAAGAAAGATCGCCAGTACAGTGAACCTCTACATTTCCAATTCCTGAGCTATTGATTTCCATGTCTTTGACGATTAGGTTGGATGCATCCAAATTCCCTACTCCATTGTTGGTAAAAAAGGCCTTGTTTGCCTTGCCTTCAAGGTTGATATTGCCTACCATATCAAAGTCGGCATCGATTTGTTGCGCATCCAAATCAAGCTCTAGATTGCCGACACCAGAACCGATTAGACGAACATCTCCTACCTTAAAAGTCCCCTGAGTTTTCACATTACCTACGCCATCGTATTTCAGCTCTTTCAGGTCTTTCAAGCTCAGGTTTATTCTGAGTTCATTTTTGTCAAAGAAATTATCGCCTAAATTCTCTTCCATAGAAAGGGTTAGCAAATCCCCGTCTTGATCTATCAATAGTTTTTTAATCATATTTTCATCTCCCACCACTTCAATGGATTCCTGGTCCGATTGGGTGATTGTCAAATTGAAAACCCCATCCAGTTGAAGACGTGTTACTCCAGTTAGGTTCTTTTTCTCTTGAACAGGAGCCGTTGAAACGGAATAATTTCTTTCTCCACAAGAGAGTGAGAGTAACAACAAAGGGATCGCGAGGAATTGGAAGATGGATTTCATAGCATGTTGGTTTAAAGAGTAGTAAGCCAAAAATAGACCAAAAGAAAAATCGTCCTTTTTACAGCTTATTGCTGCTTTTTACGCTTTTTTCTGTTCGGAAATGAACAAATAAAACCCAATTTGTTCATTTCCGAAGGTGTATTTTTTAGGAAAACGAACTTTCAAGGGTCTGTTTAAAATTCCTGTCTAGTAAATACGTCGTAATTCTTGACTTGGTTTCAAATGGACGGTTTACCCTTGAGCTTTTGAAAAATACTAGTTTGATGCTCTTTTTTAGAAAAAACCTTCAAAACAATAAAATAAGCGATCATAGTAGAACCAATTCCAAGTAAGGCGCCAGCCCAGACATCCATCAAAAAGTGTTGCATTAAATAGACTCTACTAAACCCAACTATAAAGGCAATTCCCATTAATAAGGAATGAACTTTCATTTTTTTGGGGAGTACCAAATAAAAAAAAGAAGCAAGCATAAATACCGAGGTAGTATGTCCCGAAGGAAAACTTCCCCAATGGTGGAGCTCAACACCTGGTATTTCATAAAATGGGATATCCTTGAAAAATTCTGCTGGCCTCGGCATTCCAGGAAACACCCATTTCTTTCCAATGTGAACCAGAACTAAATGGATAATGGAAGAAAAAGTGAGTAAGGCTAAATAGCAGTACTTATGAAAAATGAATAAGACAAACGGGATAATCAAAATCAAACCGTCTCCAAGGTGGGTGATGTTCGAGAAAAAGGCATCCAAAATTGGATGATGGTATTCATTTATTTTTAGTTCGATCGCGCCTTTATCATAAAATGGGAGTAGTGCTAGTCCAAAAAAAAGGATACCAAAAAAGTAAGTAGCAAGGACTGAAGCTTTATTCTTCTTTTTGAACGTCATATCCTAAAAGTACCGGATGGTTGATTTATAATTATTTCCTAAAAGTTAGGAAAAAATTAAGTTTATCAAGTAGGTAAAACAACCTAATGAAAGGTCATATCGAATTTAATCTAGTTCTCTCAGATCTACCGGAACTACTCGCGATACACCCGCTTCAATCATGGTAATGCCGTAGATGATGTCCGTACTGGCCATGGTGCGCTTGTTGTGCGTAACAATTATAAACTGGCTTTCCGCACTGAATTTATGGATGATTTGGTTGAATTTATCAATATTGGCATCATCCAAAGGAGCGTCCACTTCATCAAAAATACAGAATGGAGCAGGTTTGAGGAGGTAAATTGAGAAAAGTAGGGAAGTGGCAGTCAAGGTTTTTTCACCTCCACTTAGCTGATTGATGGTTAAAGGGCGCTTTCCTTTCGGTTTGGCCATAATTTCAATGGCTGACTCAAGCGGATTCTCTGGATCCACCAAAGTTAGATCGCAGTCGTCTTCCTCAGTAAATAGGGAGCGGAATACGCGCACAAAGTTTTCTTTGATCTTCCCAAAAGCATCCAAGAATGTTTCCCTTGCAACCAAGTCAATTTCTGAAATGGTGGATAGGAGGGATTCCTTGGCCTGAATCAAGTCTTCTTTTTGGGAAATGATGAAATCGTATCTAATCTTTATTTCATCGTAAGCTTCCATTGCCATGGGGTTGATCGGCCCTATTCTATCTAACTTTTCCTTATGTTTTTGTACAATTTCTTTTAGGTCCTCCTCCCTTAATTCTTCAAATTCAGAATCAACCAAGGGGTTTTCTGCCATGAGGGTCTCCAATTCTATATCAAACTCAACATTCAGTCGTTCCTTCATGCCCGCCATTTTGAGGCGTACCTCATTAATTTGGTTTTGAAGTGCCAAGACCAATTCATCGTAGGCTTCTTTGGCTTTTTGTAAACTTCGAATTCGAGTATCTAGCTCATCAATGGCTCCTCGCTCACCATAGTAGTTCTTTTCGGCCTCTGTTACCCCTAATTCAATTCCCTCTTTTTCTGAATAGAGCTCAATCAACTCCTCATCCTTAACTTCATGGCTCTCGAGTAGCGTTTTGATTTCACCATCCAACTGTGTTAGCTCCTCTTGATACTTCTCAATTCTATCTTTTGAGCTCTCGAATGCCGTTTGTTTGAACTCGATCTCTTGTTCGGCACTAGTTACCCGATTGAGCTGCTGGATGTAGGTAATATTTTCTTGATTAAAGAGCTGTGACTTCTCAGAAAGGATCTTTAAAACCGTCTCCAACTCTTCAGTTACTTGTTCTAATTGCTCATTTAAATCTTCAAAATGAGCATTTTCTTTGACTAGTTGAGGTTGAATTTCTTCCAAACTTTCTTGGAGTGATTCGATTCTAGCTAAAATATCCTCACGCTTGGTTGCATTGGAGTACAGCAATTCAGCAAGCTGCTCTTTTTTTGTTCGAACAGATACAAAGTCTGAGTTTAGCTCCTGCAGTCGTGCCTGGCTCTGTTCCAAATCCTTCTTATAGCTCAGCTCCTTCAATTTGGACAAGTCTCCAAGCTTCTGGTCTAGGTTGGCACGAGAGGTACTTACTTTTTTATGGAGTTCTTTGATTTCTTTCTCTAATTTTTCGAGGTTTTTGGCTCGGCCAATTCGTTTTCCTTCGAATAAACCCACAGAACCACCAGAGAGCGAAAATTTCTTTTTGATGTATTTGCCAGATTCTGATAAAAACACGCCCTCTTTTTGGCTAGGAAAATCAGGGTAATCTCCCTGAACGATGTAGACATTGTCCAGAATAAAATTGATCAGTCGGCTGTATTTGACTTCAAACTCAATGATTTTAGTTGCTGCCAGTGCATTTGGAAATACCTGAGCTTTGCTAGGGGAAAATTTCTCAAAGTGTTCCAAAATGAAAAAATTGGCTTTTCCTCGAGCGGCATCACTAAGTAATTGAATTGCAGCAATAGCTTCTTGCTCTGTCTCAACAACATAGTAGTTGAGGTAATTTTCAAGATAGTTTTCAATGGTTACTCTGTATTTTTCATCTGTTGTGAGCAGGTCAGAGAGTAGGGGAACATCCTTACCCCAGCTTTGATTCTTCTTTAAAAATTTGATGGCTTCGGGAAAGCCTTCTAAGTTTTCAACCAATGATTTTGTGAGGTTGAATTCGTTGGTTTTCGAATCGAGCTTTCTTGAGAGTTGGGTTAGCTCTTCTCGGATTACCTCGATGATTTTATTTGTTTCCTCTACCTTTTGATCTTGCTCTTCCTTTTTTTGTTTGAGTAAATCATAATCCTGCTGTGCTTTATCTAATTGCACTTTTACTAGAACTAGACTTTGTTCAAACTCTACCAAATTGGCTGTTTGTGAGCTGTCATCTGAGGACGTTCTTTCTAATTCTTGCTTCAGGGTAGACCATTGAATTTGTTTGATTTCAACCTCTTTTCCAGCTTGATAAACCCGTTCTTTAATTTGAGATACTTTAAGACTTAGTGCCTTATGTTGCTCTTGTTTCGCAGCAGTTTTGGTTTTTTGGAGCTCGTATTCTTCACGTAGTTGTGCAACCAATAGTTCCTTTTCTGCTAAAATCTTTTGAGCCCCCTCTTTCTCTTGCTCAATGGAGCGAATTGCAAAAGCAGCTCGTTCATTCGATTTGCGATCTTGATCAATTTGTTCGCGTAGCGCTTGGGATCGGTCTTCTAGAAATCGAAGGCGCTCATTTTTTATTTTTTTGTCCGATTCAAAGGTTCTGATTTTGTTGACTTGTTCGTTCAGGGCTTTTTGCCTTGATGCTAGCAACTTCTCTTTTCCAATTAAATCTGATTTGGAGGAACTTAACTGAGCTTCTAGGGCTATTATTTGGGATTGAATCTCTAGTTTGTGATCAGATTCTTGTTGGATTTTTGTTTGCGCATCCACCAATCCCAACTGAAGTTGTTCCAAGGATTTTTTTGCCAAGTTGATGCTTGCAACTCGGTAATCTGCTTTAATTTCAAAATATTTAGCAGCTTGCTTTGCTTGTTTTTCTAGAGATTTTAAATTTTTATCAATTTCAAAAAGTAGGTCTTCAACGCGTGATAAGTCAGCGTCTGTGTCCTCTAATTTCCGTAGGGTTTCTCGCTTTCTATTTTTGAACTTGGAAATTCCAGCAGCTTCTTCAAAAAGTTCCCGACGGGAATTATTCTTATCATTAAGCAACTCATCGATCATCTTCAATTCGATGATTGCATATGAGTTGGAATTAATTCCAGTGTCGAGGAATAGATTAGTAATGTCTTTTAATCGGCAGGTGATCCCATTAATTTGATATTCACTCTCTCCGCTTCGGTAATACCTACGTGTGATGGTCACATAGGTGTACTCAGTGGGTAATAAATTTTTTGTGTTCTCGAAAGTGAGTGATACCTCTGCTAGATTGGTTGGTTTTCTATTTTTTGTTCCGTTAAAAATCACATTCTCCATTTTGTCAGAGCGGAGCATTCGTGATTTCTGTTCTCCCAATACCCAACGTATTGCATCCACTACATTGGATTTACCACAACCGTTTGGACCTACCACACCCGTAATACCCTTGTCAAAGTGGATGACCATTTTGTCACCAAAACTTTTGAAACCTTTGATTTCCAGCTTGCTAAGTAGCATTGATAATTTTAATTGGGAATAAGGGTTCAAAATAGCTTGAATCTAGGAATTAGTCAAAAAAATCAATGAAATCAGGCTTTTTTAGCATTGAAAATGCGAGGGCCTTTTTTGAAAAAGAGGAGAGAATTCTTTTTCACAACTTTTTGAATTACCTTACCTCCATGGATTTTGGACAGATCATCTATATCGTGGCTATAGTAGCCTACTTTCTGTATCGGGCGAGTTCTAAAAAGAAGAACACCACAGTTCCTGATGCGGAAGACACCAGCCCCGAAGAACCTAAAAAAGGCTTTACCTTCGAGGAGCTCCTTCGAGAAATCCGGGAAGCACAAACTCCTAAATTTCCTGAATTGGAGCCAGAGCCGGCTCCTATGCCTAAGCCAAAATCTACGTATACTCCACCAATCCAAGATAGACCAGTTATACAATCCACTACTCCCCAGGAAGTAATTCTCTCCGAAGGGCTGGATTATGAATACAGCTATTCTCAACCCAAATCCAAGCCTTCTTATGGCGATGTTGAGCATTCTAGCCTTGATTCAGAGCAATCCAGACCGGTTTCTTATGAATTACCAAAGAAACAAAAGAATCCCTATGCGGAGTTATTGAAAAATCCCAAGTCTATTCGTGATGCTGTGGTGGTTAGCGAAATTTTAAAACCAAAATATTTTTGAGCTGGGGATAAACAATTTCATTACAAAACGATTGTAATACTGATACTTACAGGATTTAAATCGTTGAAGCAAGATGAAAAATAATCAATTCCACAATTCAGGTACCCTTTCCGCATCAAGAAGGAAATTCCTAGAAAAAGCAGGCTTAGCAACTGTAGTAAGTACTTTTGGTATTTCATTTTTTACATCCTGTGTAAGTTCAGAGGAACCCGACGATACGACTACTCCTCCTAATCCAACCGCTCCCAATGGAATTACCATTTCAGGAAATACGGTACAGGTGAATCTGACTATTCAAAACAAGCTGGCCGCTTCAGGAGGTTGGTTGTTGATTACTTCTGCCAAAACTTTGGTAGCAAATCTCAATGGTGCCTATGTGGCTTTGACTTCCGTGTGCACCCACTCACAATGTTCTGATAGCTGGGCTTTTACCAATAATCAATTTACCTGTACCTGTCATAATTCCATTTTTGATACCGCAGGAAAAGTGGTACAAGGCCCGGCAGGTCAACCTTTAGATGTATATAAAACTTCTGTTTCAGGTTCTACTCTCACGATCAACAAGTAAGGTTTTTCCTGATCGGTTTTTGTCCTTAGGTCAAATTCATTTTTGGTCTCAATTCTTCAGGGGATTGAGACCTTTTTTTTTATCCATATAAATCGACAATTAGTGTCAACATTTAGTATGGTAATTTTCATAATAGTATTTTTGGACACTAATCGTCAAAAATATGGCCCAATCCAGCCCCGTTGAACAGCAGAAGATTTTGCGAGTATTCAAATTGATTAACTTGCTGCAAAGCACCATTGGCAAGCCCGTGCATCGCTTGGCAGAGTTACTGCAAACTGACGAGCGGACCATTTATAGGTATTTTAAACTGTTGGAGGCGTTGGGATTCGTAGTCGTAAAGGAATTTAGCAAGTACAAGATTCAAGAGCGACCTGAATATTTGCCCAAGCCGAATAGCAACACCACTTTTTCTACGGAAGAGAGTCAATGGCTTAGTAGCGTGTTGGAAAGTCAAGGAAAAGGCAATTCACTGAAAGATGCAGTGGTACAAAAATTGAACCTTCAAGCTGGGGTGAAACTCACTACGGAAGATTTGTTTAAGGCTAATCTGGGTCGATTAGTAGATGTAATTGCACAAGGAATCACGAATAAAAAGCAGATTTGGATCAAGGATTATTATTCCTTGCGGAGTGATACTGTATCTGATCGCTTGGTAGAGCCTGTTGGATTTACTTCTGATTACGAACATGTTCATGCGTTTGAACAGGAAAGTCAATCCATGAAAATGTTTAAAATTGAGCGAATGGGAGAGGTGGTCATTGCTTCCGAGAGCTGGAAGTCGGAACTGGCACATGAACTTCCAGAGCAGGCGTTATTTGGATTTACGGGTAAAGGAAAGTTTCACATCAAACTAAAGCTGAGCAAGAAAGCCTACCAGCTCATGGTAGAGGAACATCCAACTGCACGACCATTTATTCAGATTAAAAACCGCAACCAATATTTTTTTGAAGGGGAGATCCCTCATCTTCCAGGCTTGGCGCGGTTTATTTTAAGTCTTCCAGGTGAAATCAAGGTAGAAGAAGGTACCGAGTTAAAAGCCTATTTGACAGAGCAGATTCAGAAAGGATTCTTCTAGGCTTGGTGCTCGTCTCTTAGGAGATCGTTACTGGTTTTAACAGGGTTGAAGGTCAGTAAGGGAACCTCAACGAAAAGTGTGTTCCAATCAGCCATGGCTCCATTCCATAATCCAGGTAGTTCCAAAGCCTTCAGTACCTTGCCGCTTTTTGATTTTTCGGTAATGAATCCCGTATTCATATCTCTAAAATGAAGTAAATCAAATGCTTTCCCCTGGTAATCTCGAGTGGCGCAGACCAAATCTACTGGGTTAAAATGTGTGGATGCTTGCAGATGGCCTAAGGATTCAGCATTTGAAGTATCAATTTGAGCAGTTTCTAGGATTTGAAGAGACTGGGTTCCATCCTTTTCTTGGATCCAGAAGGGGCCTCCACCAGGTTCCCCAGTGTTTTTGACCATTCCACAGACGCGAATGGGGCGATTGAGTTTGGTTTTAAAAAATGCCGCCTGATCATTTAAACTACCTTCTTGTATTGATTCAGGTACTATTCCACCCAAATCGTTACTGTAAACCTGCATTGCAAATTGTACTGAACTGCTGGAAATTTCCAGATCGAGTGCTTTTAAGGCTTGGAATATGCGGGCTTGAACTTCAAGCAACCAACCAGCAAGGGCCATTTTGTAAGTTTGAGTGATTGGTTTTAGCCGATCTGGAACTACGTTATCAATGTTTTTAATGAAAATTAAATCTGCTGAAATCTCATTTAGATTTTCCAAAAGTGCTCCATGTCCAGCAGGTCTAAACAAAAGACTTCCATCCTCTTCCAGAAAAGGCTCATTCGAAGCATTCACGGCGATGGTGTCCGTGGATTTTTTTTGTTGGGAAAAGGCAACCTTAAATTCCAAGCCCGTTTGTTCGCTTAGTCTTGGAAGATGCCGATTAATTTCAGCTTCAAATCCTTCTTCGTGTTCGGGAGATACCGTAAAGTGAATTTGAACTTCTCTATTTACTCCTACACCATACTGTGTGCCTTCAATCAAATGCTCCTCAGCAGGACATCTGTTCCCATCCGCATAGGCATGAAAGCGTAAAAGACCTTTGGGCAGGTTTCCATATCCTAAACCTGAATCTGTTAGTAAGCTGGCTACTAGCTTTTTATACTCTTTTTTTTCGAGAAGGCTTGCGATGGATTCATCTTGCTGCTGAAGCAGCGCATCCAAGTCTTGGTAAAAAGCAAAT
>Ga0114975_10001247_pt1 | contig 18381 bp, 16 predicted proteins | sample S_130626_EF_Meta_FD_87031 | JGI IMG/M metagenome (GOLD analysis project Ga0114975, IMG submission 87031) | Freshwater microbial communities from Lake Simoncouche, Canada to study carbon cycling - S_130626_EF_MetaG | ecosystem: Environmental > Aquatic > Freshwater > Lake | place: Lake...
CCACACACTACTTTCGCGCACTTAGATGCAACAACAGTGTTGTCTCGTCCGATTTCAGAGCTTGGTATCTACCCAGCTGTGGATCCACTTGACTCAACATCACGCATCTTGGATCCACGCTACATCGGAGAGCACCATTTCCGTGTTGCTAACCGCATCAAGCAGATTTTGCAGCGATACAAGGATCTACAGGACATCATTGCGATTCTCGGTATTGATGAATTGTCAGAAGATGACCGTGTTCTTGTAGGTCGAGCACGTCGTATCCAGCGCTTCTTGTCACAGAACACATTCGTAGCGAAGGTGTTTACAGGAATCGACGGATCATTCGTTCCGCTTTCAGAGACAATCGAGGCATTCGAAGCACTTGCAGATGGAAAGTACGATCATATTCCTGAGCAGGCATTCTTCATGTGCGGTGGTCTTGCAGATGTAGAGCGCAATGCAGCTGAACTAGCAGCAAGTTTGGCAAAGTAAAAACATGACACTTAAAGTCGAACTCGTATCTCCAACAGAGCGCGTATGGTCGGGCGAAGCTACATCAGTTTCTGCTCGTACCGTCGAAGGTGACATCGGTGTTCTCACCGATCATGCACCACTCTTTGGAGTACTTGTCGACGGTCAAGTTGTGATTCACTGTGTAAACGGTGAAGATAAAGAGTTTAAAGTCAGTGGAGGCTTCTTGTCGGTCTCAAACAACCGCGTTTCAATTCTTACCGAGTCAATTAATTAAGGGCTAGCGGACATTCATTACTAGAACGAGATTGCATTTATTCTCACCTTAAAAGTAACCAGTTAGCGCCTGAAATTGCCGGATTCTTTTCATTTCGGGCCTCTAAAATGAATTCAAAATACAATAGAAAGTCTTCACAGAATTACTGCAAATCGGTAGGCTTTGGACTATGAGTTGCCCATTCTGCGGAACAGGTTTATCGACAGTTGCGGCAATCTGCCCAAGTTGCAAAAATCAGTTACCAGAAGCACATTTGATTCCATATTACTCAGTAGCACTTGCACGCAATAAAGCTTTGGCTCAAGCTGACCGGCGTGCAGAACTTGACGCAATAGTGAAGAAGGAAGCTGCAGCAAGATCGGCATTGCTAATTGAAGCCCGCGAACGGGCAAGGATTGAAAAAGAACGTGCGCGAGTCGAAAGTCTGCGCAAGGCCAATGAATTACAGACTCGGTATGTGGCTGAAGCAGCAGAGGCTCGGTTACGACGCGAGGCATTTTTTACACGCAACCGTATTAAGTTAATTGCATGGGGCACGGCAGCTCTTGTGTGCGTAACTGCTTTAGTGGTGACAATTAACATGCTTCGGCCAGAGGCTATCGGGATTGCAGCTTCAGAACCGGAGATCCGGGTGCAACCTTGTATTGCATTGGGCAATGCGGCAAAGAAATCAATTACGCTTCTCAACAACACCCTCGATGGATTTCGCGAGGGTGGGCTTACAGCAGCCGAAATTAGGGCGTTAGGAGAATCGGCTAGAAATATACAAACAGAACTTTTGTCCTCGACTATTGGACAGGCAAATGAACTGCCAGAAGTTGAGGGTAGCGTTTTATCTTTCGCAAACGTACTCGGAACGTTTGAACAGTCTTTATTGGGATTGGAATCTGAGTCCATGATCCTTTCAAAGGCAACTGGCCCAGTACATGAAGTTGCTAAAGAAGCTGAGCAAGTGTGTAAGTCATCAGGTTTTTACAAACAATTCAACGAAGCATCGGGATGGAAGTAATATAGATGAGTAATTATTGTACTTGTACAGTTGATGTAATCTCGGCTGCTGGATTTTCGTTTCGTGATGGTGTTGCATATTGCAACCACTGTTCTAAACCTGAAGTGAGTTCTGGCCAGGCGAAGGTAACCAAGCCAGAAGGAACTGGCAATTTGATTGCGGACTTATTCGACTTCAAACTTATACGCTTTGTTTCAGTCTCGTATTTCAAACTTCTCTACGCAATCACTGTCATTCTTTGGACCATTGTGGCTGTTATTGCATTTATTTATGTGCTGTCTAATGCCCAATATGTCTCTGGTGGTATCGTATTTTTATTCCTTCTAGGAATTCCGACTGTATATTTCTTGCTTCTCATATATACCCGGATGAGTATCGAACTCATTGTGAATTTCTTTGCAATCGGCAAGGACATAAAGGAGCTTAAAGAAGCATCTCGTTAGAAGCTCTTTGTTCATTGCTCAGACTGGTTGTAAGTCTTAGAACCAGGACTAATGATGCTAAGTGTTTACTCGCGGGTGACGTTAGCGCCGAGGCCTTGTAACTGCTCGGCAAAGTTCGGATAGCCACGGTCTACGTGGAAAGCCTGATCTACAGTCGTTTCACCTTCTGCAACTAATGCGGCCAGAATTAAGCCCGCGCCGGCGCGGATATCGTGCGCTTCAACTGGTGCGCCAGAGAGTTCTTCAACGCCAGTAATAGATGCGTGATGTCCATCTACGCTCACTTGTGCGCCTAATCGGCTCAGTTCATTAACAAACATAAAGCGGGACTCAAAGACATTTTCAGTCACCAGGGAATGCCCATCAGCAATGGCGTTTAATGCAATAACCATCGGCAGCAAATCGGTTGGGAATCCTGGATAGGGAAGAGTTGCCACATCAATTGCTTGTGGTCGCACATCCATCTTTACACGGATGCCATCTGCAGTCGATGTGATGATGGCACCTGCCGATGCTAACTTTTCTAAAGGTAGTTCGAGATGTTCTGGACGCGCACCATGAATTGTGATGTCACCACGAGTCATGGCAGCAGCAAATGCCCATGTTCCGGTGATAATACGGTCGGTGATTGTTGTGTGATCCGTTGGATGCATTACATCAACACCGGTAATTGTGATTAGCGGCGATCCAAGTCCTTCAATCTTTGCACCCATGGAAATTAAGAATTCACCTAGGTCAACGATGTCTGGTTCGCGTGCAGCGTTATCAATTGTTGTTACACCCTTTGCTAACACAGCAGCGGTCATGATGTTTTCAGTTGCACCAACACTTGGGAAATCAAGCTGTACAGGCGCTCCTGTTAAACCATTGGGAGCTTGCGCAATGACATAACCATGTTCGATATGGGCTTTTGCACCCAGTGATTCAAGACCTTTAATATGAAAATCTAAACCTCGAGAACCAATTGCATCCCCACCTGGCAGTGCAACATCTGCTTGACCAACACGGGCAACAAGTGGGCCTAAGACATTGATTGAAGCACGCATTTTTCGAACTAAATCGTAATCTGCACGATGTGTTGGCTCTTGTGGAACTGTGATTGTGACCGTATCTGCGCCGCGCACAACTGTGCAGCCAAGCCTGGTTAATAGGTCGGCCATGATGTCAACATCGGCAATATCTGGAACATTGCGAATTGTTGTTGTTCCTGCGGCCAACAACGAGGCTGCCATAAGCTTTAATACCGAGTTCTTGGCACCGGTTACAGAGACTTCGCCGCGCAGAGGGGTTCGGCCAACTATGCGGAAGCGATCGTGGGATGCCATAGGCGCAGTCTACTTATAGGCTAGGCACATGGTTAATTTAACGCGTATTTACACAAAGACCGGCGATGATGGAACAACTTCCCTAGGGGACATGAGTCGTACTTCAAAAAATGACCCTCGTCTTGAAGCCTATGCCACAGTTGATGAAGCTAACTCTGCTATCGGTGTTGTGCTTTCTACTGATCAATTAACTGATGAAGTACGCGCATTGTTAGTGCGTATTCAAAATGATTTATTTGATGTTGGCGCAGATCTATGTACGCCAGTTGTTGATTCGCCAGCCTTTGAACCATTGCGTGTGTTGGAATCACAGGTTACATATCTAGAAGAACAGATTGATCATTTCAATTCTGATCTTGAATCATTACGTTCATTTGTATTGCCATCTGGGACAGCTGCAGCTGCGCATCTTCATGTCGCCCGCACAGTTGTTCGTCGAGCAGAACGCCGCACTTGGAGCGCCATCCATTCATTTGGCGGGGGAGTTAATCCTTTGACTGCAAAATACCTTAACCGTTGTTCTGATCTTCTATTTGTTCTTGCTCGTTACGCAAACAAGGAAATTGGCGATCAACTGTGGGTTCCAGGAGCTAATCGCTAAGGAGCAACTGTGTATGTTGTTCCAGGAACTTTTTCCACCGGAACTTCAGTATGACAAACGGCTCTAATATTTGACACTGTGTGACGCAGCTCGATCGGTTCGCCACTTACTATCAAGATCGTTGTGTACTTCTTTGCCGCAGTTTTGCCAATGGTTGTGCGGACTGTGCCAAAAAGTTTTATTGTTGAATCTTCAGGAGAAGTCGCGCCTTTGACATTTGCGGTAACGACCCACCATTTACAACTATCTAATGATGTGACCTGAACCGCGCCACAGGAGAACTTTTCACAGACTCTAACTCCATCTACTTTCCGAGCTAACGCCGCAGTCAGAGCTTTGTCATTGGAAGCTAATCCCACTAGCTCTTTGGCAGTTGGAATCTTTATGAATGTGTTTCCGACTTTACTCGGGGTAAACCCTTTTGGGGGCCAGACTGGAGAAGGAGATGGAGTCAATGTTGGCTTGGCTTTAGCCAAGGAGGTGAGAGATGCAGTGTTAGCAACCGGCATGGCAACCATAAGCACCAGAACAATTGCAATGAGCCGTTTAATCACGATCCCACTTGAACTTTCGGACACTAAAGAAGATTCCAATTACTAGCCACACTAGAAGAATCACAACCGTTTTGCCGGTTTCCCAACCTTTGGCAACTTCTTGGCTGGCAAAAGAATCTGGCAAGAACACTGAGCGCATTCCTTGTGTCAACCACTTCAACGGGAAAATTGCTGCAACTTGTTGCATCCATGTAGGTAGCTGAGTAAACACAAAGAAAACACCGCTGAAGAATTGCAAAATGATCACGATAGGGGAGACAACTGCTGATGCACCGCGGCCACTTTTTGGAACAATAGAAAATGCAATACCAAGGGCAGTTGAACAGGCACTACCCAACAGGACTAGCCAGGAAAAAGTGATCCACTTATTGATATCTGTTGGCAATTCGACCCCGAAGAATAGAATGCCAAATCCTAAAAGCAAAAGAATTTGAATAACCATGCTTATAAAAATCAGAATTGATTTGCCAATAAAGTAACTAGATGCCGGCATAGGAGTTCCGCGCAGACGCTTTAGTGCTCCAAAGTCACGTTCCAAAGGAATAGTGATGGCAAGTGCTTGAAATCCTGTATTTACTAATCCCGATGCAATCATTCCAGCAAGAAAGTATTGTGAAAAAGTGACATCTGGTGCAATTGTGTCTTTAAATACTGAACCAAATATGGCAAGCAAAATGACAGGGAAAAGCAATGTAAATACGACGGATTCACGCTGACGAGCGAATTGACGAACCTCTAGATTTCCACGACGAATACCTAAAGACAGCGCGCTAGGAATTTTACTCATGCGAGCCACCAATCATTTCAAGATAGATATCTTCAAGTGATGGTCGTGAAACAACTAGCTCCGGAACCTCACCACCAAAGTGTGAAGACAACTTTGCTACTAATTCAGTTGGGTTGTCTGATCGTTCAGATTTGGTGATTTCTCCATCTCGCCATGCCACTGTGGCTTGGGAGGTTGCGCGGCCACCTAGTTCGGCAGGGGTTGAAACTTCGATTATTATTCCGCCATTAATCACTGCAACGCGGTCTGCTAGCGCTTCAGCTTCATCTAAATAATGGGTGGTTAGAACGATTGTCGTCCCATCGCTCCGCAGATTCTGAATCAGAGCCCAAAAAGCGCGGCGAGCTTCAGGGTCAAAACCAGTTGTTGGTTCATCGAGGAACAAGAGTTCAGGATTTCCGATGATTCCAAGTGCCACATCTAGTCGACGGCGCTGACCACCTGAAAGATTGCGAATAAGGGCATTTTCTTTTTCGACTAAACCAACTGAGTGAATTACTTCATCGACATTTCGTGGGTTTGAGTAATACCCACTGAAATGATCAATTGTTTCTAAAACTGTTAAGTCGCCCGCATCAGCAGAACTTTGCAAGACGATGCCAATACGATCTCGCCATTTGCGAGATTCATGGCCCCGAGTTTGTGGATCAAAGCCCAAAACAGAGACAGTCCCAGAGTCCCTTGTTCTAAAGCCTTCCATGATTTCTACAGTGGTTGTCTTACCTGCTCCATTTGGACCGAGCAGAGAAAAGATCTCGCCATCTTCGATTTCAAGATCTACACCGCGCACAGCGTGAACATCGCCATAGCTTTTTTTAAGGCCTTTTACTTCGATGAGGCTCATGTGGCTACTTTACTATGCGAAAATACACCTGTGAGCCCGCGTAGAAACTACCCAAAGAAGCGGGTTAAGCCCGAAGAACCTCGGGAAATCAATATCGCATCTACGGGTGAGAGCACAGAAGAACATAGTGACGGCACCTATGTTGTTCGCCGCTTAACTGGATCTGGTTCAACAAAGCCATATCGCTGTCCTGGTTGTGATCAATTAATTCCACTTGCAACTCCACACGTTGTTGCATGGCTTGAATACGATGAAGATGGTCGTCGACACTGGCACACAGCATGCTGGGCTAAGAAAAATAAACGGCGCCCAAATACAGAACGTACTCGTAACGCTCCTCGTTTTTAGCCTAGCCGTCCCTTCAACAATTGTGTTGCTTTGATGACAAGGGTGTCATCTTTAGCACGGCGCTTAAAACTCAAAAACTTCAAAGGAATATTAAAACGAGTACGAACAACAGTACGTGGATATGTGTACTCGAGCAATCCTTCAGGACCATGTACGCGGCCATACCCACTGTCTTTAACTCCACCAAATGGAACAGATGAAATTGCTGCAAATGAAAAAGTTGAGTTAATTGCGACCATCCCACAATGCAACTGTGAAGCAATTTTCTTACCATGACGCTTAGACCAGATATTAGCTCCCAATCCATAACGCGATGCATTAGAAAGAGCAATAGCTTCCTGCATATGTGCCACCCGATTTACAATAATTATTGGTCCAAAGGTTTCCTCCCGAACTGCTGCAGATGATTCAGGAACATCAACCAAAATAACTGGTTGCACAAAAGGTGATTGAACCGATTTCAATGAACCATAGGCAAATTGCCCACCATCCTTTATCGCTGCTTTTATATGAGAAGCGATAACAGAGATCTGTGAAGGCATTGTTGCTGGGCCATAATTTCCATCGCCAGGAGCGCCTGCATGAATTTTCTGAGCAAGGGCTATCGCCTTTTCAATAAAGGCATCAGCAACCTTTTCATCAACATAGACCCGTTCAGCACCAATACAGGACTGTCCTGCATTGGCCATAGCAGACCAGATAGTTGCATCAACTGCGCGATCTAGATTGGCATCTGCTGCAACAATCACTGGATCTTTTCCACCACACTCCAAAACAACTGGCGTCATATTTGTTGCGCATGCTGCTGCCACTAATTTGGCGGTCTTAGTTGAGCCTGTAAATGACAACTTATCTATAGCACTGGCGCACAACGCATTTCCAGTTTCTGCTAAACCGGTGATGGTTGTAAAGATGTCGGCAAAGGGTGCAACAACATTAAAACTTTCTTCTAACCACACCCCAACACCAGGTGTGTACTCACTTGGCTTAAAAACAACGGTATTTCCTGCAGCTAATGCGTAAGCAATAGATCCAACAGGAGTAAAGATTGGATAGTTCCAAGGGCCAATAACACCCACAACGCCAACTGGAGATCTTTCAACTGTTGCAGACATGTTCGCCATTAATGCACCAGGGGCGCGATAAGAGGTACGCATTATGTCCTCAGCATGTCTGGCCGCCCAGCCGATATGACTGACCGCCATAGATGCTTCGAGCTTTGCGTCACTGATTGGCTTACCTGTTTCAAGTGATACCAGCGCAGCGATCTGATCAACATTCTTAATTATGTAACTGCTCCAGGCTAACAAAACTTTTTTACGTCCAGAAAATCCTAATGCGACCCACGAAATGCTTGCATCTCGGGCATGATCAACAATTTCTGCAACCGCTTTAGCTGAATAAATTGGATATGTACCTACAGCCTCACCATTAACGGGATTGTATGAATTAAAAGCTTTTGAAGATTTTGAAGTGACCATGCGAACAAGCCTAGTCGGGTATAGATAGGATTTGAAGTATGAGCGAGGTAGTGAGATCGAGCAGTGTCTTTGAATCTATTCGAACACCGTTTCATGTCACGACTGCTGATGGCGTTGATTTGATTGGCGAGGTTGCAGCACCCATAGCTCCTTCAAAGGGAGCAATACTCTGCTTACATCCACTGCCAACGGCTGGTGGAATGATGGATAGTCACATTTACAAGAAGGCCGCTAACCGATTACCAGCGATGACCGGAATAACTGTTGTTCGGTTCAATACACGTGGAACTTCAAGTGAAGCTGGTAGCAGTACCGGAAATTTTGATAACGGAAATGCTGAACACTTTGATGTTGAAGCAATGCTCACATATTGCTTTGATACCTTGAAATTAGAAAATCTCTGGGTATTTGGTTGGTCCTTCGGGACGGATTTAGCTCTCCAGCATGCGAAGGATCCACGACACAAAGGGCTGATCTTATTAAGTCCACCATTGCGCACAACTACAGATGAACAACTTAGATATTGGAATACAGATTCGCGACCAATCGTTGCCTTAGTACCCGAACTTGATGATTATCTAAAGCCAGATGAGGCACGACAAAGATTTGCAGTTGTTCCCACATTGAAAATAACTGCAGTCGAAGGCGCGAAACATTTGTGGATTGGCGAACCATCAGTACATCGTGTTCTATCCGAGATAAACAGCATCGTGACCGGCGATAATGCGCCGCTTCCAACTGAGTTTTAACTGTTATTTGCGCGAGGAATAACTACTTCGTCAAGGATTAAGATGATTGATGCGGCCACTGGCACAGCTAACAATCCACCTACTAATCCCAACAAGGATGAACCTATAAGTGCAGCAACAATTGTTACTGCGCCAGGAACATTTAGAGTCCGCTTCATGATCCTTGGGGTAACGACGTAGTTTTCAATTTGCACGTAAACTATGTATGCAACAAAGGCAATTACTCCGATCGCCACAGATTGGGTTAGTGCAATTAAAGTTACAATTGCAGATCCTATGAAGTGGCCAATAAGTGGAATAAGTGCGGCAACTAATACGATCATGCCGATAGCAATTGGTGAAGGCATTCCTAAAACGGTCGCGAGAATAACTACAAATACCGCTGCCATCGCAGCAATTAAAATCTGACTTCCTACAAATGCACCCACCCTTGCTATCACAGCATTAGTTAAGCGTCCCACACGATCACGGCGGCTTGCTGGCACTAAGGAAAGACCAAGATCGACAGCCTGAGGCAAAGATGTGATGAAGTACAAGGTAAGAACCAAAATAGTTAGCGCTGTAAAGAAACCTGACAAAACAGATTTGCCTACTCCAATGACTCCGCCAAATGTACTAATTAGTAAACTGCCATCAGATGTGATCGTCTTTAATTTATCTTGCAAGGTATCAATGAGTCCAAATTGAGTATTTAACTGATTGATAGTTTCGTTTTTCATTAAATCGCTCAACAATTGAGGTGCATTTTCAATTAGCTGTGTTCCTTGGTTAATTACTGGTGGAACGACAACAAGGGCAAAAAAGAGTACAAAGAGAATTACTGACGAGAAAATAACTGTTACAGCAGTACTTCGAGACATATTACGTTTACGCAATGCTTCAACGGCAGGGTTTAAGCCAGTTGCCAGGAACAGCGCAATTAGAATGAGAACAAAGATTTGACTTGCACTTGCAAGTGCTCGCATCAAGACAATTGCAGTTAAAGCGCCAAGAGTTGCAATAAAGCCAAAGTAAAATGGATGGGACCGATTGATCGGCTTGCCCAAAATTCCATAATCATCTGGAGCCTTTTCAGATTTAGGGGAACGTGCGGCTGCCTTCTTAATTCTCTGTGTAATTGCCATGGTGACATTCTAAAGTGCATAGATCACTCTTATTGAGACGTGGTGTTCATGTTCTAGTAACAATTATGAGAGAGAATATGCTCCATGGCGCTACGTATTACAGGTTTAGGCGAGGAGATCGCCTCTGTCACCGGTTTGCCATGGCACCTGCCTCTAGAAGATTGGCCAGAAGACCCAGCCCTTGCTGAAAAACGCGGTATTTCTAGGCACGTTGTGCGTCTTGTTCGAGCTAGCGATAACCCAGATGCCGAGGTTTATGCGGTTAAAGAAACAGTTTCTGAGTTCGCAAATCGCGAATATGTAATTTTGCGTCAGCTGTCTCAGATGAGTGCTCCTTGTGTTGAGCAAGTTGCTGTTGTGGAAGGGCGAACTGATGCCAATGGTGAAGAGTTGCCCTGCGCAATCGTTACCCGATTTTTGCCGTATTCATTGCCATATCGAGTGTTGCTCTCAGGTGCGGTAACCGCACACGAGATTACAACTATGGCAAGTGGGCTTGCACTGCTCTTAGTTCGCTTACATTTGTTGGGATTCTGGTGGGGCGATTGTTCTTTATCCAATACTCTGTTTCGTCGCGATGCCGAAGGTTTTGCAGCATATTTAGTTGACGCCGAAACAGGCGAGTTCCAAAAAACTCTCAGTGATGGGCAACGCGAACATGATTTAGAAATTGTTCACTTTAATGTTGCTGCCGAACTCGAAGATCTGGCACTCTCTGGAGTTTTATATCCAGGTATGGAACCTGTTCGTGCAGCAGAGGCGGTTATCCGCCGTTATCGCAGAATTTGGGCGGCACTCAAAGAGCGTCAGTTATTGGATCCAAAGGATCGCCACGCAGTTGAACGTGCAATGCGTCAGTTGCATGACCTTGGATTTGCAGTTGAAGAAGTGGCAGTGACCATCGATGGTGATACCCAAATGCTTTCTTTCCAACCCAAATTAGTTGCCGCTGGTTATCACACACAGCGTTTGCGCGAATTAATGGGGTTAGAGACTGAAGAACTTCAAGCAAAGGGATTGCTCGCCTCATTTGATAGATACAGAGCGCGAGAAAACAAATTGGGATTGTCCACACAAGAAATGGCAAAGCAATGGCTTACTGAAGTTTTTGAAACTGTGATTTCGCGTGTTCCTGCGGATATGCGCGGACGTGTGGAACGTGCACAGATGTTCCATGAAATCCTTGAAAATCGCTGGTATTTAAGTGAAAAAGCAGGCCATGATGTGGGGCTAGAGGCTGCTGCGGATAATTACTGCGCCGAGATCTTGCCGCTGCGCCGCGACTCAGGCGTGGACATAGTTCTTTAATCGATAGGATGGCGTTATGAGTTTGCCACCTAATTTTGGGCAAGCCTTTGATTTAAGTTCACTTACTAAGCCAAAGGTAGATCCTTCAGTTCCAATGCCTGGAATAACAGTAACTGTTGAAAATTTGAGCAGTGAGATATTGCCACTTTCTCTGACGCGTCCAGTTATTGTCTTGATGTGGACATCTCGTAGCCCTGAATCAGTTGATATGGTTAAAACTCTTGGCAAACTCGAAGTTGATTACAAAGCAGCATTTGCGCTGGCTCATGTGGACATTGATAAGAATCCAGAAGTTGGCCAAGCGTTTCAGACTAAATCCGTGCCGTATGCGGTTGCAATCATTGCAGAACAAATGGTTCCGCTATTTGAACAGGCGTATCCCGAAGCTCAAGTCAAAATGGTTATTGATAAAGTTCTTACTCTTGCTTCTCAACAAGGTATTGGTCAGCCACCGGTCGAGCAGATTGAACCTGAAGAAGTTGATGCGATGAACGCTCTTGAATCAGGTGATTATTTGGCCGCTGAAATTGCGTACAAGAAATGGCTCGCGAGGAAACCCTTTGAAAATTTAGCAAAACTTGGTCTTGCACAAACTCAGTTGTTGATGCGAACCGAAGGTCTTGATCTCACGACTGTGATTGCTCAATCCACTGCAGCACCGACGGATATCGATCTTCAGTTAAAAGCAGCGGATGTGGAAATTGTTAATGGGGGAGTCGAAGCGGCCTTTACCCGATTGCTACATGCTGTTAAAGCTACACAAGGTGATGACCGAACTAAGGTCAAGAATCATTTATTGGATCTCTTTTCCTTGGTAGATCCATCTGATCCCCGTTTAGCGGCGGCACGTAAAGAGTTAGCGAGTGCCCTGTTTTGAGAAACACCATCGATGTTAAGCATGAACTAAACCTCATTAAAGCCCTCTTCTTTATATTCGGCCTTTTAATCATGTCCTGGGTGCCTAGATTTCCCGAGGTCAAAGCAAACTTGAGACTGACCAACGGTGAGTTTGGTTCGATAGTCAGCATGGGAGCAATAGGAAACCTTGTTGCACTGCTAACTGTTGGTCATCTTGTTCATAAATATGGCGCGCGCTGGATACTGCACATCGGAGCATTAGCCTTGTCTATTAGTTTGATTTTCTTAACTCACAGCACTTCCAGCATTATTTTCTTAATTTTTGTGATTATCCAAGGTGGTGCGATTTCTGCCTTTCATATCTCGATTAATTCACAAGGTTTCTATTTTCAAGATCGCACAAAGCAACAGATTATTATCCTTCTAAGTGGGTTCTGGAGTAGCGGTGCCCTATTTTCTTCAATGATTGCAGGCTTATTAGTAGATCGTGTCGCATTGGGTACTTACACAAACTTTTTAGCGAGCATTTGTTTTGTTGTAATGACCATAATTATTGTAAGAATGTCTCCAAATTTGGTGAAGGCTGATGTAAACCCTAATTCAAAACACAGAGCGCGGGATATGTTTAAAGGTTTTAAAATTGATGTTCCAGTCTCAGCTGCGCTTATGTTGGTAATTATGCTTGAGTACGCAGTAAGCGATTGGGCGGCAATATTTGTGAAGGAAGACCTAAAAATTCTTAGTGGTATCCATACTCTTCCGTACATTCTTTTCACACTTGCAATGATTGTCGGGCGCTTAAATCTTCACAATCTCTTGCCTCACTACACAATTGATCTCTTGGTAGTGCGTGCATCATTACTGTCGGGATTGTCGTTTCTTGTGGGAATAATCGCAGTGAGCATCGTTGGCACTTCCAACAAAATCGTTGTTCTCATTGTTCTTTCAATTAGTTTCACAGTTGCAGGCCTTGGTTCATCCTTTTTAGGGCCATCTATGATGAACGCTGCAAATACACGTTCAAAGTTCCCTTCTAGCGTTGTCATTGGTCAAATTGGAGTCATAAACATCGTTCTAGTCTTTGTTATGCGCTGGGTGATTGCCTGGACGGCTCAGGCCACATCACTTGCAATTGCTCTGTGTATTCCGGCATTAATGCTGCTGGCTGTACCTTATTTTTCTAAGATCTTTAAGAACGTTTAAACCAGACAGTTGCTAGCGGTGGAATTCGCACCGAAGCGATTTGAGATTGGCTGACTACAACGTGGTCATTCTTAACGCCACTTCCACCGTATCCAGGATCATCAGTGTTTAGTACCTCTGTCCATGTGCCGGCTGACGGAAATGGTAATTGATAACTTTCGTGAGGTACTGGCGAGAAGTTCGTGACACTGACAAGCGGCGTAGCGTGATCATCCCAGCGCGTAAATGCAACAACATTTGCCGCTCCATCGTTGTTAACTAACCAGCTAAAGCCCTCGGGTTTGGTATCTCTTTCCCACAAAGCTGCGGTTTGTTTGTAGATTGAATTAAGGTCAGAAATAACATGTTGAACACCTTGGTGCTCTGCAAATTCCGTTAAGTGCCACTGCAATCCAGCACTTTCACTCCATTCATCATTTTGCGCAAACTCGCTGCCCATAAACAATAACTTCTTGCCAGGGTGCGCCCACATAAATCCATATAAGGCTCGTAACGTAGCAACTTTTTGCCAACGATCTCCGGGAAATTTATTGACGAGCTGGCCCTTACCATGGACAACTTCATCATGAGACAACGGCAACATAAAGTTCTCACTCCAAGCGTAGAGAATTGAGAAAGTTAATTCATTATGGTGATAAACGCGGTGAATCGGTTGGTGCTGCAAGTACTGCAAAGTGTCATGCATCCAACCCATATTCCATTTAAATCCAAAGCCAAGCCCACCACCTGATGTGTCTGCAGTAACCCCAGACCATGCTGTTGATTCTTCAGCGATCATCATGATGCCTGGATGGGTTTTATAGGCGGTTGAAGTGGCTTCTTGCAATAGCTGTACCGCTTCTAGATTTTCACGTCCACCATTTTTGTTGGGAAGCCATTGACCTTCTTCACGTGAATAATCCAAGTACAACATTGAGGCAACTGCATCTACACGCAATCCATCAATGTGAAATTCAGTAAGCCAATACAGAGCACTTGCAACTAAGAAGTTGCGAACCTCATTTCGACCAAAGTTAAAGATAAGCGTGCCCCAGTCTGGATGTTCTCCAAGTCGAGGGTCTGCGTGTTCAAAGAGCGCGGTTCCATCAAATTTGGCCAAAGCCCATTCATCTTTGGGAAAGTGTGCAGGAACCCAATCTAAAATCACGCCTATTTCTGCATTGTGTAGAGCATCTACAAGGAATTTGAATTCATCAGGTGAGCCAAAACGTGAAGTCGGGGCAAAGAATGAAGTGACTTGGTATCCCCACGATGGACCATAAGGATGTTCGGTCACAGGCAAGAATTCAACATGCGTGAACCCTTGTTGCTGAACATAAGCAACAAGCTCAGCTGCAAGTTCGCGATAGCTCAAACCAAGTTTCCACGAACCTAGATGGACTTCGTACACAGATACAGCAGATCGCCACGATTGAAACTGTGAACGCTTTTCAATCCAGGCAGAGTCATTCCATACATATGAACTCTCTTCTACAACTGATGCTGTTAATGGTGGGATCTCTGTTGCACGCGCCATCGGATCAGCGTGATCCACCCAATGACCATCGATGCCACAGACTGCAAACTTGTACTTTGTGCCTGCAGAAACATCTGCAATAAAAATTTCCCAGATTCCAGATGATCCAACTCGAAACATTTGGTGTGTGTTGCGATCCCAATAATTGTGGTCACCGATCAAAGAGACAGTATGTGCGTTAGGAGCCCACACTGAAAAAGCAGTACCCAGCAATGCACCAGCCTCATCACGCTTTACCTGTGCGCCAAGTGCTTTCCACAGTTGTTCGTGACGACCTTCACCGATCAGATACAGATCTATTTCACCTAACGATGAATGAGGATTTAGGTATGAAGCAACTGAAACTTTGCTTGGACCTCTTTTTGCAAATAACTTTGAGAAAAAATCCATTTCTAAATCGTTACTTGCACAATATGTGCAACCTTACCCACAGGGCGAGTTGGATTAAGTGAAACAAAAGTATGTGGATTCCATGTCATTGACGCTCCATCGAGCAAATCTTTAACTTTAAAATCTTGGGTAGCAATACCGAGTGCGGCCATGTTCCAGTGGACAGTTGTTCCTTGCGCAAAACTTGGATCCAAGTTAACAACCACCAACACTAAATCCTTACCTTCACGCTTTGAATACGCAATGATCGCATCTGAATCTGTATCGTGAAAAACTAGATTTCGTAAACGTTGTAATGCGGGGTGTGCTTTACGAATTGAGTTCAGCTGCGCTACGAATGGAGCAAGGGTCAAGCCCTTCTTGGCTGCACCTTCCCAATCGCGCACTTTAATTTCGTATTTTTCAGAGTCCATGTACTCCTCGCCACCTTCTTTAAAGGCTCGATGTTCATACAATTCATACCCTGCATACATTCCCCATGAAGGAGTAAGTGTTGATGCCAAAACCGCCCGCAGTGCAAACATTGCAGGGTTGCCGCTTTGAAGGTGAAAGGGATTGATATCTGGGGTGTTCACCCAGAAGTTTGGTCTAAAGAATGCACTGGTGGTTTGAGAAACCTCACGTCCATATTCTGTTAATTCAAATTTACTGGTACGCCAGGTGAAGTACGTATAGGACTGATGGAATCCAGCTTTTCCAAGTGAATGCATCATTGCAGGACGAGTGAAGGCTTCAGCCAAGAAAATAACTTCAGGAGTTTCATCATAAATAATTGCGAGTAAGTCCTGCCAGAAGTGGACCGGCTTAGTGTGTGGATTATCGACGCGGAAGATCTTTACGCCCTTTGAGACCCAGAAACGAATAATTCTGAGGACTTCATTGCGAATACCCTCGTAGTCATCATCGAAATTAATTGGATAAATATCTTGATATTTCTTTGGTGGATTTTCAGCGTATGCAATTGTTCCATCAGCACGTTTATTAAACCACTCAGGGTTTGTTTGCACCCAAGGATGATCTGGTGATGTTTGCAAAGCAAGGTCCATTGCAATTTCAAGTCCTTGCTTGCCTGCAGCTTTAACAAAGTCTTCAAAATCCTTCATCGTTCCAAGTTCAGGATTAATTGCATCGTGGCCACCATCTGCATTACCGATTGCCCATGGCACACCACAGTCATGCTCTGTCGCATCTAGTGAGTTGTTTTTGCCTTTGCGATGCGAATAACCAATTGGGTGGACAGGAGGCAGATACAACACATCAAAGCCCATTGCAGCAACACCAGGTAACCGCTTGGTAGCTGTGGCAAAAGTTCCACTAACGATGCTGCCATCTGATTTCTTAACTGCACCTTCACTGCGCGGGAAGAATTCATACCAAGAACCGACTAATGCACGGTCTCGATCAGCGCGAACTGGATACTTATCTGATTCACCATTAACGGTGCGATATTGAGAGGTGCTTGATGCCTTTACAACAAAATAGAAATCACCGTTGGACGGAACAGTCACTGTTCCTTCAAATCGATCCGTGCCTGACCAGGATTCCGATAATTGTTGGCAATCAACCATCTTGTTCTTGGAGTTATATAAACAAACTTCTGCAGTCAGAGTTTCATGACCTTCGATAGTGATGGTTGCCCCAACAGAAATAGTTTCTCCAGCAATGGCTTTGACAGCAACAAATTCTCCCCCGAAGAAAACCGCGGGGGAGATATCTGTGATTGGAATTCTAGAGATCAACCTGAGCCTTCTGTGTTGCCAGCATCTGCAGCTGAGACATCATGAATACGATACTTATTCATAGCCTTTGTGACAATGCTTTGCTTGATATCACCTTGGTTACATAGTTGCTGCAACACGGCAACAGCGATGGATTCTGCGTCAACATTGAAGTGTCGACGAAGTGCGCCACGGGTATCTGACAAGCCGAAGCCATCTGTTCCGAGTGAGTAGAAAGGCTGCTGGACCCATGGAGAAATCTGATCTTGAACAGCACGCATGTAATCACTGACTGCAATTACAGGCCCCTTAGCGCCATCTAATTTCTTAGTGACATAGGCGGTGCGCTTATCATTTGGATTCAGCAGATTATGTCGATCTGTTTCTAGACCATCACGGCGAAGTTCATTCCATGAAGTCACTGACCATACCGAAGCTTTCACGCCCCAATCATCTGCAAGAAGTTGCTGCGCTTTGATAGCCCAATTAACTCCAACACCTGAAGCTAAAATCTGCGCATTCTTCTTGCGTGATTTTGGTGCCGGTGAGTACAGATAAATTCCCTTAAGCAAACCATCAACATCTAGGTTTTCAGGCTCTGCAGGGTGAACATATGGCTCGTTATAAACGGTTAGGTAGTAATAGACATTTTCACTATTTTCACCATACATACGGCGTAGGCCATCTTTGACAATGTGTCCAAGTTCAAATGCAAATGCTGGATCATATGCAACAACAGCTGGATTAGTAGCTGCAAGTAGCAGTGAGTGACCATCTTCGTGCTGCAAACCTTCGCCGTTAAGAGTTGTGCGACCTGCTGTTGCACCAACCACAAATCCACGAACTAATTGATCTGCCGCAGCCCAGAAACCATCGCCTGTGCGCTGGAAACCGAACATTGAATAGAAAATGTAGATAGGAATCATTGGTTCGTCATGTGTTGAATATGAAGATCCAACAGCGGTGAACGATGCAACAGAACCTGCTTCATTAATACCTTCATGCAAAATCACACCTGAAGTTGATTCTTTGTAGGACAACATTAATTCACGATCAACGGCTGTGTACTTCTGTCCATGTGGTGAATAAATCTTCATCGATGGGAACAATGAGTCCATACCGAAAGTACGTGCTTCATCAGGAATAATTGGAACTATTCGTGCGCCAAGTCCTGGATCCTTAACAAGATCCTTCAGCATGCGAACAAAAGCCATAGTTGTTGCGATTTCTTGATGGCCCGAACCACGCTTAACAGATTCATAGACGGAATCATCAGGCATCGTGAGCGGACGTGATTGTGTGCGTCGACGTGGAATAGATCCACCTAACTCGGCACGACGTTCTGCGACGTACTTAGCCTCTGGAGAATCTGGTGATGGTAAGTAATAAG
>Ga0114975_10001248_pt1 | contig 18358 bp, 17 predicted proteins | sample S_130626_EF_Meta_FD_87031 | JGI IMG/M metagenome (GOLD analysis project Ga0114975, IMG submission 87031) | Freshwater microbial communities from Lake Simoncouche, Canada to study carbon cycling - S_130626_EF_MetaG | ecosystem: Environmental > Aquatic > Freshwater > Lake | place: Lake...
CTTTAGTTGTACTAACTAGCGCTCCGGATTGAATTTGGTATTAAGATTCGTGAATTGTAATTTTTTCAATTTTATCTCCAGCGCGGATTGCATCGATCACTTCCAATCCCTCAACAACTTTACCGAAGCAGGTGTGATTCCGATCCAAATGGGCGGTATTTGCTCTGCTATGGCATACAAAAAATTGAGATCCTCCCGTATTTCTTCCTGCGTGTGCCATGGAAAGTACGCCACGATCATGAAACTGGTTTCCACCATCCAATTCGCATTGAATTTTGTATCCAGGACCTCCAGTACCAGTACCTGTCGGGCAGCCACCCTGAATTACAAAGTTTGGGATTACGCGGTGAAACGTAAGTCCATCGTAAAAACCTTTTTTGGATAGGTCGACAAAGTTTTGAACCGTGATTGGAGCGTCTGTTTCATAAAGCTTTACGCGCATGGTACCTTTTTCAGTAATTATTTCAGCTGTTTTCATGGCTTGGGTTGATGATTTGTGGATGACTTGGATTTAGATGCAAAAATAGAGGTTACGCCGGCTTTTTGTTGGTTAAATACAAAAAAGAGTAAAAATTAGGTCTGTGGGTTAGGGTATTGGCTCTATAGACAAGACTTCTCCGGAATTAAGTTAGGAGGCTTTCAAAATTTACGTTGAACAGCACTACCAAAAATATCCATACGTATCATTTCTCTTGTGGCTTGGACTGTAATATGGTCCTGTTTTTTCTAAAAAATGATTTGATCGAAATAGATTCTTTATGTTCAAGTGACAAAAAAGTTTATCATTGCAGTAGAATTTAATCCATTCAACCCGAAATAACCGTGGAAAAAACACTTCACTCAGAATTTGCAGGTCCAACTGCTTTTGGCCATCCAAAAGGGCTCATGACTTTATTCTTCACAGAAATGTGGGAGCGCTTCAGTTATTACGGCATGCGTGCCTTACTGATTATATTCATGACCAAAACCATTGTAGATGGAGGCCTTGGGTTTGATGATCCTACGGCTGGAGCTGTTTATGGTTTGTATACCATGGGCGTCTATTTATTGGCCTTACCGGGTGGATGGCTTGCTGACCGTTTATTCGGCTTGAAAAAATCAGTGTGGTACGGCGGGATAATTATTGCTTTGGGGCACTTTATGTTGGCCATACCTGGAATTGAAGGTTGGATTTCTGGTGGTGCTGAAGCAAAAACTACATTAAGTACCCTCGATACTACTTCTTTTTTCCTAGGTCTGCTCTTGATTGTGCTTGGAACGGGTTTATTAAAGCCAAATATCAGTTCTATTGTAGGTCAACTCTATCCTGCTGGTAGTTCCAAGCGAGATGCTGGTTTTTCGATTTTTTACATGGGCATCAATATAGGTGGGTTTATAGCGCCTTTAGCCTGCGCTACAGTAGCAGAATACGACATGCACCTCGGCTTTGGATTGGCTGGTTTAGGAATGATCTTCGGTTTGATTCAATACAAGCTTACGGGTAAGGCTCTTGATGGCTTTGGGGAAGTGCCAGTAATTGCAACTCCAGCTGAGAAAGCTTCTCAAACCAAATTAAAATCTTTAACCTCAGTGATTGGATTGGTAGGTATAGTAGTCATAGGATTGTTGTTTATAGGCGTAGTACCTATTGATGTTGAGGCTATCGCGAAGTCTTCTGGTACTGTCATCGCAATTGTCGCAGTTGGTTATTTGGGCTATGTAATTGCTTTTGGTGGCCTCAACAAAGGGGATAAGAATAAGGTGGGCGTCATTGCTGTTTTATTCTTTTTCTCTGCCATGTTTTGGTCGGGCTTTGAGCAGGCTGGCTCTACACTCAACTTGTTTGCCGAGCGCTTTATGGACCGTACGGTATTAGGCTGGGAGGTTCCTACTGGATACTTTCAATCCATCAATTCCTTGTTCATCATTATTTTCGCCCCATTTTTTGCTGCTCTTTGGGTGTGGTTAGGTCGAAAGAATCTAGAGCCGAGCTCTCCTTTAAAGTTCACCTTTGGACTTGCGATGTTAGGTATAGGTTTTTTTGTAATGTATTTCGCAACTAAGATTGCTGCTTCAGGTGAATTGGCCGCTCCGAGTTGGTTGATCATCACTTTCCTCTTTCATACCTTCGGTGAGTTGAGTTTGTCCCCTGTAGGGCTTTCTCTTGTAACCAAGCTATCACCTAAAGGGTATGGAGGTCAAATGATGGGTATTTGGTTCCTTTCTGTAGCATTGGGCAACTTGTTTGCTGGGTTGATCGCAGGGGAGGCGAGTGGGGGCTCTGAAGAGGGACTTGCTGCTATGCCAGATCAATTTATGCTGATCGTGTATACCGTGATGGGTTCTGCTTTGGTCTTATTCCTCTTGAAGCCTGTGCTCAAGAAAATGATGGGAGAAGTGAATTGATGGAAATTTAGGTGGTAGAGAAAAGTACAAAGTACAAAGTACCAAGTACAAAGTATGGACTAGAATTCTTTTCCCGTCTAGATACTTGATACTAGCGACTAGATACTTTTTTAATGTCGAATGCCCAACGTTGATCTAAGAATGTCGAAGTGGAAAATTCGGAAACCATACGAATCTCGTATCACAACGCAATGAGTCTAATCTCTTGCCTCTCGGTTCTTGCTTCTTGAATTGGCTAGATACTTTTTTAATGTCGAATGCCCAACTCCGATCTAAGAATGTCGAAGTGTGGATTCGTGTTCTGACCTAAATGGTACTTCTAAAGAATCTTGGTACTTCGTACTTGGTACATTGTTCTTGATACTAAAACGTATTTATACATGGTACTTTGTACTTCGTACTTCGTACAAAAAAAAGGGCTGCTCGTAAGAGCAGCCCTTTTTATGAAAGTGGATTTGATTAGTTCAAGAACTCATCAAAAGTTAAACTTACGTAGTACATAGAACCTACAGTAGGGTTACCCCATGCTTGTCTGTATCCTGTGCTATTGAATAGGTTAGATCCACCGATTTTTAAGATAGACTTTAGCGCCTTCATTTTTACGCTCATTTGCGCATCGAAGGTTCCGTAAGCAGGCATCACAGAAAGTTGTTGTGAAGACACCGCAGGCGCTACAAAAGAAGACTGCCAAGCAAATTCACCCTGCCATCTGTAAGACATTGCAAAACCAATGTTCTTCACAATCTCACGGTTAGCGAAGTTCACCACATAACGGTACTCAGGAGTGTTGAAAGAAGGCTGGAAGCCAGTAACTGTCAATTCCTTAAGGTTATTCAAGGTGTTGTAAGATACGTTACCACCGATGGTGTAGTTCTTAGGCAAGCGGTAATCTGCGCCCAACGCCCATCCCCAAGATTTGATAGTCTCGGTTCTGTTAGCTGGCATAGAGTAGATGTTTCTTGTATTTGCACCCAATAGGTTAAGACCCAAAGTTGATGCTGGGCTAGTAGCCACATAGTTCTTATCCTGTACCAATACTTGGCCACCGATAAAGTTTTCAAAACTATTGAAATAGGCATAAGCATCGATCAATAATTTGTTAGAAAACAAACCTTTGTAACCCAATTCATAAGATCTAACGGTTTCAGGTTTGAATTCGCTAGGCTTGAAAGCCACTAGCTTGTCCTTTGCAGCAGCAGCAGCGTTAGCAGGCACCAACTGAGCAGCGATCTGAGGAACGATGCTTGGTACCAAGGCTGCAATAGCTGCAGGAGCCTGAGCTGCCGGAATCAAACCAGCTACTACTTGCTGAGTAATGATTGAGGTAGCTTGCGTAATTGCCAACTGTGTAGCCTGTGCTATAGTAGCTTGGTATACAGGTGAAGACGGTTGAGTACCCGCCAAAACTGCGCCACCAAAGCTAGTTACCGTAGCAAGGCTATACACTGGGTTTCCAGAGAAGTTGTACTTATTTCTGAAAAGTGGAAGACCACCGATCAATCTAGCTTGAGGAGTCACAAGGTCAATGTATTGATCTTGCGTCGTTGGCAGACGGAAACCAGTCTGGTAAGAAGCTCTGAAGTTGTGAGTTCCTGCAGAATAAACACCCGAAACACGTGGGGACAACTGTCCTTTGAAGTTTTCGTTCTTGTCATAGCGCGCAGAAGCAGTCAATCTAAATTTGTCATTGAACATAGACTTAGAACCTTGTGCATAAGCGCCGTGCTCTTTGATCGTGAATTCATCCCCATTCTCGTCAGTTGCGAAAAGGGTTTTGTTAGAATTTAGTTGGTAAGTTCTGAAGTTAGCACCTACAACGAAATCAGCCCACTTGATATTTGTAAACTGGTAAGAACCTTCTACGTGATACAAGTTGGTTTTATCCACAAACTTAGCACCTACACCTTGAGCATTTCCTGGGATAGGACGACCAGTTACAGCAGTTTTAGCAGCATCAAATGCAGCAGTTCCAGGTACTAATCTACCTTGATCAGCAAATGCTCTAGCAGCATCATGCGCCAATGCATCGTCTAGACCTCTAGCTCTTGCCTGTGCAAAAGCACCTACGTACTGTGGAAACCAAGTAGTGCTAGGCTTCCAAGCTTCGTTGATTCCTTGTGCAGCAATACCTACTGCGAAAGCATCACCAGAACGCTCCTGAGTGGTATATCCTCTTAAGAACCAGTTTGCACCTTTCAATTCAGCCTTGTATTGGCCCATCTTGAAGTTGGCAATGGAGTAACGGTCAGCACCGGTATACACTGTAGTACCGAAACCATAGTTACCTTGGATGATGGCTTCCACACGGTCATTAATTCGGTAGTGGATCGCAGCATTGAATTTCAAAGACTTGGTACCGTAATCTGCCAAATCAGATTCTCTGTAGCCAGTTCTGGAAACAAATGTCTGAGGGATCAATGGAAGAAGAGCAGCTGGTAAAGCTCCGGCAGCAACCATGCTTTGGGCAGTAGAGTTCATGTTTACGTTGGTTTCATCCCCGTAAACGTTTACTCCATTGTAACCTGGATTAGAAACTCTATCGCCCTTGTTGATACGAGAAGCGTTTAACAAAGATTGATCACGGAAATCGTTCGCCTGCCAGTCATCTGCCTTTAGGTAGGACATGTTTACTTTGAAAGCCAACTTATCGTTGATTGCTTTGGCATAACGCATGCTAAAGTCATAAAATCCAGTTGCTGGATTAGTTCTATCTTTTTGGTCCATTACACCAGTTCTTACATTGGCAGAAAGTCCTTGGTATTGGAATGGATTCTTAGAATTCATCAATAGGATACCATTGATTGCGTTTGGCCCATACAATGCAGAAGCTGCACCAGGAAGCAATTCAACGCTTTCCAAATCCAATTCAGAGATACCTACAATGTTACCTACAGAGAAGTTAAGTCCAGGAGCCTGGTTGTCCATTCCATCAATCATTTGAACTGTTCTTACGTTACCGTTGGCGTTGAAACCTCTGGTGTTGAACGATTTGAAAGTCAAAGACTGGGTGCTCATTTCTACGCCCTTCATGTTGTTAAGTGCGTCGTAGAAACTTGCTTGAGGAACATCTCTGATCGCGATGATATCCATTTTCTCTACAGAAACTGGAGATCTAAGGATGTTTTCTTCAACTCGTGATGCAGATACCACAACCTCTTGTCCTAGTATGGACACTTCAGCTAGTTCTACAGCTAAGTTGGAAACTCCTCCTGTAACCTCTACTTCTTTAGATCCAAACCCAACCATGGAAAATACCAAGGTGAAAGGAGGAGCTTGATTTACGTTTAGGGTGAACTTACCGGATAGGTCAGTAATTGTTCCAATTACTTTTCCTTTCACGAGGATGTTTACCCCTACCAAAGTTTCCTTGGTGTCAGCATCCGTGACTGTACCGGAGATGGTAGTCTGAGCTAGTGCAATGGTAGTTCCCAAAGAAAGGAATAATGCCATTGAGAGCACTGAACTCCAGATTTTTCTGGTAAAATTTTTCATAGGCTAATTTTGTAAAATAGTTAAGATGGTTTTTGAATTTAGGTGAATCCAATCCAATTATTCGAAATTTATAGTAAAAAGGTAATTTTCTATCGATTTATACCAAAAAAAAACAGACCTTAAAAACTATTTATTTTATATAATTGATAAATAAATTGAAAATAATTATTGAATTATCATTTTCTGACTCAAATTTTAATAAAATCTAATAAAATTCAAAATTATTTAGCAAATCAATAATTTTCAATTCACATTAAAAGATATTTGTAGAGGATAGAAAAGCCATTTTAAAGCCTATTTGGTAGTTATAGACTTTTTTTATTCTCTTCATTTACATGTTTTACCAATCTGTCACAGAGGTCTTTGATTTCTTCGGACATGTATTCATCTCCCGTACTATTTAAAATGGTTTGGGCCATTCCACCCAAAATATCGATGTAAAAACGCTTCATTTCTACCACTGACATCTCATCCGTCCAAAGATCAATTCGGAGGGTGGAATGGTTCAAATTATCCCAAACATTTAAGCTAATGCTTTTGGTGGCTTCAAGACCTTCGCCTTCCTTGTCTGAAGCATCCCACTTGATGTCCTTGGGAAGATTTGATTCATCTAATTCGATTTGAAAGTTGATTTCTGATTTTTTCATGGGTTGAACTAATTTGTTTTCTTGCTTTAAGTCGTTTTGAATTAATTGAATTGCATTTCAGGTACCTCTCCTAAAATTATCAGCTTACCTGCTGTTTTGGATTTGATCTCTTCTATTGAAACATTGGGTGCTCGTTCCTTGAGAATAAAACCTCCTTCCGGAGCAATTTCCAATACTGCGAGGTCGGTGACTATTTTTTTTACGCATCGAATTCCAGTGAGTGGTAGAGCACATTCGGGTAATAATTTGGACTGCCCATCTTTCGAGCAATGCTGCATGGCTACAATAATGTTTTTGGCAGAAGCCACTAAATCCATGGCTCCTCCCATGCCTTTCACCATTTTCCCTGGAATCTTCCAGTTTGCAATGTCTCCATGCTCAGATACTTCCATCGCACCAAGAATCGTCAAATGAACATGCCCGCCTCGGATCATTGCAAAGGATTGAGCAGAATCAAATAAAGCCGAATCTGGCAACAGTGTTATGGTTTGCTTACCTGCATTGATTAAATCAGGATCTACGGCTGATTCCTTGGGAAAGGGGCCAATCCCCAGAAGTCCATTTTCAGACTGAAGTACTATTTCCAGGTGTGCTGGAATGTAATTTGCAACTAGGGTAGGGATTCCTATTCCAAGGTTGATGTATTGCCCGTTTTCCACTTCTTTGGCAATTCTTTTGGCAATTTGTTCTTTGGTTAACATGGAATTGTAGTTTACGCCGGAAAAAAAATCAGCTAATGATTGGTTAAGAATTAAACAGATACGGTCCGCTGCTCAATTCGTTTTTCATAGGAATCTCCTTGAAAGATTCGTTGAACATAAATTCCTGGAGTATGAATCGCATTTGGATCCAATGAACCAGCTGGAACCAACTCTTCAACTTCAGCAATCGTAATTTTCCCCGCTGTAGCCATCAAGGGGTTAAAGTTCCGTGCGGTACCTTTAAAAATTAAATTTCCAGCTGTATCACCTTTCCATGCTTTGACTAATGCAAAATCTGCATGTAATGCATGTTCAAGCAGGTAGCTCTTCCCATCAAATTCCCGGATCTCTTTTCCTTCAGCAACTTCTGTACCTACACCAGCAGGAGTAAAGAAAGCGGGAATTCCAGCCCCTCCAGCGCGGATTCGTTCCGCCAAGGTTCCTTGTGGAACTAACTCCACGTCCAATTCTCCGGATAAAAGTTGGCGCTCAAATTCATCGTTTTCGCCTACATAGCTGGATATCATTTTTTTGACCATTCGCTCTTTGAGAAAAAGGCCAATTCCAAAATCATCTACCCCCGCATTGTTCGATACAATGGTTAGGTTTTGGATTTTTCGCTTCAGTAAGTCAGCAATACAGTTTTCCGGAATTCCGCTCAATCCAAAGCCACCCATCATGAGTGTGGCCCCATCCTGAATATCCTTTACTGCTTCCTCAGCATTCTTAACTGTTTTATTGATCATTGCCTTTCTTTTTTATAAGATAAAGATAGCTTGTTCTCGGTCTAGCATCAACTGGTTTTTTAAGTCTTCCAAACTAGCAAACTTTTTTTCTTCTCTTAAAAATGCTTCGAAGTAAACCGTAAGTTCTTGCCCATATAAGTCCCCTTGAAAATCAATCAAATGTGCTTCAATAGTCTTTTTGCCCCCTTCGACAGTTGGCCGATCTCCAATATTTAACATGGCCTTGTACCGAATCCCATTGATTTCCGCATAGACCGCATAGGCTCCGTCTCTTGGTAGAAGTTTGTAGGGATCTTCTACTTGGATATTTGCAGTTGGGAATCCAATGGATCGTCCAATTTGTTGCCCTTGGACCACCAAACCACTGAGGCTGTATGATCTTCCTAAATATTTACTGGCAGTATGGATATCGCCTTCTGCTAAGGCAATTCTGATTTTGGTGCTCGAAACGCCCAATTCATCGACATCCTGTCGTGAAATTTCTTCCAGTTCAAAACCAAAAAGATGGCTGTGGCTTTGGAGGTACTCAAAGCTGCCTTCCCTGTTTTTACCAAATCGGTGATCATAGCCAATCACCAATGTTTTCGTTTGAATTTTATCCACCAAAATTTTCCCGATAAACTCTTCCGAACTCATTTGGGAAAATTCCTCCGTAAAGGGAAGCACGAGCAAATGATCGATTCCCATTTCAGTTAAAATGGTCACTTTTTCTGAAAAAGTAGAAAGGAGGCGAAGCGTATTGTTTTTCGGCTGTAAAACTAATCTTGGATGCGGCCAATAGGTGAGGAGCACAGTTTCTCCTCCTTTGCTCTGTGCCAGTTCTTGGAGCCTGTTCAAGATTTTTTGATGTCCCAAATGCACCCCATCAAAAGTTCCTGAGGTTACTACGGCATTTTTAGGTGGATGAAAATCAATTAAGCCCTGGTAGATTTTCATTGTGCCTGGATTTAATTTCTTCAACTAACTGAGGCAGCTCATGGGCATCTGTCAACGAATGATTGCCAATACGAGTTCTACACAAGGATTTTAGGTACGCACCTACGCCTACTAGTTCCCCTAAATCTCTAGCCAAACTTCGGATATATGTTCCTTTGGAACAACATATTCGAAAGTCGACTTCGGAATTTTCAAATCGTGTAAGTTCAAATTCTCGAACCTCTACCGGTCTTGGTTCCATTTTCACTTCAATTCCCAATCTTGCAGAAGCATACACTCGCTTCCCATCCACTTTAATTGCGGAATGCATCGGAGGGATCTGTAAGATGTTGCCAGTGAGTTGCTGAATAGCCGATTGCAGTTGTTCCAAGGTGATGGAAGAGGGGTCAGCTACTGGAATGATGGGTTTTTCGAGATCAAAAGATTCTGTGGTAGCACCAAGCACAAATGTGCCTGTATACTCTTTTTCCTGTCCCATGAATCCTTCAATTTGCTTGGTCATTTTGCCAACACAAACAATGAGTAATCCTGTCGCTAAGGGGTCAAGTGTACCTGCATGGCCAACTTTTTTGATGCGCAAGGCATTTCTGACTTTCTTGACCACATCAAAGGAGGTCCATTCCAATGGTTTGTTGATTAAAAAAACTTCACCGTAAGCTTCTTGCTGCATGGGTAAGGGATTGCCTTCGCTGAGAATTGGGAATTTACGATTTTGGAGATTTTGCAAAAATGGCGTAAAACTCTACGATAAATCCAGAAAGTGTGATTATAGGACCAAGTGTTAGGCCCATAAATCCGTTTCCGTGAGGTGTGGAATCCATTCCCATGATGACAAAACCCAAAACAATCATGCCTAAACCTAGGAATAGAAGCAGGTAATTTTTCTTAGAGAAAGGAAATGAAGTATTGCTCATGAGTTAATAAAGTTCGTCCAAAGACATATTTAAGTATTTGTTCACTGACCGTAAGGTACTGATTCCAGATAAGCAACCACCGGAAATTATCAAACCTGCAAATAGAAGAAGCATAAGCTCAGTGTTTTGTAAGGAAGCAAATCCCTCAATATTTCCTTTGGTATATTCTAAGAGTGCAAAAAGAATTGCTGAGGCCAAAATACCCGCCAATATGCCAAATAAGAATGCTCGAATAAGAAAGGGCTTACGAATAAAACCTCGAGTTGCACCGACCAGTTGCATGGATCGAATCAAAAAACGTTGGGAGAAAAGAGCCAAACGAATCGTATTATTGATGAGCATGATTACAGTCACAATCAGAATCAGAATAAATCCTCCCATAATTAAGGATACTTTGAAGAGGTTTTTATTGATTGAATCCACCAAATCAGTCATGTAAGAAATTTCAAATACTCCTGGCTGAGTTTCCAGCTCCTTTGCGATCAAGGTAAGCTGTTCGGAACTCTGAAACTCTTCAGAAACCGAAAACACGTAGCTATCTCGCAATGGGTTATCTTCTAAAAATTTGGTAAAATCTTCTCCCGTGTTTTCAATAAATGTTTCAGCGGCTTCATTATCAGAAATGAATCGTAGGTAAACGCTATCTTCCGTGTGCAACACAAAAGGTCTTTCTGACAAATTCTTGCGTATATCTGTAAGCTGATTTTGGCTTAGCCCCTTATCTAGGAAAACCTGAATCTCAATATTTTCCCGAATCATTTTGGTAAGGGAGCTCGCTTGAATCAAAATTATTCCAAAAAGACCAACGATAAAAAGTGATAAGGTCGTGCTAAATAGGACGCTACCAAACTTAAAATACCCTAGTTGTTTTTTTGCTTTTGCTGGATTAGCCATGAAATATCAAATTCTAGTCAAAAATAGAAAAGCTTAGGCGATTTACCCAATAACGGGTGGAGAAAGGATAGGAATAAGTCTATCTTCAGAAATTCCCCATATAAAGTCATTTTTTTCTCCTTTAATTAAGGATAGGCCCGTAAAGTTCCCAAAGCTTGGCAGCACCAGCATATTGTCAGAATAGTGGAAGCATGGGATTCTTACCCGTTGCTTTGCTCTTCCTTTGAGTAATATTCCGGGATGAACGTGCCCACAAACGTTAAGAAATCCCGTAGGAGGGAGGGTTGGCTCATGAGAGAGGAGCAAGGAGCCTAAGACTATAGTGTGTGTATGCACCTTTAAACGGGAGTCCTGGTACTTTTCCGGAGGCAGAATATCATGATTGCCAACCACCAAATGGAAGGATGTAGTTGGAAAAAGTCCTAAAAAATTGAGCAGCTTCTCCCATTCTTCATTCCAACTACTATGAAACAAATCCCCTAAAAAATAGACTTCCTTGGGTGAGTACTTCGAAACCAAGGAGGTTAACATCTGGTAATCTTGGTCATGTACTTTTTCAGAAATTGGAATCCCAGATTTACGAAAATGTGCTGCTTTTCCAAAATGGAGATCAGCAATCAATAACACACCCATAGAATCTATCCAAACTGCCTTTTCTGGCAATAAGGTTAAGTTCAATCCCTTATAATCAAAAACTATTGAGCCCATAGAAATTATTCATACTCACAACTACACAAACAAAATCATTCCCAATTAGTATTGTATAAAACTAAAACAAATGAAAAAAGTATCCCTAATCTCTTCGCTATTCTTACTTTTCTTTTTCACTTCATTTCTTGTGAAGGCGCAATCTGAAAATGCAATCTCAGGCGTATGGTACAACACTGAAAAAACCGCTAAAGTTGAAATTTTGAAGAAAGGATCTGCCTTTATTGGTAAAATCGTGTGGTTGAAAGATCCAAATCCAGGAGGTAAACCTGCGGTAGATAAGGATAATCCAGATGCCAAACTTAAATCTCGTCCCTTGATGGGATTGAATCTATTGGAGGGCTTGAAATTTGATTCTGGGATGTGGGAAGATGGGACCATTTACGATCCGAAAACAGGGAAAACCTATTCTTGCCAGGTGACATTGAAATCCAAAGATGTCCTAGAGGTAAAAGGATACATTGGATTTTCTTTGATTGGTCGAACTGTGGAGTGGACCAAGGCGAAACCATAATCGTTTTAAAATTTCTATCCTTTAGTTTCGGTAAAATTCTTCAATCAGGCTTGTAAGCTGGGTAAATTCAATCAAAAAGGCATCGTGGCCTGCTGTTGATACAATTTCACCATAGCTTCCGGAGGGTACCTTCAGGCTTAAAAACCGAGCCTCTTCTGCTAAAAATAGCAGATCAGAGTTAACTCCTACGGCAAACACTTGTGCCTGGATTGATTTGAGAGCCATTTCAACACCCCCTCGGCCTCTACCAATATCATGACTATCCATGGCTTTTGTTAAGGTCCAGTAGGAAAACGCATTAAATCGTTTTGTCAATTTGGAACCCTGATAGCGTAAGTATGAAGAAGCTAAAAAGCCATCTAATTTATCAGCTGTCTCTTTCTGCTTGGCATTGATGTCCAGAGGATTTCGATAACTAAGCATTGCCATGGCACGTGCGGCTTCAAGTCCTTTTAAACCAGCATTATTTTGTGGTTGCCCCCAGGTGCTATCCGATGCAATCGCCATTCGTTGGGCTTCGTTAAATCCAATTACCCAAGGGGAAGTTTTGGCGGTAGTTGCTACTGCAATCACATGTTGCAATTTATCGCCCAAAAGGTAAGCCCATTCCAAAGCCACTTGCCCTCCTAATGATCCACCAATGAGCGTATGTATCGAATCGATTTTCAAATGCGTTCGAAGTTGTTCCAAACTATTGGCCAAGTCCCGGGTGGAGACTAAAGGAAAACGATCGTAATAGGGTAGACCAGTTTTTGGATTTTCAGAAAGCGGATTGGTAGAACCATAGCAGCTTCCAAGCAGGTTGGCACAGATGATAAAGTGGTTTGTAAAGTTGTAGATCGCCTTTTCACCTACAATCCCGCTCCACCAGTCTGCCGCATTGGAATCACCCGTAAGGGCATGAACTACCCAGATGACATTGGATGCATCCGCATTTAAGCTTCCATAAGTGGTGTAGGCCACAGTGAAATCCTGCAAAATCTCACCTGATTCTAAGTTAATTGGGACTGAAGATTTAAAATATCCGGGATGCATTCAAAAAAACTAGAGAATTGGAAAATTAAGAAACCAAGAAAAGGACTCGCATCAGTATCATTTGCGGGTTACTGTTTTGGATAAAGAAGTGCAGCAATAGCAACATCCATCACCTCAAAGTTAAACTTAGAACGGATGTTTTCTAATTTTGATTGGATATCTTGGAGGCATAAATTTCCAATACTTCCTTCGTGGCTATGGCTTACTTTATCTTGATTGGGCACAAAGCGCTTCGCTTCTATATCCTCCCCAACCTGCTTATAGGCATCCCGGAAGGGAACTCCTTTTAGCACCAACTCATTGACGACTTCTACTGAAAATAGATGCATGTAAAATGGATCCTCCAGAATGTTTTTTCTTACCTGAATTGATTTCAGCATAAAATGGCTCATCTGAAGGCAGGAACGCATGGATTCGAGTGCTGGAAAAATCTCTTCTTTTAGCAGCTGCATGTCTCGGTGGTACCCAGTAGTAAGATTTGTGAGTAAGAATCCCACCGTTCCGGGTAGACTTTGAATTTGATTTGTCTTGGCACGAATCAATTCAAATACATCGGGATTCTTTTTGTGAGGCATAATGCTACTTCCCGTCGTCAACTCATCTGGGAAAGTGATAAATCCAAAATGGGGATTGCAAAAAAGAACGACATCTGAGGAAAGTTTATTCAATGTTCCGGCCATTCCCGCCAAAGCAAAGGCAATCGTACGCTCGGTTTTCCCGCGGCTATTTTGTGCATTGATGACATTGTGGTGTAGGTCAGCAAATCCCAATAGACGTGTAGTCATCGTGCGGTCAAGTGGAAAGCTAGAGCCATAGCCTGCAGCAGATCCAAGCGGATTTTTATTGCTGAGCTCAAAGGCAACCTGAAGCAGACCTAGGTCTTCGCTGAGCCCTTCTGCGAAGGAGGCAAACCATAACCCAAAGGAAGAAGGCATCGCCAACTGGGTGTGGGTGTAGCCTGGCATCAAATCATCCTTGTGTGCCTCAGCCAATTGAATTAACTGATTTGCCAAATTATTTACTTCCTCAAAAATCTCACGGATTGCATCCCGATAAAATAATTTTAAATCCACCAAGACCTGGTCATTTCTGCTTCTACCGCTATGAAGTTTTTTTCCAACATCTCCATAGCGTCGGGTCAAAACAAGCTCTACCTGCGAATGCACATCTTCAACGCCCGCCTCAATGACAAACTTGCCTTGCTTTATTTCCTCGTAAATTTCCTTAAGTCCCTTTTGTAGGAGCAAATTTTCTTCACCTGTCAATAAATCGATACTTCCCAGCATTTCAGCATGTGCCATGGATCCCAATACATCATAGGGAGCTAAAAGGATATCAAATTCAGGGTCTCTTCCAACCGTGAATTGTTCAACCTCCTTTTTGCTGGTTGTAGTTTTTTGCCAAAGTTTCATTGCGTATGCTTCGTTTGGAGGTAAAGGCTTGCGTAGTTTTCAAGAATGGAAATGTAGGTGGTGATGCCATCCTTCACTTCTTGCGTAAAGATAAATTCATCTGCAGTATGGGATCGAGCCGAATCTCCTGGGCCAATTTTTGCCGAGGGGTAGGGGATTAATGCCTGATCGGATAGGGTAGGGCTTCCAAATTTTTCTAATCCCATGCTTGTTGCCACTTGCTGCAAAAGATGCTCCTCAGGTAAATTAGAGGACCTTAATCGCATGGATCGAGGAACTAAATCTGCTGTTAGCACTGATTTCAACTCCTCCAAAACCTCCTCATGTGTATACAATTCATTGATTCGGATATCCAGAACGTAACGGCACAAGTCAGGAACTAGGTTGTGCTGTTCCCCAGCATGAATGACTGTGCAAGAAACTTTAGTAGGACCTAGAAAAGGAGATATTTTTTGGAATTGGAAATTTTTAACCTTCTCCAAATCGTTTAAAGCCAAATAAATTGCATTGATTCCTTCTTCCCGAGCAGCATGACCTGCTTTCCCCTTCACTGTTCCCTCGAGTACTAAAAGGCCCTTTTCTGCTACTGCCAGTTTCATTTGAGTTGGCTCACCTACGAGCACAAGATCGGCAGGTGGAAGAATCGATATTAGGCTTGAGATGCCTTGTGGACCGGAAATCTCTTCCTCAGCAGAGGCCACAAGTAATAAGTTGAAGGGTAAATCCTTTCCTAAGAAGTGACAGAAAGTAGCAATTAAGGAAACTAGCGGGCCACCAGCATCATTGGAACCGAGTCCAAAGAGTTTTCCTTCCTGCTCTTCAGCTGAAAATGGATCTCGGGTATATCCGGTATTGGGTTTTACGGTGTCGTGGTGGGAATTCAACCAAATGGTAGGTCGATTCTCTTCAAAAGGGGTTAAAAAGGCCCAGACATTATTTCCTAGCCGTTGGGGAACGATTCCTTTTTTTGTTAAAAAATTGGCGATTGCATCCGCTGTGCCTCCTTCTTCCTTCGAAAAAGAGGGGATAGAAATCAACTGCTTCAGTAAAGCGATCGCTTCAGCTTTCAGTTCCTCCATCAATACAATTCGTAACGTTGTCTTTCGATAATGGTCCCCGCTTTTTTCCCTTTTACAGCCATGAGCAAGTTTTCTGCCTTGCCTATCCAGACACGCTGAACTCCTTGTTTTAAGGCTTCAAAGGCATTGTCCAGTTTAGGAATCATGCCCGAATGAATTACATTTTCCTTCCGTAACTCCTTGTAAATGTCTTCGTTGATCAGCGGGATGATGGATTGATCATTCTTTTCATCGACCAAAACACCTGCTTTATTGAAACAGAAATACAAATCTATGGGATACTCCTTGGCAAGGCTTGTGGCAAGGGCAGATGCGATTGAATCTGCATTGGTGTTCAGTAGTTGCCCTTTTTTATCGTGTGTAATCGCATTCACTACAGGAATGAGTCCAGCTTGAAGTAGCTGCTGGATTAGGGCTGTATTTACCTCTTTTATGTCTCCAACAAATCCAAAATCTATCTCCTTCACCGGTCGTTTTGTAGATCGAATCAAATTGCCATCTACGCCACTCATTCCCAATGCATTAACCTTTAATGCCTGTAACTTGGCCACAACACTTTTACTGATTAAGCCAGCATAAACCATGGTTACGATATCAAGGGTATCCTTATCTGTAATTCGTCGTCCATCCACCATTTCTGGCATGATACCCATGCTTTCACCAAATCGAGAGGCCATTACGCCACCCCCATGTACCAGGATTTTAAATCCCGGAACCTTGGCAAAAATGCTCAGAAACTCATCCAGTTTTTCTGGATAGTCAATGACATTTCCTCCGATTTTGATGATAGAGATTTTCATAGGTCTCCCAAATTAACAAAATTACGCCAGAAGTTTGCTTAGAACTGCCTGTGCAGCATAAACACGGTTGAGCGCCTGCTGCTGAACCAATGACCGTGGGCCGTCAAGAATTTCATCCGATAACTCTACATTTCGTCTTACAGGGAGACAATGCATGACTTTAGCCTCTGGTGCATTTTTGAGGTGTGCTTCTGTAAGCATCCATCGCTCATCCGTACATAATATCTTTCCGTACTCATTGAAAGCTGACCAGTTTTTAACATACACAAAATCAGCATCTTGAAGTGCTTCACTTTGATTGTTGGTAATAGTAGCTCCCTGGGTAAACTCAGGGTCTAATTCATAGCCCTCTGGATGGCAAATGGTGAGGTCATGTCCTATCCCTAAACTCCATTCTGCAAAGCTATTGGCTACTGCATGTGGTATCGCCTTGATATGTGGTGCCCAAGTAAGAACTACCTTTGGTTTTTTATTGACTTTACTGAATTCCTGAATGGTGAGTTGGTCGGCCAAACTCTGCAAGGGATGTCGGATGGCAGATTCTAAACTTACGACCGGAATTTTACAGTACTTGATGAATTGATGCAGCACAAAGTCAGCAACATCTTCTTCCTTTTGAGTGAGCGAGGGAAAAGCACGAAGTGCCAAAATATCAAAATAGGATCCCAATACCCCCGCAGCATCCCTGATGTGCTCTACGGCACCTTTGTTCATGATTGCACCTTCTTGCATCTCCAATGCCCATCCTTCCTTGTCCATATTGAGGACGATGGCTTCCATTCCCAGCTGCTGTGCGGCGATCTGTGTGGAAACTCGTGTGCGTAGGGAAGGATTCAAAAAAATACAGCCCACTCGTTTTCCCTTACCTTTATCAGCATGTAAGCTTGGATTAGCTTTGTATGCTGCTGCCAGATCTAGCAATTCCTGACCGAGTGCTTTAGATTCAAACTTGATAAAATGCTCCATGGTAGGGAAATTTTAGTGAATTTAACTTGCCAACACTTCTTTTAAAGCCGTTACAAATGAATGTAACTGATTCCAGTCAACCGACAAAGGAGGAAGGAGTCGAATGGTTTCCTTTCCTGCTGCCGAACCCGTAAACATCTTGTATTTGGATACCAACAGGGAACGGATGGGGCCCGCGTCTTGATTTAGATCCAAGCCAATCATCAATCCTTTACCTCGTACTGCTACCACTCCTGGGATAGTTCGGAGTTCGGCCATCAGTCGCTCTCCAAGTTCCAATGCTTTTTCTTGCAATCGCTCGGCCTCAAGTACCTCCAATACCGCTAGACCTGCCGCGCAAGCGAGGTGATTCCCTCCAAAAGTTGTTCCTAAGAGCCCATAGCTGGCCTTAAACTCATGGGATAGCAAAAGCCCGCCAATTGGAAAACCATTCCCCATGCCTTTGGCGATGGTGATCAGGTCTGGATAAACTCCATCCACCCATTGGTGTGCAAAAAATCTTCCGGTGCGGCCATAACCAGACTGTACCTCATCTAGGATGAGTTTGGCCTCGTATTTCTTCGCCAATTCGTATAGGCCAAGTAAGAAATCTGGGTTGGGCACCTGAATTCCACCCACGCCTTGGATTCCTTCGATGATGATTCCAGCAATGGTATTGGTAGACAGCAAGGCTTCCACTCCAGCCAAATCTCCGAGCTGAATGAAGTGAAAATCATCTCGGGCGTTGCATGGAGCAATCAACTTCGGATTGTCAGTCAAGGCCACTGCACCCGAGGTACGTCCATGAAACGATCCCTTAAAGGCAATGAAGCCAGATTTCTTGGTGACAAAAGAAGCCATCTTGATCGCGTTTTCAATGGCCTCAGCACCTGAATTGATTAAAAAAAGCTGGTAGGAGTGCAAGCAAGAAAGCTCAGCAATCTTGTTGGCCAATTGTTGCTGCAACGGGATCTGTATGGAGTTGGAATAAAAGCCTAGCTGATTTACCTGCTCGGTAATTCGTTGCACGTAGTGTGGGTGACTATGCCCAATTGAAATCACCGCGTGGCCGCCATACAAATCCAAATACTCCTGACCCTGTTCGTCCCACAAGCGACATCCATCGGCTTTGACTAAGGTTACTGGGATC
>Ga0114975_10001249_pt1 | contig 18354 bp, 13 predicted proteins | sample S_130626_EF_Meta_FD_87031 | JGI IMG/M metagenome (GOLD analysis project Ga0114975, IMG submission 87031) | Freshwater microbial communities from Lake Simoncouche, Canada to study carbon cycling - S_130626_EF_MetaG | ecosystem: Environmental > Aquatic > Freshwater > Lake | place: Lake...
AGTTCTTGAGAGGAGTTATTATAGAGATGTTTGCGAATAAAAAGAGCCGCACGCACAGCCTGATCCGTATATGCTTGAGAGGCAAATGCCGCTCCAGCACGTGCGTAGGCCGAGATCATCAACCCATTCCAAGCTGTTAATATTTTATCATCCCGTTGAGGACGAGGTCGTTTTTCTCTGGCTTGAAAAAGTTTTTTTTTAGCAGAGGCAAGTGTCTCTTTGTTGCAATCACTTTGGTTATTATATTCTCCAAACATCAAAATATTTTTACCATGAAGCTCTCCATGAGGATCCAACTCATGAGGAACATTCCCCTCCTCGCGTAATTGATAATACTGCTTCATGAGAGAAAACTCTTCCGAGCTAAGAAGTGTCTCTATTTCCTTCATGGACCAAACATAAAAAGCTCCCTCACTTTTGATACCCATTGTATTGAGGCTATCAGCATCCTCAGCACAGAAAAATCCCCCCTCGAGCGACGTCATGTCACGTTCCACATAAGATAAAATAGAGTGAACGACCTCACCATACTCGTGAGCACTAAAACTTAACCGGGATATTTCATACTGATCCTGAGGAGGAAGCTGCAAAGGCTGATTAGGTAAGGCAGGCGATGAAGGCTGACGACGGCTCTGTGCGTACACACTGCCTGAGGAGGACTTCAAGCTTAACTCAGCATCCATCTGGCTTACCGACTTCCCTAGGTGATCAGTATGAAGCACCTGGGTTAACTCACTCTTCCAATGTTTTAAATTAGATAGAGAAGAGGGAGTCGATGGAACGATCGTCGGGGCAATACAGTTATTTGCTGTTTCATGAGACGTTGAAGAGAGGATTTGATAGGCTTCAAGATAAGCCATGGTAAGCTGTGCCTGATCGTAGAGCATTTTTTCGAAATGAGGCACCTGCCAGAGGCGATCAACCGAGTAGCGATGAAAGCCTCCCCCTAACTGGTCATGGAGACCACCAGCAGCCATCTTACGAAGTGTAAACAATGCCATTTTGCGAGCATCCTCTCCTTGCTCATTCTGATGATGATGGGCATAGCGAAATAAAAAAAAGAGTACTGAAGGTCTTGGAAACTTAGGTACCATACCAAAGCCACCCCAGACTTTATCAAAACTTTTTGAAAATTGTTTGCAGGCACTCTCTAGTGGCATTTCTTTCTTCTTAGAAAAGAGTGCTGATTTTTTTTTCACGGACTGTTCTAACAATTCCATAGTACGGAGAGCCTCTTCTTCGAGCTGATTTCGATTTTCTTTCCATAATTGTGCAAGCTGCCGAAGCACTGAGGGAAATCCAATACGACCAGAGATATCGTGAGGAGGAAAATAGGTCCCTCCAAAAAAGGGTTTAAGTTCTGGAGTTAACCACACACTCATCGGCCAACCTCCCCCACCTGTGAAGGCTTGTATGTAGCTCATGTAGAGACGATCCACATCGGGACGCTCCTCACGGTCGACTTTGACAGAAATAAAATGGGCATTGAGAAGGGCTGCAATCTCATGATTTTCGAAAGATTCATGGGCCATCACATGGCACCAGTGACAGGTTGAATAACCAATCGATAAAAAAATCGGCTTCTGCTCCGTGCGTGCACGAGAGAAGGCTTCATCACCCCAAGGATACCACTCCACGGGATTGGAAGCGTGCTCCTGCAAGTAGGGAGAGGAGGAGTTTACAAGGTGATTCATATTGAGTAATGAGTAATGAGTAATGAGCAAAGGGCAACGAATTTTTTAAGATCAAAAATAAATTAGATTTTGGAAATACTTCGAAACATCACATTCAAAACAGTAGCTCAAAAAGGGAGGGCATAAAGCAAGAGTAGCTCGTTAACCACCGCTCTACAGGCTTTACCGTTTACTCATTACTTATCTTGTTACCCATTACTTCCTAGGCATTGGCAATCCCAATTTGGCATAAACCTTTGGAGTTGCAATACGGCCTTGTGGGGTACGTTGAAGATAGCCCTGCATGATCAAGTAGGGCTCATGAACCTCCTCAAGAGTTCCAGCCTCTTCTCCCACAGCTACGGCAAGGGAATGGAGACCCACAGGTCCTCCAGCGAATTTATGAACAATGGCTTCAAGAATACGCTTATCCATTTCATCAAATCCTTCCTCGTCGATATCAAGCATGGTGAGTGCTTGGGAAGCAGATTCTTGATTAATGACTCCATTGGTACGAACTTGAGTAAAGTCACGCACCCAACGCAATAAATTATTAGCAATACGAGGAGTACCACGTGAACGACGTGCAATTTCAAGCCCTCCTGCATCATCAATCTTAACGTTAAGCAAGCGTGCTGTGCGCATCACTATTGTTTTTAATTCTGAGGCTTCGTAGTAATCCAGACGACAATTCATTCCAAAACGGGATCGCAACGGCGAGCTAATCATTCCTGCACGTGTAGTGGCTCCAATGAGCGTAAAACGGGCTAGATTAAGACGAACACTTCGAGCATTGGGACCCTGATCAATCATGATATCGACACAAAAGTCCTCCATGGCAGGATAGAGATATTCTTCAATAACGGGTTGAAGACGATGGATCTCATCAATAAACAAAATACCACCTCGAGGCATGGTGGTTAGCAGACCTGCAAGATCTCCCGCTTTTTCAATGGCGGGACCACTCGTGGTTTTCACCTCTGCTCCCATCGCGTTTCCAAGAATATAGGCTAATGTTGTTTTACCAAGACCTGGTGGGCCACTAAGTAAAATGTGTTGTAAGGTATCTCCTCTTTGAGAGGAGGCCTCTACTAGTAGTTGCAAACGCTCAACCGCCCGAGCCTGACCACAAAATTCTCCAAAAAGAGGAGGCCTTAAGGAAACATCAAAGGGGCTATCAAGTGGTTCCGATTTTAAATTGTAGGAAATAGTTTCAGCAGACATGAAGAATGAATCTAGATTTGGGAGAGAAGAAGATGAAAAGATCTTTTCTATGGGAGCATTGTAGCACAAAGCACATCCTTGACCCATTGTGCATAATTAGAATCAACGGAGGTTGGTTCGATCGACATTATCTCTGGCACGGAGTACGGATGAAGTTCTTTTAATCTTTTCATGCATGCTTCAATAAGATGATGAGAGGTTTTCAGTAGAACCATGCATTCCTGGACTTCGTTGAGCTTTCCTTGCCAACAATAGATTGAGGTGGCTTTAGGAAGAATAGTACCACACGCCACCCAATGTTCCTCAACTAAAGAGCGAATTACAGCAATCGCATCAGCCTCAGCAGAGAAGGAAGTGAGCAAGAGAGTGAGCGAGGTTTTCATTTGAGATGAGAGGAAATTAAATTAGTAATTTTAAGACATCTAACAACGAGAAAACAATATCGAAAGCGTAACCACTATGAGTTATCCAATCCATGAGAAAAGAGCAGAGGGTGAGTAGTAGCATCACAGAAAAAGAAATCTCCCCTATTGAAAACAAAAGTGCAAATAGAGGAACCTTTAGAAGTACGCTCGCAAAAAGCTCTGGACCTAATAGCAAAAGAGTCATCGAGCAGAGCAGACCTCCAAGCATTGATACCAGCATGGTAATATCTACAAAAAACAAACCCCACTGAATGATGTCAGCAATGATCTTTAAGTCATGATTCTCTATTTTTTCAAACGTATCGGTTGTTTTGATAGAAGGTTGCATAGAGGATCTGTTTTTTTTTGAAAAATTATTTCCGAGTGTTGCAATACGAAAGCCAATGCATTTATTCCCAAGCGCTGCCTCCGATGCATCCAAGATTCTTCCAGGATCAGTGCGTTTGGAGTCTTCAGGAAATGGAGAGGCCCAAGATCCCCCACGAGTCAAAGGAGACAGAGTGTTGGGATGAGCTGGATCACTCCTCGTGATCCATTCGGCAACATTACCTCCCATATCACAGGTCCCATACGATCCTTGAGATTCCTCATAAAAGTTAACAGGCTGGGGCCCAGGGTTCATGAGAGGGAGTGTTGCAATGTTGGAATAACATGATCCTGTCTCCACAATCATATTTGTAGGATCTCCGCTATTGGGAGGAAGATCATGTTGTGTGGGATAGAGCCAATACTTATTGTAAAGCCCCCCTCCAGCGTAGTAAGCTGCTTTTATCCATTGATCCTCACTGGGTAAAAAGTAGAGGGCGTTATTACTCCATTCAGCTTGCTCCTCTCCATTGGGTGATCGAGTAATAGCATAAGAACCATGCTCCGTACTTGCTTTGATGAGGTCATCGCCCTGCAATTGATTGGGTTGACCATTCTGCAACCAATTACAAAATCGTAATGCGTTGAAGTAGCCTACATATGTTATCGGGTAACATTCCTTCCCAGGAATCGGAGTGTAATGATAGGTCCCATCATCACGGAGCGAACGCTCGATGGAGGGAGCCATAGAATCCAGACTCATTCTTTCATCATAAAGACCATGAGGATCCTCTTTTGTAGCGACGGCATTAAGAAAAAAAGACCATTCTGCAACAGTAATTTCGTATTTGCCGATTTGGTACTCAAGAGCAACAGCTCCAAGATGAGTGATAGCATCAGAACTATTTCCAACATCTCCAACTGGAACAAAAGCAATGGTGAGTGACGCAGAATCCTGTGAGTTTGTTTTAGGGTCGGGTACAACTTCTGATACACCGTAACTAATCACTACTAATAAACTGAGGATTAAAAAAAAAGTCTTTAGGAAGGTCATCAAGGAATCTGGAGGGAGATCTTCAAGCAAGGAAGTGATGTATTTCCTAACTTGGGTCACTTAAACTAAAGTATCATGAACCGACGTACAAGGCTTATTCACTCAGACCGGACGAAGGATGGTGAGGCCGAACTAAATATAATAAAATTAAAATGAAATATCCGGGCTTGCACAAAAATCACATTGTTATCTGCCTAATGATATTTGAAGATGAATGATTAGTTCTTCAATAAAGCTCATCATGAACATTCCTTCATGCTTCTCTATTCCTCAAAACAGGCTTGTTAATCCAAAAACAGAATATGAACGCTCATGTGAAGAGGCCTTTATCAATGCCTCTTTGCCTCCTTTGAAAAAAAAGCCTGTTCTTCGGGAGCCTTCCAAACCCAAGAAAAAGAACATTGATATTTTTTTAGACGGCAAGCCTCATTTCAATTGAGTAAACTCTAGAAGAGCGCATAGAAAACGGTGAGCTAACACGGATATTTTATACTGATCGTGACGAGGAAGCCGCGAAGGCTGATGGGGCAAGGCAAGTGATGAAGTCTGACAACGGCTGTATGAGTCCCTACTGCCCGAGGAAGACTTCGAGCTTGGGCGCAGCATCCATCTGGCTTCCCGGCTTCCGTAGTAGATCAGTATGAAATATGCAGGTTAACATATGGTTTTTAAAAAATATTATGCTACTCTCTGCTAAATAGATTTTTTAACATAATTAACTTATACTTTTTAATGAATTCACCGGCCCTAACTCGATGTGCACAAGAGCATAAGTACTTAAAATGTACGTTTTTTTACAACTGTTTCCCGCTTGTTCTAATTATTTTTGCTTTTTTTTACTACGGCTCTTATTACTGCTGTAGCCTCTATCCATCAGGAGAAGGAGGTGTCGAAGGAGTTACAGCATTACGCTTACTCTCGGGGAAAATCCCTATCATTGATATTGCCCTTAACTACAACCTGCTTTGGTTTTATCCTATTGTCTGGCTTTTTAAAATGGTGGGCCCTAGCTACACGGCCCTGAGGATCTATTTTTTTACGATCTCCACAATAACAGGATTGCTTAGTTTTTTTATTGTTAAAAAGACGACCCATCAAAGCTGGCTTGCCTTGCTAGCTGGTATCTTAGCGCTTCTTCTTCCAGGTCAACTATTCAGAAATTACATGGCTTTTACAGTCCTACTGAATATGTTCCTATTTTTAAAAATATTTCTTCTTCCCTGCCGCAATCTCAAAACGCATCTCTTATGGATGGCCGCCACAGGAGGCGCTTTAGGGGTGACTTTTTTAATTCGAATCGATCTTGGATTTTTTTTGAGTCTCATATTTTTAGGATCTGTTCTGATGTATCCATGGATTAGAAATGAACAATCAAAAAAGTTTTCATTTCCAAAACGTTGTTGGCTCTCTCTTGCAGCTCTTTCATTAGGCATCACCGGATTTTTACTACTGCATCTTCCAATATATTTTCATGCAGAGAAAAAAGGCTTTGTGATTCCTTTTGTCACCCAATATGTGCAATGGCCACGGATGATCGTCAGTCAAGGAACCCATCTCCTCAAAACGATTTTTGAAGATCCAGGATCTTCTCACCACCTGGCAGCCTATGTCTCTACATCGAGTGCTCCTGCAAATAATGCATCTATAACACAAAGCAACCTTCTGCGTCCTACGTTAGATTCAGCAACTATTCGAGAACGCATTACCACACTGAATATCTATCTCCCAATTATTTGTATAGGGCTTCTTCTGCTTTTGACTGCTCTTTTTTTATTCCTTAGTAGAAGAAAAAAAGAATGTAACTTGAGTCATGGAGCATGGATTTTCTCACTGATGCTGGGGTGCTCCCTCACCCTTTTTCCGCAATATTTTTTCTGGCGTCCCGACATGATTCATTTGAGTGAATTCATGGTCCCCATGACAACCACGCTGCTAGTAGCTCTTTATTTCGTATGGATGGTGAAAGAAAAAATAGCACCACTTCTACAGCCTTTACTCCTAGCTTTTTCAATTTTTGCGATCCTCGATCTCACCCTTTATTTTATCAATGGGTGTCAGTCTCAATCAACCGGCGGAATCGCCATTAGCCAAGGGAGAACAAAAGAGTTTCTCGGAGCAAACGGAGTATCTGTTAAGCTAGCCCCTCATGAATTTGAAGAAGCCACTGCTATTTCCAAGAGCATCCTTCAACATTCCCAAAAGGGAGAATATGTCATTTGTTTTCCCTATAATCCCGAAATTAATTTTATGACCGACCGTCCCTCCTATCGTCGGGATCTTTATTGCGATGACATGACGGCTTCTAGCAACTTCAATGAAAACGCAATTGCAGAAATTGAACATTATCAACCTGCAGTCATTGTCATCACTGATTGGCCGATCAATGGAACAGAGCATTCACGTTTTAGCAATTGGGCTAATACCACCTATCGCTATATTCAAAGCCATTACCAAGCTGATTATGATCATGGAATCATTCACGTTTTTGTGAACCCCAAAAAAGCAAGTACTCCTCCTAAAAATTTATGAAACAGCGTTGGAACCATATCTTTTTTCTTCATGCAAAAATTGCACCAGATTTATTACAACCCTACCTCCCTTTCAAATTAGATCTTCTAGATGGAATGGCTATTCTTTCAATCGTTCCTTTTAAAATGGATATGATTCGACTTTGGAATCTTCCTCCAGCACCCTTCTTCTCACATTTATGGGAAATTAACCTCCGAACTTATGTCAGGGTCGGTGGAAAACCTGGGGTTTATTTTTTTACTCTTGATACTGATAGTGCTCTGGGTTGTTGGATTGCTAATCACTTCTTTCACCTTCCCTACCGACTTGCAAAAATCAAAGCTGTTGTGAGAAAGGAGCACTTCTATTTTGAGAGTCGACGCTCCCTAGCCCGGATATTTCATACTGATCGTGACAAGGAGCTAGCGAAGACTGATGGGTTACCGCCGGCGGCCGGAAGACCGCGGGAGAGACTACCTTTGGGCAGCCCTGAAAAGGAGAGACGAGTGGGAGCGAGTGAGTCAACGCAGACGAGTATTTTGACACAGGGCTGTATGAGTACACACCGCCCATGTCAAAATGGAAGTCTAACGCAATATCCATCTGGCTTCCCGGTCTTCGCAGGTGATCGGCATGAAATATCAGGGCTAGCCTCTTTTAAAACCTCCTTTTGTATTACTGGAGAAAAAAAGAAAAAAACGATTTTGGATAGATGGACTACAGACCGAGATCGGCTCTTTACTCTCAAACGTGGAGAAATCTACGAAGGGAGAGTGCACCACGACTCATGGCCCTTAGAAAAGATAGAGAATCTTATTTTTGAGGATCATTTTTCAACTCAAATTCCCATTAAGTGTCATTTCGACCCTCAAGAATCAAGCTACGCCCCCTTACTTAATGTCAGTTTCGAAACCTTTAGAAAAACAGGTAATACCATCTCCTAAAAATATCCGGGTTAACACGGATGTTTCATACTGATCGTGACGAGGAGGCCGCGAAGGCTTATGGGGTAAGACAGGCGAGCATTTTGATGCAGGGCTGTATGTCTACATACTGCCCAAATCAAAATGTGAGTCTAACGCAGCATCCATCTGACTTCCCGGCTTTCGTAGTAGATAAGTATGAAACATACGGGTTAAGACCAATTGGGGGGTAAAAACCACGATTGTGGTTTACCGACATGACAGTGGAGAGAGCGACTAATACTATTACAAAAAATAGCACTCATCCAAAAAAGCAGACGCGGTATAAAGCTCATAATCGATCTAATTGTTGCAGCCGGGAATCTAATGTGGGGATAGGGTGAAAAATAGTTTCTATGTAGGTTGATGTCTTATACTCACTATTGTTAAGATTTTGTAATTTATTTAATAAAGCAGAATATTCTTGTTTATCAACCCCATGGCGAATCACCTGGGCATCGGCAAGAAAATGTTTTTTTCTTGAGTAGGAAGGCAGGAGAAAGAGTGCTAAAAAAAACCAGCTACTCAAGAGAGAAAGCAATAGCAACCACTGACCCCAAAAAAGAGGCAGTTTCATGTTAAAAACTACACAGTCAGCTCCAACAAGACCCACTACACAATAGATCCAAGAACAGTAAAAATGTTTTCTGATTTCTTGAGATCCAATGATTTTTTCATCTCGCCAGATAAGAAGCGCTAACTCTCTTGGGTTAAGTAATGCAGCCGATGCTGAACTAATCATATAGCGCCGTTGAGCACCCCATCCAATACTACCCCCATTGACACTCACCCCATCTTCGCTCTCATAAAAATAGAGAATCCCTTCCTCAATCATCTTTTGAAGCCCCAGTGAAAAAAGCTCTTGTGATAATTGAGAAAAATATTCATGACTGAGGGAATAAGACTTTTTTAATAAAGAGGGTATGAGAAAGAAATGCCAGCGTTGAACTACTACCGCAGCAACGATCAATAAAAGTATACCTATAAAAAAACCATAGCCGGCCTTTGCAAGCATGAAGTATAGGAAGCAACCACCAACTGTTTGCAAAATGATAAAAACAAAGGAGCCTGCGAGCCATTGGGATATCCATTGTTGATAAGAATAGGAATAACGCCTTGATTTCTTTTCTAACAACAAACCAGTTATAAAATCCAAGGGTCCGTTCACGAAAAAAACAAAGCAAAAATAAAATAGAATTGTTAAAAAAATAGTTCCAACCGATTCCCCAGGAGGCGATATAACCTTAAAAGTAATCAGAAAAAAAATAATCCATGGAAGAAACAAATTAAAACCTATCGAGCTAATACCGCACCAAATTCTGATTTTTGGATAAAGAGGACATGTTAAGTAAGATGATGAATTCATAAAAAAATCTCTAAGGTTACACTTTTTTACAACTTTCTAATATTTTCTCATAGGCATCAATAGAACGACTCCATTGAAAATCTTGTGCTTTTCGAAGAGATACTTTTTTCATATTATCAAGGTGACTGAGATCTTCTATTAAAGATTGTATCGCATTTGCCATTCCAGAAGGACCCTGATCCAGATCAAAAAAGCAGCCATTCTGACCTTCATCAATAATATCTTGAAGTCCTCCAATGCGACTTCCCAGAATAGCAAGTCCCTCAGCAAGAGCTTCAACTCCGACCATAGGAAGTCCTTCTGAAAGTGAAGGAATGAGTAAAACATCTGATTGCTCCATGATTTTTTGAATCTCATCTGAAGCCAACCAGCCAGAAAAATGAATCTTATTTTCCAAGCTAAGGGACCTCACCTCATCTTGTGCAGCAGCAAAAAGTGGTCCCTCTCCCACCATATTTAATATCCATGGCAGCTCTCGTATTAGGGATAGAGCTCGAATAGCAAAAAGTGGATTTTTTTGGATGCTAAAACGTCCTACGAAAAGAAGCCGTGTCATTGATGAAGATAAATGAACTTGCCGAGAAGGAAGGTTCACTCCATTCAAAATGACTGTTGGCATTATTCCATAGGCTTTCTGAGCTAGCTTAGCTACAAAACTACTAACTGATGTAACATGAGCAGCAGAGGCCCAAATAGGCACAGTAAGAGGTTTGATCAATTTAAAAAGATGATCGGTTTGCTGCGGAACTCCACCAGGAACATCTCCCAAGTGTGCCGTTAAAACATACGGAATCCGTGTGAATTGATGAATAATCCAAGCAACAACTCCAGTAGGAACAGCAAAGTGAACATGAATAACATGTGGCCTCCAGCAGCATGACTCTTTTAAAGATACCGGCACAACCCTCATGATCCAAAGCATCATTTCAAAAATACTACAAGTATCCTCTCGACGTCGTCTGGAGCGAACACGAATCACTTCTACTCCATCAATGAGGGAGCTATCAGGCAAATGAGGCATTCCTGCTGTGACAAAGCGAACTTGATGACCTCGCTTCACCAAAGCTGAAGCAACTTGAATAGCTACTCGTCCTCCCCCACCCCCAAGAGGTGGACATTCATAACAGAGAACTAGAATTCGCGACATGATCTGAAACTAAAGATAATACTCCATAAAAGGGAAGCTTGGAGTGGTTTTTTATTGATATCGGAGGGAGCAATGATGATGATTCGCTCAGATCCGTAATAAAAATCAACCAAAAAAAAACCTATGGCTGCTCCTTCATCTGTTAGTGGCAATAACAGTCCAACAAGGCCTGTAACTCCTATACTCTCGGAAAATTACGACGGTAAGAATCCTCTCTCAACACAAACAAGTGGAAATGCAATTACAGCAAAAAAAAGCAGCCGTCCTAATTACACTAAAGCAAATACAAGCATTCAAAATAAAAACTCTAATGCTGCTGCCATCCTTGCTTCGAGAAAACATCTCCCTAAAAGTCAAAATGGATCAATGCCATTAAGGCCCGATCAACATCCTGGTACCATTCCTCTTTTTAATCCCAATTCTACTCAAGGGAGTGTTAATGATAGACAAGTCAAAAATGCTAAAGCGAGCAGCAATCCAAGTACACAAGGTTATAATCGCTCAGCAAATTTTCATTTGCTTGTAGCAGGTTTTAACTACAACTTGCAACGGCAGAGCAGGGCTTTTGGGCAGCAAGAAAAAAAACAAGTCCAAACATTAGAGAATAATAATTCGGAGAATAATACTAAGGTTAACCCGGATATTTCATACTGAAGCGTCATGATTCATCATGAAAAATCTAGATTTAAGAGTTTTGAATTCTCGCTAACACATATTGAGCCCAAAGAAAAAGCCGTTCGTCACTTCGGCCGCACTGATGTTCCTGTAGTGAGTGATAAAAAAACTTCTTTCCTATTGGTGAAACGGGCTCATTAGGAGTGATAGCACCGCTTTGAAACCATCCTCCAATAGGCATTCCAAAGCCTTTTTTCTTTCGATAGATAATGTTGTTAGGAAGAAACGGCTCGAGTGCTTTTTTCAAGATCCATTTAGTCACACCCCCTCGTAACTTTACCGTATGAGGAAGTCGTCGAGCAAAGTTCACAAGCTCAATATCTAAAAATGGAGATCGCACCTCCAATGAATGAAGCATACTAACACGATCAATCTTAGCTAAAATATCATCTTGCAAGTAAAGAGATGTAAAAAAATGAAGAGCACGATCCACTAAACTAGCAGAAGCCCCAGGGCGCTCCCAGGCTTCAATTGCCTCACTATAAATTTCCTCAGGATTATTTTTATCTCCAAAAAAAGAGTCAATTTCTTGAATATTGAGAGGCCCCATCCAAACGGGCATCCAGAGAGGTTGAGGAAAGAAAAGCCCGCGCAGTGTTCGTTTGATTTTAAAATCAAGGCTGATATTGCGGTGCGATACGGGAAGATGGGCTGCAAGAAAAGAAAGTGCAGGATGCAATACCTTTGGAACCATTCTAGAATAGAGCTCTGCAGCATGGAGTGCTTTCAATGGATCATATCCAGCAAAGAGCTCATCCCCGCCATCGCCACCCAATGCAACGGTAACATGGTCTCTTGCAAACCCAGAAAGTAACCATGTGGGAAGCAAGGAGCTATCAGCAATTGGTTCATCCAATTGACTCAAGAGTTCTGGTAAAAGATGAACAGCTCGATGAAGATCTAGAATCTCTTCGTGATGAGTAGAACCGAGATGCAAGGCCATCTGTTGCGCAAAAGGAAGTTCATCAAAAGAAGGATCAGTAAAACCAATGCTAAAAGTTTGAAGCTCTCGTGCCGGAAGATAGCGTGAAGCCACAGCCGCTATTGCTGAAGAATCGATCCCCCCACTCAAAAAAATTCCAATGGGGACATCCGAGATAAGACGCCGCTTTACTGCTCGATCCAGGAGCTCCATGAGTTCCTCCGACCATAATTTTCCCCCATCAGCTGGCAGGTCAGGTTGGGATGGCTCTAATCGATATTCCCAATAACGCTGAACTTGAAATGTTTTATCTTGAAGATCTAGTTTTCCAAAATGGCCTCCAGGGAGTTTATAAATCCCCTCAATCAAAGAATGAGGAGCGGGAATATATCCATAAGCAAAATATTTTTTGAGTGCTATGGTGGACTCATTTCTAGGGGCTTTGGGATGTTGCATTAAGGCTTTTAGCTCCGATGCAAAAGCAAAAAGATGACCCTCCTGATCCTGATGCTGAAAATAGTAGAGTGGCTTCTTACCAAAACGATCTCGTGCAATAAAAATAGTATTCTTTCTTCGATCCTCAATTACAAAGGCCCACATTCCATTGAGTTTGTCTAGCATCCCTTCACCCCATTCTCGGTAGCCGTGAAGTAGGACTTCGGTATCCGAGTGGTCAGTCTGAAATTGATATCCTTTGGTAATAAGCTCTGCACGTAGTTCTTTATGATTGTAAATTTCACCATTAAAAATAATCACTAGAGCTCCATCAACTGTTGCCATTGGTTGAATGCCATCACCCAGATCTATAATCGAAAGACGTCGATGACCTAAGTAGATCCTTCTTTTTTCTTCAATAAAAAAACCCTCTTGATCAGGACCCCGATGCACAAGGGCTCGTGTCATTTTTTCAATTACCTCACGATCTCCAGAGCCAATAAAACCAGCTATACCGCACATGAGAGAGGAGTGTAGGCAATAAGGTATACTTTATCCTGATTCGCAGTGAGGCATGTCAAAGCCTGATGCAGATAGCAAAAGCCTTTTAAAATATCTGTTCGATATGCAAGGTGATGAATCATTCAAGGAGTATTAAAAAAAAAATCTTTTAGGCCAAGCAGATTAGAATGATTGAGAATGCTAGCCTGGAGATTTCATGGTGAATCTATTACGGCTTCTGCAAGTGATGAAGATGAAATATTCGGGCTAAAGCTGCGCGGCTACAACTTTTTATGAAGGGGAGTTGGAATTCATTAATTCCATATGAAGGTCTACGAGTCTTGCAATTGTAAATTCATGCATCTCTATGATTACAAGCAAACCTTGAATAGAGCGTAGTTTTTCGGACCACTGCTCCATAAGGTGTTGGATCTCTTCAATAAATATCTGATCCTGAGCCACGGCAAGTAGCTTCTCATACATTTGCAGTGCCAGCGTCAAACATAAATCACTATTAGAATAATGCTGTTTCTCTATCATCACATGCCTTAATGCAGGGTCGATAAAATGTTGAGCATATCCTTGAAGGAGCTCTGGATCGATCTTGAGATGAAGCGCGGAAGCAATGCGTTCCATTTGACGTGAGGGATTTTGGAGTAGCTCGTCGTAATCCACAAGAACGTAGGAATACCCTTGAGTATGCTGCAGTGATGTCACCAAAGAAGAGATCCAAATCCAAAATGATTTTTCTTGAAGGTCTTGAAAGCTCCTCTCCACAGAAATGGCAACACTGATAGGATGTCTGATTGCAATGACAATGCTTAAATGAATTTCAAGCACCTCACATATCTTTTTCCAAAATGGAATCAAGAGTGAGGCGGTTGGAACCTTGAGAGCCAGGGGTCGATCTTGAGGGATTTTTTTTAACAATAACTCTGAGGCACGTAAAAAATATTCACTGTTCAACAAAAAATCTTTCTCTGTCTCTGAGAGTGGGACAATCCTGCGAGCACGATTTTTGGCACACGCTTTTAACATTTGGAAATTTAATTCATGGAAATCCCAATCCTCCCAATATCCCGTCTCATTAAATTCATTAGGAGGCATGAGATTGTCTCCTAAGGAGACCCCCATTGTTTCAAGCCCCTTAGTTAGCACACTTGTTCCGCTTCGCTTCATCCCAAGTACTAAAATGAGGTTTTTTTTTGGCTGCATTTCACCTGATTTATCTACTCATCTGTGAAGGAGCTTGCTGAATCACATTGCATGTTCTTTTAACAAGATAGATTGATTTACCCTGTGACTCATAAAAGGTGCGCGTGATCATCTCTGCAAGGAGCCCCATGAGAAAGCTCATGACTCCCATCAAAAATGTAAAGACAGCCATAAGTGGGAGTGGTGTGGTGATAAGTGGCTTTCTCATCCAAATCAAAAGAGCGAGTGCCCAACAGGCAAATCCCAAGCTCCCTGCTAAACTAATGAGACCACAAGCACCAAAGACATACATTGGCTTTTGGGCATGCCGATCGAGAAATTTAACAACCATTAAATCGAGAATAACTTTGAGTACACGTTCAAGGCCATACTTAGAATGGCCCGTAGTGCGGGCAAAATGATTGACTGGCAACTCTGTAATGCGGGCTCCATGCCATTTGGTATAGATGGGAAGGAAGCGGTGCATTTCACCGTAAAGCCTCACCCCTTCAATCACATCACGACGATAAGCCTTGAGTGAACATCCAAAGTCATGCAAGCGCACTCCAGAAATCGCAGAAATCAATTTATTAGCCATCATGCTAGGAATATTTCTTTGCAGTGCATTATCTTGTCGATCCCGACGCCAGCCAGAACAGACATCATAGCCCTCATCTAGCTTGAGCAACATTCTGGGGATATCCTCGGGATCATTCTGGTAGTCCCCATCCATCGGAATAATGATCTCTCCTGAGGCATAATCAAAGCCTGCCATCATGGCTGCCGTTTGACCAAAGTTACGCCGAAAGTGGACAACTTTGGCCACAGGATAATGGAGGGCAAGGTCCTCAAGAATCTCTCCACTTTGGTCGGTACTTCCATCATTAACAAAAATCACTTCATACTCTTTTCCAAAACAATCCATGACTTCACGGATTTTAGTAAAGAGCGGGATGATGGCCCCTTGTTCATTGTAGATGGGAATGGTAATGGAAATCATGGTAACAGCTGGGTAAGGAGTAATGGTTAATCTATAACGAGTAAAGAATTTTAACCCGGATATTTCATACTGATCGTGACGAGGAGGCCGCAAATACTGATGGATACTGCGTCAGGATTCGTGGCGCCTCGCGAAGAACCAGTATGAAATATGCGGGCTAGCGCAGCAGCCATCAACCTTCCCGACCTAAGCAGGTGATTGCCATGAACTATTCATGCTAGAATCGAAATCACAATTGCTTCTCTTCCTTTTCGTAATCAGACTGTGCGTCGTCTTAAGACATATCAGTATGCAGCTTTATTTCTTTCTCCATGTCGTCGATAAAAAATAGTCTTGTCGTGAAACTCCGTTCGGTACCGCACCGACCAGGTGTTTATGTGATGAGGGATCGGTTACATCGTATTATCTATGTTGGTAAAGCACGTGACTTACGCAAGCGACTTGCCAATTACTTTACGCCATCACGCCTCACACGCTCTGACTTGAAGACACGAGCTCTCATTGAGAGCATTCACGATTTTGAATATCACTTGGTTAAGAGTGATGCAGAGGCAGTTCTTTTTGAAGGGAAACTGATTAAAGAATGGAGACCAAAATATAATGTGAGTTTTCGTGATGATAAACGATTTCTTATGGTCCGAGTGAGGCTCATAGATCCCTTTCCCCGCTTTGATTTAGTACGGCTTCGCAAGGAGGATGGAGCACGTTATTTTGGCCCTTTTCCTAATGCGGGTGCACTGCGTATTACCTTGCGAGCTATGATTAAAAGTTTTGGCATTCGCTCCTGCCACCCTTTGATTCCTGGTGAAAAAGATTTCAAGCATTGCCTGGATCATATTATTCAAAAGTGTTCTGCCCCATGCATTGGAAGAGTGACCCGTGAGGAGTATCATCAAAGAGTAATAGCAGCCTGTGAATTTCTGGAGGGAAAATCTCGCTCTATGACAGAGGATATTAGAGAAGAGATGGAAAAAGCTGCAGCAGCTCTTGACTTTGAAAAAGCGACCTCGTTGCGCAATCTTCTTACCGATTTAGAGGAGACCACAAAACCAACCCGGCGTTTCACACGCAAATCACTTCCCAACAGTATCGATCCTGAGGCAGATCTCATCGAGCTTCAGCAACTACTACAACTGCCCTATGAGCCGCGGGTGATGGAGTGTTTTGATATTTCAAATCTCTCAAAAACACATTGCGTTGCTTCGATGGTGCAATTTAAAAATGGTGTTCCCGAGCGCAAAAACTACCGTCGTTATCGCATTACTAGTACCCAAGGCCAAGATGATTTTGCAGCTATGGCAGAGGTAGTACGTCGCCGTTACAAGAGGATCCTAAGTGATGCAGGGGTCGATCTTGAAACTACCCAATCACAGGAATCCCACTCAGAATGTTTGCGCCGATATTATCAAGGGCAAAGCAAACGATCTCCTCTCCCAGATCTTATTATCGTCGATGGAGGCAAAGGACAACTCAGCGTTGCCTGTCGTGAACTTCAACAATTAGGACTCTACGACATTCCTATTATCGGACTTGCAAAAGAATTTGAAGAGATCTATCGCCCTGGAGAGGAGGCCCCAATAAGACACCATAAAGACAAAGGATCCTTACGTCTATTACAGCGTATTCGTGATGAAGCGCATCGCATCGCCAATGGATATCATGAACTTTTACTCAAACGTCGCATCTCCGAGAGTGCTCTTGATATGATCCCAGGAATAAGCCAGGCAAAGAAAAAACTCATCCTGAAAAACTTCGGTAGTGTCCGTCGCCTCCGTCAGACAAGCCTTGAAGAGCTGACCAATACCCCCCAGGTCGGCTCCAAATTAGCACACCTTATTAAAACTGCGATCGGGGATCAGCCCCAAGATCCCAGGACTTTTGTACCCTAGAAAAAAAGAAAACTACCCATTTCCATTTCTTAAACTTTTGCCGAATCCCTTTTTGAATCTACCATTCTCACCTTCATGAAAAACCTTATTGTTATTTTAAAAGATCAACTCTCATTTTCCCTCTCCTCTCTTAAAGATGCTCAACCAGCTACGGATGTGCTCTTTTTTTGTGAAGTGGGAGAACCCTCCATTTCCCATCATCAAAAGAAAATTGCCTTTCACTTAGCCTGCATGCGCCACTTTGCCCAAGCCCTCAAGGCGAAGGGATTTCATGTAGTGACTATTCCTCTCATAGATTCTAAGCGCTCCCCTATTCTCATTGATGAAATTCTTAAAGAAATCCAAGCAGGGAGTTATCAAAAAATCATCATGACTCAACCCAGTGAATGGGGTGTTTTTGAAGAATTAAAAAAACTCTCTACTCACATTTCTATAGAGTTTTTGACGGACGACCGATTTCTGGCTACGCAAGAGGACTTTCGCTCTTGGGCTCAGGGGAAAAAGCAACTTCGGATGGAATATTTCTACCGTGAGATGCGTCGCAAATATCATCTTTTAGTTGATGGTTCAGGAGAGCCTGAGGGAGGCAAGTGGAACTTCGATCAAGAAAATAGAAAAACTTTCTCGAGGCAACACTCCATTCCCAAACGACTCCAGCATCAGAAGTCACCGATTTTACAGGAGGTCTTATCGCTTGTTGAAAAAAAATTCTCCCATCATTTTGGAAATTTGCATCCCTTTCACTATGCAGTCACACGAGAGCAAGCGCTTCTGGAGTTGGATGATTTCATTGCACAGGAGCTTCTTTTTTTCGGGGATTATCAGGATGCGATGGTCGCTGGAGAACCGTACCTTTTTCACTCCTTACTCTCTTCCTATCTCAATATTGGGTTACTCCTTCCACTAGAAGTTTGTGAAAAAGCTCAAGAGGCCTACTACCAGGGAAAAGCTCCGTTAAATGCTGTAGAAGGATTCATTCGTCAAATCTTAGGATGGCGTGAATTTATCAGAGGTATTTATTGGCATTTTATGCCGCAATACGGCGAACTCAATTTCCTAAAAGCAAAGCGAGC
>Ga0114975_10001250_pt1 | contig 18333 bp, 15 predicted proteins | sample S_130626_EF_Meta_FD_87031 | JGI IMG/M metagenome (GOLD analysis project Ga0114975, IMG submission 87031) | Freshwater microbial communities from Lake Simoncouche, Canada to study carbon cycling - S_130626_EF_MetaG | ecosystem: Environmental > Aquatic > Freshwater > Lake | place: Lake...
AGGAAGATATGCGTATGTTACAAACTATATTTCAAATACACTTCAAATATTTGATGTTAGTGGTTCATATATTCAACAATTGGAAGCTGGTGGAATATTAACAAACACTTTAGAATCAGTCGGAAATGCAACAATCGGAAATGATTTAGCGGTTGTTGGTGGACTAAATGTTAGTCAATCAACAAATATATTAGGAAATCTATCGGCAACCAATATGAGAGTTGTGAGTGGTTTAACCGCAACTACGATATCGGCAACAACTTATTCTAATTTACCAACAGATGTTAGAGTAACGGGAGGTACATATTCTTCAGGAACTGCAACTTTTACTAATAATACCGGTGGAACATTTAGTGTTACGGGATTTAGTACGGGAGGAACATTTACAGGAGGAACCGTATCGGGAGCAACTAATTTTATAAGTGGTTTAACCGCAAATACAATATCTGCAACAACATTTACCTCAAATACTGAAACTATAATTGGAAGAGTACCAACAGGTGCGACAGGTTCTGTATCAACAGGTGCACAACCATCTAGTGTGTTCGTCCAAGGAAAATATGCCTATGTTATAAATTATACTTCAGTTACACTTCAAATATTTGATATATCAAATCCTTTATCACCAACTTTAATCTCAACTGTGTCATCGGTTACAATTCCAGACGGATTATATGTCCAAGGAAAATATGTGTATGTTACGGGATACTCCACAATTCAAATATTTGATGTGTCAAATCCATCATCCCCAGTTTTAGTTGGATCAGTATCAGTAGGTTTTCTTTCATACCCAAGTGATTTATATGTTCAAGGAAGATATGTTTATGTTATAACTAGCTCTTCTAACACACTTCAAATAATTGACATATCAAATCCATCATCACCGGTTTCAGTTGGATCTGTACCAACAGGGGCGTTCCCATACGGACTCTATGTTCAAGGAAGATATGTGTATGTGGTAAACTTTGATTCAACGCTTCAAATATTTGATGCGTCAAATCCTTCATCACCATTTTTGGTTGGAACAGTATCAACAGGATTAAATCCATACAAAGTATATGTTCAAGGAAGATATGCGTATGTTGTAAACTATAGTTCAAATACACTTCAAATATTTGACATATCAAATCCATCATCACCGGTTTCAGTTGGATCTGTACCAACACTTACATCTCCTAATAGGATACGTGTCCAAGGAAGATTGGCTTACGTTACAAATGTTGGAGTTCAAAAATTTCAAATATTTGACGTATCAAATCCATCTTCTCCAATTTCAGTTGGATCAGTACCAACAGGGACGTTCCCAGACGGATTATATGTCCAAGGAAAATATGTGTATGTTGTGAACTATATTTCAAACACACTTCAAATATTTGATGTTAGTGGTTCATATATTCAACAGTTAGAAGCTGGAGGAATATTAACAAGTACTTTAGAATCAATTGGAAATGCAACAATTGGAAATGATTTAGCGGTTGTTGGTGGTCTGAATGTTAGTCAATCAACAAATATTCAAGGAAATTTATCGGCAACCAATATGAGAGTTGTGAGTGGTTTAACTGCAAACACAATCACATTGGTAGGTAGTGATCAGGCTCCATCATTAAACACCACAGTTAGTAAAACATTAACAGGAGGTACTAATACAATCTATTCAATACCTACAAGTGCATATACCGGATCTTTCTTTGATTATACTTTAATAAGTAGTGGTTCCACAGGTGCTAGAGCCGGAACAATTATGTCAATATGGAGTGGATCAACGGCACAATTTTTAGAAACCTCAACACCTAGTATAGGTACAACAACTGGTGTGACATTTTCAGTTGCAGTATCTGGAGGTAATGCGGTATTAAGTAGTTCTGCAACAACTGCGGGATGGGTGGTAAAAACAATTGTGAGGACTATATGATACATCAGATTTCAATAACAGGAGTAACAGGAACCCCACCATATTCAATATCAGTTTGTGATTCAACATACACATATTGTTATTTGGTGACAGGATCAACAACAATACCTCCAACATTTACTTTTGATGTACCGGCACCATTAGACGGTGTTAATAGTTTAATTGTAAAAATTATTGATTCTACAGGATGTGAATACTTTGAACCATATTCTTGTCCTCCAACACCGACACCAACTCAAACAAATACTCCGACACCAATACCTTATCCATCCGCATTATGTTATCAAATTAGTATGGTTAATAGTGGTACGACAAACGGATCATTTGATTATACGGATTGTAATTCTGTGTTGATAGAAAACATCATTGTTCCATCAGGTATAACATATTATATTTGTGGTTGGAATCCTATAAATGTATTTAATTTAGATGTGTCTATTGGATTATGTTGTTATGACGGACCTTGTCCTCCCGTACCAACAGTGACACCAACTAATACGGTTACACCAACAATTACTCCGACTAATACGGTTACACCAACCGTAACGCCAACAAATACCACTACACCGACTAATACCACTACACCGACTAATACTATTACACCTACTAATACAGTTACACCTACTAAAACTGCAACACCGGCAAACACCGCAACACCTACTAATACAGTAACACCAACAAGAACGGTAACACCAACAAGAACGGTAACACCAACAAGAACGGTAACACCAACTAATACGACAACTAATACTGTAACACCAACTAATACGACAACTAATACTGTAACACCAACTAATACTCAAACCCCAGGATTTTCCCCAACACCAACAAGAACGGTTACACCAACTAATACAGTAACACCGACTAATACAATTACACCAACAAAAACGGTAACTCCAACAAGAACGGTGACACCAACACATACACCAACTAATACGGTTACACCAACTAATACGGTTACACCTACTAATACGGTTACACCTACTAATACGGTTACACCGACTAACACAATTACACCAACAAAAACGGTAACGCCAACACATACACCAACAAGAACATCAACACCAACCAATACAATAACACCAACTAATACCGTAACTCCAACTAATACCGTAACTCCAACTGTAACACCAACTAACACCATAACACCAACTAATACTTCGTCACCAGGATCTTCACCAGTACCTACCAATACTCAAACACCAACTAATACAATTACACCTACTAAAACCGCTACACCAACAAGAACTGCCACACCTACAAGAACTGTAACACCAACTAATACGGTTACACCAACTAATACGGTTACACCAACTAATACTCAAACCCCAACAAAAACTGTCACACCTACTAACACTGTCACACCTACTAACACTGTCACACCTACTAACACACAAACACCAACAAGAACTGTAACACCAACTAATACAATTACACCAACTAATACAATTACACCAACTAATACAATTACACCAACTAATACAATTACACCAACAAGAACTGTAACGCCAACTAATACTCCAACTAAAACGGTAACACCTACTAAAACGGTAACACCTACTAATACGGTTACACCTACTAATACGGTTACACCAACTAATACAATTACACCAACTAACACCATAACACCAACTAATACTTCGTCACCAGGATCTTCACCAGTACCTACCAATACTCAAACTCCAACTAAAACGGTAACACCAACTAATACTCCAACTAAAACGGTAACACCAACTAATACGATTACACCAACTAATACGATTACACCAACTAACACAATTACACCAACACATACACCTACTAATACAGTTACCCCTACTAATACAGTTACCCCGACTAATACTGTTACTCCGACCAATACACCGACGCCTACAATTACACCTACTAATACAATAACTCCAACTAACACTATAACACCAACAAGAACGGTTACTCCGACTATAACACCAACAAGAACGGTTACACCAACTAATACGGTGACACCAACTAATACGGTGACACCAACTAATACGGTGACACCAACAAGAACTGTAACCCCAACTAATACTATAACTCCGACTAATACTCCAACTAATACTGTCACACCAACTAATACTGTTACCCCAACAAGAACTGTAACTCCGACTATAACTCCAACAAGAACGGTAACCCCAACTAATACTATAACTCCGACTAATACTATAACTCCGACTAATACTATAACTCCGACTAATACACCAACAAGAACAGTTACCCCAACTAATACTCAAACACCAACAAGAACGGTTACACCAACTAATACACCGACTAATACTATTACACCAACAAGGACAATAACTCCAACTAATACACCAACAAGAACGGTTACTCCAACTAATACTCAAACACCAACAAATACTACCACACCAACTAATACACCAACTAATACTATAACACCAACAAGAACGGTTACACCAACTAATACACCAACTAATACTATAACACCAACAAGAACGGTAACACCTACTAATACTGTAACCCCAACTAACACGCCAACAAGAACGGTAACACCTACTAATACTATAACTCCGACGCAAACTCCAACAAGAACAGTAACGCCAACACCAACTCCAACTAAAACAACAACACCAACAAGGACAGTAACACCGACTAATACTCAAACACCAACAAGAACTGTGACTCCGACTATAACACCAACTAATACTCCAACAAGAACTGTAACTCCAACAAGAACTGTAACTCCAACCAATACTCCAACAAGAACGGTAACTCCAACGATAACACCGAGCTCGGGACCAAAAATACAACAATGTAGTGTGTTATTTAATAATACTGCAGGAAGTAGTATTTATGCATATGTCCCATCGGCAAATACTAACACATTTTTATTTAATTCAGGTGTTGCATCACCCGATATTGCACATACTGATACTAAACTGTGGGTGTACAGTATAGCAGGATTTATTACAGAATATAACATCACATTAAGTCCTTGGTCGGCAATATTTAGTAGAAATATTACATTACCCGCAGGAGTTACATTAGGTAATGGTTTGGGTGCAATAACTAATACTCAATTAATTACAACAAACACCACAACAAATCCTCAACAAATAATTAATTTAAATATTACGAATAATTTAGCGACATCATCCGTAATTACCACATTAGGGGCTAATAGAGCGGTTGCTGGTGACATTTTAGTTACAACCACTAATAAAATATTGGTAACTAATCTTGATAAAAATACCAATCTAGTATACCTTACTCAATACAATTTTATTACAGGTGCTTTTGAGGTTGAGGTTAATATTACCGCATCAATCCCAAATCCTTTTGGAATTTTTATTAATAATAGTAACATATATGTTTGTAACAGTGGTGGTCAAATATATAATATTAACACCATCTTCCCATATGCAATAACATTATTTAATAATTCAGGATTAACTATTGGAGGGTCGTCTCAAGTACCTAGTTGTTGTGATGTTAACTTAATTAGATTATAACAAATAGTCACAAATGAATGAAATTATATTTATTTTTAATATAAAATCATTATTTTTTCATAAAAACACAATATGAAAATCTTTGTTCAAATCGCATCTTACCGAGATCCCCAATTAATTCCAACAATCAAAAATATGTTTGAGAATGCCAAAAAACCTAAAAATTTGGTATTAAGTATTTGTAGACAATTTCACCCCGAAGACGGTTTTGATAATCTTGATGAATATAGAAAAGATAAAAGGTTCAGAATTATTGATGTCCCATATGAGGAATCAAAAGGCGTATGTTGGGCAAGAAATTTAACCCAACAACAATATAGTGGTGAGACATATACTTTACAAATTGACTCTCATATGAGGTTTGAAAAAGATTGGGACGACACTTTAATCAAAATGGTTAAACAACTTCAAAAGAAAGGATTCCCTAAACCATTATTAACGGGATATGTTTCATCGTTTGACCCTGATAACGATCCCCAAGGAAGATCTCAAGAACCGTGGAGAATGGTATTTGATAGATTTATCCCTGAAGGTGCGGTGTTCTTCCTACCTGAAACAATTCCTGGGTGGAAAGAACTAAAAGAACCTGTAACCGCAAGATTTTACTCCGCACATTTCGCATTTACATTAGGTAAATTTAGTGAGGAGGTTCAACACGATCCAGAATTTTATTTCCACGGAGAAGAGATATCAATTGCCGCAAGGGCTTATACTCACGGGTATGATTTATTTCACCCACATAAAGTTGTGGTTTGGCACGAATATACTCGTAAAGGAAGAACCAAACAGTGGGATGATGATAAAGAGTGGGTTAAGAAAAATGATGTGTCTCACTCTAAGAACCGACAACTATTCGGAATGGATGGTGAAGAAGTTACATTGGACTTTGGTAAATATGGTTTTGGAACTGAAAGAACTTTAAAAGAATATGAAATATATTCAGGTTTAAGATTTTCAAGAAGAGCGGTTCAACAATACACATTAGATAAACAATATCCACCTAACCCACAAATATTTGAAACTGAGGAAGAATGGGAGAATAGTTATGCAAGTATTTTTAAACACTGTATAGATATTGGATTTCATCAAGTTCCTGAAAAAGATTATGAGTTTTGGGTGGTTGCCTTCCACGATGATAAAGACGAAACTCTTTTTAGAAAAGATGCCGACATCAATGAAATTAATATGATGATGTCAGATCCTGATGGATACTGCAAAGTGTGGAGGGATTTCCAAACAACGCATAAACCAAAATATTGGGTCGTTTGGCCTTATAGTACATCAAAAGGTTGGTGTGAAAGAATAACTGGAAATTTGTAATTAAAATGGAACATTTTTATCAAAAAGTTGATAGTGAAAATTGGTTTGGATATGAAGATTTATATTCATCAATGGTAAATAAATTTGACACCAATTCTCATTTTGTTGAGGTAGGTGTTTGGAAAGGAATGAGTGCCTGCTTTATGGCAGTAGAAATAATTAATTCAGGTAAAAATATAAAATTTGATTGTGTTGATACTTGGGATTATGTCGATACTTCAAATGAGATAAATCAAACTCAATTTGATAATTTGTTTAATATATTTTCTAAAAATATTGAACCAGTTAAAAATAAGATTAATATTGTTAAATCACTTTCTTGGGATGGATCTTTAAATTATGAAGACAATAGTTTAGATTTTGTTTTTATTGATGCCGGTCACGATTATGAAAGTGTTAAAAAAGATGTAAATGATTGGTATCCTAAAATAAAAAATGGTGGTATTATTGCGGGACATGACTACCATTATGATTGTGGTGTATTTCCAGCGGTTAATGAATTTTTTAAAGATAAAGGTGGTGTTAAACAAACGGGATCTTGTTGGATTTACGAAAAATAAATAATAAATTAATATAATAATAAAATGAAACAATATAACACAGACAAATACTCACACGGGTTCATTGACGTTTACGAACCCTACTTCAACTCTATGAGTGATAGTAAAAATATTTTAGAAATTGGGGTTTACTACGGAGGTAGTTTAAAATATTTATTGGATAAATTTAAAGATGGGATAATATACGGTATCGACATTGAAGATAAAACTCATTACAATGAAGATAGAATTAAAACTTATGTTGTAAATCAAGAAGATAGAGATGCTCTAAATAGATTTTTAGATGAAACTAATGTAGAGTTTGATATTATTATTGATGATGGTGGACATACAATGAGACAACAACAAGTATCTTTCGGAACATTATTTAAACGATTAAAAAAAGGTGGGATTTATATAATAGAAGATTTACACACATCAAGAATTGAAAATTTTGGAACTATTTCATCGGACGATTTAATAACTACTTTAGATATGTTACAATCATTTAGATATACTAAAAACATAGCGTCTAATCATATGTTAGATGAAGAAAAAGAATATATAAAAAATAATGTTGATGATGTTAAAATATGGTCCAGAACACCGGGATATAGTGAAAGTGTTACTTCAGTAATTAAAAAAAAATGATATGAAAAACAATTTTGACATAGGTATCACTACATTTTCATTACGGTACGATTTTATCGAAACTTTAGTTAACAAAATTAGAGAACTTAATGTCCTTAATAATATTTTTATATGTATAAACGGAGAGAAAGATTCTAATTTTAATGATGAATATAGAAAAAAAATATTAACATTATGTTTATCTCATCCTAATATATTTCCAATATTTTTTGTTGAAATGAGAGGGTTATCTAAAATGTGGAACACATTGTTAATTCATTCTACTAAAGATGATATTTTGTTATTAAACGATGATATTGATTTGGTAACTGAAAATATGTTTGAAGTTGTTTCTAATCATATTGATTCTGATGAATATTATGGTATGTCAAAAATAAACGGAACTTTTTCATTCTTTGTTGTGAACAAATCTCTTGTTGATGAATTAGGATACTTTGATGAAAGATTATTAGGGTTTGGAGAAGAGGATGGTGATATAACTTATAGAATGTTAGAAAGTAAAAGTAGAGATGTTTATCAACTATATGTCCAAGGAGTTTACAATATTGTTTCCGACATTAGACATGAACACGTAAAACCCGGTGTTGGTAAATATTCATTCTTTAATAGAGATTTTACTTTTGGGTTAAAATATAATTGTAATAACCCTAAAAGTAATATTTCAGGGATGTTTGGAATGCCCTGTGATAAAGTATTACAAGACATTAATTTGTATCCATATGAAAAATTCTTTAAAGAAAATAAGGACAAACTATGATTAAAAATGTTATAATAAATAAAAGTGAGTTATATTACACCACTAAATGGGATGTGGGGAATTTAAACGAATATTATCAACATATTCTTAATAATTTAATATTTTTTTTAAAAAACAATAATGTTCCATATTCAGTAAATTTTGGGTGTGATGAAATAATCAAAGATATTAATTTAGATTTTCAATATGAACATACTATAATTAAAAATGAGGACGGAGAATATTATTGTAGCGTATATAGATTTAATGACTTAATTAAATTACAGTCAGTTTTTGATTATTCAAACGCAAATGTGAATCATATAAAAACATCTGAATATTTTAAAAAAAATTCAGATGTTTTTAGATATTACCCACCATTATTATACGATATTAGTAATAGTAATAATAGATTTAAAAATTGTTTAACAATTCATAATACAAGTTTAAGAAGACATAATATTCATCAAAAAATTGATATGGATTATTGTCAGAATGTGTATTGTAAAAATGCTATAAAAAACATTATGGATGAATATAAAATATTAGTTAATATACATCAAACAGATAATTCCCATACTTTAGAAGAATTAAGGGTTTTACCGGCATTAATGACGGGGATATTAGTTATTAGTGAGGACTCACCATATAAGGAACATATTCCATTTAGTGAACACATTATATGGTCACAATATGACAATATTGTGGATACTATTAATAATGTTTTAGAAGATTATGATTTTTTTAGAGAAAAATATTTAACTAATTTAGATTTAACATTAAAAAAAATGAAAAATGATTCAGATAATGAAATGTTTTTAATATTTGAAAAATATATAGTATGATACATTTTATTACACCATTATACAGATACAATAATATTAAAATTATTTATTCAACAATAATAAACCAACTTAACGACTTTACTTTACATTTAATAGAAGGGTCTAATCAAATTGGGGAAGAAAGTTTAGATTTTTTAAAAGATGACTCTCGGGTTAAATTTTATAAAATAAAGACTGATTATATATGGGGTCACGAACAAAGAAATTATTTTATAAAAAATATAAAATGTGATAATAATGATTGGTGTTATTTTTTAGACGACGATAATGTAGTTACTTGGGATTTAGTAAAAACATATAATGAAGAAAAAAATAGTGATATTGATTTTATCTTATTTTCACAAAAAAAAGGTTTAACTGAAAATATTAGATTATATTCATCACCACAACATTTATCCCTTGGGAATTGTGACATTGGTTCGTTTATGATTAGATATAATTTTATAAAGAGAACATTACTATATCATATAGACGAAAGAAATGCGGATGGTCACTATGCTGAACAATTAAAAACTTTTCAAGAAGAGTATAAATTTAAATATTATGAAGACAGATTTGTTAGATATAATAGTTTATCATTAGATATTAATTAATATGATTAAAATAAAATTAGAATGTTGGTGGACAAATAGTCCCTCCCTAAATTCAAGATTAATAAAACAATTTGTTTCCGAAGAAGATTTATTGATATATTCATTTGTTGATGAAAATCCGGATTTTACAATTGTTTTTGGTAGAACAGATTGGGATAAAATAGAGACTACAAAAGAAAAAACTTTTTATTTTTCACAAGAACCGCATTGGTCTCCAAATCAACCTAAAGACGGTATTCACGATTATTGTTCTAAAATATTAATATCGGATAAGTCCGATTACCCGGATAGAGGCGAGTATATTGAAACTTTAGTTCCAATGTTTTATGCCGGAAGAGGTGAGAGTGATAATAGAGAAATGTGGGATTGGTCTTTAAATTTAAAAGATAAGGAATATTCTAAGAATAAAATAATCTCTATGGTTGTTAGAAAGGCATATGAATCTCATTTTAACCATTTAGTTAATCCAAACACAGGAGAAATAAATTATACCAAAAGAAGTGAATTAGGCGAACTATTATCAACTAACCCAAACATAGATATATTTGGGACTCACTGGATTAGTAATGGTAAGAACATCAAAGGTGAAGTATGGAATAAACACGTTGCTTTAGATGATTATATGTTTTCCATTGCTTGTGAGAATACAATTCAAAAAAATTATATTAGTGAGAAATTTTGGGATGTAATCTTAACGGACTCCGTCCCAATTTATTTAGGGTGTTCAAACATTAGTGAACACATACCTTCAGATTGTTATATTAATTTAAACGGGTTAAGTTTTGATGAAATTAGTGAAAAAATAAATGACATTATTAATAATTCTGACGATTATTACCGTAAGTATAATGAAAATATAAAAGTCTTGAAGCAAGATTTTTTTAAAAATCCAAATTTTAATGTTTGGGAGAAAATTAAACAATTAATACAATTTTATGAATAATATTTTATTGGTTATGAAGTTTTGGGATGACGGGCAACCGGATTCAACAAGGGTTAGAAATGTTAATTATACGTGGGTTAAATTAAAAGAACTATCTAAATTTTTAAATGAGAATGGTATATTTTGTGAACCAAAATTATATGATTTCTCACCTGAAAAAATAATTGAGGAATCAATACACATTCCTTACGGACTTGGTGAATATAAAAAGTCAGAAAAGACAAACGTTATTTTAAAAGAAAATTCCAAATTCAATTATGTGTTTATGTTTGATTGTGATGCGTTTTTCTTAAAAAACGATTATGATAAAATATTAGAAATTTTAAAAACTTTAGAAGAAAAACGTATTGTAACTTTTGATTTGGCAAAATTAAGTGACGGTTCGTCATTAAACGTTGTTAAGAATGATAATGTTGATTTAGTTACTGATGATTTTTCTTACGCATACTCCGGAAATAAAGAAAATGGACCTTTAGGTTCGGGACAATCAGGTGGTTTGGGTGGTGTTTATTTATGTGACATATCTCTTATTATGGAAAATGGAGGGTTCGATGAATCTTATGTTGGTTGGGGTGGAGAAGACGGTGATATGATGAATAGAATTATAATCTCAAATATGGGTCATAAACAAATATCTATTAGAGAATTTGCTCCGTTTCATTTATCTCACTTTACCGATTGGGGGAATGAAAAATATTATAAAAGATTTAATGAATAAAATATGGAAAAAGTTAAAATAATTACCGCAATATACACAAACTTAAATGGTACCGAATTAGGTGGTAGACATAATAGAGGTAATCATTATAGATGGAGTTTATTATCATTATTAAAAATGACAGACGCTGATTTTGTTTGTTACACATCCGAAGAAGAATTAAATAGTTTAGAACAATTTTTTTACGATGAAAATAATGTTAGTAAAGATAAATTACAATTTACGGTATTTAATCTACGAGATAATGAATTTTCAGAACTTATCGGTAAATATAAGGACGTTGAAAGTATTAAGAGGGGGGATAGATGTATTGAAATTCAATATATGAAATTTATTTGGTTTTTATCTGAAGATATGTCTTACGATTATTATTTTTGGGTTGACGCGGGATTATCTCACTGTGGTTTAATTCCTAAAAAATATTTAACACCGGGAGGACCACACAACAAAGGTTATTATGAAAGCCCATTATTTAACAATAAATTCTTAAAAAATTTAATGGTAAATACTGGGGACAAATTTACATTGATTGGTAAAGAAAATGATAGAAACTTTTGGTCCGGTACTGTAAACCCAATACATTTTATTGAATATAATAGAATGATTCATATTATTGGTGGTGTGTTTGGAGGTAAAAAAGAACTATGGAGACCTATTATTGATTTGTTTAGAGATTATGTTTATAAAGTTTCTGAACACGATAAACGACTATATCACGAGGAGGATATTATGACATTAATGTTTAGAAATCATCCGGAATTGTTTCACAATTATTATTTTGAAACTTGGTGGCACGATAATGAAATTATGTCGGGAATAGATATGACGGAACACGTTAAAAATAATAAAAGTTTTTATAAAATATTAGAAGAATTAAATGAATAAGATAACATTAGTAACCGGATTATGGGATTTAGGAAGAAACGAACTAACTGAAGGTTGGTCAAGATCTTATGAAAATCATTATTTAAAAAAATTTGAAGAACTACTGAAAATAGAGGATGACTTAATTATTTTTGGTGATTCGGAGTTGGAAGATTTTGTAAAAGAGAGAAGAAACAATTCCAACACACAATTTGTTCGTAGAGATTTGTCTTGGTTTAAAGACAACGAGTTTTACGATAAAATCCAATTAATAAGAAATAATCCGAAATGGTTCAGTCAATCAGGATGGTTAGTTGAGTCGACTCAATCAAAATTAGAAATGTATAATCCTTTGGTTATGTCCAAAATGTTTCTACTTAATGATGCAAAAATATTAGATAAATTTAATTCGGATAAATTATTTTGGATTGATGCCGGGTTAACCAATACCGTTCATTCCGGTTATTTTACTCACGACAAAGTTTTAGATAAAATAGGTAAAATATCTGACAAATTTTTATTTGTTTGTTTTCCATATGATGCAAATAATGAAGTTCACGGATTTGATTACAATGAAATGAAACGACTAACAAACTCAACACCTAACATTGTTGCTCGTGGAGGTTTTTTTGGTGGAGATAAAGAATCAATTTCACAAATGAATAGTTTGTATTACGGGTTATTAATTGATACCCTTAATCGTGGATTTATGGGAACTGAAGAAAGTTTGTTCACAATATTAACATATCAATATCCGAATGTGATTGATTATTGTGAAATAGAATCCAATGGATTGGTATATAAATTCTTTGAGGATGTTAAAAATAATACAGTCGTGGTTAAAAATTTTGATTTAAACCCCACTGTTAATAAAACCAATAATAATAGGTTAGATACTTCAAAGGTAGGACTTTATGTTATTTCGTTTAATTCACCAAGTCAGTTTGAAACTTTAATTAAAAGTATGTTAGATTATGATTCAGATTTTGTTACTAAAACAAAAAAATTCTTACTTGATAATTCAACGGATTTAACAACAACTTCAAGATATATTGAATTATGTGGGGAGTATGGATTTGAACACATTAAAAAAGACAATTTAGGTATTTGTGGTGGACGACAATTTGTTTCAGATCATTTTAATGATTTGGATTTGGAAGTTGGGATTTGGTCAGAAGATGATATGTTTTTCCAAAATAGTCCGGGAGAAACTTGTCGTAATGGTTTTAATCGTTACACGCCAAACTTATATCAAAAATGTTTAGAAATATTGAAAAAAGAAAATTTTGATTTTTTAAAATTAAACTTTAGTGAATTTTATGGGGACTCATCTACGTGCTGGGCATGGTATAACGTCCCGCAAGATGTGAGACAATCATTGTGGTCAGATAAACCAAGATTACCGGTTCAAGGATTGGACCCAAACGCACCTTTAACGGAATTTAAAAATATTAAGTCACATAAGGGATTACCATATGTTAACGGTAATATTTATTATTCTAACTGGACTCATTTTTTTACAAAAGAAGGTAATCGTAAAATGTTTCAAGATGTAAAGTGGAGTCACCCATTTGAGAATACTTGGATGTCTCACATCTACCAAGAAACAATAAAAGGAAATATTAATCCGGGATTATTGTTATTAACCCCAATAGAACATAATCGTTTTCATCATTATGATGCAAAATTAAGAAAAGAATCTTAATTTAAAATTTTATTACTTTTCCTTAAATTATCTTCAGCCCATAGTGGTTGAAGATTTGTGTAATGACAAAGTCCGTAAATCTCATCTTCTGTTTTTGCCGACGATAGGGGTATTATATGATCAATATGTATATATTTACCCATTAAATCCCAAGACATCCCTTCGGTAAATTGGTTTTCAAGATACTCTTTTAGAAATTGAGGGGAACATCCCACAATATCAAACGTTTTATTTTGTTTTGTGATATTGTTATTTTTTAAAAAAGTATAAATTCTACCTCTTACATTATGTGATAAACGATAAATTGGGTTATTTATTTTTTTAGTTTTTAAATATTCGTTACGTTTTTCTCTATTAATATTATTGTATTTTTTATTATATTCTAAACGTTTTTCTCTGTTATTATTATAATATTTTGTACTTAGAGTTCTGAATTTTTCTAAATTTTTTTCTTTATTTTCGTGATAATGTTTTTTAACTCTTTCTAATAGAACTTCTTTATTATTTTTATAATATTCTTTAACGTAATTAGGATTTTTTTCACGAAATTTTTTATGGTAATTAGGATTATCTATTTTCCATAATTTTAAATATATTTTATTTTCATCAACTCTTGTTTTTGTGTAAATAATTTTACATTCTTTACAAGAACTATAATAACCATCTATTTTTGATTTATCCGTGTAAAATTTACAAACCTCTTTTTCTTCATTACATTTACTACATATCTTTGTTTCCATAATACTCTCTTAATAATTTATTAAGTAATGTTGATTTTTTAATTTTTTCTTTAACCATTCTGTCAAATAAATCACGATCTAAACTTATACCAAATTTAACTTTTCTGTCTTCTTCTAATTTTGTTGGTCTTGCCATATTATATAAATATCTCGTTTATTGTTAAAGTTTCACCATAACTAATAATAAATAAAAAATATTTTTGTTTTATCAAGTATTTATAGTAAAAAATATAAATGGAGTTCTACCTTAAACGAAATGCGACGTTACCGGCTCTTAAACTTTCTGTAGTAAAAGACGGAAGAAGTGATTATAACAATTTTATGGATATGATTGAGGAATCCGCCATATTTTTTTCTATGGTTAATGTGGAAACCGGTATCCCTAAAATTACAACAAGACCCGCAGGATTTGTGGAGAAAGTTCAGATAGATCCAAATGCGACTCCCGAATATTACATCTATTATAAATTTACATCAAGAGATACAAATAAGGTTGGTAGATACGAAGCTCAATTTTTATTGAGAAATAGTGACGGAACTCTAATATTACCAATAAGAGAACAGTTATTCATAAACATTCAAGAAAGTTTCATTGCAGACGACTTACCTTATGAGAGTTGTTATGTTGTGGATTTCCCTTGTTGTGGTGGTTCAAGTATAATACCAACACCTCCGTGTCCTCCATGCCCCGAATGTCCATCACCAACTCCTAGCCCAACACCATCACCAACACCTAGCCCAACACCAACACCGACACCAACTATAACACCAACACCAACACCAACTCAAGAGTTAATAAACCCGTTAATTGTTGGTAATGACGAATATTTAATTGTTGGCAACCAAGAATATTTGATGTTTGTAGATCCAATATAAAACTTTAAACTATTTATAAAATAAAAAACAAATTATGGCATTAACAGGTAAAACAATTGGAGAATTAACATACCTTTCGGAAGTAACAACGGATACATTATTTCCCGTAGAGTTGAGTGGTGATACATACCATATATCATATTCCGCATTCACTAATTCAAACTATAACGAAGGAACTTACAATGATTTATATTCATTCGCCACAGGTGGAACACTAACCGCTGGAAGTTATTATTTAATGACTGACTTCCAAACGTGTTATGACCAACCAAACTACAATGATATCAAAAACCCTATTACTACAGGTAATTATAAAACAGGGTCAACAGAACCTATATTATTGTTAGCAATATCAACAACAGGATTCTCTCCTACGGTATATTCAACATTACACCCACAAGATAAAATATCTTATGATATAACTTGGAATATAACAGAAGTAACAGGTGGACCAGCTAAAGGTAGAATCACTGAAAGAATTGATAACTTTAACAATAGAACTGATTATGATAATAGAAGTATTTTATTCAAAAGATATAACGGATATTCATATAATGAAAATAACCCATTAAGTGGTCTTGTTGGGATAAGTGGTTTAACAGGGACAACTGCCGTGTTATATGGTAACACGGGTACAACATTTACCTCAAATTTCTCAACAGGAGACATTGTTTCAGTACAAAATTTAAATCCTTCATTTTTTGAAGTTTTATCTGTTGTAAGCAATTCTTTAGCAATTATATCAGGTGTAACAATAAGTGTAACCACTGACTCAATTTATTATTATGGAAATGATGATGGTATAATGAGTTACTACCAACCCAATGTAAGACAAGACCAAGTTTACGAATACACAACATTTGATTATGTCAATTTATATGGTGGTGGAGCGGTTAATAATTATATTGGCAACTATTCTAACCTATATTTAGAATTTGGTACTGGAGATTTTTTACTTGCAAATAATGTTTTTATTAATGATGATGGTTATCAATACAGAAACAACACCATTGGTAACGGTTCTTATAATAACACATTTAATGATGATTGTGATAATAATCAAATTGGTGATAGTTTTTATAACAACTCAACAAACGATGATTTTGACGGTAATATAATTGGTGAAAACTTTAACAACAACTATATCACCTCAAATTTTAATTACAATAGAATTGGTAGTTATTTTAATAATAATACTTTACTAGGAGGGTCTTTTTATAGAAACAATATTGGAAATGATTTTAGGGATAATGTTTGGACTAATAATGATTTTCAAAATAATGAAATAGGAAATCAGTTTCAAAATAATAAAATTTATAGTTATTTCTATAATAATGATATTGGTAATGGATATAATGGTAATCAAAGTTATTCCGAATTTCGTCGTAATTTAATTGATAATGGATATAATGGTAATACGGTATATTCAGAGTTCTACGAAAATAATATTGGATTCAATTTTTATAATAATACTATTGGAAACAATTTAAATATTGGGGGTACTGCTTTTAGGGGTAATAGCATTGGGACCTATTTTGAAAGTAATACAATTAAATTTAATTTTTTAAGTAACAATATTTTAAACGATTTTTACAATAATGACATATATTTTGCTTTTATAAAAAACTCAATATTAAATGGTTTTAATCTAAATACAATTGGTGGAGTTGACAATTTAGGTCTTACTTTTGAAAACAACCAAATAATGAATAACTTTAAAGGAAATGATATTCAAGGTGATTTTACAGATAACCAAGTTAAAACAGATTTTAAAGCTAATGAAATATTTGATAATTTTAAATTTAATAATGTAGGTTATAATTTTTTGAGCAACAATCTTAGTGGCGGCACATATTCAAATATAATTGGTAACGATTTTACATTTAATGATTTTTATGGTTCATTCGCATATAACACAATAGGGTCTTATTTTATTAGTAATGAAATTCAAGATGGATTTGGTTTTGGTGGTTCATCTTCTCAAGGAAATAGAATTGGGAATAATTTTTACAATAATACTATTGGTGAATATTTCTATAATAACACTATACCTGATAATTTCCGTAGTAATGAAATAGGTGATTCATTTCAATGGAATATTGTTAATGCCGAAATTGTCGGTACTTGTTTAAGTACAGGTATGTTATATGATATCACAACAGTTAATGTATTCAAAAATAAAAATGGAGATAATAGATTATCGTATTACGATGAAGTGGATGTTCTAACAATAGAAACATTAACTGAAGCACCTTGTTTAGGCGGGTTAAACGCATTAGACATACCAGAAAATGATTTGAATTATGGGTTAATAGTATATATTAACGATATTGTTGTTTTAGATATACCTGAAGACGATTTAAATTATGGATTAGTAATATAAAAAATAAATAAAATAAATAA
>Ga0114975_10001251_pt1 | contig 18332 bp, 24 predicted proteins | sample S_130626_EF_Meta_FD_87031 | JGI IMG/M metagenome (GOLD analysis project Ga0114975, IMG submission 87031) | Freshwater microbial communities from Lake Simoncouche, Canada to study carbon cycling - S_130626_EF_MetaG | ecosystem: Environmental > Aquatic > Freshwater > Lake | place: Lake...
CCATTCTGACCTGCCTTAAGAAAAGCTAAGAAGTTTAATCAATGGGTATCCCCTCGTATTATAAAAGGCTTATTGATAAATACCCAACTCTTGTAAAACGGGGCGGACAAAGCCTGTTGAAATCGGATATTCTCTATATGGATTTCAACTGTCTTATATACTACTGTCTGAAGGCCCGGCCACCGTATAAATCTGAAGAGAGATCGGAGTGGGAAGCCGGTCTCATTGAGAACGTCAAGCGCTACACGCTGGTTGTATGGGAGGCCGCTGGCCGGCCAGGATCCGTATTTATAGGGGTCGACGGCGTGGTGCCGATGGCCAAGATACGGCAGCAACGGCTCCGACGCTTCAAGTCCGTGTGGCTGGCGGCCGCCGAGCGCGAGGCCGGGGCCCGTGTCGGCGAGAGCTGGGATTCGAACGCCATCACACCGGGGACGGCCTTCATGGAGGCCCTGAGCGTCGGACTGCGGGCCCTCGGCCGCGGCTGGGTTATCAGTGGTGCTGAAGAGCCTGGCGAAGGCGAGCAGAAGCTGATGGCCGCCGCGCGCTCCGCCGATCTGACCGGAAAGGCCGTGGCCGTCTACGGCCTCGACGCCGACCTCATCGTTCTTTCTCTAAAGGCGCTCGTCGAGCAGCCAGTGAAGAGTTGGCATCTTCTTCGCGAAGGTGGTGAGTTCGGAGTTGTCACCCACCCCTTCGCGACTCTGGACGTCGCACTTCTTTTAACAACTCTTGTGCCCCGAGACCAGGTGGCCCACGAATACGTGAACGACTATATATGCGCCATGAGCTTCCTCGGCAATGACTTTCTTCCCCACAGCCTTACGGTGAAAATCCGGGACGCCGGACACGATAAAATGCTGATGGCTCTCCGTCATGTACATGACAAGGGGTTGCGTCTGGTTGTGGGTGGTCAAGTGAAAGGCGAGGCCGCCGCCGAGTTTATCTCGGAATGGGCCCGAACCGAAGAGGACCTCCTTTTGCACGCGATCCGGCATAAATATACGATGCGACCCATGGTTCCTCGCACGGATACGGAGCGCCTTATGTCGGGTGTGCAGAATCGCCCGATCGAGTGGCGTGCAGAGGCCGGGCTCGTCGAAGGACCCGTTGAAAAGCCAACGGAACTGGTGAGAAACTGGAGATCGATCTATCAGCGCTGGCTTTTCGACGTGCCTGTGGAACAGGCCGCGGCCGAATATGTCCGGGGACTCCAGTGGATCGTGGACTACTATTCCGGAAAGCCGATCAGCTATTCCTGGTATTATCCGTGGAACGTCCCGCCGCTGTGGTCGGATATCCGGGCCGCGCTTCTAAAAGGGGAGCCGGTAGCCCCTCTTAGAACCCTGCCAATAGCTCCACAGGAGCAGCTGGCAATGGTTCTTCCGTTGGAATCGTGGGGTCTGGTTCGCGATAAGGGTCTTCGGGCTCTTCCGTCTGTGGCACCGGCCTTTTGGCCATCGAAGTTCAGCTTCTTTTCTGCAGGTAGGCGCTGGATCTGGGAGTGCGAGGCTGAGATCCCGGTGCTATGCGTCGAGAGGCTTCGCAGCATCCCCAGCCTTAAGCCGTTGGCTTGAGGCTGAGAAGGTCTCCCCAGCCTTAAGCCGTTGGCTTGATGCTGAGAAGGTCTCTCCAGCCTTAAGCCGTTGGCTTGAGGCTCCGATCGCACAACAAATAATAGAATAGCGTACTTGTTCCTGAGACCATCAGCTGTGTGACGAGCATAAATATGTTAGAGAACCGTACATTCTTTGGAAGAGTCGAGCTGAGAGTCATGAATATAATGCTGAATAGGAGCACCACTAGAATAAAGACATTTAGAACAAAAAAGAGGAAAAACCAGTCACAGATTACCCAGCTCGGAATCGCCTTTGTCCATTCCGGCTCAGCTCCCGAATAGTTCGTAAACCGGTTCACGGAAGGAGTATCAACGACGGTTACAGACGTCGGCGTGGCCGGTGAAATCTTTACTGACGCAACCGCCGATGAAAATCCATATATGATCATACCGAATACGACAATCGGGAGAACAACGTAGAATAAAACGAAGGCTACTATACCCCCTGCTACTATATCGCTCAAGGAAGTGCTCATTCACTATAGTATATGTGGAATAATCGCAGGCGTTCACTACAAGTTTAAAGATTATTCCCAGTGATAAGCAAATGGGGCAGGTCCAGAGCCTCCATGATTTTCCAGCATCACACGTAAAAATATATAGGGATCTCCTGAGAATACAGAATCCGGCGACACGCGCCGAAATGATCCGCACCTTGTTGGCCGGGCCCGAGTATCTGCAATCTGCCCGGTCGGCTGGCCTGTATCCGAACTTTCTAGCCTATATAGCGGCAACGAAAGCCGGGGAAAAACCGGCACCCCTCCCCGGAGAAATGGTGATGGCCGGGGTCGTCCAACGTAGCGCACCACAACAGAATCAGATTGTCTCTTCCGCTGGTCCAAAAGCCACTGTGACCGGATCGGCCGCCCATGTCACGAAGGGCAAGCGCAACGAGAAGGCGCTCACCTATTTCCAGAACTGCCTCTATGTTCTCGGGCTCCAAGAGGAGGTTGCCCTAACTGAAGATGCCCTCAAGAAGGCCTATAAGCGCGCGGCGCTGGCGGCCCACCCCGATAAGGGCGGCTCCGAGCAGGGATTCGAGGCCGTCACGCGCGCCCACGCCTACCTCGGCGAAATCCTTTTGCGGATCAAAGGCGGGCGCGCTAAGGAGGGCATCGTGGAAGCTCCGAATCGCTTGCAGGATACTCGCTCAAACGAGTCGAAGCAGTGGGCAATGGTCGAGCCCGTGCGCCTCAATCCACAGAAGCTCGATATGAACGCGTTTAACCAGATGTTCGAACAAACCCGGATCCCTGATCCGGATGAGGACGGATACGGTGATTGGCTAAAGGCACCCGATACAGAAGGCAGCCAGGCCTTTTCCGGCAAGTTCAATCGCGACGTTTTCAACAAGGCGTTTGAGGACGAGGCGAGACGGAAGCCCGTGAGCCAGGATGTGGCGCTGAGACAGCCCCAGGCGCTGACACTCCCTTCGGCGGGTGTGGAAATCGGTCGTCAGGGGGGCAACTACACGGCGGCCACGGGCGGCCTCAAGTATACGGATCTCAAGAATGCCTATACTCTGGAGAACACGATCACGAACCAGGTGGCGGGAGCCAGAGTGGAGGCCCGGAGTTTCGACACCATGTCTGCGAGCCGGAAGAAGACGCCCGAGCCACTGTCGAATTCCGAAATGGAAGGAATCGCCGCCGCAGAGGCGGCCGAGGCCCAGCGTGAACACCAAAGACGTCTCCGAGCGGCGCAGGAGGATTCTCTGGCCGGCCAGTATTTTGAACGCATGAAGCGGCTCGTGATTACGAATCAATAAAAGAATCCCCAAGAACAGGATGATAGACACGAAGCAGATCGGAGTCGCTGTGCTCGTTCTTATCACGGCCGTTATAGGTGGCACGCTCATTGTAAAACACATTCGTGACGACGATTCTATGCAGGATTCCAATAACCTGAGCAAGGGCATGGATAAGCCGATTCTCTGGGTCTATGTGAATGACAGCGATATCAATAGCCGCTGGTGGGCCGACTTCGGAGATCGCTCGGCGCATGTTCTCAACGTACCCTTTCTCAATCTGTGCTACCAGACCATTGTGAAGAGCTGTGCGGCCGATTACCGGGTCGAGGTCATTGGCGGGCTCTCGGATCTGGCTGTCCGTATGGGTGGATGGGAGGCTCTTCCCACACCTCTTCAGAATCCGCAGAAGATCGTCAGAGAACCGGAGCTCAACTGGATTCGCGCAGCTGTGCTAGCCAAGTGGGGTGGTCTCTGGGTCTCTCCGTCCACTGTGTTCTTGAAGCCGCTCGGCCCACTGCCTCCCGATCGCACGGTATTCTTTGGGACAGATGATGAAGTCACTGTCAGCGGCTCAGCGGGAACACCGGTGCCCGGCCTTCGTGTCGTGTGGGCCCCCGCCCCTGATCTACCTCTTTGGATTTCGTGGGCTAATAAGGCCGGAGAGCGCCTAGAGAGACGCAGTGGTGGCTCGGAGTTCCGTCATGACGAGAAGGCCGATCTCGCGGATGCACTGGCTTCAGGGGCTGCTATAGAGGTTCGCCCGATGGCCGAGCTCGGTCGCACGGCTGCTGGAAAGCGCATTCAGATTGAGGATATCTTGGCGGCGGGTCAGGACGGAGTGCTGCATTTTGTGGTCGGTTCGGCTGTCTATCTACCGGTGCCGTGGCCCGAGATTCTGGAACGTCGTGCCTTCGGTTGGTTCTTGCGCTTAAGCGAAGAGCAGATCCTGTCCTCCGATTTAGCGATTAGTTCGATTCTGCGTCGTATTTAACGGCGTGTGCGACGCGTGCGGCCGCGACGAGAGCGCGCCCGGCGTGACTTTTTACCTCTGCGATAACCGCCTTGGTGGGCAGCTAAGTCTGCAGCGTCGAGGAAGCCGCGCATGCGTGCGGCTTCGTTGGCAGCCTCGGCGGCGAGGCGGGCAGCTTTTCCCGGAGACATGCCAGGGAAGCTCGTGGAGGGGAATCCACTATCCATTTTATATTATACCTCAAGGAAATTAAGAGTATGTATTACTTCATGCCAAGTTTAATGCCACTTTAAGAGGGGCGTTGAACTTAGTACAACACGTTAGTTCGATTTTGTGTATTTAACGGCGTGTGCGACGCGCCTTCTTTCCCTTACGGCCACGCGTTTTACGGCGGTATCCGCCCATGGGGGGTACAGTAAAATCAGAACCGCTCGCAGTTTCTTGAGTATTTTCACCTACTGGGGCATTCCCTCCTAGATTCTTTAGGACATTCTCCATTGTACTCGCTGCGCCACTCGTAGTTACAGTCGCTGAACCACTCGCAGATACATTCTCTGAGCCACTCGCTGAACCACTCGCTGAACCACTCGCCGTATCCCGAGAAAAAGCAGACTCATCGATTTCGATATGCACCGGCGTTGGCTCAAAAGGGCCGCATCTTAGCGTATTAAAGATTGGATACAATGTCTTATCTTCAAGATCAATAAACTTAATAAAGGAATCCATACCACTCGATGGACTATTAGAATTTGATATAAATATTGCCTCACCCTTTTTCACGGTCTGACCACATTTATACTTCTTATCCTCCTTATATGTATCTCTATATTTTGACCATAGGCCAGGATAGGCAGGGTCTTCTGGAGCGTGACCAGAATCGCCACGGCTTTGAAGGCGTATATATTTATTAGTATTATTATCCTTTGTAAAACATACAATATCACCTGCCTCATACACGGTCGCAGTCGAAAACTGATTTTCAGGCTTTGAGCAGAATGATATTGAACCAGACGCAGACATCTATACTATATATCAAGAAAAATCAACCGTATGTGAGAGCCCGCTCAAATCAAACACGCGAGTCTGTATTTGATACAGAGTCTGTTTTGAATCCTTATAGAGGCGCTCCTGGGCTATCAAATCATAGTCATGTGCACGAACAACATGGCGTAGAATCGTGATAAGTTTCGCCGAATCTACACCACTGTAGAGAAAGCGCTTGGCCTTACAGGGCAAATAATACGGCTCCAGTTCCGGCAACCATTCCTCCGGTTCCAGACGCATTTCAGCACGAGAAAACCATCGGAGATCATGCAGACCCTGAAAGCCACATGACCGGAGTATCTGTTCAACCAGTTCTTTTGGAGGGATTTGTCGAAAGAGCTTTGGCTTAGATGCCATTACCTAACGTGTTATGTTAAAGTTAAGTACCGTCTTGGCACAACACGATACCATGGTAAAATATTATCTAATTTTAATAATAATGACATCTGTTTTAAAAAGCTATGCTCAACGAGACAATCGTTTGGAAACTGTGACCCTCACTGGATTTATAAACAATAATGGCTCTAAAAGTGGCACCGCTGGTGAACAACATCCAGCCTATGCGGGAATAGATTTAACAAAATCCAAAAACTTCAATATTGATGCGCGTAGTTTAACTTTACGAACAGATAGTGGTACTGGTTATCTACTGCGGATATATATCAGTTCAACCAAGCCACCCTCCTATAACCCAAATTTTGAGTTTGATATATTTATTACTCCACCAGTAACCGGTGGAAACGGACCGGTAACAATTATTGAAATATATCCTAGTAAGGCATCCGTTGAGAAGGCCCAAACCACATTTACCGACTTTGGCAGACTGTATACAATCACAACTGCGGTTCCTAATAGCCCCGGCGATTATTCAGACTTAACAGGAGTTCTTACATTCAAGGTCCTCAATAATTCTATAATTCTGAAATCGATCCCACCGAGTTATAGTAACTAAGTTGCGCCTTATTGGACCTCACTCCGAAAAAACAGCCGCATAAGATCCAATGAATGCGTCTTGCCCTGCGCAAAGGAAATCCACCCCTTCAGAATGAGCTGGTTGATTTCTTGACTATCCTGCGGAGTCAGAATCCCCATTTGATGTGTCGTGGACACCAGCTCATGGAGAAAATCCTCATAGGATATGCCCGTGTTCCAGATCTCGAGAAAAATCTTCTGCATCGCCTCATTATCCTTTTGGATATAGGCCTTTAGAAGCTGCAGGCAGAGTGAGAAAGAAGGAGCTGCGAATAGGTCGAGAATGTCGGCAGCCTTTACCGGACCGGCCGTATTCCCGTGAATCTTACAGAGAACATTCGCAATATTCTTGAGTTCTGTAGGAGTTCGTGCCAGACTCAAAAAAATGCAAATGGCCGCCGGCTCAATACGAAGATCCGGATATCCAGCCTTCTTGCAAAAATGGTAAAAGAGCGTTATAGGCGGCAGCGTATCGAGCTCGATATGGAGACAGCGGGACTTGATCGGTTGAATAATGTCTGCAATATGGCGACTGGCAAATAAGAATCGCGTGGTGTGCGCATGCGTTTCCATAGGACGTCTCAACGCCTGTTGGCTGATCATAGGGAGTGAGTCGGCGTCGTCGATAACAATCCAGCGATAGACGCCAGGGCGGGCCGAGGTGTGGCGCGCGAACTCGGCCACCGATTCGCGGACACAATGGATACCGCGATCCTGCTCAGAGCTCAGCCACAGTACCCAATCGGGATCCGTACAGGATATCTTATGCGGCGCATAATAGGCCTTCAGAAAGTCGTTTAAGAGTGTGGTCTTACCAGATCCATAGCCTCCTGACAGAAAAAGATGGGGTGGATCCTTCAGAGTTTGATTGAGAGTTGCTATTGAATCCGCCTGTCCTATAAGGCTGGTTTCCATTGTTCATGGATATCGGGTGAAGTTTAGACCGTTTAAAACGCGCTCTCATATAAGATTTATATGGGAGCATGTTATACAAAGGCAGAGGTTAAGGCTGCAAAGGCTGCGGTTACTGTGCGCAAGCCGATTCCTGTGGTACTGGCCGCTTTACCGGTTGAGCCAGTTGTGCCAGTTGCGCCAGTTGCGCCAGTTGCGCTAACGGAACCGCTACCGGAATCACTAGTAGAATCACTCGCTGAATCAGTGTTAGAACCGACTAGCCAAGAACCAATCGATCTAGAAGAAGAACAGGATCCTCCGCCCAATCCATACCACGTATATTCGGGCACCCTTGTTGGCCTATTGCTTGTCGCGATGGTTTTCTTTATTAGCAATTAACCCACCCGTCAAACCCCTTAAAGAGTATCTGATTACCTCTAGTATTCAAGCAGGGATGTCGCTCTATGAGCACCTCGGTCTAAGCCGAGGTGCTGATGCAGCGGAGATCAAAAAGGCCTATCGTCGCGCCTCTCTCATGCACCACCCAGACAAGGGCGGCGACCCAGAGAAGTTCAAAGAGATCCAGCACGCCTATGAGGTCCTATCCGACGAGGCGCGAAAGGCGCACTATGATATGACGGGCTCAGATGCAGAGATGCAAGAAGCGGGTCAAGGCGGCGTGCCTTTTCCGGGCGGAATGCCAGGCGGAATGCCATTCCCCTTCGATATGAGCAATCTGTTCGGAAATATGTTTGGCCAAGGCCAAGGCCAAGGCCAGCCGCAATCCAAACGCAAGGCCCAAAAAGGTCCGCCAAAGGTCCATGAAATCTCACTCAGCCTCGACGACTTCTATAAGGGCCGCGAGATCAAGCTCCAGTTCCAAAGGGAGCAGTTTTGCGGAACCTGCAAAGGCGAAGGCACAGACCGATATGAATCTTGCGGCGGATGTGGGGGGTCTGGCGTAAGGCAAACGGTGGTCGCCATGGGCGCCGGTATGCAAGCCGTGATGCGCGGCCCCTGCCCGGAATGTAGTGGCCAGGGGAAGAAGCCGGCAGGCGCCTGTGGTGATTGCAAGGGTCTGAAGTTCAAGATACAGGAGCGGGTTCTCTTCGCCCGGATTCTGCCTGGAATGCGCCCAGGGGACACCCTTGTCTTTCCTGGCGAATGCTCGGACAGCCACGGCTTCATAGAGGCGGGTGATGTGCAGATTAAGCTACAGGATGCCGATGCGGAGGGGCGCCTTTATCGGTTGGCGGGTGATAATCTAGCCATTAAGGTCGGGATTACCCTGTTCCAGAGTCTAACAGGCTTCACGGAGACTTTTAAGGGTCATCCCGGATTTGACAGTCTCGATATTGTATTAGAACCCGGGGTTCAAAGTGGAGAGGTTGTCATTATGGAAGGAAAGGGTCTTCCGCGAAAAGATGGAGGGCATGGTGCCCTTCATATTCTCGTATCTGTGACTGCTACGGCGGCCGAAAAGGCCCTGCTTTTAACGAAAAAGGCCGAGATTCTTACTTGGGGACAAAGCTCGCCTGATCAAGTCTCCACTCAGGATTCATCCCCATAAGCGCCTTGGCCTCCATGCTCGGCGGAAGAAGGGTACCGGGCGAGGCATAATCAGCCTGATTCGCATACTGGTATCCGGCGCCGCCGCGCATTCTTAGCATCTTTGTAAAGCGCTTCAGCGACAGAGCCTTCTTCGTTGAGCGATAGCTGTTTCCGAGCATCTTCGAGAGCGACTTCTTACCCTTGCGACCCTTCTTTCCTCTAAAGAGTCTATTGAGTGATAGGGCCTTCTTCGTTGAACGATAGCTGTTTCCGAACATCTTCGAGAGCGACTTCTTACCCTTGCGACCCTTCTTTCCTCTCTGAGTCTTTCCCTTAAAAAGACGCTTGAAAGACCGGGTGGAGTTGCGGAAGAACTTCTTAAACGACCGCGGCTTTGATCTCTTACCACCGGCCTGATCACTCATTCCACTGGACGCGGCGAGGGCCGCATCCTGGGGAGCGAGGTGCGCGGCGGCGCGTAGAGATGGGTCGAGTAGGCCTTGGTCCCCGACCGGGGCGCCAAGTAGGTGCGACGCGCCACCATACTGGCCCTGGTGAATCCGCAGATAGTCTTGGCCCTGGGCTGAGGCGAGATTTGAGGGGCCGAACATTGTTTGATCATTGATTCCGGCCGGGCTCAAAGCATAAGCGCCTCCGCGGTGTCTACGCTGCGAACGCTTGTTACGCTTGTTCATCTTACGGGACGCACGACTCTTAGCCATTTCTATAGAGAGCAGCGTTTAAAAGCCGCGCAGAACGGAGGCCTGAATACGGCGCTTCTGGATCTTACCCGATACGATGTATAGGGAGTTCTCCGTGAGCACAATATAGTCGTCGGCGACCTTATAGATCTTCTGCACGAGGGAAGTGAACTCCTCGTTCGAGCGGATCAGCATCTTCTCCTTCGTCTCCTGGTCCTCGCCCATGAAGGCCTTGCCGGAGGCCGTTCCAACAAAATAATCGAGCATCATCGGCTTGTCCTGCTCGATGGCCAGCTTGGCCGCCTGGAGAAGTACCTGGGCCGAAGGGATGATAAGGGCGGCGGGAGCACCACCCGTGGCGGCGCCGGGAACTAGGGCCTGAGATGTTGCGGGGCCGGGGGCTGACATTGCTAAACTCTGCGAGGGTTTTGGAAAGAGTGAGTGAGGGTTTGAACGCGAAGCAGCCTATACTGCGACCCGAAGCAGCCTATACTGCGACCCGAAGCAGCCTATACTGCGACCGTGGCCGCCGGCTTCGTTACCGTCCCGGCATGCTTTGTCAGAACCTCATTTGTAAATGCGTAGGCCTCATCCAACTGCTTCTGGTTCCTTGCGCCAGTCACAATAATACTCCCCGTCTGGAAAGCGGCGATGGTAATGCGCTTGCAGGCACCGATGCTGAGGCCGTCACCCTGCCCCGTACAGAAGCGTGGGCAGATGCAAATGCCCCTAGACGGATTCGCCTCATTGTAATAGTACTTGGTATTGACGCCCTGGTAGATAGTCGTCTCCAGAGTACTCGATAGCCGGTATTCCTCACAGAGAACACGGTGGAGCTCGGCGCGCTTGATCAGAGCACTCACCTTATAGTCCGAGTTCAGCAACTGAATGGCGAACTTCGTTACTGCGAGCGGCTTCTCGGAGATGGCCAGAGGAGCCAGATCCTTTATCACCCAATCGAGAACAGCCCGGGAGAAGGCCTCGTTCGTAACACCGGTCATCTGAAACCCCCCGTTTGCGAAGAGCTTCAGGTTGACCTCCTTGTATTCGGTAGCGTCGCGCAGCTTCCGGATAACGAGTGTGCTCTGATTAAAGAAGGTCTTAGCGCTCACACGGCGCTTCGTGAGAATATCACGGGCCGAGTGCCCGATGACCTTCCCCTCGTGCTCCATTTTCAGAATCCCCTCTGCCGGATAGCCAATAGGAATAAGCTGCTTGCCGATAGTATCGAACAGCTTATTCAGATTTAGTGTGGTCCCCAGATGGCCTGTCGTGACCAGCGTCGAAATGCGAAGAGGAGTGAATGTAACGGCCATGATTGCCTGTAAGTTTAGGCCCCGCCGGATGTAATTTTAGCAAACTGGGAAAGAGAGTTTCACCCGAACATGCTGCTTGAACCAATCTACGAGAAGCTTGCCCCGTAAATATGCACACTGCTTTATGAAATCGGTATCGCTGATACGTAACATATGATTGACAGCTTCTACAGTCAGTACCCCTGTCATATTCGCAATAAAGAGACAAAACATAGCAAGATCCGGAAGAGTCCATTTTAGCAGCGCCTGATTGAAGGTGCCCAGAAGTTGGGTCTCATGAACCGTGAAGCACTCGTTCCACAGGACAGCGCAATCCTGGTATCGGCCAGGGTTTAGAAGAAAGAATCGGATGTCGCCGCGGCGAAACTGAATATCGAGATCATTCATCTTCGCCCCTGTCGTCAGAATCTTCTGCATTCGGAATTGGAAATCTCCGACCTTCGGGGCCTCAAAGGGAATCGTCATGAATTTGTGAACAATGGAAGGATGAATCCGGGAAATTGAGTTGCAAAGGAATATAATAAGAACCTTTTCGGGACTCATGTCTAATAGCGGTCTTAATGCGATCTGGGCCTGATCAGTAAGTGTCTCGGCCTCGTCAAAGACGATAACCTTCGGTCCTACCGAGGTGAAAAGGGCCCCAAAGGTCGAGCGAATAAAAGGATAGACGCGACTCCGGACGGCCTCGAGGCCACGCTCGTCGCTGGAGTTCAGAAAGAGTGCACGACCAAAGAGTGTCCCCTGCGAGTTATAGAGTGCATTTACAAAGAACTTGGCGGAGGTTGTTTTACCGGATCCGGGTGGACCAATCATAAGAAGATGGGATCGGCTCGACGGGTTGGTGACCATTGTTTGTAAGAGACGCTCGACGCGCCGGGGAAGGCCGAGGCCCTCCATTGCAAATGGTTACATCGAAAGGTTTAGACCATGGCATCAGACATTATACAAAAGGCTTAAATATCCGGGCTCGATTCACATATAGGAAATGCCACCCCGTCAGAAAAAAGCGCCAAAGGTGGTCGCGGTTGTCACGCCCGATGGTATCGAGGGGTCGTTTAATACGGAACCCCGGCGCCCCCTGATCGCGCATCTGCAGGTCGCGCAGAACAACGTCAGCTTCGATAAGGCGGAGCCAGAGCCGTTTGATTCATATGGCGACGCCTTCGTGTCTGGACAAGAGGCTGTCTCTACCGTGGCTTCTTTGACACCGGTTGCAACAAAGCCAGAAAGCCATGCCGCCCTTCCGTGTTTCACGCGCTTAAATCTAATGGTGCAATTCAAAGATTCGTCTGATAAAAAGCGGTTGCCTGATACTACGGATGTTGCCTGTTTCTGGTGTGTCCACGCCTTTCCGCACATGCCGGTCGTCATTCCAGAGCGCGAGATTGCCGGTGTCTACACCGTCTACGGCAACTTCTGCTGCCCACAGTGTGCTATGGCGTATCTGCTGGGAGAGAGCATCGACCCGCATGTGCGCTGGGAGCGCATGGCACTTCTTCAGCGGGTGTACGACAAAGACGGAGGGCAGCGCATCTTTCCGGCCGCGGCTCGCGAATCGCTGAAGGTCTTTGGCGGCCCTATGACGATTGAGGCCTTCCGGGCGACGGTTCAGGAGGGTCGTGTTCGGGTCGATATGCACATGCCGCCCATGGTGAGTATTCTCGGGTCCATTGACACGAAGCCGATTGACTTTTTCGATACGAGTATGAAGAATACGATTACGGGTCCACCGGTTGAGAAGAAGGAAGAGGGTCTACGGCTGAAGCGCACGAAGCCTCTGAAGGAGCGGGAGTCGACACTTGACTCTGTAATGAACATTCAGATTGGGGCACGCTAGCCCCTTGCCAAACCAAAATTTACCACCCAATCACCCGGCAGGCCCGCATAGAAATGTCTGCCGCAACGATCCATGATCTTCTGCACAGCCTTGAGCAGACGATCCATGACCGGTTTCGCCTTATCACTCAGCTCGTGACGTCGAAGACTGTCGAGCCAGACAATACGCTTATCAACGCTCTTATCGCGCGGATTCAGGCGCTCGAGAAGCGCCTCGACGCAATCCCCCCGGCGCGCGAGGAACTTCTTCCACGCTCGCCCATGGTTGGCCTTGAAGTGTCAGATAAGCCGGTTGCAGTGGTTCCCGAGAAGGCGTCCTCGAACAAGGCCGTTACGGTCACCCTACCGGTCTCAGAGCAGGCTGTTTCTCCAGATGAGGTCGTCGGGGAAGCCGCCACAGAAGATGATATCTCGGTGATTATTACGGCGGAGGCTGAGGTTCATGTTGCCATGGAGAGTGAGGCGGAGGCCGAAGATGCCGAGGCTGAAGAGGAAGAGGCGGAGGAACTCACCGAGTTCGAGTACAAGGGGGCAACGTATTATCGGGACTCCGACAACAATGTATTCACTACGGACGAGGATGGCGAACTAGAGCAGGAGCCTTTCGGTCTCTGGAATGAGCAAAAGCAACGCATCGTCGCCCGGCCATAAACTATTCAGAATGTATAGAATGAGTAACGAGTTCCGGTCCAATAATGGGCGCGGAGCTAACGCTCGTAAATCTGTGAGCCTTGATTTTTATGAGCCCGTAGTCGTAAGCGGCGGAGCATTTGTATTCCTCATCATCATCGACCTTGTGAATAAGAATAGCGAGCTTGTCCCGGTACATTCCGTCGCTGGAGTTGTCATCACGGGATTGACGCTGCTGCTATGCAGAAATAATAATATGAGCGCTGCCTGGATTATGGCCATTCTAGCTTCATTATTTTTACTCGTTACATTCTGGGTTGCCTTGAATCAGAATCAGAGTGTTATTGATTTCAAGGAGTGGGTCGGTAGCTCAGTAAGAAAGTTTAAAAAGGATATCATCTGGGCCCTGACTGAACTTGATGATAATATTACTAAGACCTACAATAAGGTATCATCCAGTCTTGCATGGCTCGAGGCGAAGGCAACGGGTACAGTGAGTTCCTTGAATAAAAAGCTTGTTGATACCTCGAGATCTCTTACATTTGAAGACTCTAAATGGAAGGCTTTCTACGAAGCTGAGGTAAAGGCGGGGAAAACACCAGCTGCTGCGCTAAAAACTGCAAACCTTGCATTTGGTTCCCCACCACTTAATACAAACTCCAGAAAAATCGCGGACGAAGTGGTTGCGGCTATGCCAATAATAACTGCGGGTGAGTATCAATATATGTGCGCAAACGGGACGGTTCACGAAAGTGTGCGCACATTGTGTAACCTATGCGGAGGAACTGGTACACCAGCTGACGAGCGCGATGAATGTATTGCGCGCACCGAGAGTCAGCCGAAACCACCACTGGTTTGCCTAGGAGCTTTGTCTGATAGGAATAAGACACCACCCACCGTAGCTTATCGTGATGCTTGCTTGGATTGCGCCACAAGAAAGTATGCTGACGGACCCTCAAAAGGAGTTCTTCTTAGTGCGGCGGATGTAGAATCGTGTCGCAAGGCGACTATCGTCGGAGAGAAGTGGCCTCCGGAAGTAGGTGAATTCACGAACTACACTGGTTCTACGGCGGGCATCATAGGTGGATCAGCCGCGGCGGCTCCTGTTGCTGGCACGGCGGCGCCCTTCACGAACTATATGGGCGGCTTTCGGTGGTAAATCCACGAGATAAAGACCTAAGGCAGAAACACATTCTTGATATAGAATGGATTTTCTTCCACCTAGTACCAACTTTCTTCTACTTCGCCTTTACATGGTGTCGAGTGAGTTCTTCCATGCTGCGGCTACGGCGGCCGTCAAGCTCGTACGCGGGATTCGGGCCGCTTTTTCGGAGCGCACGTATCTCTTTCTAGAGGGATACAGCACGCCCTTTCCGGAGCAGGCGGTCAACGCCTATGCCTCCTCGAGCGCCGCTGTCGAGTTCTTTTACAATGCTGACAAGCACGAGTTCTCGACTGGCGCGGGTACCAAAAAGAATCTGCCGATCCTGAGCCTCGAGATTGTTCGCGACGGCGTTGTTCTGTTCGACCTCACTGACTTCGTTGAGAAAGTTACGGTGGTCTCGGCGGAGTCGTTTCCAAGCGTGTCGCAACTAACGCAGTCCTGGATGATAGATTCACACGTGATTCTCGATCGCGCTTGTGATTTCGTCGCGCGCATTATATCAAACTCCGGTGTTTCTTATGAGTTCGATGTGCGTGATGATCTCGATCTAGCGGGGGCTATGATGGAAGCAGATGAGCTGGACGCGGCCGAAGAGGAGAAGCCTCTTGTTGAAGAGGAGAAGCTGGAGCCTCTTGTAGAGAACAAGCCTGAGCTCGAACAAGAACCTGCTGCGGCCGTGGAACCACTTAAAATTGAGTAGCCATAGTATATCATAACTCTCACAATGAGTGTGAGTCTTGAATCCCCGCTGCCTGGTGCATGGACATTGTATTTTCATGCACCAAGGGAAAAGCGGTGGACCCTCGATACGTTCCAGCCAATCGCGACCTTCCAGACCCTCAAGGATGCCCTTGCCGTCTTTCAGGAACTCGGTGACAAGATTAAGCGTGGTATGTTCTTCTGTATGCGGAATCCGATCCCACCTCTGTGGGAGAATCATCAGAATATTCGCGGCGGCAGCTACAGCATTCGTGGCAGCGCCGAGCACGGTCCAGAGTATTACAAGGCCTACATCGTCGGCGCCATGACCGGCGTAGTGACCTCGAATCCTGAGGATCAGGTAACGGGTGTTAGCATTAGCCCAAAGATTATGACGGGGCCCAATGGAGCTCACCGCGTGGGCTTCTATGTGATTAAGGTCTGGAATAAGGACTCGACGCAATTCAATAAGACGACGGGAATCCATTTGTTGCACCAAGCATTGGTGCCAACAGATGTGCTCTATACGCCGCATGTGGAAAAGAAGATGTGAGTACCTATTGCATAACGACTGGAATGTTAGAAAGGCGCGCCTCCAGTTGCTGCCTGGGATTCTCGTCGAGAATCATGAACCTGTAGGATACGTTCGCACTCGTCGTCAGGCCCTTTGTGCAGACCCAGTGAGTCGGCGTGATCTCACAGGAATAATAGGAGTAGCTGGGCGTTTTTTGCGACCACATGCTGATGTTTAAGATATCGAAAATGGACTGGTTATCCATATATACTGTATATAGTCGGTTCCTATTTAGACCAGCTCAAATATAGATGTGTTTCCAGTTGGATTCCTAAATGAAATATGGCATGCCACCGCTCAGATTCGTCGTGATCGGATGACCACATAAGGGCCTTTTTATGGCCAGCGATCATATAGAACACAGGAAGGCCCGCATGCATTCCGTAAATCACTATAGAGTGCATAGGCCCTAGAGAATGCAGGGTCACGTGGTCATAGATACAGGCGAAGTAAAAGATAATGCACAACGCAACATCAATATAATAAATGAGGCGCCTTGTTCTTTCGGGTCTTGCAAGATATGTCTTTGTGAAGTGATATATCAGGGTTGTTGTATAAATCATTAAGGATGCTATAAACAAGATTGTATTTTGTTTATAGTATGCGTGTGCTACAGTTGTGACAAAGCTCAAGCCAGAGACTTGTGTGGGCAACATGAATATATATGCTGCTATGGCTTTATGACATGTTTTTCTTCATAGGGGCGAGGACGAGTTTTATCTCACCAAGGTTTGCAACCGTGTAGCGTAGAATGAGCGGGAAGTCGTTCTTCAGATACAGCTCGATGGACGGGCACAGGCTCGTGCACTTCGTGAAAAGAACCAAGTGCTTCAACTGGAAAATGCCCTGGACAATGTCAGAGCCCGAGCCGGCCTTGTGCACCTTCATATTGGACGTGGTATTCTCCGATATGATGGTCTCCTGCTCGGCGAAATCGCCGAAGCACTTGAAGATGAGGTCTGAGCCGCTGCTTGTGATCTCGACGTCGAGCTTCTCCCCGAGCGCATTCATGTCGCGACAGATCTTCTGGAGATCGAGGCTCGGCATGTGGATGATGCTCGTGAAGTTGAGACTGGGGATCTGGATATCCTCGACATCCGTGTCGAAGAGCTTGAGGAAGTAGTTCGTGACCGTCGACTTCTCGGAATTCTCCATACGGATTCCGAGCTTGTTCGGATTGGACGCGGGGAGATAGAGTGTGAGCGAGTCGTTGTTGCCCATGGTCTTGATTAGCTTGAAGAGGTAGATCATGTTAACGCCGAGGACGTGCTTGGATGGGCAGTAATAGGTCTCGAAGCGATCGGAGAGCAGCTTGAGATAGACGAGAACCGTGTGGGTCTCGTCGACGGCCATCACCTTGATGCCCTGGGAGTCGAACTCGAGATTGGCCTCCGTAAGGATCTCCTTGAGGGCCTCGATCAGCGTGCGAAAGGCCCCGGACTGGACCGTCTTGATCTCAAATAGGTTGCCGTTCGCGTTTGGTTTGACGAGGGACATTCTAGTTCTCCTTCACGAAATCGCTTTAGGCAAAGGGGCGCGAAGGGCGAAGCCCGGGGTTCACCGCTTCCGAGTCTTGCGTCCTTTCTTCTTAGCCTTCCGACTCCCTATCTTTCTACCTCTCATTCGCTCATTCTCATTTCTAACAAGACGAAACCCCTGTGCCACGGCCGTCGTCATGAAATAAGGCCCCGTAGTGGCAATGCCATGCATGACACTCGGATAGAAGCCACCTCTTAAAGAACATCCACAGCCGCCACCTTTGGCCATATTTAATCTATGCGTATATATTAGAAAAATGCCCACATTTGCAGAGGTCAAAGCTGAGCTAGTGGAAACTATTCTGGAGAATGTGGCAGACAACACTATTTCAGAGAATGATATCGCGCCAATTCTAAAGGAGCTGGCTAAAGTAACTGCGAATCGCCCAATAGAATCCTGGAAACAGCTAGTACAACACCAGATTGAGCAGCATGAAACGGGGCATGCTGCTCAATCTGGTGTTGTAAAGAAGGCTAATAATAAGAACTCATGCCCCTACCCAGCTCGATATAAGCACATGGAAGCATGCAGCGCGTATAAAAAGGCCTTAGATTCGCATAAGGGTGTGTCAGATGCAAAGAAGGAAATGTATAAGGCTGTGGCCGCTGAGGCCGCCGGTGGTGGCAAGACCCGGCGCGCCAAGAAGACACGCAAGGCCAAGCGCACACGCCGCACCTTTTTTAGCTGGTTTAAGTAAAGACGCAATGCCGCCGAAGAAAGATAGAGCGCCTTCCCCAAGAACCTTGAAGAGAAGAGCCAATGCCTTGGCGGCCTTGGCTAAGAATGCAGGCACAAAGCGAAACAATGCTGCATCTGTACCACAGAGATCTGCGGCACAGCGTCGAGAGAATGCTGCCGCTGCCGCCGCCGCCCAGGAGGAGGCCGCCGCCGCCCTTGAGAGAGCGAAGGCAGAGGCGATCGTCGCCGCTGGAGCTGCTAGCGCTGCCGCCGCCGCTGCTGAAAAGATTCAGGCCGATGCGGCTCGTAAGGAGGAGGCGGCCGCCGCCGCTCAACAACGCTTTGCGGAAGCCGAGGCCGCCTCAAAGAGTGCCGCGGCGGCCCGCAAAGCATCG
>Ga0114975_10001252_pt1 | contig 18332 bp, 19 predicted proteins | sample S_130626_EF_Meta_FD_87031 | JGI IMG/M metagenome (GOLD analysis project Ga0114975, IMG submission 87031) | Freshwater microbial communities from Lake Simoncouche, Canada to study carbon cycling - S_130626_EF_MetaG | ecosystem: Environmental > Aquatic > Freshwater > Lake | place: Lake...
AGGTAAACACCGAGACGCTCGTCCTCACGTGGGAAGAGCTCAACGAATATGTCGAGGCGTTGGCACTCCAGATTCAAGCCCAACCCTCAGAGCAACGCCCCGATGTCATTCTTGCCATCAGCCGTGGCGGCTTGGTGCCAGGAGCAATGCTCGCCTATCGACTCGGCATTCGTGATCTTCTCATCGCCGTCGCCGAACACTACGATGCCGCCGGCCGTCGCCCAGCGCCAACCATTATGCGCATGCCGTCAGATGAGTCACTGAAGGGGCGCTCAATCTTGATCGTGGATGAGGTCTGGGAGAGTGGCCGAACGCTCGCACTCGTGGCAGAGCGAGCGCGAGCCGCGGGTGCAACCGTGCGCACCGCCGTCATTCATCACAAGCCGGGGAAGAGCGAAGTGCCTGGCGCCCCCGACCTCTTCGCGGCACTCGCCGATGGCTGGATCACCTATCCGTATAAGGGGGGCGAGTGAGCTACATGCTGGATGAGCCGAAAGAGTCTCCTCGCGGGATCGCACAGATTGCCGCCGCCATCAGTAATGCGCTACTCGGGATCACGCTGATCACCGCTGGTCTACTCGGCCTCGTCGCGATCGCTGTTACGGCCTTTGATATCGCGGATCAAACGTGGGTCTCGCTCGGTGCGCAGATTACAGACGAACTAGGGAGCGACGTTGCAACCCTCTTGGAATCGTTCCAGATCGATATCGCCGTGATCCTCACCGCCCTCGCTGATCAAAACAACCTCCCAGAGTTCGGCGCATGGGTACGACAGATCCTTGCCCTGCTCATGGTCGCTGCGGTTGCCCTTGGGGTAGCAGGGGCCGCGCCGCTCTGGGTTGCACGCGCACTCTGGTTGCGCCGCTCGAATCGCGCCGTACTCCTCTTTGGGGTGATGCTCAGCGCAATCGGGGCGTTTGGTCTCCTCGTGACGGGAGCGCCGCAGGTGATCTGGGGGCTGGTGCTGGCCAACGGCCTGCTCACCCTGGTGGCGAGCCGAACGATTCGCCCTCCGGTGTTAGGCGCCGAATCCGCGCAGGCGTAGCGCGAGGCGCACGAGCGGTCCACGGATCGGATCAAGATCCACATCGAGTGCACCGGGGTAGACCACCGGCGCTCCGCCCCAGCCAGCCTTGAAGTGCGCGATCCCTGACGTTGAGATCCCCCACATGTCGTAGGTAGCACTCCCTCGCGCCACCGCACGCTCCATCGCCGTGACCTTCAGCGCGTATGGTGCGCGGAGTTCGTTGCCAGCATTCGTTGCGCCACCGAAGAGCTCGGTCGTAGTTGTTGGCGTGGTGATGACGAGGAGGGCACCGAGTGTTTCTCCCGACGGTGATTCGGCGATGAGAATCTCCGCCTCACCGTTGAAGGCGTTGGCGATGTGCGCGAATGCAGCGCTGCTCCGCGTCTTCACTCCAGTACGCCCCGAGATGGAGGTCATTGCGGTGTAGAGCGCATCGGCGCCGTCGGCACCAACGGCTCGCACGGTGACGCCCGACTCCGTTGCATGTCGCGCGTACTGACGCCACTTGCTGCGCCAGGCGGCGCGCACGGTCTCCATGCCAGCAGTGAGATCAATGCGTCGACTGGTCGATGGCTGCACCGGCCGCGCACGATGCAGTGTGATGCGCGACGAGGTCGCAGCGGCCAACCATGGCGCACGAAGGTCGGCGCTCAGCCCATCGGCAGGGTTGACCTGGTCGGCCTCATCGGGGAGCGGCGTGCTCTCACCTGGCTCTAGGCGCACCAGCGTGACGCCGTCGCGGCGCAGCTCGGAGAGTCCGCGCAGCAGTTCGGCGCGCAGCGGTGCGGCCACGGCCTCGTTCGGCGCAACCACTATCGGCCCGCGCGGCGCGTAGGCGATGCGACCGAGTCCGGCAGGGAGCCGCTGCACTAGGAACTGCGCGCCGGCCCATGCGGCGCCGTCCTGTGCAACGAGGCGAACCGACTCCCAGCCGGTGAGCGCTTTCGATGCGGCCCAGGCTGGCTGCTGCACAAAGGGGAGGTCAGAAAGTTCGCCAGAAGCGGCGGCGCGAAGGCGTGCCCCCCAGGCGCTCGGCTCTTCTCGGACAACAGGACTCATGCGCGTAGGGTACGCGCCCCGCTACCCTTGCGCCTATGCCTGCAGATCAGACCCTCCCGCCGTACGTGCTGAACCCCGACGGGGTCGTCTTCGATTTGGACGGGGTGCTCTGCGATACCGAGCCGCTCTGGGCAGAAGCCCGTTTCGCCATTGCCGCCGAAGTGGGTGGTCGCCTGGTCGAAGAGGACTTTCACCGCTTCTACGGAGCGAACACCCCACAGTGGGGCAGCGCCATGGCCGAGATCCTCGGGCACCCAGATGCCAACGAGATTGCGTCGCGCACCATCAACCACCTCGAGGCGCTCTATCGCTCCGGCCGCGTGCAGGTGATTCCCGCCGGCGTTGCCGCCGTCCGCCGCGCCGCCGCGCGCGGCCCTGTCGCGATTGCGTCGGGGAGTCCGCGCAGCATCATCGCCACGCTCATCGAGATCCTCGGCCTCGCCGACGTCGTACACACGTACGTGAGCTGCGACGAGGTCGCCGGCGGCAAGCCACTCCCCGACGTCTACCTCGAGGCGTGTCGCCGCATCGGCATCACTCCCGCGCGCTCGCTCGCCATCGAAGATTCTCTGGCTGGCGCGCGCGCCGGTAAGGCGGCGGGGATGAGTGTCGTCGTCGTGCCGCTCCCTGGCGCGCCGTCATCAACGGGCGCTGCAGAAATTGCCGACGTAGTGCTGACGAGCCTCGACGAGCTACCGCTCGCCGCGCTCTAGCTCTGCGGGACTCCGGCCTTCGCGCCGAGTTCCGCGTTCGACGGCTCGATCAGGTACGAGCCATCTTCAAAGATGATCACGGGGATCGACTTCGCGCCGGTCAGCGTCTCGATCATCTCCTTGGCGGCCGCGTCAGCGTCCACGTCAACGTAGGTGTAGGGAACCTGATGTGCGTCGAGGTAGCCCTTGGATCGCGTGCAGTCGCTGCACCAGTCTGCGCCGTACAGAGTGATCTTCTTGGCGTCGCTCATGGGTACTACCTCCCTCTCGATGCTCGCCGCGGGCGCGGCGCTGTTGCCATCGTAGCGCGTCGCAAGAGGAGCAACCCGCTGATCGAGATCAGCGCCCCCGCGACTGGCAGGCCACCGAGTTCCGACGGGAGATACACATTGATCGCGATCAAGGTCGTGAATACGGGAGGGAGCACGCCGATCCAGAGGAGCGGCTGCTTGGCACGCTCGGCACCACGGATGAGGCGCCAGGCGGTCACGCCAGTGAGGAGGCCGACAACGATCCACTCCGCAGGCGGCCGAGTGCAGACATAGTCGTTCGTGCAGGTTTGCATGAGCTCGTAAAGCCGGAAGGTTGCGATCGGCACCACCACCGCGGCAAGCGAACCAACGCCAAAGGCTGCGAAGACTTCAACAAAACGGCGTTCAACGGGGCGATACAGCGCCGACTCAGCCTGCAGGAGCGCCCGTCCGAGAAAGAGTGCTGGCAGCAGTACGACCAAATAGAGGGCGGCGAGCGCAACAACAAACGGAGGTACACCTTGGGGTAGTGGTCCGCCGGTCAGGGATGTGTTTGCCCAAGTAAAGAACGTCTCGACGATGAGCGTGACCAAGCCGATGGGGAGTAGCCCCACAGCAAAGATTGTTCCCGTAATGCTGATCCAGTCCGGGAGCCGCCGCGCACGACGAGCAAAGATACGCGCCATCAGGAAAATTGTTCCGCAGTTAATCACCGTATGGAAGAGGAGTGCGGCAATACTTGCATCGCCCGGCAACACTGAATGCAGCACCGCCGCCGCAGTGAACACCGCACTGAGCGCCGCGATCAGCGCGAGGAGTGTTCCAGTACCAAGGTCCACGGGAAGACGCGCACTCAGCCGGCCAGCAGCGGCAGCGGCAGCCGCGACCGGAGCACCCACAGCAAGAATTGATAAGGCGGCGCGTAGCTGCTTATTGCTGATCCCAGAGAAAAAGTCCGGCCGATTAGCCGTAATCCAGGTGACTAGGGCGAGGAGGATGCCAGCGTTCAATAGGAGTGAGGCGATGACAACATCAAGCTTGAGGAGCGAGCTGGTTGCTTTACGTTGTGTCGAAGTGCTCATGGGGCGAGTATGCGCCCTCGGCGCCGTCTCTGCCGCGTTCGCGCTACGCTCCTCTGCATGTTGAAGGGATCGGTGCTTGTGACCTACGCCGCGTTGGTAAGCGCTGAATTCGTGCGCGGTGTTGGCCTGATCGCCTCTGGGGCACTTACCTATGGCCTTCTGGGCGGGGCACTCCCCGCCGAGGGGGGCTACGACCGGATCGTCGCCTACGCCGCCTTTGCCACCATCGCCTTGGGGGCGCTCGATTTGCTGCTACTTGGCCTCATCGCCCTACGCGCCGCCACCGGGGCCCACCCTCCCCGATCCCAGGTGCTCGTGAGCGTGGGGCTCTCCGTGCTCCTGATCCTGGCTGGGGGCCCCCTTGCGCCGCAGGTCGCCATGCTCGCGCTGAGCACGCCCCTGGCCCTCGCAATTCGGCAGGGGGGCGCCACGGGGGCGGCGAACGGCTAGACTCCCCCGCATGGTTGGACCTGTCTACCTCACGGAATCTGGGAAGGCTGCGCTCGAGGCCGAGCTGCATGACCTGATCCATTCGCAGCGCCCAGCGGTCATCGCGCGCATCAAGGCGGCGAAGGAGCTCGGCGACCTGCGCGAGAATGCCGACTACGAGATCGCCCGGAACGAGCAGTCGTTCATCGAGGGGAAGGTCTTGGAGATTGAAGAGAAGCTGCGCAATGCCGAAATCATCGACGAGCATGCCAGCACCGACGAGGTTGCCCTCGGCTCGACTGTCACCGTGACCGCCGAGCGCAAGAGCCACGACTACCTGATCGTTGGATCCACCGAGGCCGACCCAAGCGGCGAGCCACCAAAGATTTCCAACGAGAGCCCACTCGGCAAGGCGCTGATCGGACGCAAGGTCAACGACAAGGTCGTCGTCACCCTGCCGAACGGCAACGAGATCAACTACACCATCAAGAAGATCTCCTAGCCCGCGGAGCGCACTCCGCTCATCGGGAGCGGCTTAGACGAAGATGCCTGCGCCGAAAAAGAGCCCAGCGGCGAGGATCGTTCCGGTTGCAACCGCGCCGAGGCAGATGTAGAGAAGTCCAGTTGAGGACTCCATCGACCGAGCTTTGGCGGTGCGCCAACCGGCGTACGCCAGGAGTGCCGGAAAGATCAGGCCAATCACCAAGCGCAAGATTGCGAAGAAGTCCCAACCTGCGCCAAGACCCCCTAAGCCAATGATCTGCCAGATGAAAAAGAGGGCGATCTGCACGGCGATTCCTATACCAAGAGTTCGACTCAAGAGGAGAAGTGGTGACTCCGGCAGTTTCGGTGTGACGAGATACCAGTGCGCAAGAATCATCGCTGCGAACGCGCCGCCTGTTACCAGTGAGAGAATAAGAAGCTGCAGCGCAAGTGCCACCGCGATGATCCCCGACGGCGCCCATCCGATAGCCGCTACGAGCTGTGCAGCGATCGCCGTAAGAACCGTAGCTAGGCCCACATTTCGACCATCGCCACCACGCGCAATACGCAACATCCAAAGAGTGGAGAGACAGGCCACGAGAACCAAGAGGAGTCGTCGAAGCGCATCAATCTCGGCGCTAGCCGCACGGATCGGCGCATCCGCTGAGGGTGCGGGAAGTGCTCCGTCTGCGAGCCACGCAAGGAATGCCCAGCCTCCGGCGGCAAACACCGTGAACCCCCGATAGCCGCGGGTTGACTCTGAGCGGTGGGTGAGCAGAAGAATGGCTGCGAGGCTCCCCCCTGCGAGGCCACTCACTACTACCCAGTTGATGAACGAGAGTGAGCGGGCAATCGATTCAATAGGCATGGCTGGAGCCTACCACCCGTCTCAGCCACAGATGAGCCGGCGGGGCTCGACGTCGTCACGCCGAGGCACTTTCGGCGAGAATATGGGCAAGAGTAGTCCCGTAGCATTGAGGGGGTCGTGAATGGCTGAGCGTAAGGAGCCCACGGTGGGGTCTACCGTTGACCCACGACTGCTCATCACAGAGACCCCAGCACCACCTGAAGCGGTGCGCGCGATTGCTGCGCTCCTCGGTCGCGCCGCGGCACCACTGAGCCCCGTCCGCCGAGCCCCAACAGAACAACGCGCGGTCGCAGAGAAACCCGATCTAGTTGAGCACGCTCCGATCGAACAACTACGTGACCACGAAATTCTCGTAGAGGGCGAGCACAGTGATCTGATCCGACTGGCAGCGCATGAGATTGATCGCGTGAAGCGGCGCGCCAAGCGCGCTCGGCGGGCGGTACGTGAAGCACTCGCTCGCATCTCTACGCCAGGGGGCGACGAATTCGGCGACTAGCTCCGCTACTGCGGGTCGGCGAGAACGAGCAGCTTGATCTCCGTCATCTCATCCATGGTCCAGCGCACACCCTCGCGGCCAAGGCCTGAATCCTTCACGCCGCCGTACGGCATGTTGTCGATGCGGTAGGTCGGCACATCGTTCACGATGACGCCACCCACCTCGAGCTGATCAAAGGCGGCCCGCACATGCGCCAGATCATTGGAGAAGAGTCCGCACTGCAAACCGAAGCGGCTCTCGTTCACGGCGGCGATTGCTGTTGAGAAGTCGCTGAAGCGTTCGATGATCACCACGGGGGCGAAGGCCTCCTCGCTGCAGATGCGGGCGTCGCGCGGCGCGTTCGTCAAGATGGTTGGAGCGAAGAGGCGTGGTGCCTTGGGGTCCGCAGCGGCACCACCAGAAATCACCTTCGCTCCAGCAGCGACCGCCTCGCTCACCCACTCCGCGGTGCGCGCCGCGGCACCGTCATCAATGAGCGGCCCAAGGTCGGTCTTCTCGCTCGCCGGGTCACCGAGCACGAGCTTGGCGGCGCCAGCGGCGAACTGCTGCTCAAAGGCGTCCGCGACCGACTCGTGCACAAAGATGCGTTGCACACTGATGCAGACCTGGCCGGCGTAGGCGAATGAGCCCACCAGCGAGCGCTTCACCGCCCACGAGAGATCTGCGGTGGCGTCGACGATGCAAGCGGCGTTACCACCAAGCTCGAGGATGACGCGCTTCTTTCCCGCACGCCCCTTCAGCGCCCAGCCAACGGTAGGTGAACCAGTGAACGAAAGAAGCTTGAAGCGTTCATCTTCAATGAGGCGATCCGCATCGGGACGCGAGGTTGGGATGACGCTGAGTCCGCCAGCTGGGAGGCCGGCTTCGACGAGGATCTCGGCAACCTTCAGCATGATCAACGGATCGGCGCTTGGCGGCTTCAGCACCATGCTGCAGCCAACCGCGATGGCGGGTCCGACCTTGTGCGCGGCAAGGTTCAGCGGGAAGTTGAATGGGCTGATACCAAGCACTGGACCAACGGGGAAGCGCTGCGTGATGCCGAGGCGACCCTTGCTCGCCGGTGCCAGGTCAAGCGGGATCGTTTCGCCGATCATCCGCTCCGCCTCTTCGGCGGCGAGTCGGAAGGTCAACGCGCCGCGATCAATTTCGGCGCGTGCATCGCGGATCGGCTTCCCCGCTTCGGCGGAGAGGAGTGCCGCCAACTCTTCACGGCGCTCGGTGATCTTCGCTGCGGTGGTGCGCAAGATTGCGCCACGCTCCCATGCGCCAAGCGCGCGCATCGCTTCGAATCCAGTGACGCTCCCGGCGGCGGCGCGCTCCACCTGCTCTGGTGTGGCGAGGTAGGTCGTGCCGACCAGATGACCGTCGAAGGGCGACCGAATCTCGACGAGGTTCGGCGAGCTCTCCCATACGCCTGCGACGAGGATCTTCTGCGGCTCCATATGGGGCGAGTCTAGCGGCGCGCGCCGCGGCGTGATTAGAGCGCCTCGCCTCGTGGGTAGCTGCCGAGGATGCGCCGCTCGAGCGTCACGGCGGCAAGCCCTTGCATCACGCCGAGGATCTCGGGTGAACTGGCTGCGCCATCGAGGTCGAGCCAGAAGATGTACTCCCACTCCCCCACACGATTTGGGCGTGACTCCAACTTGCTGATGTTCACGTCCGCCTTCGCAATCACCGCCAGTGCGGCGAGGAGTGTGCCTGGCTCATTGCGTAGACCGACCAAGAGGGTTGTGCGCGCAGGGCCGGCCTCGGCGTGTCGTGCTGGTCCACCCGCTCGCTGCACGATCCAGAAGCGCGTGCGGTTCCCCTGCACCCCTTCGATTGGACCGGTGAGTGGAGTGAGGCCATGGATCGCTGCTGCGCGTGGCGAAAGGACAGCGGCAGCATCGCGTTCACCGCGCTCGCGGATCATCGCCCCGGCTCCTGCGGTGTTGTAGGTGGTGAGAAGCGCCCATGGGCGGCTGCGTAGATACTCCTCCGCCTGTGCAAGCGCCTGCGCATGACTGTAGACGCGATCCACCTGCTCCAGTGTCACTCCAGGGAGTGCGGCGAGTACGAGCGAAACAGGTACCACGGCTTCGCCAACGATCTCGAGCGCGCCGTCGCGCAGTAGGTCGAGCGTCTCGCGCACAGTGCCGTTGATCAGGTTCTCAATCGGTAGAACACCGTAGATAGCTCGCCCATCAAGAACCGCTGCCCGAACGTCGCCAAAGGAAGAGACGCTCAGCGATTGGACTGCGGCACCGAAGTAGGAGAGGAGTGCATCCTCGGCGAACGCGCCCGGTTCGCCGGCGTAGGCGATCGCCTCACTCATGCCAAGTGACCGTTTGTGGAGTCTCGCTCGATGCGGCGAGTAATCCCGCCGCCCTGCAGCCGCAGCGCGTACTCACGTGAGTCGGCGAGGATGCGTTCCTTGTAGTCAACGAGATGTACCGCATCGAGCTGCGGAAAGAAGTTGCCGAGCGCCATGCGAAGCGTGGTGTCGTAGAGGAGGACTGGCATGCGATCGGCGGCGCTGGTGGTCACTTCAGACTCAGGAGCTGCTCCACGATGGCGTCGGTTGCCTCGCGGGTTCCTGCAAGGGTGAAGCCAGCAGTACGTGCACCAGCGGCGTCAAGGCCTGGGGCAAGGTCAGCGGTGCGCACGCCCATGCGAATCGTGTTGGCGACCGCCTGCTCAACGGCGGCGGCGGCATCGGCGCGGCCGAGCGACTCGCGGAGCATCATCGCCGCAGAGAGGATCGTGCCGATCGGATTCGCCAGGTTCTTCCCCGCAATGTCGGGGGCAGATCCGTGGATCGGCTCGTAGAGACCGAAGGTGCCGTGCGCCGTGCGGCGCGCACCGAGTGAGGCGGAGGGGAGCATGCCGAGTGAACCCGCGAGAACGGCCGCCTCATCGGAGAGGATGTCGCCGAAGAGGTTCTCGGTAACGACCACATCGAAGGTGGCTGGCCAAGTGGCGAGCAGCATCGCGGTGGAGTCGACGAGGCGATGCTCCAGCTTGACGTCGGGGTAGTCGGCGCCAACCTCAGTCACAACCTTGCGCCAGAGGCGGCTCGTGGAGAGAACGTTCGCCTTATCGACTGACGTCACGGATTTTCGTCGCGTGCGTGCCAACTCAAAGGCGATCACGGCAACACGGTGAATCTCATCTTCGTGATACGGCAGCGTGTCAACGGCGCGTCGCCCCGTTGGTGTGACCTCTTCACCCGACGGCTTGCCGAAGTAGAGACCACCGGTAAGTTCGCGCACCATCAGCATGTCGACGCCCTTTAGGCGCTCGGCCTTCAGCGGTGAGGCATCGGCGAGCTCTGGGTAGATCGTGACGGGGCGCAGGTTAGCGAAGAGTTCGTAGCGCGTGCGAAACGCGAAGAGTGCCTGCTCGGGCCGAACGGAGCCGTTGGGGTTGTCCCACTTCGGCCCACCAACGGCACCGAGGAGCAGCGCGTCGGCCGTATCGGCGATCTGCAGATCCTCTTCGCGAACGGCAACGCCGTACGCGTCAATGGCGCAGCCGCCAGCCAAGATCTCGCACCAGGCCAGCTTGAAGCCAAACTTCGAGCCCGCCGCGTCGAGCACGCGGCGCGCCGCTGCAACGACATCGGGGCCAACACCATCACCCGGAATGGTGACGATCAGATGATCGGCGGCACCATCACGCAGTGCCGAGGAGAGCGGTGCTGCGAGCGTCTCGCTCACTGCATCGCCTCGCGCGATCCCTTCGTTGGCGCGCTGGCTGAACCCGACTCAAGCGCAGCGAGCTTGTTCGCTGCAGAGACATACGCGACGAGCGAGGCGTCGATGATGTTCGTGGAGAGGCCTTGCCCTGTGACCATCGGTGCGTTTGGAAGCGGCTTCCCCTCTGCGTCGAGATCGGTGGAGCGGCGACACTTTGCCGTCACCTGACCCTGGGCATCCTCGCCCTCGCTCACCGCACGGATCTCGTACTCGGCGAGGATCGGGCTCCAGCCGAGGGCTGGCGTGACCGCCTTGTCGATGGCCTCATAGAGGGCGTCGACGGGGCCGTTCCCCGTGGATTCAGCCGTGGCCTCCACACCGTTCACGCGCACCTCAACCCGCCCAGAAGAGCCGCCGCCGCGCGAGCTGGCAACGCTCCAGTCGAGCAGCTCAATGGTTGCGGCGCTACCGGTCGCGGCGCGCTTGTCGACAAGCGCCAACAGGTCGGCGTCGGTCAGCTCCTTCTTCACGTCGGCGAGGGCGATCGCCTCACGGTAAAGGGCATCGAGCGCCTCACCGCTGAGGTCGTGGCCGAGCTCGGCGAACTTTGCCTGCAAGCCACGGCGACCCGAGAGCTTGCCGATCGTCAGGCTCGAGCCAACGAGGCCGACTGACTGCGGCGTCATGATTTCGTAGGTGAGCGGATTCTTCAGGACGCCGTCCTGATGGATCCCCGACTCATGCGCAAACGCATTCGCGCCAACGATCGCCTTGTTCGGCTGCACGGCGAACCCGGTCAGATACGAAACCAGTCGGCTCGCCGATGTGAGCTGCTCGGTCTGCACGTGAATATCGTGCGACTCGAACTGCCCCGGTCGGGTGCGCAGCGCCATTACCACCTCTTCGAGTGAGGCGTTACCAGCGCGCTCGCCGAGTCCGTTGATGGTCACCTCAACCTGTCGCGCGCCAGCTTGCACCGCCGCCAACGTGTTGGCCGTCGCGAGACCAAGGTCGTTATGGCAGTGAACGCTGATCGTGGCGTCGCGCCCAACGCGATCGACCACCAGCTTCGTCAGTGCGGCGTACTCCGACGGAATGGCGTAACCGACCGTGTCAGGGATGTTAACGGTAGAGGCGCCAGCCTCAACCACGGCCTCGTACACCTGGAGTAGGTAGTCGTGATCGGTGCGGCTTGCATCCTCGGCGGAGAACTCCACCTCGGCATCGCGACCCAACTTCTCGCGGGCGTACTTCACCCACTTCACCGCCTCGGCGAGTGCCGCCTCGCGGGTGGTGCGCAGCTTGTGCGTCAGGTGGATGTCAGAGGTGGCGATGAAGAGGTGCAGGTGCGGTCGATCCGAGACCTTGATTGCATCAATGGCACGCTGTGGATCGCCATCCTTGCAGCGAGCAAGAGCGGCGATACCGATCCCCTTCGTAGCGAGGGCGATCTGTCGCACCGCCTCGAAGTCTCCTTCTGATGCGGCGGGGAACCCTGCCTCAATGACGTCAACCTTCAGCTTGGCAAGTTGCCGTGCAACCTCCAACTTTTCGGCAACGGTGAGGCCAGCGCCTGGCGCCTGCTCACCATCACGCAGGGTGGTGTCAAAGATGCGAACGGCGCCGGTGGCGACGCCAGGGCCAGGAGCGCCGTTCACTTGGCGGCACCCTTCTCCGCGGCACCCTGTGCGCCATCCATGTCGACCTCGACCGGATTCAAGAAGGTCATCTGGTGGCGCAGCGCCTTGCCGACCTTCTCGATTGGATGGCCCGAGTTCGCAGCGCGCAGGCGCTTGTACTCTGGGCGACCCGCCTCATCTTCAGCAATCCAACGCTTGGCGAAGGTGCCGTCCTGAATCTCGGTGAGCACCTCCTTCATGCGCGCCTTCACCGACGCATCAATGATGCGCGGGCCCGACGTGTAGTCGCCCCACTCTGCGGTGTCAGAAACAGAGAAGCGCATGAAGTCGAGTCCGCCGCGATACATCAGGTCGACGATGAGCTTCAACTCATGCATCGTCTCGAAGTAGGCGAGCTCTGGGTCGTAGCCAGCCTCAACCAACGTCTCCCACGCGCTCTTCACGAGTTGCGCGGTGCCGCCGCAGAGCACAGCCTGTTCGCCGAAGAGATCGCTCTCGGTCTCATCCTTGAAGGTCGTCTCCATGATTCCGGCGCGCGTGCAGCCGAGTCCGTTGGCGTACGCCATGACTCGAGCACGTGCAGTGCCGCTCGCCTCTTGCCCAACGGCAAAGAGCGCGGGTACACCACCGCCAGAAACGTAGACGGAGCGCACGAGGTGGCCTGGCCCCTTCGGCGCGATCATGCCGACATCGGTTCCCTCGGCTGGCTTGATGCGACCGAAATGAATGTTGAAGCCGTGCGCAAACAGCAGCAGTGCACCCTTCTTCAAGTTGCCTGCGATCTCGCTGTCGTAGAGCGCCTTCTGCGCCGTGTCCGGCGCGGCGATCATCACCACGTCGGCGCGCTTCGTTGCCTCAGCGGCGGTGAAGACCTCAAAGCCGTCGGCGGTGGCAACGGCACGGCTCTTCGAGCCCTCCTTGAGACCGATGATGACGGTGAGCCCGGACTCCTTCAGGTTGCGAGCATGGGCGTGCCCCTGGCTGCCGTACCCGATCACGGCAATGACCTGACCCTTCAGGGCCTCGAGTGGTGCTTCGGCGCTGTAATACATCTTTACGCTCATCGCTTCACCTGCTCCTCAATTGACCCGCTGCCGCGGGACATCACTACTGAGCCGGTTCGCACCAGCTCCTTGATTCCGAACTCCCGAAGGAGCTCGACCAACGTGTCGATCTCGGTTGGCTCCCCAACCGCTTCGACGATTACCGCCTCATCACCAAGGTCGACCACCTTGGACCGATGCATCTCCGCAACGCTCACGATCTCGGGTCGCGTCCGCTTGGTTGCGCGCACCTTGATCAGGGCGAATTCGTGCTCAACGATCGACTCGTCGGTCACGTCTTGCACCTTCAGCACATCGATCAGCTTGTAGAGTTGCTTCGCCGCCTGCTCCACGTGGACCTCATCGCCCACGATCGTCAGGGTCATGCGTGACGTGTCGCTGCGCTCCGTCACCGAAACGGCGAGCGACTCAATGTTGAAGTTACGCGCGCGCATCAGGCTCGCAACACGATTCAACACACCGGGCTTGTTGTTGACGATCGCCACGATCAGGTGGCGTCGCTCCTCACCGGATCCTGGAAGAGATCGTGCCGCAGAGGTTGGGGTCACTTCGCACCGCCGCTAGTCGGATCCATTGGATCCACGCGTGGACCGGTTGCACCCTCGGTGACGTCTTCGCCGTCATCACCCCACTTATCGATCAGCTCGGAGAGTCCCTTCCCCGCTGGCATCATCGGGTAGATGTTCTGTCGCTCGGCAATCTCAAACCAGATCAGCGCCGGACCATCGGCGGCGAGTGCTGCGGTTACCGCCGCATCAACCTCCTCTGGCTTCGAAACCTTCCACGCAGGAAGGCCGTACGCCTCACAGAGCTTCAGGTAATCCGGTCCCGCCAACTGCTCCGAGTGGTAGTTCCCGCCATACACAATCTCTTGCCACTGCCGAATCATTCCCAACTTCTTGTTGTCCATCAGTGCGATCTTCACGGGGATACGCTCCTGCACGATGGTTGCCAACTCCTGCAACGTCATCTGGAATCCGCCGTCACCGGCGATTGCCCATGAGACCTTGCCTGGCACCGCGACTGCGGCGCCCATCGCCGCAGGGAGGGCGAAGCCCATGGTGCCGAGGCCACCCGACGAAATATGTGAGTTAGCACGGCGGAATCTGCCATAGCGCGCAACCCACATCTGGTTCTGCCCCACGTCGGCGGTGAGGTTGGCATCAAAGTTTGAGCCTGCAGCGATGCGGTCCACGACAAAGTCTGCGGAGAGCACGCCGTCGCGGAAGCCGCCTGAGCCGTGCCATGAGGAGCCTTCGCTCTCGGTGCGCCACGTTGCAAGTTCGGCGAAGTATTCCGCGCGGCTTGCCGGATCAACCTTTGTGACGAGTGGCAGCAACGCATCAAGCACGTGCTTCGCATCGCCCACGATCGGCAGATCAGCGACGACGTTCTTGCCAATCTCGGCTGGGTCAATGTCAATGTGCACGATCTTTGCCTTTGGCGCATATGTGCGCACGTTCCCCGTGACGCGGTCATCGAAGCGCATGCCAATACCGATGAGCAGGTCGGCAGACTGGATCGCGCGATTCACATGCTTCCAGCCGTGCATCCCCATGTAGCCATAGGCGAGTGGATCGGCCTCATCGATGACACCGATGCCAAGTAGTGTCCAGGTGATTGGAATGTGCGCCGCGCGCGCCAGCTCGAGCAGCTCGCGCTCTGCACCAGCGATCAACACGCCGTGCCCAGCAAGAATGACCGGGCGCTTCGCGCCAGCGATCGCCTCAGCGAGCAACTTGATCTGTCGCGGATGTCCATCAAGCTTCGGCTTGTAGCCAGGGAGCCCCGCCTCAATCTCCGCGGCGCTTGGATGCTTCGCCGTGGTCTCGCCCATTAGGGCATCTTTGGTGATGTCGACGTGTACCGGACCAGGTCGGCCACTCCGTGCCAGGTGGAACGCCTCTGCAATGGCGTACGGGATCTCATCGGCGCTGCGCACCAGATAGTTGTGTTTCGTCATCGGAAGCGTGATGCCGGTGATGTCGATCTCTTGGAAGGCGTCCTTGCCGATGAGGGCGTTCGGAACGTTCCCCGTGATCACCACAACCGGCACGGAGTCGAGCATGGCGGTACCGATGCCGGTGACGAGGTTGGTGGCACCAGGGCCGGAGGTGCCGAGGCAGACTCCAACGTTGCCAGAGGCGCGTGCGTAACCGTCGGCGGCGTGCGAGGCGGCCTGCTCATGCCGCACCAAGATGTGGCGCAGCTCTGGGTGGTCGACGAGCACGTCATAGAGCGGAAGGATCACACCGCCTGGGTAGCCCCAGATGGTGTCGCTCCCCTGCAGCAGGAGCGCCTCGCAGAGTGCGTCGGCGCCGATGCGTGGGCGTACGCCGTCACGAGCGGTCACGCGCGCATCGCGCAGCATGTCGCGTCGCGCGCGCTCTGCAGCACTTGCGGCCGGAGTCCCTGCGCCTGGTACGTGCCCTGCCTGCGTCATCGATCCCCCTTCACTTTCTGGTTCTTATGCTTTCTTCCATCAATCTTTCGCCAATAAAAAACCCCGCCTCTTCGGCAGGGTTCTGAAGTTTCCTTCGGGCGGTGGTTCCGCGCCTCTGGTCTCCTCAGCCCCGCCGGGGCTGAATAAGCAACCCGAGTAGGTTGCTAATGCCCCCAATGAGGGCAGCAAAGAGCACAAAGAGACCGCCGAGTGCTGGGGTCAGAAGCAGTGCGCTGTTTGTCATGGGTGCAGCGTACCAGAGCCTACGCGGGGGATCAAAGAACGTCGCGCGAGCGGGACACCATCGGCCGACCGACGCGGAATGGCTCTTCGGCCGCTGCGGCACGCCCCAACAGCAGGTCAACCGTGCGGCGGGCGCCGCCAGCACTACACATGACCCCGTGACCTGAATAGCCGGTGTTCACAAAGAGGCCTGGCTGATCGGTAGGCCCAATGAAGGGCCGGTGATCTGGGGTGTATTCATATTGTCCGGCCATCAGGTGCCACGCCGGCGGACCATCGCGCCAGACATCGTGCCAGAACGGGGCCAGCAAAGCGAGCGATGTTGGGGATGCGGGATCGAGGAGCGCGTGAGCCATCGCATCGTCGGTTGGCACCTCGAGGAGCGGCTCGCCGACGGGCGTCGTTGGATCGGTGCGCAACGCGTATGCGCCGGCAAGCGCTGGACGCCAGTGCGATCCCGTCTCATCGTCGATCGTCATCGGTCCCGACTGATCAATCACTGGAAGATTCGGGATGACAAGTTTTTGGCGAATGGTTGGTGCGATCGCTAGATCGAGAGCGGCGAGCTTCGCAACAACACCACTCCACGGACCGGCGGCGATCACCGTGTGCGGCGCATGTACCGCCCCACGGTTTGTCGTTACCCCCGTAACGCCGCCGCTCGCATCTCGTACGAATCCGGTGACCGTTGTCTCCAGTGCATAGGTGGCATGACCTGAACCGCTCGCGCCACTGATGTGTACCGCGTGTGACGACGCCGTGGCATAGCCGTTCGTGAGTGCGACCTGATCAATGAAGCCGTCGCCGGCGCGGAAGCGCACCTGTCGAATCTCAGGAGAGAGATATGTCCAACGCGCACGTGCCTCGTCACCGTTCAGCAGTTCCACGTCGGTAAGGCCGAACGTTCGTTGCAGCGCGACCAGATCACGACCCTTTGCAGCACTCGCCTCGGTGCGGCTACAGAAGAGATAGCCCTGCTGACGAATGTCGAGGTTCCACCCCGTGAGACCCGACTCCTCGGCAAAGTTCAAATAGAGTGGCAGCCCCTCTTGCACGAGCGCAAGCTCATCGGCGTTGTCGTGCTGCAAACGAAACGCGCCGGTCGCAGCGGCGGTGGTGAGTGAGGCGATGCTGCTGCGACGTTCAATGACTAGCACTTGGAGTCCGGCGCGCGCCGCAAAGTAGGCGGTGGCTGCACCAGCGACGCCTGCACCAATGACGACGAGGTCAACGCTTGCGGGAAGTGCTCCGTCGCTACGGTCGTAGGTTGGGAGGGCGCTGTTGTCGACGATCACGCGGGGTGTCCGGCAGCCTCGCGAGCAGCGCGAAGCCGCGCGGCGATTGCCGTCGCACTTCGAGGGTCGGCGCCGTCCAAGAGCTTCGGCCCGACGCCGAAGCCTGCCGCGCCTGCAGCCACCAGTGCAGCGATCTCGTCGAGGCCAACGTTCGTGGGCACGATCTTGCTCGTTGGGCTCGGTGCCAACGTTGCGCGAATGAATGCTGGAGCGTTGATCGCCGCCGCGGGGAAGAGCTTCACGTAGGTTGCGCCAGATCGTTCGGCGAGGTTGATCTCGGTTGGGGTGAAGGCACCGGGGAGCCAATCGATTCCGGCGGCGGTGGCGGCGGCACCCGTTGCCGGGTCGGTGATCGGCGAGACGAGGAACTGCGCGCCCGCATCGATCATGCGCTTCGCCGTTGCCGCGTCGTAGACGCTCCCTGCACCAATGGCGAGCGTTGGATGGGAGGAGCGCAGTGAGGCGATTGCGGCGGTTACCGCGGCTTCGGCGCCTTCGCCACGGAGGAAGAGTTCGAGCGCTGGCACACCCGCTTCAACGGCGGCATCGGCCCATGCGGACAAGACCGCAGCATCCTGTGCGGCGACCGCGGGGAGGATCCCAACGCGCGAGAAGAGTGGACCAAAAACCTTCGCATTCATAGCGGCAGTATCCCACGCGGCAAACACCTCGGCGGCAGCCTTCCACCCGTTGTTGCAGTGGCGGTTCGCGGGGCTAGGGTGAGTTTCGCCCTCTGGTAGGCTCGCTCTATGCCAAAGACCATCATTGAAAAGATCTGGAACGAGCACGTTGTCGATCAGCAGGAGGGGGCGCCCGCCATCCTCGCGATCGACCTGCACCTCGTGCATGAGGTCACCAGCCCCCAGGCATTCACCGGTCTCCGCGGCCGCGGGCTGAAGGTTCGCCGCCCTGACCGCACGGTGGCGACCGCCGACCACTCCATTCCAACAACCCCACGCAACCTGCCGATCGCCGACGAGATGGCCGCCGCCCAGGTGAAGCAGCTCGAGGCGAACTGCGCCGAGTTCGGCGTACCGCTCCACGGCTGGGAGTCGCCGAACCAAGGGATCGTGCACGTTATTGGGCCAGAGCTCGGCCTGACGCAGCCTGGCGCCACCATCGTCTGTGGCGACTCGCACACGGCAACCCACGGTGCCTTCGGTGCGCTGGCATTCGGCATCGGCACTAGCGAAGTCGAGATGGTCCTCGCCACCCAGTGCCTGCTGCAGCGCAAGCCGAAGACCTATCTCGTGCGCGTCGACGGAACGTTGCGACCAGGCGTCTCCGCAAAGGACATCATCTTGGCGCTGATCGCTCGCATCGGCGTCGGTGGCGGCACCGGTCACGTCTTTGAATACGCAGGCTCGGCGATTCGCGCACTCTCCATGGAGGAGCGCATGACCATCTGCAACATGAGCATCGAGGGCGGCGCACGTGCCGGTCTCGTTGCACCCGACGAAACAACGTTTGCCTACTTGAAGGGTCGACCACATGCACCACAGGGCGCCGATTGGGATGCCGCCGTTGAACGCTGGCGCACGCTGACAAGCGACGAAGGCGCA
>Ga0114975_10001256_pt1 | contig 18271 bp, 19 predicted proteins | sample S_130626_EF_Meta_FD_87031 | JGI IMG/M metagenome (GOLD analysis project Ga0114975, IMG submission 87031) | Freshwater microbial communities from Lake Simoncouche, Canada to study carbon cycling - S_130626_EF_MetaG | ecosystem: Environmental > Aquatic > Freshwater > Lake | place: Lake...
CAAAAATTTATAACTTTTTTCTTTAAGCCGTGATGAAAAATTTCGATGTCGGGAGATTGAGGGGTAACAATTTCATATTCACTTTTGTAAAGACCTGTATTTTTTAGGTCTTGTAATTCAGCTTTAATGCTGTTCAGAAATTGCTCTTTGATCATTTTTTGGGGGGAGATTTGGAAGTTAAAATAAACTTGAAAATATGGCCCTAATTTGAACAAAGAAATTTACTAATGTCAAAAAAGAATTTTAAGCATTTGACAAATTTGAAGCGGTGAATAGCCTGAAAAATCCTAATCCACAGGACATTACCACAAACCCGATTCTCAAGTTATTTAAAAAATTAATATTTCTTATTATGAACAAAAATTTCATCAAATCAGTTATTACTGGCGTTGTTAGTTTAGGCCTTATCGCTTCTTGTGCACAACTTACTGGAAAATCATCTCACAAATGTTCTAGCAAAAAAGCTGAAGAAGCTCACAAATGTGCTGCTAAAGGTAAAGAAGTAGCTCCTGCTGCTAAAGTAGAAGCTAAAGCTGAAGTTAAAACTGAAGCTAAAGTTAAAGCTAAAAAGCATCACAAAAAAGCTAAAAAAGCCGCTGAAGTTAAACCAGCAGCTGAAGCTAAATCTGAAGTTAAATCTAACTAGTTTTGACTTAAGTGATGAGTAAAAAAATCACTGAATCAAGAATCTCGATTCCAACTGATAAAGTTGGAATCGGGCTTCGATCCCCTCATATTAGCCGCATCTTAGAAGAAAATCCCCAAATTGGTTGGTTAGAAATTCACAGTGAAAATTATTACGCGAAAGGTGGTCCGGCAATTAAATATCTTACAGAAATTAGAAAAAATTATCCTGTCAGTTTTCACTGCGTTGGAAATTCTTTGGGCTCGGCTCAAAAAATTGATTTAAATCATTTAAAACCCCTAAAAAAACTTATTGAAATGATCGATCCATTTTTGGTTTCGGATCATATTTCTTGGGGCGCAACTGCTGATCAAAATTTAAATGACTTATTGCCTTTGCCTTACACAAAAGAAGCAGTAGAAGCGATTTCTAATAATATTTCGCTGATGCAAGATTATTTGGGCAGAAAAATTTTGATTGAAAATCCATCCACTTATTTAAGTTTTAAAAACCCTGAAATGGATGAAGCTGATTTTATTAATCAGGTGACCAGAAAGACAGGATGTGAGTTGTTGTTAGATGTGAATAATATTTTTGTTAGTTCGCAAAATAATGCAGAATTTAATCCGAAAGAATATTTAGAAAAAATTGATAAAAAATCGGTTGCCGAAATTCATTTGGCAGGGCATTCAAAATCAAAAATTTTTGATGGAAAAAAAGATAAGCAAATTTTGATCGACACCCATAATGACTTGGTGTGCAGTGAGGTTTGGCAGATTTATAAAATGGCGATAAAAAAATTCGGAAAAATTCCAACTTTGATTGAATGGGATCAAGATATTCCTCAGTTAGAAGTGCTTTTAAGTGAAGTCGAAAAAGCTAAAAAAATCTTAAAAAATGCTCAAAAGTAAAAATATAAAATCTGAATTAGTGAAATTGCAGCAAGATTTTGCTTCGCATATTTTTGATAAAGATGATCAGAAAATTATTGATGAATTACCTTATTCAAAACAAGAGGCTCTAGCTCGTTTAAATATTTACCGCAATAATGTTATTGGAAATTTTGAAGGAGTTTTAGCATCAACTTTTGAAGTGGTAAAAAAAATTGTTGGTGAAAAATATTTTGAAAAATTAGTTGAAACCTACGCTGTAAAGCATCCATCACAAAGTGGAAATCTTGATTTTTACGGACAATATTTTCCAGCCTTCATTAAGAAAAAATTAAAAGAGCATAAATTACTTTATTTGGAAGATGTTGCTAAGCTAGAATTGCTCTATCACCAAAGCTATTTTGAGAAAGATGCTAAAGCGCTTTTTGATGTGGAAAAATTTAAAAAAATTGCGCCAGAAAAATATAAAGATCTGTCATTTAAACTTCACCCAACGAGCCTTTTATTTTCTTCAAAATTTCCAGTTTTTACAATTTGGAAAAATAATATTGAGGATAAAAAGAAGAAAATAAAAATTGCTGATAATGCTGAAATGATGCTGATTGAGAGCGCTGGTGGGACATCAATGATTACTAAATTAACAGAGGAAGAATTTATATTTTTGTCGCTTATTGGTGATGGTAAAAAATTATATGAAACTTATCAGAAAATTTGTCGAAAGACTAAAAAGGAGATCGCCAAGAAAGAAATTGATATCGGAAGTTTTCTGAATCGATTTATCTCTAGTGGAGTCTTTGTGGATTTCAAAATTACTAAATAAAGGAAGGTTAAAAATGAAATGTGAAAAATCGGCAAAAATAATTTTATGTTTAGAAAAATTCTGTGAAAAGAAAGCCAAATTTCTGGAAAAATATGTTTCTCCATTTTTGCTTTTTACCTTGAGAATTATGGTTGCAATGGTGTTTTTTAAAAGTGGTTTGGTGAAAATTTCTAGCATTGATGCTACAATTTATCTCTTTGAAAATTTATATAATGTGCCGCTTTTGCCACCAGTTTTTGCAGCTTATTTTACAATTATTTGTGAACTTGGATGTTCAACGCTTTTAATTTTGGGGCTTGCTACAAGACCAATGGCTTTAGTGCTTTTGGGCATGACAACAATAATTCAATTATTCATTTTGCAAAATCCTGAACATTTTTACTGGATGATTATGCTTGCCACTGTCTTAGTTTATGGCGCAGGAATATTCTCTTTGGATAAGGTGGTAAAAATTTTAATCAGCAAATGTCCAAGAAATTAGAAGAATTTAACTTAATAGAAAAATTTTTTCAGCCGCTTACTAACTCTTGTGAAGCGGCGCAAAATTTGTCTGATGATGTAGCGAAAATTTCTTTGAAAAAAGATGAACAGCTTATCATCAGCAAAGATTTGATGGTGCAAGATTCGCATTTTTTAATGTCAGATGGTGGATTTACAATTGCTTCAAAATTACTTCGTTCAAATCTCTCGGACCTTGCTTCTGCTGGCGCTACTCCTCTTCATTATCTTTTAGGATTTTCTAAAAATTCTAAAATTTCAGAAAAATTTATTAGTGAATTTGCGGCAGGCCTAAAAAGCGTGCAAGATGAATTTGGCCTTTCTTTAATTGGCGGCGACACGGTTAGTTCCAAACAACTTTTCTTCTCAATTACAATTTTTGGTGTGGCAAAAAAAAGTAAAAATTTGGCTAGAGGAAATGCCAAAGATGGAGATTTGATTTTTGTTTCTGGCTCAATTGGAGACGCTTATTTAGGGCTTCAGGCTTTGAATAATAAAGTGGAAATTGCGGATAAAAAATCTTTAAAATATTTTTTAGATCGTCATTTTTTTCCAACTCCTAGAATTAATTTAGGACAAAGATTGCTGACAAAAAATATTTCTAAATGTGCGATTGATGTTTCGGACGGCCTGTTTGCAGATCTTAAACATATTTGTGAATCTTCAAAATTATCGGCAGAAATTTATCAAAATAAAATTCCACTTTCGGTTGAAGCTAGAAAAATTCTTCAGAAAAATTCTAAAATTTCTGCGTTTGATTTAAGCAGTGCGGGAGATGATTATGAGCTGATATTTACAGTAGAAAAGAAAAAATCTAAAGAGGTTGAAGCCTTGGTCCGTGAGCTTAAATTAGACTTAACTTGCATTGGAGAATTGAAAAATTCGGCTAATAAAAAATTTGAAATATCTTTGTTTGACGAGAAAAATAAGAAAATAAAAATCAAAAAATATGGCTATGAACATTAATAAAATTTTTGCTAGAAAAACTGCCGAAGAATCTCCTTTTCCGGGTTCGTTCAAAAGAAGTAGCGCTTCGATGATGGATATGGTGATTGTGTTGGTGCTTAGATCTGTGGTGGCACAGCTTTTGGGGTCGCTATTTATGAATCAAATTATTCAAGATTTTTTGACAGAATTTCATGATAAATTCGGCACAGAAACTGTAAAAAGTACCCCTGAACATATTGATTTTGTGATCCATCACAAATTTTTCTACGCAGTTTTAATTTGCTATGCGATTGTGATTTTTGTGGGCGCACTTTATTACTCTTTGCTTAATTCATCAGCTTGGCAAGCCACAATTGGCAAGAGATTATCTAATATGGTGATTGTGAAAAATTCGGGAAATTCTAGACCAAGTTTTGGTTTAGCTTTGGAGCATTATTTTTTATCAACCCTGCCTTTTCTTTATATCTTCTACATCGTGATTTATCAAAATGCTCACAAGACAAATTTCTTTGATACAATAACAGCAAGCCCTGCGAATGTGTTTTTTGGAATTTTATTTATTGGTTGGGTGCAAATTCATTTGATCACTAAGAGAAAAGTTACGGCTTATGATTTGATTTGTAATACTACTTTTAAAAAAGGCAGAACGGCTGCGAAGTTTCCTTGGAGTAGGGTGGAAGAGGGTGAGGAGTTTTAGTTTTTTGAGTTGCAAAAAGAAAAAACCGTTGGTTGAGCCTAGTCGAAACCAACGGAAGGTTACTTACGGAAATTTTGAAACAAAGACTTTTTTAAATCACGGCAAGAACCTTCCGTTGGTTTCGACTCCGCTCAACCGAAGGTTTGGGCTTTTTAAAGATTCACACCCAGCGCCTTTGCCACTGTAAAAATATCCTTATCTCCGCGTCCTGATAAATTCACAATCATTGTCTGATCTCTACCCATTTTAGCTGCCAATTTGCAAGCGTAAGAAATTGAGTGAGAAGATTCGAGTGCTGGAATAATTCCCTCAGTTCTGCATAAAAGTTGGAATGATTCTAGAGCTTCATCATCAGTTGCGCTTTCGTAATTAACTCTACCAATGCTGTGTAAATAAGCATGTTCTGGGCCAATTCCTGGATAATCAAGCCCAGCAGAAATTGAGTGAGCATCTTGAATTTGTCCGTCAGAATCTTGTAAGAAATAAGTTTTATTGCCGTGAAGAACTGCCACACTGCCGCCTGCAATTGATGCAGAATGTTCGCCGCTACTTATTCCTCTTCCAGCAGCTTCTACGCCGTAGATTTTTACTGAAGTGTCGTCAATGAATGGATGAAATAATCCGATGGAATTTGAGCCGCCACCGATGCAGGCAACCAAAGCGTCTGGCAATCTACCTTCAGCTTGAAAATGTTGTTCTTTTGCTTCTTTCCCGATGATTGAGTGGAAGTCGCGAACCATTACAGGATAAGGGTGTGGACCAGTAACTGTGCCAAGCAAATAATAAGTGTCGCGGGCGTTTGAAATCCAGTCGCGCATTGCTTCGTTAATGGCATTTTTTAAACTTTTTGAACCTGATTCAACTGGTATTACTTCTGCTCCTAAAAGCTTCATACGAAAGACATTCGGGGCTTGTCTTTCTACATCTTTAGCGCCCATGTAAATGGTGCAAGGAATTGAAAAAAGTGCACAAACTGTGGCAGTTGCCACGCCATGTTGACCAGCGCCAGTTTCAGCAATGATGCGCTTTTTGCCCATTTTTTTGGCAAGTAAAATTTGGCCCAAACAGTTATTTATTTTGTGAGATCCTGTGTGATTTAGCTCGTCTCTTTTTAGATAAATTTTAGCACCTTTGTCGCCAGAGCGAATCGTTTCAGTAAGTCTTTCAGCCGAATATAGAGGGCTTGGACGACCCACATAGTATTTCAAATAATAGTCTAATTCTTTTTGAAATTCTGGGTCTCTTTTAATTTGTTCGTAAGCGGCCTCAAGTTCTAGAACTGCTGGCATCAAGGTTTCGGCAACAAATTGTCCGCCAAATTGGCCGAATTTTCCACTAGAATCTGGTTGGTTGTAAGTCATTTTAAATGTGTTTGCTTTAAGTAAGGAGAAGGTGCGGCAGCGTAAGAATTTGCTGTAAAATAGCAATAAATTTTCTGTGAGTTTTTTTTATTAGAAGAGATCCTGAACTTGTTTCAGATTCTATTCTAAACTTCGATCTATTTAGAAATTAAAAGTCACAGTTTTTTTTAAATCTGGATGAAGGCTAAAAGCCACAGGGCAAGAAAAAGCCGCATCTTTTAAAATTTGTTTTTGCTCTTCGCTAAAATCATTTTTTGGAAAATTAAATTCGATTATGATTTCTGAAACTCTTCTTGGATTAATCGCCATCACTTTAGTAACCTTACAATCAAGCCCTTCAATTTTTAAGCCATTTTGATTGGCCTGAATTCCCATAATCGTGATCATACAAGTGCCAAGGGAGGCGGCCAGTAAATCGGTTGGCGAAAATGCTTCACCTTTTCCTTTATTATCCAAAGGCGCATCGGTAATAATTTTATTTCCAGATTTGATGTGAACTGACTCAGTTCTTAATTCTCCGAGATATTTTGTTGTGATTGTGATGGACATATTTTGTTTTTTAAATTGTTAGACACTGTTAGATAACAGTGTCTAAATTAATGAAAAAGAATCAGCGTTAATATTCCTGAAAATGTCAGAATAATTCCAATAATTTCTAGTCTATTCAGCCTTTCTTTTAAAATAAAATGCGAACTGGCAATGGCTAAAATTAATTCAATTTGCCCTACAGCCTTAACATAAACCACCTTTCCTAAACTGTAAGCGGTGAACCAAAAAACTGATCCTAGAAAACTAAGAATTGAGGTTTTGAAAAATGCGGTTTTATTTTCTAGTAAAAGCAAACTGCTCAAGTCTTGGCTCAAGCGTTTTTGGTAAAGTTTTACTACAATAAAAAATAAATTTTGAAAGCAAATTACCCAAAGCAAAACAACTATTGAAGCTTTGAGATTAGAATATCCCAAAGGTAATAAAGTTTCTGAGGCGAATTTTAAATTAAAGGCCGAAACCGAAAAACATGAGCCGCATAAAATTCCAAAAAGCGTGGATTTATTATTTAGAGATTTAGTAAATTTTTTAAATCCGCCGTTAAAAGAAAGTCCTGACATTAAAATTACGCCAATAGTCGCAACTAGAATTGCTGAACATCCGACTGAAGAAACGGTTTCGCCAAAAAACAAAAATCCTACAATCATTGCCTGTAAAGTTTCGGTTTTGGAGAAGGCAACACCAATGCTAAAATTTTTTGATTTGATGGTTCTAAGTAATAAAAGATTTCCACCAACTTGAAAAATAGCGGTGATAATGCAGTAAAGGATAAATTGATTAGTTAGGATAGAAAATGTGTAGATGGCAGTAAGAATCGCGAATGGCAAAGGCAAGATGAAGCGCGACCAAGAAACAGTTAAGGCATCGAGTTTTTTATTGAGGTTTTTCTGCTCTAAATTTCTGAAATTTTGGAGAATGGTAGCAGTGATTGTGTATAGGATCCAAGACATTTTTATTTAGGCTCCAAAATGCCAATCATATCCTTCGCAATCTTATCCAAAATCACCGCAATTTCTGAATCATGATTATTTGCTGCAATCAAAGATCTATTTTCTGTGGAATCAGATATTTCCTGCATAATTGGTACTTCGCCTAAAAATTTAATTGCCATTTTTTCAGCTAAATTTTTCGCGCCATCTTTGCCAAAAAGATATTGTTTTTCAGTGCCATTTTTCAAATAAGACATATTTTGAATGATTCCCAGAATTGGAATTTTTAATTTCTTAAAGCAATCAATCGATTTCACCACATCAATCACCGAAAGGCTTTGCGGTGTTGAAACAATAATAACACCCGCAAGCGGAAATTTTTCGGCAAGGCTTAAATAAATATCACCAGTTCCAGGTGGCATGTCGATGATCATTAAATCTACCTCTTCATCTTTGCTAGATTTTCCATTCCAAATTTTAGAAATTAATGATTGATCTGGAGAAGCCAACCAATTTACGCCGCGAATTAATTGATAAAGAATTTTGGTAATCATGGGCCCGCGCCACACGCCAGCAGAATTTTCGTCAATTAGCGAACCAATCGACATGCATTTTATGTCGTGAGAAATTATCGGTAACATCAGGCCTTCTTTGGTTTCAGGTTTGCCGTTAAGATTCATCAAATGTGGAATTGAAGGGCCGTAAATATCGGCGTCTACCAAAGCAATTTTGTAACCATTTTTTCTTAAAGCTAAGGCCAAATTACAAGCGATTGTTGACTTGCCAACGCCACCTTTTGCTGAAGCCACAGCGATAATTTTTTTAACTCCCACAACTTGTAAAATTTCAGCAACTGCTCTAGCAGGCTTTGGCTCAGAAGCTTCATCAATCTTTTTATCGGCGGTTAAAATGATGGTAATTTTATTTGCAGAAATCTCTTCTCTGATTTTTTCTTCACAAATTTTAATTAATTTCTCACCTTGAATTTGATCAATTTTTAAAGCGCCAATATCAATAGCAAAGCCAATATTTCCGACTTTTTCGACGATTCCTTGAATAGCATTATTCTCTATTAAATTTCCGTTACTTACGCCAAAATCTGCGAGAGGAATTTTTTTTAAAATTTCCAAGATTTTTTCTTTCATTTGCAAAATAATTTAATTATAAAATGTGGCTTAACAAATATGCTTAAAAGCTGATATCAAGGCAAATTTCTTCAAGTTTCAAGTAGCATTGCTCTAACTTAAAAATAAATCTTCAATACACATGACGACAAAAATGCATAGTTTAAAATTAAATCTAGGCAATCTGGAATTTAAAGGCCCTTGGGGTAATTCGGGGGGAGATACAGGCGGAAATTCAGGGCAAGGTGGTTCTAAGCCACAAGATTCAGGCGCCAAAGAGTCTGAAAATAAAGGTTCTAAACCAAATTTCGGCAATGGCAATTCGGGCCAAAATAAAAAACCGACAGCAGATTTTGATGATTTCGTAAAAAAAATCGAAGATTTTTTTGGTGGAATTTTTGGTGATAAAAAAAATGGTTCGAGAAAAAATATTTTCAAAAGACCTGAAAATAAATCACCAAAATCACTAATCGGCCTAATCATTTTAGGTGTTGTATTTTTGTGGTTGATGAGTGGTGTTTACAAAATTGACTCTGACGAAAATGGCGTGGTGCTTTATTTCGGAAAGTTCTATAGCATTGCAACTCCTGGGCTCAACTACCATGTTCCTTTTCCTTTCGGACAAGTTATCAAGAAAAGTGTAACTACTGTTAATACTGAAGAATTTGGATTTACTTCTAACTCAAAAAGTAAAGATAGAAACCTAGAAGCTGAAAGCCTGATGCTTACAGGAGACGAAAATATCGTGGATATTGAATTCCAGGTTCAATGGCAAATTGCTGATATTAAAGATTTTGTTTTCAATATTGCTGAACCAAATTTGGCCATAAGAAAAAGTGCAGAAAGCGCGATGCGAGAAGTGATTGCGCGCACTCCAATTGCTAATGCTTTATCTGACGGTAAGAAAAAAATTGAAGTAGAAACTAAAGATTTGATGCAACAAGTTTTAGATTTTTATGGCGCGGGAGTGCGAGTTGTGCTGGTGCAAATGCGCCGCGTTGATCCACCTTCACAAGTTATTGACGCTTTCCGCGATGTGCAAACTGCAAAAGCCGACAAAGAAAAAGAAATTAACCAAGCCCAATCTTACGCCAATGACATCATTCCGCGCGCTAGAGGTTTAGCGGCTGAAATGTCTCAACAAGCCGAAGCTTTCCGCCAAGAAGTTATTGCAAATTCTCAAGGTGAAGCTGGTCGTTTCATGTCGGTTTATAATCAATATTCTAAAGCTAAACAAGTTACGAAAAAACGAATTTATCTTGAAACTATGGAAGCGATTTATCGCGATACGGATAAAATTATAATCGATAAAAATGCTTCAAGAGCAGGCGTGATGCCATATTTTCCATTGAATGATTTGCCTAAGCAAACACCAATTCCAGCAGCAAATAATTTAACGAAATAATTAACTAAAATTGGTTTGATTTATGAATGAAAAAAGAACGATTCAAATTTTAATCGCCGCTTCAGTGGCTTTATTTTTGATCAGCAGCGCCATGTTTACGGTTGATCAAAGACAGCAAGTTTTAGTTTTGCAATTTGGTGAGCCAGTTAGAGTAATCGACACTCCGGGTATCAAATTTAAATTACCATTTTTGCAAAATACGATTTTCTTCGACAAAAGAATCATCGATTTAGCAATTGCTGAACAAGAAGTTATCGCTTCTGACCAAAAGCGTTTAATCATCAACGCTTTCACTAAATATCAAATTACTGATCCGCTAAAATTTTACACCACGGTGCGCAGTTTTCAGGGTTTGCATAGCAAGCTTTCTGGTATTTTAGATTCTAGCTTAAGACAAATTATCGGTGAAGTTCCACTTATCGAACTTCTTACAGTGAACCGCGTTGACATCATGACTAAAATTAAAGAAGTGGTGGCCAAAGAATCAGAAATTTTCGGCGTGAAAATTATTGATGTCAGAATTATGAGAGCGGATTTGCCGAAGGAAAATAGCGAGGCGATTTTTGCGCGCATGCAAACTGAACGCGAAAAAGAAGCTCGTGAAATTCGCGCCAATGGTGCGGAAGAAGCGCAAAAAATTCGCGCTGAAGCTGATAAAGAAAAAACCATTATCTTGGCTGAAGCTAAGAAAAAATCGGACTTGACTCGCGGAAATGGCGAATCTGAGTCAAATAAAATTTATGCCAATGCTTATGGCAAAGATCCTGAATTTGCAGATTTTTATCGCTCAATGAACGCCTACAAAACTGCTATTCAAAGCGACAGAACTAAAATGGTAATTTCGCCGGATAGTGAATTCTTTAAATATTTTGGGAATGTTAAATAAAAATATCAAAACTCATTTGAAAGTTGTTGCTGTTTCTTTCGCAGCTTTTCTTGCTTTTCAAGAACCACTTTTGGCTGAAGAAAAACCTGCTCAACAAGCTTTAAAACTTAGTGGTGTGGCTTCTCCTAAACAAATGGCTTTCACAGGTTTTGCTAATGAAGTTGAGTCTTTGCTGCCTGCGGTGGTGAATATTTCGGTTGTTCAAGAAGTCTCTAACAGCGCGGCTACCAACCAAGTTATCACTGACGAATTACCAAAAATATTTGAAGATTTTAAAAATCAGGCTGAAGGCCAACGCAAAATTAATCAGAAGAAAAAAGTTACTTCTGATGGTTCGGGATTCTTAATTTCTAAAGATGGTTTCATCGTCACCAATAATCACTTAGTTGATGATGCAAGCGAGATCACAGCCAGCTTAAATGACGGCACAAAATACAAAGCAAAAGTGGTGGGAATTGATAAAAAAACCGACTTGGCTTTGCTTAAAATTGAATCTGACAAAGAATTTAAATTTGTGAAATTTGGCGATTCTAGCAAATCAAGAATTGGCGATTGGGTAATTGTGATCGGAAATCCTTATGGTTTCAGCGGTTCAGTTTCTGTCGGAATTGTTTCTGCCAAAGGCCGCGACATTGCAAATGGCCAATCTAACGAATTTATCCAAACTGACGCCGCCATCAATAAAGGCAATTCTGGTGGCCCAATGTTTAATTTAAAAGGCGAAGTAATTGGAGTTAGCACGGCAATAATTTCGCCATCAGGGGGCAATGTTGGTATTGGTTTTGCCACGCCTTCTTCAATTGCAGCGCAAATTATTAAACAGCTAAAAGATCAAGGCGAAGTTACTCGCGGATGGCTTGGAGTTTCGGTTCAAGACGTTACGCCAGAAATCGCCGAATCTATGAAAATGGAAAAAGTTAGAGGCGCTTTTGTGGTTGAAGTTACAAGAGACGGACCTGCCGAAAAAGCGGGAATTTTGCCTACAGACATCATCATTAAATTTGATGACCAAGATATTAATGAAATGAAAATGTTGCCAAAAACCGTGGCTAAAACCCCAATTGGCAAAGATTCAAAAATCACTATTATCAGACGCGGCAAAGTTAAAATTCTAAATATTAAAGTTTCTAAATTGAAAGACGAAGAAACTAAACCTGTAGAAGTTAAACAGCCAACAGCTAAGAAACCAATGTTTAAGCCAACTGCACAAATTCTTGGCATTGGTTTAGTCGAATTTTCTGAGAAATTAAAGAAAGAAAAAAATGTGAATATTGATGGTTTGTTTGTGGCCGATGTGGCTATTAAATCAGAAGCAGCAGAAAAGGGCGTGTTGATCGGAGATATTATTTTATCGGCCAATCAAGTTCCGATTAAATCTTTGGAAGATTTAAGAAAGGCCGTTGAAGAAAGCAAAAAAACAACCAAAAAACTTTTCCTATTTATCAAAAGAGCAAATGCTAATTACGCAATTGTTCTGGCAACGAATTAATAAAAATGAAAACAGCAATTATCTTTGGAGGATCAGGTTTTCTAGGTGTTAACCTAATCCCAAAACTTCTTAAAAAAAACTTCCGCGTTAAAATTGTTACTCGCGATAAAGAAAAATCAGCCTTCTTAAAAACTTTTGCGGGTCCTGATTTTTTATCTTTAGTATATTGGAATTATGAAAAATATTCTGACCTAGAAAAAATAATTAAAGGCGGTGATGTAGTAATAAATTTGGTCGGAATTTTAGCTGAAAATCACAAAGGTGATTTCAAGAAATATCACACAGATTTGGCTGGGAAAATTGCTGAAGAATGCAAGAAACAAAAGGTGAAACACTTGGTTCACATTTCAGCTTTGGCGACTGAGAAAGCCGTAAATTCTAAATATGCTGTAAGTAAAATAGCTGGTGAAAAATTAGTTTTAGCTAATTTTCCTGACGCCACAATTTTGCGCCCTTCAATTATTTTTGGGCCCCAAGATAATTTCTTCAGAAAATTTGCTAGAACCGCGAGAACTTTGAGAATTATGCCTTTGATCAATAATGGCGAAACAAAATTTCAGCCAATTTATGTGGAAGATGTAACTGAAATTATCTGCAAAATTATTTGCGGCAAAAAAACTCCAGCCAGAATTTATGAAATTGGTGGTGATAAAGTTTACAGCTTCAAACGCTTGATGGAATTGGTTTCAAGCTATGTTGGAAAAGATGTTAAATTTGCTAATTTACCATTTTATCAAGCAAATTTGCTGGCGTTTTTCTTAGAAATTATTACCAAAAAAATTCTTACTCGCGATCAAGTTGAATTGCTGAAAACAGACAATGTTTTGAGTGAAGATAATTTTAAAAAAGACTTCGCTATAAATCCAAAATCAGTTGAAGAAATTGTGCCGAATTACATTTTCTAATGTTTAAAGTTTCATGCCCTGCAAAAATAAATTTATTTCTGAAGCTTACTGGTAAAAGGCCAAATGGTTATCATGAATTAGAATCTCTTTTTGCATTCTTAGATTTGGCAGATGAGCTGGAAGTGACAAAATTTTCACAGAATTTAGAAAATCCACAAATAGAAATAGTTGGAGAATTTGGAGAATTGGTTGACGAAAAAAACAATCTTTTCACGAAAATTCTAAATTATTTCGCTGATCAATTTAAAATTTCTAAAAACCTTCACATTAAAATTACTAAGAATATTCCAGTCGGAGCGGGCCTTGGTGGCGGTTCTTCAGATGCAGCTTTTTTTATGAAAGCTTTGAATGAAATTTTTTCTCTTAAACTTTCCAAAATAGAATTACAAAAAATCTCAATAAACTTTGGTTCAGATATTGCTTTTTTCTTTGAAGACCAAGCTTCAATTGTGAAGGGCTGCGGAGAATTGATTGAGAATTTTTCTAGCTTTAAGCCAATTCCAACTTTGCTAATTAATCCAAAAATTCATCTTTCCACCAAAGAAATTTTTTCGAAATTTGACGGCAATTTTTCTCAAGAAATTTCAAATGCGATCTTACAAAGAATAGATGTTTTAGAATTGATAAAAACCTTGCCAAATTGCCTAACCAAGCCAGCAATTGCTAATGCTGCCAAGATTGCTGAAATTTTAGATGAGATGAAAAAAGAAGGTGCTGAGATTGCCAAAATGTCGGGAAGTGGATCAACATGTTTTGCGATTTTTGACAGCGAAGATCAGTTGGAAATTGCTTACCAAAATTTCACGAAAAAATTCCCCGAGTTTTTTGTTAGAAAGAGTAAGATTTTAAGTAACTATCATTCTAATTAAGGAGAGATCTTTAACTTCTCCCTCCTTTTCAAGGAGGGGCTGGGGTGGTTATTCGCGAGCTCAGATTAAGGCACTGTCGCAAATCCTACCTTTTGCTTCAAAATTCTTCGTTATTTTCTTTTTTCGCTCCTCATGGATGTCTGTATCCACTGCGTCGCGAAAAAAGAAAATGCCTAGAATTTTTTTGCAAAAGCGGATTTGCGACAGTGCCATTAAAGTTTTTTCACGGAAGTCAAATACGAGATTAAACCAAAATCTTTACCGTGAGAATAACCGCCCCAACCCCTCCTTAAAAAGGAGGGGCTTTAAACCGAGAAAGTGCCTTTTACTTAAGTTAATAAATCCATGAAAAAACCAACCTACGGCCTACAATCAATTGATCAAAAAATTTCCAACTTACTCAAGCCAATCTTTGCTGGAAGTAAAAAAGAATTCGTCATCATCAATAATTTAGTAAAAAATTGGCCAGAAATTATTGGTAAAAAATATGCGCCATTTTCTTATCCAAAATCGATAAATTTTGATAAGTCAGAAAAAAGTGCCAAGCTGGTAATCGGTGTTTACAACTCTTCGGTGGGGTTTTTTTTAGAAAATAATTCAGAATTTTTATTAGAAAAAATTGCCATGCTTTATGGCTATAAAGCAATTTCTAAAATCATAATTAAGCAAGAACCCAAAGAAGTTAATCTCGGTAAAGCTATTGAAATAAAGCTTCCAGCGGCTCAAGAAAAATTCTTGGCAGAAAAAGTTGGGGAAATAGAAGACCGAGATTTAGCGGAAATTTTACAGAAATTGGGAAGGGAAGTTTTTAAAGATAAGTAATTTGTACTAGTGAAGATAATGATTATACTCACTGTACCAAATCAAACAATATCAATAGATTTTAGATTTGGTATAAGTGCATGGTCCATCTCTTCATGCGTAGAAAATTAATTTTTCACCGACAATCTTCTAACTCTTTCATCTCTCATCTTGGCAAAATCATCTCCGGCGTGATATGAAGAGCGAGTTAAAGGACTAGAGGAAACCATCAAAAACCCTTTATTGTAAGCCATTTTTTTATAGAAATCGAACTCGTCAGGATGAACATAGCGATCAACAGGAGCGTGGCGCAAAGTAGGGCGTAAATATTGTCCGATGGTTAAGAAATCGATATCAGCGCAGCGCATATCATCCATAACTTGCAAAACTTGATCTTTAGTTTCGCCAAGACCAACCATTAAACCAGATTTTGTGAACATTGTTGGATCAATTTCTTTAACTCTTTTTAAAAGCCATAAAGAATGGAAATAGCGCGCGCCTGGACGAATTGTAGCGTAAAGGCCCGGAACAGTTTCGATATTGTGATTAAATACATCTGGTTTTGACGCGACAACTTTTTCTAAAGCGCCATCTTTGCGAAGGAAATCAGGAGTTAAAATTTCGATAGTGGTTGAAGGAGAAGAAATGCGAATTTGTTCAATACATTTCACAAATTGATCTGCTCCGCCATCGGCTAAATCATCACGGTCCACTGAAGTAATTACGATATGTTTAAGGCCAGAAACTTTGGCAACTTCGGCAACATTGTATGGTTCGTGGGGATTAACCGTGTCAGGTTTGCCAGTTTCGATATTGCAAAATGAACAAGCGCGCGTGCAAACTGAACCAAGAATCATAACGGTTGCATGCTTTTGAGCCCAGCATTCGCCAATATTTGGGCAAGCTGCTTCTTCGCAAACTGTGTGTAATTTATTTTTATTTAGAAGTTCTTTAGTTTCGTAATATCCCTTAGAAACAGGTGCTTTCACTCTAATCCAGTCAGGTTTTCTGGCCATGGTTTCTTTCGGAGCAGATTTGGCAAAACCCATCAAATCTTTATTATCAAGCTTAGCGATCTGTCCGCTTTCTCGTTTATCTTCGCGCGTTTCCATGATTACTTGGTTTCTCCGGTTATAACATATTTAGCAATGTCAGCAATATTGGTTGAGTGATCAGCCAAGCGTTCAAAACTTTTAGCAATGAATAAAATATTAATCATTTCTTCAGCTTGGCTTTTGCTGAAACTGTCATTTTCTAAAATCGCAAACAAGCTGCTGTAAATACTGTCAATTTTATCATCTTGTTTCAATACTTCGTTAGCCAATTGATGATTTTGATCATTGAAGGCGATAACTGAATTGCGCACCATTTCTTTTGATAATTCAGCCATGTCGAACATAGATTTTTTAACTTCTGCATCAAAGGCCTGAGTGCCGATACGATCAATTTTTTTGATAATGCTTTTAGCCTGATCGCCAATTCTTTCTAAATTTGAAGAAACTTTTAAAGCTGAAACAATATAGCGCAAATCAACAGCCATCGGTTGTCGAAGCGCAAGCATAGTAGTCACTTTTCTTTCAATCAAAAAGTCTAAAGTGTTAATTTTGTAATCATGGCTAGTAATTTTTTCTAGAAAATCCTTCTCGCTATAATCTCCTTTATGGCTGATCATGGCAGCAACCATATCAACTGAAGTCATCACCAAATGCATCATCTCGTCAATTGTGCTGGCAATTGATTGTAAATCTAAGTCGTAAGATTTTACGGTATGTTCTTTTAAGCTCATTTTCTTTGAAAGATTTAGTTATTGAGATTTAGTTATTCTATGGGACCAGTCTGATATAGATTTTTTAAAAGATCACTGATTAAATTTTTTTGGATCAGCAAAATCAAGAAAGAAAAGCAACTCCCAAAATAAATAGATTAATAAAAGCTAAGTAAAACTATGAAAAGAATTCTAGTAATCGGCTCTGGCGGCAGAGAACACGCCATTTGCGAGCAATTTAGAAAATCTCCTAAACTAGAGAAACTTTTTGCTTTGCCAGGAAATGCCGGAATTAGCGAAATTGCTGAAATTATTTCGGCAATCAAGATTGATGAACATCAAAAAATTATCGAATTTTGTAAAAATGAAAAAATCGATTTCGTTTTTGTAGGACCTGAACAGCCTTTAGTGGCTGGCCTTGTTGACGATTTACAAAAATCAGGAATTCGCGCTTTTGGCCCTTCTAAATATGCCGCGCAGCTTGAGGGTTCAAAAATTTTTATGAAAAAAATTGCCCGCGATAACTCAGTTCCAACTGCCGCTTACGAATCTTTTTTTGAAAGCACAGCGGCTATAGAATTTGCTAAAAAATTAGGATTTCCTTGTGTGATTAAAGTCGATGGACTTGCGGCAGGAAAGGGCGTAATCATTGCGCAAAATTTGGCTGAAGCTGAAGAATCAATCGCAGAAATTTTCTCAGGAAAATTTGGTGAAGCAGGCCAAAAAATAATTATCGAAGAATTTTTAAATGGCTTTGAAGCTAGTTATTTTGTGCTTTGTGATGGCAAAAATTTCACGGCTTTGGGCTTTGCGCATGATCATAAAAAAGTTGGTGAGAATGATACTGGTCCAAATACGGGCGGCATGGGAACTTATTCGCCATCTCCATTTATCGATGCGCAAATGGAAGAAAAAATAATCGAAAAAATCATCAAGCCAACTTTGCGCGGCATGAAAAAAGCAGGCACGCCTTTTACTGGAATTTTATTTGCGGGTTTGATGATTGATAAAAATGAGGCGAAATTATTAGAATTTAATGTGCGCTTTGGCGATCCAGAAACACAAGTTATTTTGCCAAGAATTAAAACAGATTTTATTGATTTAATAGAAGCTGCAATTGATGGAAATCTTGATAAAATCACAGTTGAATTTGATGAAGATAAAAAATTAGTTTGTGTGGTTTTGGCTGCAAATGGTTATCCAGAAAGTTATGAAAAAGGTTCTGAAATTAACAATTTAGACAAAGCGAAAGAAGTTAAAGATGTAAAAGTTCTTCATGCGGGAACCGCATTTTTGGATGGAAAAATTGTGGCAAATGGTGGTCGAGTTTTAAACATTGTTGCCAGTTCTTATTCTTTCGAAACCTCTCGCAACAAGGCTTACGAAGTGATTGATTTGATAGATTGGAAAGGTGGATTTGTTAGAAAGGATATTGCTGCAAAAGTGTAAACTATCTGGTTTATTTCGGGTTGAAATAGTGATTTTCGTGAAATCAGTAAAAAGGTTTTTGAGTTTTTAATCTGTTACTTTTCTTGGAACCTATACCAAACTAAAAATCTTTACTCTCAATAAAGTTTTTTTGGTATATGAGGTCCCCACAAATTGGTGCGCCTTTCTTACGGCGTAAAATAAAAACTATACTATACCAAACTAAAAATCTATTGATCGCATTAGCTTCGTCTTTTTGGTAAAAATTAAAACTTAAAAAAACCA